>Ga0265298_10009170_pt1 | contig 11803 bp, 12 predicted proteins | sample AusTroGonzalo_MG_3_FD_193486 | JGI IMG/M metagenome (GOLD analysis project Ga0265298, IMG submission 193486) | Bovine rumen microbial communities from tropical cattle in Woodstock, Queensland, Australia - Gonzalo_01 | ecosystem: Host-associated > Mammals > Digestive system > Stomach > Rumen ...
CCTTTTCCTTCGTCGCCCCACTGCAAACCGAGCAGGACATCAACTTTACCTTGATTCATTGTTGCTTATTATTATTTTTTAATTCTAATTTTCTCTGCTGTCGAGTGAGTTTAGCCTGACAAGTACTGCATACGCCATAGACATAGAGGCTGAAACCATCCTTGCGAAAACGCTTGGAGCGTACACCATTGATAGCTCGCGTAATGGCAATCGACTTAAACTCAGTCACCTTTCCACAGATGGTGCACACCTGATGGCAGTGGCTATTATTGTCATAGCAGGCCTCATAGCGCGTCGTACCCTGAAAGCGGTGGCGAATCACCAATCGCATCTCCATAAAGAGCTTTAACGTGTTATATAATGTGGCCCTGCTGACGGGGAAACGCAATTCCCCGTTCAACTTATCACCCAACTCCTCAAGCGTGAAATGTCCCTCCATACTATATACAGCATCCAGGATGGCATAACGCTCCGGAGTCTTACGATGGTTGTTCAATTCCAAATAGCTGGTCAGTATATTTCTGACTGTCGCCTTATCGTTTTCTCTCATTTTATGTGGTTAAATTGGCTAAAAACCGCACAAAATTACTACTTTTTCTTCAGAATAAGGCAAGAATTATTTAAAAAAAATCTAAATTGATGGATTTCATAGCACTTTTTGCCATTCGCTCGTACACAAGTCCCAATTCTGCAAAGCGTACCATACTTTGCATAGCAGCTTTGCGCACAGACATATAAGGTCCTTGAAGTGCAGAAAGCGCCTGATCAATATATTCGTTAATGCCTCGTTCATTAGGTTCTTGACCATTCATAAACAATCGCGACAACACATGAAAGCCACACAACTGATAATACTCCTGGTCGCAGGCTATCCACTGGTAAGCCTTCTCAGGCGCGTATGGCAAATATTGCCATAAATTAAACGCTGCTTGTTCAGCAATCTCCTGCGAAGGCACCTGCTCCATCCAGATATCACACACTTCTGGCAACATTTTCTCTGGTGGCATCAGCATCGTAGCCAGTATCTTGCATTCACGGACATTCTCTTTCCACAGCGCTATAGCCAAGTCGTAGTTTGGTCCAAGTTCATTGGCTTTAGCTTTCAGACGTGGCAGGGTGGCTCCCCAGTTTAAGTGATAGTTCAAACCCTTATCACGCATCGACTGAGCCACTGCCCCATCCATCATCTGACGGAACGACTGCTTTATTTCTTTGATAATCAGATTAATATCTTCCATTTTTCTAAATCAACGTTGCATATTCTGAACTGTAACGCAGCATCTGTTGGGCATAACCTTCTGAATATTCGACATGAATATCACAGATTTGACCATTCTCATCGAAAACAGGGCGGAGCAGCGGATTGATAAAGCCCTTATACGGTGCCAGATTCAGTTTCTCGTAACGCGCCAACACCTCTTGATGGAGTTCTGCATCGACCTTGATAGCATAGCGCTCTACCAACTGACGGGCCGCCTCGAAGTCACCCTCACTCTTAATGCGCTGAATTTCAGCCAGCAATCGTGCAAAGAGTCCTCGCAAAGCCTCATAATCACTAATATTCACAAAGGTTTTCCCATCGCGTTTCTCTAACGTAATGACACCCCCACCCTGTTCATAGCACCAATGGGCTATCAGGGCACGATTACGCATGTGTGCCTCTTCTATCTGTCTGCCTGGCTCAATACGAATCAGCTGAGTCATCAGTCCATTCATGATGTAGCTGTAATACTGCGACTTATACGCCTCTGCATCAGGCACAAGACCAAGGTCAATCAGTTTCTGGTCAGCGATATAGTAGAGTCCGAAAAGGTCGGCACGCGCCTCCTCAATCGTGTTGCCATAAGCCTTCAGCGCATCCAGATCAGTACCAGGCAACAACTGTCCACTGCCATGACCCAGACATTCATGCAAATCAGTATGCAGGTCATCGCACACATCACCATATTTATATATAAGGTTCAGCGTGGCCTCATCAATCACGAACTCCTCTTTAAAGCCATTACCATGGGCAGCCTTGTTGTAGGCATCAGTGATGTTCGAAATGGTAATGCTTTTCGAACCATGCTCAGCACGAATCCAGTCAGCATTGGGCAGATTGATACCAATGGCAGTAGATGGATACTCGTCACCACCCAACATAGCTGCACAGATGGCATTAGCGGTAACACCCTTCACCTGCGGTTTACGGAAACGCGGATCAACAGGCGAATGGTCTTCAAACCACTGGGCATTCTGACTGATGGTCTGCGTACGCTTTGTAGCCTCCAAGTCCTTATACTCAACGATTCCCTCACACGAGCCTTTCAAACCCAAGGGGTCACCATACACTTCGATGAATCCGTTCACAAAGTCTATCCTACCCTCGTGTTCGCCAACCCACTCGATACAGTAGTCGTTAAACACGCGCAAATCCCCCGTCTTATAGTAATTGATAAGGAGTTCTATCACACGAGCCTGTTTCTCGTTCTCTGCCACACCTTTGGCTTTCTCCAACCAATAGACAATCTGGCGGATGGCATTGGCATAACGCCCATCAGCCGACCATGTTACTTCATGAATACCTTTCTCGTCCTTGACCAATGTCGAGTTTAGTCCGTAAGAAACTGGCTGTTTGTCATCAGCTGCAGCATCTTTCTTTTGCTGATAGTAGGCTTCTGCCTCCTGCTGTGTCACCCCATCATAGAAGTTGCAGGCTGAAGTAACCACCAGATCCTCACCATCAGCCTTGTTGACGCGCTTTGGCAAAACCGTCTTGTCAAAGATGACAGGGAAGAGTTCCGCCATCAGCTGTGACACAGATTCATCACTCTTGAGCGGCAGCTTACTAACTTCAATCTGGCTGATGACCTGCCTCAACCATTCCTGACTGAATCCTGGCTCAAACTTATCGCAACCATAGTGGTGATAGATACCATTTGAAAACCAAAGGCGCTTCAGATAGATTTCCATCGCCTTGAAATCGTCAGACGTATGGTCGATACCCGTATCTGTATAGACAACCTCCAGCATCTTGCGGATTCGGAGATTGTATTTACCAAACTGGTCGAAAGTGATGTCACGACCATAGAGCGTGGCCTTCGACAAATAGTAAACCAACTGTTTCTGACATAAAGATAATTGCTCAAATCCCTCTAATCGGTATCTGAGCAATTGTAAGTCTGCAAAACGTTCTTCGACATAGTCGAAATGCATACCATCATCTTGATACTTCATCTTTTTTCAGCTTTTTTTCTTTGCCGACTTTTCCACCTTTCTTTTTCTTTCCTTCTTTTTCTTGATCCTTTCTTCCTTTTCAGCAGGATGCATTTCCAGGAACTGAAGGCGATAGTCGCGTGGAGTCATGTTCATCAACTTGTAGAACGAGGCATAGAACGACTGGCGATTAGCGAATCCCACCATGTCGCTGACTTCCTCAATACGCAAGTCCTGATAACGACGATCTACCAAGATAGTCATAGCTTCCTCAATACGGAACTTGTTGACGAACGAAGTGTAGTTCATGTGAAATCTTACATTTACCACTGCAGAGATGTAACGGGTGTTAGTACCCAAGTCATCGGCAAGCTTTTTGGCTGAATAATCCTTGTCCTTATACTTTTTCTGCATGACGATAATATCAAGGATTCGCTCCTTCATCTCGTCCATCAACTTAGGGTTCACAAGAGTCCTGTAGTGAGCCTCTTTCTCTTTTTTTTCTGTAATGTTGTACTTTGCCATACCCTATTATCATTTTACGATGCAAATGTACGAATTTTTTTCGACAATTGTACACTTTTCCCTTAAAAAAAAAGTTAATTCACTATTTATTTAAGTTAAACAAAAGTGTGTCGACGTTTTTTCTATTTATATCAATAATGCTTTTCTTGGTAACATTAAATATAAAATAACATAAAAAATGCGTTGGAATTGGATTTTTTTGACTATATTTGCAGAAGTTTTCGAAAATGATATGTTTATAACAACTTAAATAACTATTTTTTTATTTATGAACGACAACAAAATTATGAACATGGCAGCGGACAATATCCGTATCCTTGCTGCCTCGATGGTTGAAAAGGCAAAGTCTGGTCACCCAGGCGGTGCTATGGGTGGTGCTGACTTTATCAACACACTTTACTCAGAGTTCTTAGTTTACGACCCCGAGAATCCCGCATGGGAGGGTCGCGACCGTTTCTTCCTCGATCCTGGTCACATGGCTCCTATGCTCTATAGCCAGCTTGCCCTTATTGGCAAATATACCCTCGAGGATCTGAAGAACCTGCGTCAGTGGGGTTCAGTAACACCTGGTCACCCTGAGCGTGAGATTGAGCGTGGTATCGAGAACACCTCTGGTCCTCTTGGACAGGGTCACTGCTTCGCTGTTGGTGCAGCCATTGCAGCTAAGTTCCTGAAAGCTCGTCTGGGCAACGTGATGAACCAGACCATCTACGCCTACATCTCTGATGGTGGCGTGCAGGAGGAGATTTCTCAGGGTGCTGGCCGTATCGCTGGTAATCTGGGACTGGACAACCTGATCATGTTCTACGACGCTAACGACATCCAGCTGTCTACCAAGACTGAGGTTGTTACCTCAGAGGACACTGCCAAGAAGTATGAGGCATGGGGCTGGTATGTTCAGAAGATCAACGGTAACGATGTGGACCAGATTCGTGAGGCTATCAAGAAGGCTCAGGCTGAGAAGGAGCGTCCAAGTCTGATTATCGGTCACTGTGTAATGGGTAAGGGTGCCCTGAAGGCTGACGGTAGCAGCTATGAGAAGAACTGTGCTACTCACGGTGCTCCTCTCGGTGGCGACGCTTACATCAACACCATGAAGAACCTGGGTGCTGATCCTGAGAACCCATTCCAGATCTTCCCCGAGGTAAAGGAACTGTATGCTAAGCGTGCTGAAGAGTTGAAGAAGATTGTTGCTGAGCGCTATGCTGAGAAGGCTGAGTGGGCCAAGGGTCATCCCGAGCAGGCTAAGCAGCTCGAGGAGTGGTTCAGTGGCAAGGCTCCAAAGATTGACTGGAGCAAGGTTGAGCAGAAGGCTGGCAGTGCTACCCGTAGCGCTTCTGCTGCTGTTCTTGGCGTTCTCGCTGAGCAGGTGCCCAACATGATTTGTGCTTCTGCCGACCTCTCTAACTCTGATAACACCAACGGCTTCCTGAAGAAGACCAAGGACATGGTTCGTGGCGACTTCAGCGGTGCTTTCTTCGAGGCTGGTGTTGCTGAGCTCACCATGGCTTGCTGCTGTATCGGTATGGCTCTGCACGGTGGTGTCATCCCCGCTTGCGGTACCTTCTTCGTATTCTCTGACTACATGAAGCCCGCTGTTCGTATGGCTGCCCTCATGGAGCTGCCCGTGAAGTTCATCTGGACCCACGATGCATTCCGCGTTGGTGAGGACGGACCTACCCACGAGCCTGTTGAGCAGGAGGCACAGATCCGCCTGATGGAGAAGTTGAAGAACCACCACGGTAAGAACTCTGTATTGGTAGTTCGTCCTGCCGATGCTGAGGAGACCACCGTTTGCTGGCGCATGGCTATGGAGAACGTTGATACGCCTACAGCTCTTATCTTCTCTCGTCAGAACATCGAGATGCTGCCCGAGGGCAACGATTACAACCAGGCTACCAAGGGTGCTTACGTTGTTGCTGGCTCAGACGAGAACTACGACGTCATCCTGTTGGCTTCTGGTTCTGAGGTTTCTACGCTGGAGGCTGGTGCTGCCCTACTCCGTCAGGACGGTGTAAAGGTTCGCATTGTCAGCGTTCCTTCTGAGGGTCTGTTCCGCAGCCAGTCTAAGGAGTATCAGCAGAGCGTTCTGCCCGCAGGTAAGAAGAAGTTCGGTCTGACTGCTGGTCTGCCCGTGAACCTCGAAGGTCTGGTAGGTGCCGACGGTACCGTATGGGGTCTCGAGAGCTTCGGTTTCTCTGCTCCTTACAAGGTGCTCGACGAGAAGCTTGGCTTCACTGGCCAGAACGTTTACGAGCAGGTAAAGAAATTGCTCGCATAATTTAATGTTTAATGTTTAATCTTTAATGTTTATTATTAAACATGGAAGTAAAGACAGTTGGTGTAGCCTGTGATCACGCAGGCTACCCATTAAAAAAGTTCGTTCTCCAGTATCTTGAGGAGAAGGGATATCCCATCAAGGACTATGGTACATGGAGCGATGCCAGCGTTGACTATCCTGACTTCGGCCATGCTTTGGCTGAGGGCATCGAGAGTGGCGAGGTTTATCCTGGCATTGCCATCTGTGGTTCTGGTGAGGGTATCAGCATCACGCTGAACAAGCACCAGCAGGTTCGTGCTGGTTTGTGCTGGATTCCTGAGATTGCTCATCTCATCCGTCAGCATAACGATGCCAACGTATTGGTGATGCCAGGTCGTTTCATCGACAACAACATGGCTCGCAAGATTATGGACGAGTTCTTTACCGCTACCTTCGAAGGCGGACGCCATCAGAAGCGCGTGGACAAAATACCCGTACAGAAATAAGCGTATTATTCAATAACAGAAGAGAGGTGAGCTTTTATAGGACTCACCTCTCTTTTTGATGTTATTGCCATTGATTGTATTTCTCTTTTTCTTCCTCCCCGTCAGCATCTTCTTGTCCTTCCTTCTTCTCGCCACTCTCGCTGCCATTGCCAACGCCCTTGCGCAACAGGTTCACCTGCGTCACGTTTACATAATAGCCATTGACAAACAGGCCCCTTTTCTTCAGCTCTTTCACATCCTTGGCTGTCAATCTGGCACGATACGACTGGGCAGCCTGGCCAACCATTGTACAGCCCCACTGGTTCTGTTCGCTAAAGTTACCTTCAAGGGTCTGGTTCGTCGAATTATATACCGACTTTATCAGCCAGTAGCCACGTTTCGGATCACTGGTATCCGTCGTAAAGACAAACTCCAGTTTATCGCCTTCAAGAGCTGTATTAAACTGTTCAGGCTGGATGATGAAGCCATCTTCCCAGTTACCAAACTTACAATCACCCTCCCAGATAGGTGCAGAATCCCACGAAGTGCTGACTGGTGAGAGTCTGACGCTTTTCACTGTCAGCGTTGTAGGATCAGCAGTCTGAAACACAACCTGATCTACTTGTCTCATGTCGAGTCCGTCGAAGTAGCACGTCAGTTTCTTAATGCCTCTTCTGGCCCACGAACGCATCGTGTTACCTATCAGCAACTGCGTTTCTACCTTCGTAGTGTCTTCGAATTCGAAGGTGATTGACTCATAGCCAGACCAGTCCACAGGCAGATTGTGCTCTCTGACCAAACCCACCAAACCACCAAATCTAACAGAATGATAGGTAATGCTACCATCACCGTGTTTTTCAAACTTCTCATGAACATTCCAGGTTGCCTTGAACTTCGAGGTAATGTCAAATTCATCTTCCTCATGTAACCAGGGTAGTGTACATGACGAAGGCAATATCATAGTGATCATAACGAGCAGCAAAGTGCCCAAACGAATGAATAGCTTCTTCATAGTCTTTAGTTTAACATCGCAAAGGTAAGAATTAATTTTTTAATATCCCACATCTTTGGCACCAAAAATTGCACTTAAAAGCTATTTTTCGTCCTTATACCTTATTATTATATATACACGAAACCCACCTCGTACCTCTTACCTTTTACTTTTTACCTCTTACTTGGTACAAAGGTCTCGTAGGTCTGATCATCGTAATATACTCGGATTTCAGTCACCTTACGAGGCTGTTTGTCAACAATTTTGATTTCTTCGCGAACGATTTCAGGGTGTGTCGTTTTTACACTCTGTTGAAATCCTGCTGTCGGAACGCCATTTTGTGGCGCAGTGAAGTGATTGGGGAGTTGGGAATCGAAATTTAAGGTCTGATCCTGACCCGTCGTTTGACCACCCAAAATGGCCTCTTCGGTACCCTGAGGGTGGGAGATATACATGTCGCCGGTACCATAAAGCAACCACTCGATACTGATGTCAGGAATTTTTGATTTGATGGCATCTATCACCTGAAGGGTAGGACGGGTGCGTCCATTGAAGATACTACTCAGGGTAGCGGGTGATTGTTGTAGGAAGTCAGCGAACACCTGTTGGGTCATGTGCTGATCCTCCATAATCATACGAATTCTGTCTTTTGTTTCCATGTAAGTCATAAATAGGGGCAAAAATGCCGTTTTACGTTCGGTTTACAAAGGTAAAGCATTTTTTTGATATATGCAAGAAATCTAAAGAGAATTTTGTTTTCTTAAGTTTTGATTTTCGATTTAAAATTCTAAAGTCTAAAATCAAAAACTTGTATATTGAGGCTTTAGGATGATAAATGTAAATTCATGATAACAAACCACTACAAAGGGTTTATAGATTCAAATCAGATAAATAACTGACTATAAATGCAATACTTACACGACTACGTTCAAAATCTGGTTAATATGCAATTCTATAGGCTAATAATAGCCGAATATTATGCAACTCCGTTTAAGAAACAAGCAAAAAGCGTTGGTTTTTAATAGGTTATATATTTATATACAAGATTGTATATGCATGAATATGCGAAACCAAAGACCCGTATTTTGATTTATAAACGTAACTTTATCCTTTTGCTTTAGATTTACAAATACGTATATTTACCTATACAAAGCGCTACCTTGTATAAAGATTCTAAATCGTTTAGCTTTTTAAATCAACAAAACAAAACTTTAAAATTTACTAAACCTAAATCCGTACTGAGCCAGATTGCGAAAATTTTGCATTCTGAACGAATTCTGAACCATTCTACGAAAAATAGAAAATACGCGAAATATGAGGGCTTATTATCATAAAGAAACCCTTTGTAGATGGGCATTTGATGGCAAAAATCCTTGTTTGGCATTTCTATCATTCTAGAAAAAAATGACCCCATTTTGAGGTCATTTTTCAGTGAAGTATAAAGAAAATTAACTCTTTCATGAGTTCTCCAGGCCCCGTATTTGGGTTATCTAACCCCTTACTTTTGGCATCCATTTCTCTAATTTTACTAATAATCTGGAGAACTTTCGTTCCAGTGTAATTTCGCATACCTGTCAGGTAGTCGCGAGCACCCCAAGGACTCCTCATATCCAACCACTGAGCCAGGGCCTCCTGACTGTTCTTTTGTGGACAATAATAGGCAATCATGAGGTTTTGGAAGTAATTGAAGAGCAACGGGAGAAAAGCATAGATGCTACCAGCCTTCGGATTTTCGTCAAAATATTTTATTATCAGGTTTGCCTTGTACACATTTCTGTTCACAACAGCATCGCGAAGCTCGAAACCATTGAAGTCCTTGCTCACCCCTATCTGGTCCTCCACAACCTGAGGAGTCACTCTCCTATCCCCTTCCGGCAACGACAACAGCACCTTATCCAGCTCGCTGGTCAGTCTGCTGAGGTCAGAACCAATAGAATCAGCTATCAATTGTGTCGATTTGGCATCAATCGACGCTCCTTTTTCTTTCAGATAGCGCTCGATGAACGGTGGCAGGTCGCGCTCCTTCATTTTCATGCTCTCAAACAGCACGCCAGCCTCACGAATAGCCTTCACGTATGCCGTTTTTCTACCGTCAATTTTGCCGTTTTTGTGGCACATCACCAGAACGGTCGATGCCATTGGCTGCTTGAAATACTTCTCTAATGGCTCCGTATTCTTGATATTCTGCGCCTCTTTCACTATCAGCACCTGGTGTTCGGCCATCATCGGATAGCGTTTGGCAGCATCCACCACCTGCGAAGCAGTCACATCAGAGCCAAACATCACGGTCTGATTGAAGTCACGCTCCTCTGGTTGCAGCACGTTTTCCGCTATCCAGTCGCTAATCTTGTCGATATAATACGACTCGTCGCCCGCCAAATAGTAGACGGGCTTAAACTGGCGGGCCTTCAGCTCGCTCATCACGCTGTCGTATGTTACTGCTGCTTGAGCCATATCGGATGCAAAATTAATAATAAAAAGCGAATTACGCAATAGTTTGGGCAATTTTATCTACATTCATGCTGCGCGCACTGGCATCAAAGATGTCCTTGTACACACCGCCCTGCCGATATACTTCTGTGGGACTACCCCTTTGTACCACCCGACCCTGCTGCAGCACATAGATCTGGTCGGCATCGATAATCTGCCCGATGTTGTGGGATATGATGATAACAGTACGGTCCTGTTTGATGGCGTCGATCGAGGCCTTAATCTGTTCCGTGGCAATAGCGTCGAGACTGGCTGTGGGCTCGTCGAGGAAGATGATGGGCGGATTCTTGATGAACATGCGGGCAATGGCGACACGTTGCTGCTGGCCACCACTCAGCTGCAGGGCATCCGTCTCGAAACCGTGTGGCAACTGCATAATCTGGTCGTAGATATAGGCCTGTTTGGCAGCCTTGACCACATCGTCGTGTGTGGCCTGCGGATTGCCGTATCGGATGTTTTCTTCGATGGTACCGTCGAAGATGTGGTTCTTCTGCAATACCAGTCCGATGTTCTCGCGCAACCATTCCGTATCCCACTCCTTCAACTCCACGCCATCCAGGCGGATGCTACCCTTCTGCGGACTGTAGAACTTGTCTAACAGATTGACAATCGTGCTTTTACCTGCTCCGCTTAAGCCCACCAATGCCGTAATCTTACCACTGGGAATGCGCATCGACACGTCAAACAATGCCTGCGTACCATTCGAATACGTGAAGTCCACATTCTGCAGTTCGAAGTCGCCCTTCACCTCCTTGGGCTTGTGCGTGCCCGTCTCCTCCACCTCGTTGTCAGCATGCAGGATGCCAAAGAAACCCTCAGCGTAAATCAGCGCATCGTTCATGTCGTCGTAGATACGGTGCAGCTGCCGGATGGGCGCACTCACGTTGGCAAACAGCATGACGTGGTACATAATCTTACCTATCGACATGCCAGGATAGTCAATCAGCACCAGGTAGGCTGTCAAAATGATAATCAATACAGTACCTATCTGCTCCAGGAAACTCTTCAGACCATTGAACAGATAGGCCTGCTTGCGCGTGTTCAGCTGCAGGTCGGTCATTCGTCGCTGGATGTCAGCCTGACGGTCAGCCTCTATCCGTTCTCTGTTGAACGACTTGATGACGGTAATGCTCTCTATGATGTTCAGAATGCCCTGACTTACAGCCTGATGCGAGCCGAAGATGCCACGTCGTCCACCCTTCATCTTCGAGGCCTGTATGTAGGTCACCCAGAAATAGACGGGCACGATGAACAGCGCCACCAGTCCTACGAACACGTTGGCTGCAAACATCAGAATCAGGGCCAGTACGGCACTCGTAAAGAGGGGCAGAATTTCAATGAAGAAGTTGTTCACCGTGTTCGACAGGCTCATAATGCCTCTGTCGATGCGCGACTGCAACTTACCCGTCTCGTTACCCTCGCTGCTAAAGAACGCCATGCGGAACGACAGCATCCGCTCCACCACCCTTAGCGACAGGTCGCGACTCACCAGAATCCTCATCCGCTCACCATAGTAACGCTGGAAGAAGGTCACGATGGCAGCCACCACCTCTTTACCTAATAATATAATAGTAATAACGGTCAGAATCCGCACGGCACTGCTCCAGCTGAATCCGTCCGGCTGCTTAATGAGCGCATTGATGGCATCTACCGCACGATCCAGTACCACAGCATTCACCTGCGCCATCAGCGAACCTATCAGCGTCAGCACCAGCGTCACCACGATGAGCCACCTGTAAGGCATCACAAATGGCACCATATTGCGCAGCAGTCCCCAGATAGTCATCCGTCCTGCCGTCGTTGTCTCTTGTTCAGTTCCACTTTTATTCATACGATGCTGCGAAGGTACGAATAAAA
>Ga0265298_10009172_pt1 | contig 11803 bp, 11 predicted proteins | sample AusTroGonzalo_MG_3_FD_193486 | JGI IMG/M metagenome (GOLD analysis project Ga0265298, IMG submission 193486) | Bovine rumen microbial communities from tropical cattle in Woodstock, Queensland, Australia - Gonzalo_01 | ecosystem: Host-associated > Mammals > Digestive system > Stomach > Rumen ...
TTTTCTTCACATCCAGCTAATCTTTCTTCTTCTGTGTCGATGTCTTCGAGATTTGGGTGAAAATTACATTCAGAGGTCATCAATATATCATTTCTGCAACCTATTCAGCTAGGGAATATACATTCTCCGTATTCTTCATCTGGAGCAGTAACTTGAGAATAAGTTCATCAATTTTCTAAACAAAATTGAAGAGATTCGTTTACTTTTTCTTCGCAATTTGTTTCGCAATTTGTGTCACATTGTGGACAGTTGCAGTCGCATTTATTAAAGCTACATCAAGCTAATGTCAAAGTAGTCAATCAAGCAATGGCAAAAATTCATAATTTTTTCATTTGAAAATTTTTATTAAGATAAATTACAGAATATATAAGAATATTTTTTAAAAAATAAAGAAAATGTGAACAAATCTCCCCCTACCCCCTCTTTATCAAGAGGGGAAGAATGTGTGTAAATTTACCCCCTTGATAAAGGGGGTGGCTGAAAGCCGGGGGATTTGTTTCACAGAGAAGGATTGAAAATATTAAATGTTTTTTTATTATGATATTGTTTAAAAATATTATAAGTATTATGTCATATTGGCAAGATTTACCATATATTCCATATAATTCAGCGAATAAAGATTACGCTAGATTTAATAGAAATAATCCAACAAAAGCAGAATCTTTGTTTCGAAATTATATATTAAAATGAGATAAAACTTGATTCCGTTTTGTTCGCCAAAAAACACTATTATGATATATTGCTGATTTTTATTGTTCTAAACTTTTGTTAGTAATAGAAATTGATTGATGATATCATAACGAGACTTGGAAAGATGATAAAAATAGAGAAATGTGGATGAAAGAAAAATGAATAAAAACAATAAGATTTACTAATGAGGAAGTTGAGACAAATTTAGAATGAGTGGCTCTATATTTGAATGAATATATTGAAAAAAGAAAAAAAGAGTTTGGATTGTAGATAAATCTTCCTTTAATGTGTAGACAAATCTCCCCTAACCCCTCTTTATCAAGAGGGGAACTTCCTTTATTGATAAAGGACGGGTTGGTGAGGGGTTGCTGCACAGAGAATGGAAATTTTCACGATACAAAAAATCCCGCGATATTGCGGGACCTTTTTATTTTTTGTATTCTTTGCTTTTTAGTAAACGAATTGATAATTTGTTGTTTCTTTTCCGTTTTCTACATTTGCAGCTACTAAATTCAAAGTTACAGGATCTACTATATACAATATGCTAACTTCTGTGTCATCTTGTAATACAACTTTTGCAAGTGTATAAATCATTCCATCTTCAATTCCTGATGAAGTAACTTCTCTAGTTGCCATTGTTGCATGGATAGGCAAAAGTAATGTATGAGAAAGATCTTCTGGATATGTGTAGTCTCATGTATTAGATTCTTCTGTCTCTGTGTTGTAAACAGAATATGTGTATCATTTTGGGAAATGAGTATCAATAACTTCTTCTAATTCAGTATCAGTTAAAGAAGTTTTTGCTCATTCAGGTAATTCTGCATCGATGTTTTCATCTTCAACTGTGTTGTAAATGATTTCTCCTGGTTGGCATTCATTGCGGTAATAAGACCATTCTTCACAGTATGATCCATCTTCGAACATACAAAGTCATTCTTCAAGATTTAATGTTCCACCATTTTCTTCACAATATACAGATGCAGGGTTTGCAATTTGTACATTTTCTTCTTGGTTTTCAACAGGATTTTCTACAGGTGTCTCTACAGGAGTCTTGTTACATCCTGCTAATGTTGCTACAGCCAATAGAGCAACGATTCATAATGTTGTCTTTTTCATAATTTAAAATAAATAAAAAATAAAAGAATTTTTCGCCCGTATAATTAGTATTTTATGCAAAGAAATCAAGAGAAAGTTATTAATTAACAATTAATAATTAAAAATTAATAATTTAGGAATCATTCATTCTTAATTCTTAATTATTTAATTCTTAATTATTTTCATCTCCTTTCCCTAGCATTATGTTTAGTCTTTTTGCTAGACGTTTTGGATCTGGAATATATGATAATTCTAAATTTTTATTTCATTGTCCTCAAACTTCTGAGTCTGTATAAATGTATAGATTTCAGTATTGAAAAATAGCACTTTTAATTCATTCTTTTGAATGTTGAATTACTTTGATAGCATCTTTTGAGATTGTTGTTGTCTTTGTTTTGAAGAATCATTCTTGTTTGTGAGAAATAACTCAATCTTTTGTACAAATGTCGAAATTCATTTCGTACTCGATGATTCTATACATGACTCTATTTAGTATGATGATGAATATTAAATCCAAAATTAATGCTCAGACAGCTATCGCAATTTGTCTAGGTCAATCTGATTTTGCTATTATGAAAGGTACAATTGCATTGAATATAAATGTCAAAACATGGACAATAAAAGTTGCAAGTGTTCTTTTCAAAAATTTTTCAAAACTTTTTTGTTTTATTTCAGCTTTTGATGCATCATCTATATATTTTTTTTCAGATTTTATTTGATAAATTATGCTTGAAACTATTCATACTATCACATAGATACATCGAGATATGCAAGTATATGCATAATATATAGCTAAAATTCGAAACAAAACTTTATGATCATCAAAAAGGTGCATGTACAAGACATAGAACATACCATTTAGTATCAACAGTGCGATGAAGACTAAAAATAATGGTCGTAGTAATTTTATTCGATGTCTTTTGACCAAAATTACATTTCATTCTCAGTATTTTTTTGTTGCTCAGAGTAGTTCTTCAGCATCAACTTTTGTATCAAATGATTTCAAAATTTTCATATTGTTTGATATGATAATAAAGTGTTGTATTTATATTATCTTAATATTTTATTTCAAGATATTTATTGCCTTCGGTGTGTTACTTTTGTCCAGAGCCACAAAAGTAACTATTTATATCGGGCGCTTCGCCCCGAACCCCGACACTCTTTTGTTACTTTTGTCCGGAGCTACAAAAGTAACCAAAAAAGCTCTTACCTGGCATGACAATTTCAGCAAGTAACGTTTTGTATTCCATACAAGAGTATGAATGCGAAGCTCACTCGCTCAAGAATGGCTCGTTCGCCTGTGTACGAATAGTTATTTTTGGATTGATTTGTGCAGCTTGCAGTGAAATTGCATGAGATTTATTTTTTATGGTATATTTGTGTTGTTTCGGGCGCTTCGTCCCGAACCCCGACACTCTTTTGTTACTTTTGTCCGGAGCTACAAAAGTAACCAAAAAGGCTCTTATCTAGCATGCCAATTTCAGCAAGTAACGTTCAGTATTTCATATTTTATGTTGAATACGAAGCTCACTTGCTCAAAAATGGCTCGTTCGCCTGTGTACGAATAGTTATTTTTGGATTGATTTGTGCAGCTTGCAGTGAAATTGCATGAAATTAAAGCCTTTTTGTGCGTTTTTTATCCAACAATAGTTAATCACATCATTACGGCGATTCCAACCAATAATAATACTATTTGCAAAATTGATTGTTTGATTTCATTGTCTTTATGAAGTTCAGGAATCATGTCTGATGTTGCGATATAGATGAAAAGTCAAGCAGATAGTGGCATGAGAATTTGAGAAATATTTTGGACGTAATTATTTAGTAAATATGCAATTAGTAATCACAAAAAAGCAGTTAGAGCAGTCAAGAAATTGTACAAAAGTGCTTTGTTCTTTGAAAGTCATCCGTGAACTAATACACAGAAATCTCATATTTCTTGTGGGATTTCGTGAAGAATTACAGCTAATGTAGTTGCAAATCATACAGTAGGACTTGCTATAAAAGCTACTCAAATGATGATTCAATCAATCATATTGTGAACCATATCTCAAACCAAATTCATCCATGCAAAAGTTTTTACTTCAAGATTTTCTTTTTTGTGGTGAATTGTGTTCAATATTTTTTCTATGATAAATCATATAACTATTCATCATATTATAGAAAATGAGACTAATTTAGTCAATCAATATTCTTCGATGGCTTCTGGTATGAGGTGTAAAAAGGCATCTCAGATAAGTATTCCAGCAGAGAATGCAATGAATCAAATTAATATTTTTTTTAGTTTAGCCAAAGGGTATCACAATGTGATTATTCCGATTAGTGAGACTAAGCTTACTATAGCTACAGCTAAAATTCAATATAAATAGTTCATGATGCGTTGTATATATAAAAACTGTTTTTATGCCTTTGGCAGGTTACTTTTGTTTATATTTTTTTTAAAATTCTTAATTATACATTACCTCCGGTGGGTTACTTTTGTCCGGAGCTACAAAAGTAACCAAAAAAGCTCTTACCTGGCATGACAATTTCAGCAAGTAACGTTCAGTGTTTCATATTATTGTATTGAATACGAAGCTCACTCGCTCAAAAATGGCTCGTTCGCCTGAGAACTGATGGCTATTTTTGGATTGGCTTGAATAGCTTGCAGTGAAATTGCATGAGATTTATTATTTATTTAGTATGGCATTTTTTATAGTATCGCATGTGATTTATTATTTTATTCAATATGACATTTTTTACAATTTTGTTCGTGTTTATGCTTTCGATTAATTAGGGTTCTGGATGAAATTTTGTGTTCGTTTATGACTTGTTTTGCTGTCTTGTGCTGGTGGCAATATTCATCCATAACTCAATCAATGAAGGATTGGCTGTAATCTTTTTTTAGTCATCAGATACTAAAAGTGGAGTTACAGTCGTGACACAAATATCTTTGTGTGTTTTTTGGAGAAGTTCAGTATTTGATTGTGTTTTCTCCATGACATTTTTTACAATTCATTAAAAAACCAACAGATGTAAAATGTTTGATGAGTGTTGTTTTACATTTGTTGGTAAAAAAATCAATATTTTTTAACCTTTTTTATTGTTCTGTATTTATATTTAATTTCTTATGCAAAAAGTTCTTGGTTAGTGTCTGGGGTGTTGAATAATGCTTGAGCAACAATTTGTTCATGATTTGAATTAGTATAATCATCTTTCACATTTATATTATTTATGTTTATATAATTGCTTATATATTTCTTTGTACCACCGCCATTTGTGTAGAAAATTTTACCAGGTATATTTGTATTTATTACGTTGTTGTATACTCAGTAAGTTCAATCTATGATAATATATCTATTGATAAATCAATATTTTCAAAGTAGACTATCCACAGTTCTTCCAGCTCTACTGTGTCATATGATAGTTATTTTAGGATCATTTCCAGCTAATCTCATAGGAGAAATCATATTTTCAAAATTGTCGATTACATTATTGTATCTAGCAGATTGTTGGGTTCAGTTTTGTATTTTGTCGGCATCTCATTCAAATATAAATCGTGCTTTTTTTGAATCTTTACTCGTAACCATTTCTTCAAAGTTTTTTTGTTCCATGGTTTCTTTGATTCCACTTCTATCTCCTGGCATGTAAATATTACTGTCTCAATTCCAATTAAATGGTATTATTCATTTTACTTTACTTCCACTATATTTGTCGGTATAAGAAACTTCAAAAAAATTTTTTCCATCAATTATATCTATGGATACGTTATCACTATTTTTTTCAAAGAATCATTTTAATTTTTCAAGATCCGGATTTTCTTCTGGATTTTCTCTTGCATTGTCATTTCAATTATCGTTATTGTTTTCATTTCATCCATTATTGTTATTTTCTGAATCTTTTTTTAATCAAAGCAATTCTGATAAAATTCAATTATTTAATCATAATTTTTCTAGTGATTCCTTGGTTATATCTATCGCTTTTTTGATTAGGTCTTGTAAGCCTCCAAAAATTTCTGCTCATTTTTCTGGACCCATATTTTTTGGGAAATAAATAAATTATTAATATTATATTGGATTTTTTAAAAAAATCAAAAAATTTTGATTTAAATTAAATATTGATGACATTTATTTGATTTTTCTAGATTATTTTTTTTGATTATAGAGTGAAAATGTGGCTTATAAAAGGACTTTTAGCCTACTGAAAAATAAATAAAAATATTCTTGACTTTTTATACTAAATATGTATATTTAAATTGGTTCAAGAGAGTTATGCCGTACGAGCCTATGTCTACATCGTTTGGGGCGGTACGCTCACATTTTCACTCTCTTCGCCAGTCTTGTGTCGGTTGCCGGTGTCGGCGCCATTCACCGGGGTATGATCCCCCATTCTTCGTTGGCCCTCGGAGGGGCGGTGAAGGCAACGTTGCCTCCCGCCATCTCCAGGGCTCTTTTTTTTATTTGAAAAAATAGTCCTAAAATATAAAATGATGTTTATTAAGCGGTATAGTCATATTAGTATTTAATCGATAAAAAATATTTCATGATTCCAAAACATGTTCATGTTGTTATTGATAGGCCATTGTGAACTTATCATCCAAAGCACAAAAACATTTTTTATACTTTGAATTATGGATATGTAGAAGGTATAATGTGATGAGATTGAGAGGAACAAGATGTTTATGTGATGTGAGTGGATGAACCATTGGAGACTTTTGAATGAGATGTGATTGCTGTAATACATCGTAAAAATGATGTGGAAGATAAGCGAGTTGTCGCTCCAGAGTGAATGAAATTTTCAGTAGAAGAGATTAGAGAAAAAACAAATTTTCAAGAACAATTTTTTGATCCATAGATTGAATTAGTTGATTAGTGTTTTGATAAATTTGTTATCTATGTGCAATTACTAATTATTGCCTTGTTTTTTTTGTCTTAAAATTTATGTTTGTTGGGTTTATATTTTTTGTGTATTAATGAAAAATAGGGTTAGTATTGATTGTAAAAAGAAAGAAACACATAGTTCATTGAAACTTATTTTGACAGTAATATTTGTAGCTGCTTTATTAATTAGTAATGTGATTACTTGAAGGCAGGTAGAATTCCCATTTTGAATTGCTATGACTTGAGCAGTTTTGATATTTCCTATAACGTATATTTTGTCTGATGTTTTCAGTGAAGTATATGGATATAAGTGGAGTAGGATTACTTGTTACTTGTGATTTGCTTGTAATCTGTTTATGTCTCTGACATTTATGGCAGTAATCAATATGAAGGCTCCAGAGTATTTTGTAAATGCTGATGCTTATTCTACAGTTTTGTGAAATACTCGGAGGATACTTATATCTAGTTTACTTGCTTATGTCCTTTGAGATTTTGTAAATGACAAAATTTTCCAAAAAATGAAATTAAAACATCCAAATGATAATAAATGATTTTGATGGAGAGCTATATTATCTTCTTTGGTGTGAGAGATAGTCGATAGTTGAATATTTATTCCACTTGCATTTATTTGAACAATGCCAACTAAGACTTTGCTTATGATGATAGTCACTCAAGTAGTATTGAAAGTCTTATATGAGATAGTTATTTTACCTTTGACTGTATATGCGACGAGAAAAGTTCAGAACTATGAAAGTTCGTTGAGTGTAGACAAATAATTTTTTGTAAAGCTTGTAAAATGGTGTAAATTAGTTATATGATGTTTATCTTTTTTATTTTATAAAAATTTTTAATGAAAAATTTAAAGACAATTTTGTTTTCAATTTGAGTTTTGTTTGTTTCAATAAATTTGGCTTGATGTACAAATAAAACTGAAATTGATAATAATCAGTGAAATGGTACTGAAGTTGAAGTAAATGGTTGATCAAATTATGAATGAGAATTAGTCATTCAATGAGTTGGACCTGAAATTAGTATGGAAACTACTGTAGATAAATGAACTTTAGTTTTGAGGTGAAGTTTTGAAGATCATACAGATCATGTATTTTTGAAGGCATGAAAACGAGAAGATAAATTTGATTCTAAATCTGGATATTTGCCATGAAATACAGTAAAATTTAAATGATATGTGGAACCATTAGATGCAGCTGCTTGAAATCATTATTATGATGTAATAAATATTGAAAATCTTGAAGTAGTTTCTTATCCTGATTCTACTTGAGTGAAAGAGCTTTTGGAATGATGGAATTTCTGTGAAACAGATAATGATTGTACATATATTATGTGAGAGTGTCCATTTGGTTGCTTTGTACCTTTGTACAAAAAATTTGCAGATATTGCTTGAAATGTTATGGAGAACTATTTTGATATAAATGGTAAGCAATGTGTGTATAGTTGTGTATATATGGATAAAGCTGTATGTAATAATTATAAATGTGAAATGACAGTTGTAGAGAATTAATTATATATTTTTATTTGATTATAGAAGAAAAGGAGTTCAAATTCTTGGACTCCTTTTTTGATTGTGTGTTGTTCCGGCAAGGTTATTCTCCTGACGGATTGGTCTACTTTTGGGGGGACTGGGAACCGTTTCCTGCGGTTGATGTTTCTCTGGTTACCCTAGTTCCGCCTTTCGAGTTGGTCGGTTTGTCGGGACCATTTCCACCATCGCGATGGTATTGTCCTTGTCCTCTTGGAGTGTCTCCACACGGGACGCAGTTTCCTGAAGGCTTCGGAGCACATTCGTTGATATAGCCACCGAAACACAGACAGCACCCTTCACCCTTATCCATGTTCATCATGTCTTTGATGGTTGCAGGGTTTGTGATTCCAGCGTTACGTTTGATCAGGACTTGGTTGTCACCCGTTGTCTCTGTGCCGAGGGCCACTGTCTTGTATTTGTACTCGACAAGCATTTGCTTGTCGTAGCCAGTCTTTGACACAGGGATGCCATCGATGAAAGTTACCTTGGTAATACTGATAACTTCATGGCCAATACTTGTACGGTTCACATGACTTCCAGCCTTGTTGACTCCGGCTATTCTGATGATATCGTCTTTCGCCTTTGCAGAAAGCTTGTTCCAGCCGATTGTCGCTACCTGGGTAGTATCGGCGCCTGCGGATGTGACGATTTCATACTCGATGTTGGTGCTTTCGATCTCATAGGTTTCCGTGATGAATTCCGGCTCAGGGGCCACCGGGTCGTCAGCTTCTTCGTCGGCTTCTTCAGGGGCAACCTGTTCGTCGTTTTCCTCAGGGGCAACTTGTTCGCCGTTTTCCTCAGGGGCAACCTGTTCGTCGTTTTCCTCAGGGGCAACTTGTTCGTCGTTTTCTTGTGATGCCTGTGCGACTACTTCGGTGGCCGTCGTTGAGGATTCGTCATTGCTGTTTGCGAAGCTTGAGAGAACGCCAATAAACAAGGCGATTACGGCGATAGCGCCGATAACTGTTAATACTTTTCTCATTGTGTTAAGATTTTTGTTTGTTGATTGATTAATTAATTAGTTAAGTTGTTTTTTAATGTTGTTCTGTTTTGGTAACCCTTGATCTATCGATTTACGGGTAGTCTTCTGTTCCTTGGAAGGGTCTTGTTTTGACCGTTGTATTCCTTTGGTTTATAGATTGGGTCGTCCCTCCGGTGTTTACCTGAAGGTAGCTCATAGTGGCAGGACTGTACTTGTGACTCTGCGTTGGGATCTTTGCAAGTGACGAAGTATGTCACATTTTCGCCGCTCCCCAGCATGCACAAGTAAAGCGTGCTAGCCCCGGCGTTCAAAGGAATGTTTGTAACCTTGAATATCCAAGAGATTGAATTTTTGGAGATTACTGAGTCTGCGGTTCCAGCAAATTCATAGAATTTGTTTTGCAACCTCTTGTCCAGATTATCCCAAGTACATTCAGATCCTCGGATGGCGCGAGCAGTTGTGTCATTGCTCGTAGGAGTTTCGATAGCCGAAGGAGCTTCGGTAATCGTGGCAGTCGTGTCAGTCCTAACTGGGTCATTGTTTTCCCAGTCGAACATCGTTGTCTGTGCTTTTGCGCTTGCCATTACTACCAGTAACAAAACAAGCAAAAAGTTTCGTACTTTCATTATATTTAAGATTTTATGTTTTTTTTACGTTCACTATTATAAATATAATAAAATAAAAGTCAAGTCAATTTTCAATAAAATTATTGAAGTTATTTTGGACTATTTTTTAGTTTGAAAAAAGCGCGTCTACGACGTTGTAGGCGCGCTGGGTTTTGATTGTCCCGACATCCGTCGGGATTAAGCAATTTGGTGACCTCCTATCCCCCATTCGGGATTGGGCGTCATTTGCTCGTTCATCAGGTTTTTGCTCTGTTGAGCGTGCTCGGCATAGCCGAGCCTGAAACTGTCGCCGGGTCCTGTGATACCTTTTGGGGCATCGATGTAGAACTCTCTTGAGGTCGTGAGTTTGGCTCTGCTATTCATCGTGTTCTCGCTCAGACTTTGAGCTGGCTCGGCGAGGCCGAGCCAAGAATAGTCGCCGGGGCCTATACAGAGAGCTTCGCTTGTGAACTTCGTTGTCTCGGGTTTCTTCGGTATTGATGTTGTCGTAGCGGTGATGGCCGTGCTCAGGCAAGTTGTATTCGTTTCGTTTTCGCTCGCTATGATTGAGTACACGGCGCCGCCTTCACCGAGGCTGACGAGGTCTGTTGCGCTTGTGATCGCAGTGGCAGTCGTGATGTCGACGATGGCCAGGTCGGGGGTAGCTTGAGATATGATGCTTTGATCTGTGGGGGGCGACTTTCCTGTACTGTTATCGGGGATGATTCCCGCTCTGCACGTGAAAGCCGTCGACGCCACTATCATCATAATCAGAAAGATGAGGTTCTTCATTGTGATGTTTCTTTGTGGTTTGTGTGTAATACTGTAATTAGTTTATAGGGTTCATTATGAAGGTAAGAACCTTCGGTGAAATCCCTGCGCTCATCATGAAGGTAAAAAACCTTCGATGAAATTCGAAGGCAATAGACCTTCGAGGTAGATCACAATTTTTTTAATAAAGGAATTCTTATTAAATTTTATTCTTTATTCCATAGTTACCTCCTTTTTTAGTTAATAACTCAAAATTGAAGTTAAAAGTCAAAAGTCCGTTGATTGGAGCAATCGGACTATAATAATATATAAAAAATGATCTTAAAGTCAAGACTGTTTTTGGGGAAAGTTTTGATGGTTTTAGATTAATGATTTTGATTGTGAAAATTTTGACTTTTTGTTTTGTTGGTTGTGTGTTCTTTCTACTTGAAATATAATGTATAAAATATAGAAAAATATTTGTTTTATAATTGGACGAAAAATGTTATTATTTGGTGATTTGCATATAAATTCTCGTATATCGGATAGAGTAGTAGACTGTATGAAAGATTGGATTTCACAAAATTCTGATGAACAGAATTTGATTTTTTTGTGAGATTATGTTTATCATTTTTCTTATGATAGAGAGGCCCTTTTGAAACTTTATAGCTTTTTCCTTGAATTGTATCAGTGATGAAAAAATGTTTATATATTGGCATGAAATCATGATTGGCTAGGAAATACCTTTGTGTTTGAAGAAGCTAAAAGGACTTATGAAATCATTAAAAATGTTTTTGATAAATGAGAGAGTAGTGGAAAGATTGAATTTGTTACTCAGCCAAAAGTAGAGCAGATTGAATGAGAAAATATTTTGTTTTTGCCATATTGTTTGGAGATAGATTCTTCATTATATGTAGTATGACAGGAATCATGAACAGAATTTATAGAGATTGAAAATACGATTAATACGCTTTCAAAATCTCAGAACAAGAATGAGAAATTTAGTGCTGAATTAAATAAACTTTTGTTGGAATATTATCAGAAATATGAAAATTTAACTGTGATTCATCATTATTATACAGAATGAGTTAATTTCCCATGACAGAGGTGAAGGTTTTATTTTAATGATATTGCATTATCTCATCTATTCTGTGAGTTGGATTGATTGAAATTGATTTCTGGTCATTTGCATCAATGATTTGCGTACAAGAATTATTTTTGTACTTGAAGTGTACGAAATACATCACCATTGGAAGTAAATCAGGCAAAGATATTATTCAAA
>Ga0265298_10009173_pt1 | contig 11802 bp, 6 predicted proteins | sample AusTroGonzalo_MG_3_FD_193486 | JGI IMG/M metagenome (GOLD analysis project Ga0265298, IMG submission 193486) | Bovine rumen microbial communities from tropical cattle in Woodstock, Queensland, Australia - Gonzalo_01 | ecosystem: Host-associated > Mammals > Digestive system > Stomach > Rumen ...
GTTCTGAGCCTTCGTTTCATCAAATTTTGCGATGTAGTTGTTTATCTTTTCAATGTAGCCTTTATTGTCCGACACATTGACTTCTAAACCGTTCAGCTCAGTCATCTTAATTCTTTGTTCTGACTTATTCATAGCATCGCGTTTCTTAACTTCCTTCGCCATTGATGTCAAAACGTCAATGTTAAAGATGCTTTCAATAAGTGAACGCTTGTCTGCAATGCTCATCGTCAAGAACGGCTTGTTATTAGTTACCGCGATACCTACGATGTTCTTAAACAAGCGTTCATTAATGCCAAGGAGCTTGTCTACTTCTTCTTGGTTCAGACGCTTAGATGATAAGTTGTCAATTTCTTCGCCATTTTTAATTAGTGAGAACAAAGTGGGCTTAAGTCCACGCACAATTGTGTATCGGTCGTTGCCAATCTTAAAAGAAATCTCAACGACTAAGTCTTTACCGTTATACTTGTTGATGAGCTGATTTATCTTGATGTTTCTAAACGGCTTTCCGAACAAGCAAAAGTTAATTGCGTCCAAAATCGTTGACTTACCTGAACCGTTCTGTGCCTTAATCAAGTTAAGTCCACTATTGAAGTCCAAAGTAGTCCAACGATTGCCGTATGACAAGATATTCCTAAATCTTAACTGCTCAAATTCAACAAACATAAATACCTTTCAATTAGGTTTGGTATAAAAATAATAAAAAATCGTCGCCCTGACGGACTGAACGATTTCTTTTCTTTTGACAACCTACATATTTGTGGTTGTGATCTTCTTATAATCGAGATAGTTCTTAATCGTATAATGCATGTCTTTCAAATTAGACAGCGTTTCTTCAATGTAGTTCAGGTAATACTTTTGTTCAGCCAGTTGACGATATTTGGCTGTGTAATCTTTGTCAGCGTAAATCTGACTTTCAATTTCTTTAGTCGTGTTCCACTGAATATCATCGTCAATTCGGTAATGCTTGAACAGTTTGCCGTAAAGCTCATCAAGTTCAATCTTGAGTTTTTCCACTTCATACTTCTGCTGAGTGTAAAACTTCTGCATATACTGAATCTGCGTAGGCAGAGCATTGTTCTTCTTTGCTATTTCAGCCATCGAGTCTGGCATCGTGCAATACTGCTCTCCTATCTTCTGAATATCAGCGAATAATGCGGGTGTGATAATCATGAATGTAACCTCAAATTCAATTATAATAATTTATTTGGGTTATAAAAGACAGGACGAAAATTTTCCGCGGTTCTGCTTAACATACTACTTCGGAAAAATTTCATCGCTACCGTTGACCTATGAATTCTTTTTTATATTTGACCACGAAGTATAACAGAAAAAGCACTCGGGTGGAAAAATTTTTCATCATACATTTCTACTTCCAAAAACTTTGTTATATTTTACACGACATTATAAACCTTACTGACCGGAGCGAGACTCAACCCAATGAGCTATCGGCAGGTGTAAGTTGCGACCTAGCAGAGGTGCGGCTAGGGCTGTTCGTATAGTACCGAATGATGAATTGTTCACGACAATTCAGTATGCCGTCACAGGCGTATGGAATGTAGTCCGAGTACAGGGTGACCGCTCGGTAAGTCCATTTGTAAGTCCTCTTGCGAAGTCATACAGTTCACCAGTCAAAACAAAGATTTGATTGATGTTAGCTGGAGATTGTAAGTTCCCTAACAGGGCTTACTGTCTCCAGTTACCATATCAAACAAAGAATTGGATTGAATAAATAAATAAAATACAAAAACACAATTTTAGAAAGGTAATAACATGAGAACATTACAACGTAGAAGATATAGAAAGGCTGGAATGTATGGCACACTTAAGAGTGAGAACACAAACTCAACAGTAGTAAGTCCAGTTCCTCGTAAAGAACAACCAAAGACTCAGTCAGAGGCTGATTTTGATAAGGAATATGAAGCATTCATGGCTGAACAGCGTCGTCTTAAGGCAGAACGCCTTGCGGCTGAAGAAGCTGCACAGGAAGCAGCTGCTGTAGAAGCGATTAAGGAAGAAACTCAGGAGTCACCTGTCACAGAAGGACCTGATATTGATGTCACAGAAAAGACCGAAGAAGACGTAGTTACTGAAACTGTAGAAGAAACAGTTGACGAAGCTGCAGAACCGGTCGCTGTGGAGACAAAGAAGAGCCGTAAGAAGAAAGCAGCAACCGCTGAATAATCTTAAAACAACATTTGGCTCATGGGAGGGTGCTTCAGCACCCTCTTTTTGTGTTTATAAATACTCTATGATATATACCTGCGTGAGATATGGTCAGTTTATGCTCCCGTTCTTGCATAGCACAAGGTGTCCTCTATTAAATGTGGACACTTCAAAGCTTGCTGAACTGGCAACATACAAGTTCATTGATACCAATCAAGAATTTGTAGGTTTTGAGCATGCTCGGCGATTTTTCTCAGCGCGGAATAGTCTTGGAAAACCACTAAATGAACATGACTTAATCGGTATGCTAGGCAATAACAAGATAATCGTTGGCAAAGCAAATGTTGGTGAACCTATTCGCAACATTTTCAACCCAGCAACATTCACAATCTTGAAAAAGGTTAAAAGAATGTACCCACTTTACGCCCAAACAGTAGATGAAGTTATGAATGGGAACTATGTATATCCTCACAATATGTTTTTCATGCGAGGAGAAGACTTTAAGAAATACAGAACATGGCTTTTCTCGATTATTGAAAATGAATTTCCTAATTTAGATGATGATAAAGCGCTATCCCATTTCGGAGAAACGCTTTTGACCATATACTGCAAACAGAATTTCAAAGATACCACAGTCAAGTGCCACATTTCATGTTGGTCTCACGACCTATCACACCTCGTGAACCCAATAAACGGCGTAGGAGACGAATAAATACATTATGACAGATATCACAATATGCAAAATAAACGAATCATTCCTAGAGGTGAAAGCCTGCGAAGATATTCTTAGTGACCTCTGGGCACGCTACTCTGCTTACAAGGCAGGTTATCAGTTCAACCCAAAATTTAAGAACAAGATTTGGGATGGCAAAATTCATTTGTTCAATATCCGCTCGGGTGTTCTCCCGATTGGGTTCTTAACCGATCTTCTCGGGTATGCGAAAATCAAGGGCTACACATTTGACTTTGAAAACATCGTGTCAACTGACTTGAAGCAACCGCTAGATGAAAAAGAATACACAGCGCAGATTGAAGAAAACATGAAAACATCTGGAATGACTATTCGTCCTTATCAGGATGAAGCAGTTCGTAAGGCTCTTACATACAAGAAGGGCATTCTACTGTCATGTACTGGTAGTGGTAAGTCTTTAATGATTTACAACGCTATCCGTTGTCTGCAGGCTAGAGGCTTGAAGAAGATTTTGCTTGTTGTGCCGAACATTATTCTTATTGACCAGATGTATGATGACCTAACTGATTACGGTGGCGAAGAATACGGTGAATGTCTGTCAACTTTGGGCGGTGGTCACAAGCCTGATTTCAGCAAACCAGTGTTAATCTCTACTTGGGAGTCGCTGCAATATAAGGATGCTGACTTCTTTGAAGATTTTGATGCAGTATTCGTTGACGAATGCCACGGCTCAAAGGCTATGAAGCTCTGCAACATCATTAAGTTCTGCACAAATGCCCAATACAAGATTGGCACCACAGGAACTCTGCCTACAGACCCGGGTGACCAGCTTGTTATCAAGTCACTGCTTGGAGAAGTCATCTTTGAATTGAAGTCAAAGGAGTTGATTGACCTCGGCGTGTTGACTAAAATTCAGATTGGCGGGATTTACTTAAAGTATCCTGAAGAATTCATCGCCCAAAACAGAGGTCGTGAATATCAGGAAGAAGTGCGAATGGTAGAAAGCTATCCAGGCCGCAATAATGTCCTTAAAATGATTATAGATCATACCCCGGATAACCATAATATCCTAGTGCTAGTGAACCATATTAAGCATATTGAGGATGTCACGCTGTGGATAAATGATAATTACCCGAACCGCAAGGTGTCAGTCATATCTGGCGCCGTCAAGGGTAAGGATAGAGCACGAATTAGAACCAACTTGGAGAATGAAGACGGCACCATTCTTGTTGCTACCTATGCAACGATGTCAACTGGTGTGAACATTCCTAAGTTGCATGAAGTAGTTCTATACGCAAACTGCAAATCAAAGATTAAGGTATTGCAGTCAATAGGTCGTGGTCTTCGTAAGCACGCTACTAAGGATAAGATCATGCTTTACGATGTGATTGATGATTTGTCTTATCAGACTAACCGCGGTCGTGTCGTGGATAACTACCTAGTTAAGCACTTTAAAGAACGCTGCGCATATTATAAGGAGCAAGAATTCCCGATAGTGACTATGTCGCTTAGCATATAAATACTATATGGCTAAGAATACGACTTTCTTTTACGATTGGAATGTAGACGGCAACGGTTTTATCTATCCGGGCAACATTTTCCTTGATACGAAACGCCCTTTCATAAGAGGCGATAAGTCAAATGACGAAATTCAGAATGATGTTGATGAAGGCGATTACAATATCGGTTTCAACACGCTTCAATTCATTCATAACATGTGGGTTGCTGATTCTGCTACCTTCTTAAAAGCAGATCAGATGAGCGATAGCCGCTATAAGGGCGACGGATATGTTTACTTTGTTCGTCCTGGCACTACTTATATGCAGATGCCTAACTATCTACAGACTATTAAGTATGATCCTTGGCTTAGTGAAGGACTTAATTCAGATAGCAGTGTGCCAAACATTTACTTTTATGATGTTGGCGGTAAGCAAATCATCGGCATTAACTCACAAGGACAGCCACCTACTACATATATTGACTGCACAGCAAAGAATTTAAGATATGATGAAACTAATGGCTTCTATTTTGCCATTAGCGGTGATAAGTATTACTTGTATTCTTTGAGTTGGGGTAAGAAGCTGAAGGATGCAGGCATTAAAGGTATTGCTACATGGGACGAGCATTATGAATTGAAGATGTTCGCGTCAAATGAAACCACAGCAACTAAAAAGTACTCTGCTATTTCAGTAAATTATGGTAAGACAAATCTTTTGAACCTTGCTAAGACAGATGCAGTGCCTGTAAGGTTGCATGACAATGAAATTGTTGCGATTTTCGCAGCAGTTCCTGTTGTTGATAAGATTAACTTGTATACCACAGATGCAAATGGCAAGGTGACATCGGTTAACTACTATAAAACAAAGATGAATGTAGGAGCCATGTATGTTTGGGTTCAGAACATGCGTCGTTTATGGCCTAAAGTTGATGGGCGAGATGTAGATAAGGTCCTTGATGAAGCACTTGCTGATGAAACAAAAGCGTGGATGACACCTGATGAATTTTATAACAAGCAAACTACCACAACAAAGAACATTAAGTCGGGTGAAGACGGTTATACGATTGCTAAGGTCAAGACAAAAGACACAGAAGAAAAGAAAACGATTCCTGTTTGGTTCTGGGTGAACACTTTGGCTAACTGGTGCACCTTCAAACACGGTGAAAGACACTGCACAAAGCTATGCGTATGGAATGGAAGAAACGGCTGGGATGAACTTGATGATATTATCAAGCCAGTAAGCGATACGCAACGAATCATCAATACATACTACTATGATATTACTCGTTTTATCAGAGGAACTATCATAAGCACAAATTTGTATTACAACCACTCGCCGTATCGTTATAAGAGCATTAAGTTAACCTATGATTCTAAGTTTTCGCAGTATGATGAAAATAACTTTCAGTGCATTAAGATCGGCCGTGTGCATTTGAATGACAAGGGAACACAAAGATATCCGTTCACAACAGGCATTCCTCCTATTATGAGATTGCCTTCTGGTGAGCTTTCGCTTGTTTACAGCTTAATCTTACCAGGTATGACGAAGAAACACGAAGTTATCTATCAGGACCACATGGACTTCATCAACTCCGTGTGCCTTGCTTATTTCGGTAAGGGTGAAGATAAGACAATTCGTGAAGACTGGAAGCGTTTTTACAAGTTAAAAGATGTTCTTGAAGAAAAGGCAAGCGATATTATCACCGACGATGTTTCAACACTGATTGACGCCGAGGAAATAAATACAATACATGAGGATGCAGATGTAATGAACATTACAATGAACATTCCTCGCCAGTATCCTGAAACATTGGATGCAACTAAGGAAAGCTTTGTTGAAGATTGGAGACAGTAAATGAGTTCCGTTGTTTTTAATTCGTTCAAGCAGCGTTATTTGAATGGTGAAGTGCCGCACGACGATGTATGGAAATTCATTCCGGTAAATAAGCTATTCACTCAAAAGTTTGGACAAGACGAATTCCCTCTTGAACAGTATAGAGACATTGATGATTTTTATGATCATGACTCAAGTGCTATGGATAACTCATACTTTGAAGGTATTCGTAGAGATATATTTTGGTATAAGCCTGCTGACACCGACACAATTCACAAGCCGATGTTTATCACATCAGGTTCACTTGGTGAAAAGGGTAAGTATGATAAGCGTTCTAACTGGGAAGACTTCCAGCAGACCATTTACATGCAAGATATTTCTTCAAACTCCTCAATTAGTTCTTATCTAGCAAGCGGTGGCTTCTATTACATCAGAACGAAGGATGAACTTCGTTGGTTTGCGGCACGAGCAAACACAGGCAACAACCGTATCATCGGCGTTCTCGGCGATGGCATTGACGGTGTTATCCGCGGGCAGATCGGTTCTGATGAAAAGTACCCGTTCCAAGGTGTGTTTGATGGCAACGGCCACACACTTGGTGATATAGCGCTTGTTTGTGATAGCGTTGATAACGGCTTGGTAGGCGTTTTGGGTAATGATGGTGTCGTTAAGAACATCAAGCTGCAGAATACCCAAAGCGGTATCAACATGTTGTGTGAAAAACGCATTGACTTGAACCACATTAAGACTGATGGTCGAGATATCAATGCGGGTTTGCTTGTAGGTCGTAACTACGGACACATTGAAAACATCGATGCGTCACATTTGCAGACCTTTAAGTTCTCTGGTTTCGTTCCTCAGGTTTATTCAGTAACGAATAAGTCAGATGACTATAAAGATTTTTATTCAACCGTTCGTCAAAAGTATGATAACGGCGAAAACTTCTATTACCTAAACTCCTGGTGTATTAACTCGCCAGGCAACATCTGCCCGTATGTAGGCTATTTTGCTGAAGGCCTTTTTGCTCAGTCAGCACGAGGCTATGACGCAAACGGAAATGTTTGCTGTATTGAATATGCTCCTGCTTTGAAGTCAAAGTATGATGCAGGTTTGTGCGATGTGACACTTGACCTAAATTCTAAGTGTTCAAAAATTGCGTTCTTTGTTAAGCCTTGGGATGTCAGCGGTGATGATGAATGGACTACTCGAGAAGAATACAGAGATGCACTACATGTGCAGAAACTTGATACACGCTGGGGAACAAACTGTGTAATGTTCGTTGGCTTTGAAACGAAGGATGAAACTGGTAAGGATGTCACTTATGTTCTTGAAATGAACGGCACAGCTTATGATAAAAAGTCAGGTGTAGGAAAACGCCGTTATCATTTCCATTGCGGACATTATGATTTCAGAAAACGCTTGAAAATTCTAACTGAAGAACCTGAAGAAAGCGGGTACTACGTTAAGTTTACTGATAATAATGTTAATTCATGGATTCCAATTAAGAAAGAATACGATAATGGTGGCGATGATTCAAATGACCAAGACATGTCAGATGACGATTATGTCATTGGTGATGACGACATAAAGGTATACACATCAGATGGTATTCCAGCAAAGATAAACAATAAAGAAATACAGGTTCTTTATTTCTCACCAAGAAACTTTGATACATCAAATGCAGTATGGCCTACTATAAACTACATAGGTCAGGTTAAAGGCGATACTGACATACATGTCAATGTAACATTATACAATGGTGACGATCCTACAGATGTATCAGTTCATTATAATAATTCTAGTGATGTAACTACTGAATCATTTTATAAGAATGACGGCTGCCCAATTACTTGGGATGTTATACGTGATGATGATGGCAACGAATTGCCGGACGAATTGAAAACGGATTCAAACCTAGGCACTGTTAGATTTGCACTAAGAAGATTTATCAAAGATCATATTACTGATGAAACTTATGTAACATGGAAAGTAGATGCAGGATGGCCAGGGCACGACTATGGTGGAGAAATAATAGTTGATGACCAAGATGAACGTTTCTTTGAAAGATATTTTGAAAACCGCGCAAAGTATGATAATTGCTGGAAACCGGGATATGCATACGAATACTTGAATGATTATGATATTGGTATAAACAACCAGGACGGTATTCGTTCTGAAGGTACCCTTGAAATTACTTTGTTAACTGTTGGACAGTTCCAGTATCGTCCATTCGTTCATGCATCACAGTCAGATACGGCTACTGCTAAGTATGATGATGATTATGGACCTTATAATGTTAACCCAGGCACAAAGCTATGGTTGGTGTCATCATACTACTCACCTGGCAGAACTGACGCTGAAGCAACACAGATGGCACTTGACTACGCAAGCAACAATGCTAAGCGCTATATTGACAACCCGAACTATTACGGCATGGACCGCAATGGTATGTGGACGACAAACGTTGTTCGTCCTGACCCAGAAAACGATGACTGGGGCAACATGACCTCAGATAGAGAAACATGGTTGAGCACTTTGAACTTTAACTGGAATATCATGCAGAAGATGTTTGAAACTGATAACCGTTATTACAAAGAGTTGACACAATATGCTTCTCTTGATGATGGTGATGACCCAATCTTCTACGGTGACCTTGATTTTGCTGATGAATGGTATCGTGACTCTGACTTGCCACATACATTATTGAATAAACCTATCAAGATGCATAACATGGCAAGAGCGGCATATTACATTTCACCGATTGCTGGTTCTAACTATGGCCGTATCAGAAATGTTATCGTAAGTTCTGACCGTGAAAATGTTGGTAACTTCGTTGGGTTCATTGGTTCTATTGCTGGTAAGCAAGAACGCGGTGCGGTTGAAAGCGCACATGTGTATGCTCAAGATAAGTTTACTTATTGGGAACCACTTCCAGAAAAGCCTACACACGATTACCGCACTGATGAAGAATTTGAAAGAGACTATGCTATATATGAACAGAAGCTCTCAGCATATAACTTCCAGGTTCGTTATAAGCAGACGCCTATTATGCCTTCTGCTGTTTCAGAAGCTGTTCAGACACTTGGTGAAAACCCGGATGATGACTGGACTGAATGGAAGTTCTATCCAGCTGAAGGTTCTGAAATTGTTAGCGAAGATAAGATTACAGAGTTGGCTAACCACGGAACTGGCCTTAAGCAGTATTTGAATGACTTGGGCGTTCAAATGTATTCATCAAACGCTGGCACTTACGGTGACTATTATGTTAAGTCATATCAAGAAAACCCGAACTATAAGTTTGAAAAACGCTTCTATGATTGTTCGGCTCCGATGAGAATGTTCACCTCTGCTTGGTATGATGATTACAAGACAACTGCTACTGAACATTATGACGATGTGATTACTTATAACCTTCGTCCGATTTTTAATGCCGGTGGTTTGTTTGGTAAGATCGTTCCAACATTCAACGAGAATAAGATTGAGCTTTCAGGAACAACTTCAAGAGGTACCCAGCTGCACCACATTGATGTGCATTACATTTTGAATGACTCAATGCCTTATGCAGGATTGAAAACAGCAAATGATGTTCAAAATTATACAAAGGATATTCATGATACCTTTGGTGCTGTTGCTGGTCTTGTTGAATTACAGACTTCGGAAGTAGGACAATGGAACTATGCTGATAAGAACTCGGTAAATATGGGTAATATGAATATCAGTGCTGAAGGCAATGCAATGCCTGGTAAGCCAGTGACACCGTTCGGCTTTGTTTCATATCAGCCTACTGAACTAAATACGGTTCAAGCAACAAAGAGTTCACCAAGACAAAAGAATGGTGACTGGTGCGGTGAATACACTGAAACCACTTGGGCACTTGATGCTCCTATTGTCATCAACAATAAGATGTGGTGGTCAAAGGATTACTATTCATTTGCTCCGATTAACCAATCATCAGCAGCATTCTTTATGAGCACTGCTTTATCAGGTGCTCGCCCAGGTTCTGCCGACAAGTTGAACTACTTTACAACGATGACTCAAAAGGTATTGCTGCCTTACGGCAACACAACAGATAACAGTGTGAACGTGAACGGCGATATTCTATCATACTGCAACGTTGATGCATTTGACTACTACAAGAACTACCGTGGCCCGATGTCAATTCAAGCATCATTCGGTTCAAACGTAACCTTTGAACCTGTCATCGCATACGGCTCTAAAACAACAAAGGCTGGTGCTTTGCAAGAAATGCTTAACTATGAAGAATGCGGTCCTACAAGAAATTATTCAATGGCAAGATACAACATCGGTATCGGTAGCAAGTTCAATAAGGTAAATGAATTTACTCCGGTTAACGTTGACTGCTTGAGCAACACCGCTGTATTCTGGAACAAGGAAAAGATTGATGATAAGTACTTTGAATATACCTACTCTTCAACAACTTCATTCGTTGATGACTGGACATTTACTCATAACGTAATCTTCACTTCAGCTCTTAAGGATGCTGATGCTGGTAAGCCAGTGACAATGAATGAAAAGGCAACACTTGGCTATGTGTTCCGTGACCCGCATCACTACTCAGCCGATGGCTTCTGGTATAATTACAACTACTTGCACATCGGTAACTCTGTTTCGCCTTCTTACATCCGTGAACAGGTTAAGGTACCGGGTTCAGTGCTTCATACTTCAGCTTGCTCAGGTGCTTACTATAATGAAGACGGTGAACTTGTCAGTGCTAACGGCAATCATGCTTACGGTGGTTTGCTGGTGCTTGATGGAAATGACCGCACAGTGATGTTTATAGATAATATAAGCGGGGCAAAAATTGACGGCGGTACTTGGAACCTTGCTTGTGAACCTTGCACCTATCAGAACTCTCGTGGTGGTCTTTTGTTGGAGGTTAAGTAATGGCTGATTTTTCAGCAGGCTTAAACAAATTCATTTTCCCAGCATACAAATATGCACTGGGTATGAACGAGATTACGGGCTATGACAATAACAACGTAGCCCTATCTTGGGTGACTCAAGATGTCACCGCACTGACCAACAAGAACTACTGGACAAGAGACTGTGCTTCGCCGTTCCTTCGTTATTCAGCGTTCTGGTGGGTTCCAGACAATGCAATTCAGTTTGCAGACACTTATCTTCAAAGCGTCGGCGAAGGTTCTATCAATTCAAAGACAGAAGCATCTGGTGAACTAACCTATCAGAACTTGACACATACCGAACCTGAGTATTATTTGTTCACAAAAGGTTTGAAAGGCGCAAGACATTATCTTTCAGCTTGCCCAATGACCGGTGACCTTGATTATTCAGTCACTGCTATGAAGGGCGTAATGATTGAAAATGGCCAAATGGTTTCTGCGACACGAAAGGCTAAGTACTTGATGTCGGAGTATAACCTATCTGGCATTTATAGCTCTTCGCTTTATCAGGATTTGAACATACCGGAAGATACGGTTACTGAAAGCAAGTTATTTAAGTCATGTGCTGATACGATTTTCCAAGATCGAGAAGACCTCGTCTCTGGAAGAGTTATAGATTATGTAAAGACACAGAAGCTCCTATCACAATTAGAGCTAAAAGGCAAGAACGGCTCAAAGGGACTTAAGGGTCTTA
>Ga0265298_10009174_pt1 | contig 11802 bp, 5 predicted proteins | sample AusTroGonzalo_MG_3_FD_193486 | JGI IMG/M metagenome (GOLD analysis project Ga0265298, IMG submission 193486) | Bovine rumen microbial communities from tropical cattle in Woodstock, Queensland, Australia - Gonzalo_01 | ecosystem: Host-associated > Mammals > Digestive system > Stomach > Rumen ...
ACATCTTTCTTGCGGACGCGAAAGATGTTCTCGCGCAAACACCAAGGCTCGCTCCACAACAGCATGTGGAACATGACCACCTCCAGCCCCGTTTCCTTGCGTTCAAGCTGGTAAAGAAACAGGAGTTCCTTCGACATGTGCGCGAATTTGATGGGGCCATCCCAGCCGACGCAGGGCTTGGCTTGGGTCGCAACCCCGAGATAACTTTTGGCCCAATCCAGAAGCTTGTGGTTGTCCTTGAAGAAGCTGGTGTCGTACATGGCCTTGTGTCTTTCTCGTCTCTATGTGAAATATTCCACGTCGGGGTTGAGGAACCCCAGCGCGTAGACTTGCGGAAGGAGCTTCGCCCGGAGGGCGGCGTGGGCGGTTTTCAGGGCCTCCAGTTCCGCGTCGCCGACGCCTTTCAATGCGTTGCGGACCTGGTAGAATCCCGCGTCCCACGTCTCGATTTTCCACTTCATCCAGTCCGTCTTGCGGATGTCCGCCCAAAACGCCCGGTATACCGCCCTCGCCGCCCCCAGCACCGCTCCCGCTTCCGCCGACAGGCGACACCCCGCCAGCCATTTCGCCAAAAAACGGTCCTCATTCGCCGCCGCCAGCTGCGCCGAAATCCCGTCGTGCCCAATCGCCCAACGACGCATCTCCGCCAGCGGAAACGGATGCAGCTGGTTCGCGATTTGCCACACTTGGCCCTGATATTGGACGTTGCGCAGCGCGGCCGCGTAGTTGGAATCGGCGAAGGCCGACCAGACGACGCAATCGGCGACAAATTCGTCCGGCAATTCCGCCGTCGGCGCGTAGAACGCATCCCGGTCGTTCGTCCACGTCGCTTTCGGGATCCTTTTGACGGCGTGAAGGACCATCGCTTTTTCGAAGTTTTCGGGCGTCACCGAAAACGCGCCCGCGTTGGCGTAGGGGGCGGAGAGGATGAAGACGCTGTTCGTGTGTTGGAAATCGTCGCCGTTGCTCGACACGGAGCAAAGGAACGACGACGCGACATGGTTGCGCTGGTCTTTGTTGTCCGTCTTGAGATTGAACGCGCTGACGAACGTGGGCATGACCGTTTTCCCGTCCCACTTGGGGCGCGGGCACCATTTGTTAAGCATGGCCGTGCGCTCGACGGACGGCAACCGCTTCGTGCCGATTTTCTCCACGTCGCCGTTGAACACGTCCAGCGTGATTTTCTGGTCCTTCAGATGCTTCCTCTTCGCGAGATTCCACACGAGGAAGCCGACGGGGAAACTCCCTTTCGCGCCGTGGAAGCACTTGCTGGGAAAAACGAACCCGCGCTCGAACGCGTACTGGAAGAAACCGTCGCGGATGCGTTGGTCGTTGTTGGCGTTGATGTATTTCAGTTTCGAGAACATGCAAAGATGGGCCAGCCTGTCCTTGAACTCCTTGGAAATGCGGAACAGGAACTGCGTGAACAATTCGCGGCTCGCCTCGCCATAGCCCTCCTCGTTCATCCATTCGCGGAGAGTCGTCATCGAAACCGTGTCTTTCGACTTCTTGCCCGTTTCCCCCCCAACGGTGTTGGCGGTGGCGAACGGCGGATTGATGAAGACGACCCACTGGAGGTCGGGGTTGGCGAGGTCGGCGGCGAGATTGGGCGGCATCTTGAGCTGGTGGCCGTAGGTCAGCTGTCCGGCGAGGGCGGGGATGTCGTCGGCGAGGTAGTCGTATTGGAAGCAGGTGGCGGCGGGGAAGATTTTGCGGCAGTAGTCGGCGTCCTCGGCGTCGAGGGTGGAGATGTAGCAGTAAGGGAGGGCGGAGGACGGCAGGGCGAATTCCAGGTTGCCGGTGCCGGCGGCCATGTCCCAGAAGCGGCAGCGGCCGGACTTCCACCACTCGCGGCCGAGGGTGCGCTCGAGATAGGCGAGCCCCTTGGCGGCGAAGTCGACGGGCGTGTAGAACTCGCCGGTGAAGCGCCGCCGGAAGTCCTCGGTCAGGCGGTCGGCCTTCTGCCGGATGAGCGTCATGCCGGGCGGGTCGACCTTCTCGTAGTTCTGCCAGAAATGGGCGTATTTCTCGGCTTGGAGGACCTTGGGGATGTAGCCTTCGGCCCCGCTCACCGAAAACAGCACGCGGCCGTCCGGCGTTTCGATGGATTTGCCCTGCTCGATGTCCGCGAAGAAGTACTCCGACGCCTTCCGGCCGTTGCGGACGTAGTCGCCGAAGAGCTCGTTCCAGTACTCGTAGACCTCGAGGAAATTGTCCTCCGTGATGGCCTTCTTCTCGCCCAGCCCCGGCAGGATGCCCTGGCGTTGGATGTACTCGGCGCACCTCGCGCAGAACTGTGCGTCCTCCTCGGGCTTCGAGAGGTCGAAAACGTAGGGGGCGGGCGGCTTCCCCGCGGCGAGGGCGGCCCGGATGTCCGCCACCAGCTTGGGGCACGGCGTGGAGGCGGCGCGGTCCCAGTCGTAGCGGGTTTCCGGGGCGGAGAAAAACCTCGACCAGTCGCGCGTCTCCGCGAAAAACGCCTCGTTCCGGTCCACCACGCAAATTCGCGGCGGCAGCGGGTAGCGCGCCAATTCCGAGCCGCGTTTCAGGAGGCGGGCGTAGTACATCACTTGGGCCAGGACCTTCGCCACGTTGTCCGGGCGGCGGAAATTCCAGTCGTGCTTGAACTCGAAAAGGACGCCCTCCGTGTAGTGGTCGATGCGGCCCAGGGCGCAGAGCTTCATCTTGAAGAACTTGCAGAACTCGGCCTTGACCTCTTCCTCCTTTTGGCAGGAACTCAAGGCGTCGTACAGGCGCGCGGGACGGGTTGGCTGGCGTTTCGTCATTTGGCTTTCGCCTTCATTCTCGCCTCTCCCCCCTCCCTCCCGCAAGCCCAAACTGCCCTCTCTGCGACATTTTTCTTCCTCCTTCCGCCCCTTTTGCGCTTTCCTCCCGCTTCACTCCCGCGGCGCGGACGGAACCGCGCCCTCCGCGTGAGCCATCATTTCTCTTTGCCTTGCATGCGGATTCTCTGTTTCGCGTCACGGACAAGGCGTTTCAGCTGGCAGACCATGTACATCGGAAGCGACAAGAGCGAATAGCGGCAAGTGCGGCCCAGGTTGTCCGCGACTTCGGCATCGAAGAGGAGCGAGGGCTTGTCGGTGTTGAAACGGACCGCGAAATCTCCGTGTTTCTCGTTCAGGAAGAAAAGGAGCGACTTGAGGCTCCCCGTCTTGCCGCCTTTGACTTCGACGGGAACGATGTCCGTCCCCGATTGGACAAGGTAGTCGACTTCGGCGGAGGAGTTCCTCGCCTCCCGCATCCAGCAATAGGCCGCGGGCGTTTCGTATTCTTTGCCGGAATGGAGCAGATGCTGCCCCACGAACTGTTCGCATATCGCGCCCTTGTTCGCCAGCATGAAGTCTTTTTCGTCGATGAAATCGTCGAGCCGCAACCCCACGGCGTGGCAGGCAAGCCCGACATCGAGAAACAGCGGCTTGAAGGAGGTCGCGTCCGCTCCGGCTCCGATCGGGATGCCGTTCGCCGGGGCATGGCACACCTTGGCGACGATCCGGGCGAGCGCAAGGCGCGAAAACGCCTTGGACATGTCGTTCGACTTCTCTTCCCAGTCGATGTGCGAATAAATCATCTTTTTTCCCAGCATCTGCGGAACCGCAAGAAACACCTTTTGCAGCAGTTCCGCGTTCGCCCTCCTGCCGTACTTGGGGAAATCGTCGTGGTAGGTGGTCAAGATCGCGTCCTGCTCGCGCTCGGCTTCCTCGAGTCCGCCGGACAGATACGCCTTGACCGCCGCAGGCATGCCCCCGACCACGAGATAGCGCCTGAACCAAAGCGACAACTCGTTGTGCAAGGCGTCCGGGACCGCATCGCCGACCGAATGCCGGCCAAGCCAAGCCACGAGTCCCGTCTTGCCCGCCGCGGCAAGGAACTCCTCGAAGTCGAGCGGCGCGAGATGCATGTATTCGATCCGGCCCACCGGCATCGGAAAGGCTTTTTTGCCGTCCTGCGCCGCCGCGTCGAGCATGAATTCCAGAAGCGACCCCGCCGCCACGACATGGAGTCCGGGCCGCTTTTCGTAAAAGTATCTCAGCGACTCGAACACATACGGCTCGGCGGCCTGCAATTCGTCGAGGAACAGCAAGGTCTCTCCGTCCTTGACGGGAATCGAGAACCTTGCCGCAATCAACTCGCAAATCACCTCAGGATTCTTCGACTCGAAGAGTTTGACGAGCGACGCGTCTTCCTCAAAATTGATTTCCACGAAATGCACGAAGGAAGAACGGGCGAACTCGCGGACGAGATAGGTCTTGCCGACCTGTCTCGCTCCACGCAACACCAAGGGATGGCGATTCGGCCTCTCCTTCCAGATTGCCAGCTTTTCTTCCAGTTTTCGCTTCATGCTTGCCATGCCAACCTTCCTTCGTGACCGCGCCCATTACAACATGCTTATCAGACGGAAATCAAGGTTGTTTGCAAAAATCTTTTGCAAATGCCAAGGTTGATTGAGGAATGATGGCGGCGAATGCCAAGGTTTTACCGCGCCTTTCGTCGCCCCTTCCGCTTTCCTCCCCCAGCGCGGACGGAGCCGCGCCCTCCCGCCCGTGAAGTCGTCGGTTTTCCTTGTGCCGCAAAAAATTCCACACAATGGAACCATGTTTCCGGGGTTTTCCACACAATGGAAACGTGTTTCGGAAAATCTTCCACACAATGGAAGCAGGTTTCAGCCACTTTTCCACACAATGGAAACCTGTTTTCCACGGCATGGACCCCACTTTTGTCCCCGTTGCCCGAGGACTCCGCACGATGGGATACGCCTTATTCGTCGATCCGGATCATCCGGTCCTCGCCGGGCTGCTCCTCCGGGGGTGGCGGCTCCGACGGCGGCACGATGGTCTGGCCGTGGCGCACGGCGGTCAGCCCGACCCGGTCCGGGCGGGAAAGGTCGAAATCGAACTCCGTCTGCCACACGCAGGTGCCGGTGGGTACCGTGCTGAACGCCTCCGCACCGTCGATGCCGAATTTCAGTCTGGCGGTTGCCCGGAGCGTGACCGTGGCCTTCGTGCCGTCCTCGCTGAGCTTCAGTTCGTAGGTCGACTCCCAGTTGCCCTGGAGACTCCTTCTCTGGAAGAAGTCGTCGTTGCGGGGCACGGTCAGGAACAGGTCGTGCCCCTTCGTCGAGGTCATCTTGACGTTCTTGCATCCGGGGACGGGCGGCAGGGGGTCCCGGATGGAAAGCGAGGCCCCGGCACCGCCCGTCATCTGGGTCATGAACCCGGACAACGCCTTGCGGTGCAGGGGGTTGGTGATCGTGTTCTTGAACGTCTGCGTCAGGCGGGCGAGCTTCTCCGGCCCCTCGGGGAAGACTTCGTCGCCGATCTTGTATTCGTTGCGCCTGCCATCGGTGCGGAAGGCGTCGAACATGCTGTCCGCGTCGAAGTGGCCGGTTTGCGTCGGACCCAGGTGTTCCTTGAGCAGGGCCTGCCAGTATTTCGTCATCTTGGCGTCGAACGTGGCGAGCCGGATGTCGCCCGGCCGGAAGGTGCGGACGTTCTTGAGCGTCTCCGCGAGCCGGCGGACGATCTCGTCGATTTCCTCGTCGTCGTACAGGCGGAAGCGGGAGGCGTCGACGGCGGCCGCCGCGTATCCGGCCAGGACGCCCAGGCTGGAGGCGGTCAGGCCCGCGCCGTGTTTCACGACCAGGCGGGCGGCCTTGTCGCGCGCGGCCGCGTCGAGATGGAGCGGATCGAAGCGCTGCATGCCGATCATTTTCGGGGAAAGGTCGTTCATCCAGGCCACCGCGGTGTCGACGAGGCCCCGCGCCTTCTTGAGGGAGACCCGCGCGGCCAGGGGTTCGGTGGCCTCCATGATGGCCCGGCTCACCTTGAGGATGCGGCGCGCGGTGAGCGGCTTGCCCTGGAAGTAGTCTTCCGTCTTCATCACGTCCAGGACGCTCCGGGGGATTTTCTTGGCGCCGCCGAACATCTCGGCGACCGCCACGGCGAACATCTCGCGGGTGCGGTCGTTGGCCTGCTTGGCGTCCGCCGAGCGCTTGCCGATCGGGCGGACCTTGTCGCCTTGCGCCACCGTGATTTCGCGCTGGCCCAGGGCACCGGCGCGGGCGATGGCGTTGGAGTCCGTCTGCCGCCGGGCGAACTGGAGAAACTGGTTGAATACCGGTTGGTCGATTTGGATGGTCATGTTGATTCCTGCCTGTTGGTTCCGCCCCGTCTACACGCCGAACGGCGGAAAGTTACACCTGGTTTTGACTGCCTTTCTCTTTCGCCTTCGAAACCGCGCTACCGAGTGGCCTGGGTTTCGAGGTCGGCGAAGATGTCGCCGCCGTCGATCGAGTCGGGGTCGAGTTCGCCGGGGAAGGGGTCGAGGGCCGCGCCGGGCTGACCGTCGACGGCCAGGTCGATGGCGGCTTTGAGGACGCCGATGTGGGCCATGTGCGAGGCGGCCTGGTCTTCGATCCGCATGGCGGTCTGCCGTTCGATGCCTCCGTTGAAGTGGCCGTCGCCGATGGCCGCGTAGAGCGAGAGCAGCTTGGCGGCGGTGTCGCCGCGGAAGGCACCCTGCATGGCGCGGAGCGTCTTGTCGCCGCAGCGCTTCAGCATGAGCGCGGCGACGAAGTTGCGGCACGCCTGCTTCTCGTCCGGTCCGCCCGCCGCCTGTTCGGCGCCGCTGAGGTCCATCGCCCGCACGAGACCGTCGCGCAGCTGGGTGACGGCGCGGTGGATGGTGGGGGCCGAGGACCGGGAGGAGAGCTTGCGGAGGGCGTCGACCGGCGCGTTGGCCGCGGCGGAGACGAGGCGGGCGATCATGCCGGGGGACAGGGCCTTGCCGCCCATGCCGAGCATCATGCGCTTGCCGGCCTCGTAGATGTCCGGGTTGTTCTTGGAGAGCGCCTTGAGTTCCCGGAAGTTGGCGGCGATGGCGTCGACGCGTTCGCGCACCTCCTGGAGGCTGCGCAGTTCGGCGGTGTTGGAGACGAGGAGCGTGCCGACGTTGGCGGCCACGACCTGCACGGCGTCGTCGTTGTCGGAGCAGCGCCGGAGCGCGTCGCGGATGATGCGGTCGACCTTTTCCGCGTTGTCCGGTCCGGCCTTGGCGTAGGCGTTGGCGGCGCGGGGCCTGGCCTCCTCGAACGCCGCGTCGACGACGCCCTCCCGGCGCTGCCCCTCGATGCGAGCGTCGAGGGAGCGTTGGGCGTCGGCGGAAACCATCTTGAAGAGGTCCTTCGCCCCGAACGCCTTCTTGTCGAACTGGCCGCCGAACGGCCCGATGACGTCGCCGTTCTGGCCGAGCGAATCCTCGACGAACCGGTTGAATTGCGGCGCCAGTTGCCCGAGCGCCGTGCTCTGCGACTGAATCCAGTCGGACAGGTCGTCGTCGATCGGCCCGGTGCCGGCGGGATACCGGTCGTGGACGAAGTCGTCCAGCACGGCGATGAGTTTCGAGGCCGTTTCGGAGCGGAAGGAGGCGTTGACGTTCCGGAGCTCCGCGGCGGTGAATTTCGTGAGGATGAGCGAGGCGACGAAGTCGCGCGTCGCGAGCATATCGTCGCCGCCTTCGAGGAAATCGCGGACTTTCGCCTCGAGGATCGCTTCCTCCACGGCCTCGCGCATGTCCATGACGCCCTTGAGAATCTGCTGCGGGGTCGATGTCGCGGAGAGCTTCGAGAAGTCGCCGGGGGTCGCGCCGGCCACGGTCTTGAAGATTTTGCCGATCAGGCCCGGGGGAACGCTCTTGCCGCCCAGCCCCTCCAGGAAACGGATGCCGGCCTTCTCGATCCGCGCGCTGCCGGCGGCGACCCGGCGGATTTCCTCCAGATTGGCGCGGATGGCGTCGATGCGCGCCTTGATCTGGTCCGTCGTGCGCAAATTGTTGGCCCCGTCGATGCAGAGCGCCCGCATGTTCTTCGCGACGATGCCCTTGAGGGCGAAGTCGTCGCCGCAGTGCGGGAGAATGTCCCGGATGAACGCCTCGCCGGCCTCCTTGGTCTTGGCGGGCAGCTTCTCGCCGACGGGCTTGGCCGCTCCCAGTGCCTGGGTCTCGTATTGGCCGTTGTCGATGAGCATCGGGGTGCTGACGGCGTTGCCTTCGACGTCGATGGTCGTGGTCCAGTTGAACTTGAGGGGCATGCCTTCCGGCTCGGAATACTTGATGGTGATGGCGCCGGTGTCCTCGTTGCGCGAGAGCGTGAAGGTGAGGGCCATGTGCTCGTCGGACGAGATGCCTTCGTTGCGGAACCCGCCGTTGACGTTGGAGCTGATTCCGCTTTGGGTCATCGCGTAGTAGACGTTCGCGAGCTGCTTGGGATGGACGTTCCCGCAGAGCTCCGCGATCTTGTCGGCGATGGCGTTGCCGGAGGCGGCGACGTCGGGGTCGGTGCCCAAGCCGGTGAGCGCTTCCATCTTCTCGCCGCCGGGGAAACGGAAGACGAACTTCGCGTCCTTCTCTTCGATGGCGGGCGCTTCGCCGGCGATGAACACCGGCGCCGAGGCGCGGTTGAGGTCGACGAGCAGGAGGTCGCGGCCGCCGCGCGCGGTGCCGTCCATCTCTTCGAGCTTCGCGCTGAAGGGGGAAATCACGTTGGGGAGGCGCATTCCCTCGTTGTAGGCGGCCGTCGCCTCGTCGATCGTCGCGCCGGAATTTTCGGCGATCATGTGGATGGCGCCCATGGTTTCCGGGTTCTGCATGAGGCGGTTCCGGTAGGCCGTGGAAATCTCCCGGTTGCCTGCGTTCGGGGGCACCTCGACGTCGGGGTAGAGGAGCGGCACCAGGTGGGCCCGGTCGAGCTTGCCGGCCTTCTGCAGGGCCGCCACGGCGTCGAAATGCTTGATCACGCGCGCCGCCACCAGACGGCCGTTGTCGATCTTTTCGCCCCGCGCGCGCTGGACTTCCGCTGCGTTTTTGGGGAGCTTGTCGAGCGCGTTGAACACGGCGAAGACGAGCCTCCGCTTCTCCGGCGGCATCTGCGCCAGGGAGGTCGCCACCGAGGTTGCGTAGCCGCGCCCGACGAACTGCATCGCCGGGTTCTTCGCCATGCCGAAGACGTCCTCGGGGTTCTTCGCGTCGAGCGGCAGCTTGGCGTTGGAGGCGATTTCCTCGAAAACGAACTTCTCGATGCCGGGTTTGGCCGCGTCGGTGCAGACGGTGAAGTTCGCGTTGAGCTTCGTCGGCGTGTCGCGCCGCTTGGCTTCCTTGTCGCCCCGGAGGTCCGCGTACCAGGCGTCGAACTTCTCCATGAGGGCGAGTCCCTTCTTGAAGTTGCCCGCGTTGAGCGTGAAGCGCCCGCCGAAATCGAAGAGCCGGCGCGCGGCCGAGTGCGGGTCGAGCGCGGCGGCCTCCGCCTCCGCGTCGGAGCATTCCGTCGCCTGCTGGTAGAGGTGGGCGACGCGCGCGAGCTTCGGCAGCTCGGCGGGGAGATACCCCTTCATGAGGGCCTTTTCGACGGCCGGGCCCTGCACGAACTTGCCGCCGCCGAGCATTTCGACGGCGGTCGCCACCAGCTTGATGCGGCGCGCGGTAAGGGGCTTGCCCTTGCCGAAGTCCTCGAGCCTCATGTTGTCGCGCACGAGGTCCGGGATGTTTTTCTCGCCGCCGAACATGTCCGCAATCGTCTGGAGGAACAGGTCCCGCACCTGGTCGTTCGCCGACTTCATCTCCGTCGTGCGCCAGAGCGACGCGAGCGCGCCCTTGAAGTCGCCCTGCGGCGCCTTGGCGAAGCGGGCGACGGTGTCCCCGCCTTTCGCCGTCGTGTAGGCCTTGTTCGCGAAATCGACGAATTCCTTGTATTGCGTGCTGTAGTTCGAGTTGACTTGGGGCGGCATGGGAGGCTCCTTTCGGGGGTGGGTTGTTCAAGCTGGATACACGCGGGCGGCGGAAAGGTTACACGTGGAAAAAGCCGCTGGACAGCATTCCGTGGTGGGAATCGTCCGATTCCGCGTCCGCGGCAAGGGCCGTTTCAGCCTCGCCCACGCCGGCGAGAATCCTGCGCCAGTTCTCCGTCTGGTTGACGAGCGATTCGAGGCCGTCGGCGAGCGCCTCGGCGTCCGCCAGCTCCAGCGGGAACGCCCGCACGAGGGCGTAGGCGCCGGTTTCGGGGTTCTGGCAGAGCGTCGCGCCCGCCGTGCCGCGAAGGAGGAAATTCGCCTGGAGCATCATCGCGCCGAACGCCCCGTTGGCGTCGGGCGGCGGCAGGCCGATTTCGGCGCAGGCGAGCAGGCAACGCGCCGACTCGTCTTCCAGCAACTCCACGCGCATCCCGTCGACCTCGAGCGCCGCCGAGCCGTCCGCCCCGTCGAACCCGTCGATTCCGTGTTCCGCGGCGAACGCCGCAAGCAGTTCCTTGAATTCCATGTCCGTTCCTCTTTCCACCGGCGGCACCGCCGGCGTCGCAGATGTCCATCCGCGGACAAAATCTTACCAAACCTCCCGCCCCCCCGCCACCGCAAAAGCGCCCCCCCGAACAAAAACGTCCCGGCCCTGCCCCCGCGGCCCCTCCCGCAGGGGGAGTCGTCGCTTCTCCTTGCGCCGCAAAAAGTTCCACGCCATGGAACCCACTTTCGCCCGTTTTCCACGGCATGGAAGCAGGTTTCGGAAAAAGTTCCACGCCATGGAAGCCGGTTTCGGCGGTTTTCCACACCATGGAAGCATGTTTTCCATGGCGTGGAAGCCGGTTTTCGCTTTCCATCGGCCGCCGTCTCGGCTACACTTTCCCCAGCCATGACACCCCTGCTTTCCGCCGCCGAACAGACCGCCGCCGCCCGGGATTTCGCCGACCACTGGAAAACCCGCCCCGGCTCCGAACACAGCGAATGCCATCCCTTTTGGATGGGCCTCCTGCGCGTCCTGGGCGTGGAGAACCCCGAGCGGGGCTTCATCGAGTTCGAGACCACCGCCCGCATGGACGCCGAACACGGCTTCATCGACGCCTACATCCCCTCCACGCACGTCCTCATCGAGCAGAAATCCCGCGACCGCGACCTCCGCGCGCCCATCCGCCAGTCCGACGGCACGCTCCTGACGCCCTTCCAGCAGGCCCGCCGCTACGCCGCCTCGCTTCCGTATTCCCGCCGCCCCCGCTGGATCGTCACCTGCAACTTCGCCGAGTTCCACGTCTACGACATGGAAAACCCGAACGCCGAGCCCGAGATCGTCCGCCTCGCCGACCTCCCCGGCGAATGGTACCGCCTCCAATTCCTCGTCAACGCCGCCTCCGACCGCGTCGCCCGCGAAATGGAAGTCTCCATCGAGGCGGGCCGCATCGTCGGCCGCATCTACGACGCCCTCCTCGCGCAATACGGCGACCCCACCCCGGAAGTCCTCCACTGGCTGAACGTCCTCTGCGTCCGCCTCGTCTTCTGCCTCTACGCCGAGGACGCGGGCATCTTCGCCAACAACCAGTTCCACGACTGGCTCGCGGCCATCCCGACCCACCGCCTCCGCCAGGCCCTCCTCGACCTCTTCGCCGTCCTCGACACCCCGCCCGCCGCCCGCTCCCGCTACCTCGACCCCGGCCTCGCCGCCTTCCCCTACGTCAACGGCTCCCTCTTCGCCGGCCCCGTCGAAATCCCGCAATTCACCGAACCCCTCCGCGCCGCCCTCCTCGAAAAGGCCTCCCTGGGCTTCGACTGGTCCGAAATCTCGCCCACCATCTTCGGCGCCGTCTTCGAGTCCACCCTCAACCCCGAAACCCGCCGCTCCGGCGGAATGCACTACACCTCCATCGAGAACATCCACAAAGTCATCGACCCGCTCTTCCTCGACGCCCTTCGCGCCGAACTCGACGCCGCCCTCGCCCTCCCCGTCCCCCGCCAGCGCGACGCCGCCCTC
>Ga0265298_10009175_pt1 | contig 11801 bp, 7 predicted proteins | sample AusTroGonzalo_MG_3_FD_193486 | JGI IMG/M metagenome (GOLD analysis project Ga0265298, IMG submission 193486) | Bovine rumen microbial communities from tropical cattle in Woodstock, Queensland, Australia - Gonzalo_01 | ecosystem: Host-associated > Mammals > Digestive system > Stomach > Rumen ...
AACATAAACATTCCGCCCAATGTAATGAAAAATCAAGCCTGATATGATACCTTAATTCTGAAATAGCCTTTCCTTCCAACGGAGTCTAAATTCCACCCCACCACAGTACACTATATTCTATAAATGTATCAGAAATGTATCCAAAACAAAAAAAGGGTGAAGTAAGGTTTTATACTCACTTCACTCCATAATCCCACATTTCCCATCTTATCGATTTCAATCCATGCGTTTATCCAAAATACCTTTGATAAAGTCCTTTTTAAATTCCCTCTTACTATGAAAAACATACTGTTCTGACTTCGACAGTTGCTCCCCTGCCTCAATTTTCGTATTGAGTAATTCGATTGTACAGATAAGATCTGCAACTTGAAACAATCGGTAATCACTGGGCGTCACTTTTCGTACATCATAATCCGTGAGTTCCGTTGCCAAAACAGTATTCAGGATTCTACTCAGCTGTTTTTGACCGTTATCGTAATATAATACAACTTCATCAAATCCTTGAAAGAATGCCAGATGATTTCTAATAAACAAAGAAATGTCTCGCGCAATCCGCGCTTCCAGTTTCATTTCATCCTTGAACATCCGTTTTTCAAAAATGAAACTCTTATATGCAATCCCACATTTCTTTGCAAAGAAATACAGTTTTGTAAAAATAGCTCGCCGTTCATTCGGAGTGAGCCCTTCATACGGAGCTTCTCTTCGGATCAATGGTTCTGTATGTACCGCACCATGCGGGCACCCCGTTTCCAGAAGTGCCCTGTCAAGCTTTTGGAGTTCATCGTTTATATCACAAGTCTGATCATGGAGAACAAGTGTGACAATGTAGTATGTCTTTCCCTTATCATTTAACCCCAGATCCCCGGATTCATCAACAAATATACTTAATTTGCTCAATAGTGTCCCTTTCCACCTTTAAGTTAAACAGATAAAACAAATGGCGGGGAGTCTCCCCGCCGATTAGGTAGGACCTGGGTCTTACGACCAGCCCACAGTTGCATTGCTGCAACCTCTAAATGTAATTTAGCATACCAGCCCCCTGAATGCAATCCTTTTTTCGATTATCAGGGGACTGTTCACCATTTTTACATTTTCTTAGATAAGATACGGACACCCTGCGTAAAAAACTGCCGTCTAATACCAGTTACGGTCGATTTCTTCTTTCAATCTGGCATTTTCAGCCAAGACCTCGTTCACTTGTTTTCTTGTGAGAATACCGCATTCGTTCCTCAGATCGTCGTTCTCTCACAATGCGTTTAGATACATCGTCTCGAGCTGCCGCGTCTGATGTTTCTGCATCGACATCTCCTCGGTCAGCCTGGCTATCTGCGATTGCATAATCTGTTTTTCGGACTGCGAGTTCTGTTCCTGCTCTGCCAGCATCTGCTTGAGCTTTGAATTCTGCCAGGAAAGAGTCGAATTTAGCTGCTTCATCTCTTGCAGTTCTTCGTCCTTGTCCTGAAGATCTCGTCTTGCCTGATCCCGCTCCGCTGTCAGCTCCTGAATGCTCCGCAGAATTGAGGGTTGCTCTGATGGCTGCGATGAAGAGTTCAGCGATACATTTGAGGAGAAGCTCGGCTTGTCCTGCGTAGAAATCTTCGAAGGATCCCTCTGCTCTGTTGTAAGTTCCAATCGTTCGTTCAAATTCATAGATCAATCCTCCCAAATCAATGTTAAATGTGAATGCTCCGGCAAGGTTGGCTTGACGGACAGTCTTACCTGCGGCATTCCGCAATATGATATGTGTCCTTTTTTCATTCCAGTTGACGTGCCAGCCCCGGTGTTCCATTTTCACAAAGAAGTCATCAGCACCGGTGCACTCCGGAACAGTCTCTACGATTGCCTTCGCACAGTCGATCATGTAACTGTCCCGATCCATGTTCGTGAGCACCTGATATTTGTCCTTGCTCCACGCCCGGATCTCTCCGGGCTCAATCTCAGTTCCGTCAAAATGCTTTCCCTTTTCAGCCACGGGGAGCGCCCGATCCCGGCAAAGCTTGTTCGTGAAGTCTTTTTGTCGCTGAAGGTCTTTCTTCGTCTGATGAAGCTTGTGTCCGTCCACAAAGGAAACCGTATTCGTCACAATATGTATATGAAGGTGATCCTTATCCTGATGGACTGCAATCAGGCTCTGGAAATCGGAGAAGAACTCCTGGCAGAAGTCCTGACCAATCTCCAGACACTCCCTCTCGGTCACATAATCATCCGGATGGAAACTGATGACATTGTGAGCACACATCCGTCCGGAGTCTTTGTTCCAAAGCTGCTTCTCATCAATGAACGCCTGCGTCACATTTTCCGTATTGATCACATCGTAGTTAAACGGTCCCTGAACCATCACATAGCCATCCCGCACCTTTTCGTCCTTGAGAACATATCGAATGAGGCTTCTCATGGCTGCGTGTGTTTTTGCCGGGTTGTTAATGACCTTATTGATTGCCATATCTGTTCACTCTCCTTTCTGAAGTCTTCAATCTGACAGCAGATTTCGTAAAGCTGCCACTCTGTTGGCAGGACACCGGTTGTATTCGCCCATCTTGCCATCTGGTTAATGTTATTTGCCATTCCCTTGATCTGGCGGAGCAGATCCGCATATTCCAGGTTGAGGTCCTTCATTTCCCGAAGACCATCCTCGGAAAGGATCACAGTCTGCTGAACCGCATTCATCAGAAATGCCTGCTGGGTAAGACCGGTTTCCTTCAGTTGGTCTGTAAATGCTTTGTACTCCGCTTCATTCATTCGGAATGTCACGGGTTTGTTTCTTCTTCTGGTTGCTGTTTTATTTTTCATGGTTGATACCATCCTTTCTTCATCTTGGTAAGTAAGTGTATCGGGGTTCCAAGGGTCCTCCCTTGGCAAGTCCGGGCGGTGCCCTGGCGAAGTGGTTTACCACTTTGCGAAACTTGCCTTTCTTTCCGGGGAAGATTTCAAGGCCCTTCAAAAGTCTGCCGATTCCGTTCGCTCCCGGATTCCGGTCAGGCCTTGCATCCCCGGGAGGTGGGGTTACTTTCCAAAAAAAGGATACCTTTCGGCGGTGAGCTACTCGCCGCTCCAGAACACACCGAACCGCCCTGAAGGATGATCTACTCGTTTCGGCGTGAGCACGACAATAAGGGATGATCCTCCCCACGGAGGTACCCATCCCTGCCCGTTCTGTCGTTATCGTCCAGCGTCTTAATTCCATGCTTCCCCCTCTTCCGAGGAGGAATCGTAGTTCTACCCTTTTTTCTACCTTTTTGGCTTAAAATAGGAATAACCGATAGAATAATCGATATGAAATGAAATAAATGCACGAATTATCACGGTTTGTACGGTGTGCCAGGCTCTGCCATTTTCTCCCAATCCTTCGGGACGCAGAGGTCGCAGGTTCAAATCCTGTCGCGCCGACGAAAAACGAGAGGGAAAAGCAATTCGCTTTTCCCTCTCGTTTTTCGTCGGTATATCATCACTTGGCCCTGCGACCTCATTGTGTTCCAAATGCCCGCGTTCGGGCGCAGAGGGGCGCGCAGGTGCCGGTGGCACCTGGTTGCGCGCCGAATCGACCAAGCCGGCAGGCGCGACCGCAGGTTCAAATCCTGTCGCGCCGACTTATGGGGAACCCTTGTGTATCAAGGGTTCCTTTCTTGTTTGTCTCAATTTTTCCACCCTGATATTTGCCAGGTGTCAAGATTATGTCAAGATTTTTGGTGGAATTCTGCGAAAAACACATCCCTCACTCCTCGCTGTCCCGTGGAAAAGACACCCCTCCGCACTCTCTGATGTAGATATACAGTCGGAGATTGATGTATTACGCGTGCTCTTTTTGTTGGAAGAAAAATATCACATGAAGATAGAACGGACCGAAGATCAGACTACCCTTACCTTTGATAATCATGATCCATCCATGGATGGTCTGAACAGCCTGCTCTACGCATGGCATGTTCAGAATAAGACGCTGAACGCCGGGCAGAAGAAATCTGCTGATCCCGGCGCGGAAGAACATAAATATGATGTTTGGAAGAGTCGTTTTCCGATGGACCTCGAACAGTATTGGGACGAGCAGCACCGGAAACTGGAAGAATACTATCAGCCACTGATCAAAAAGGCTTCAAAGTCGTATAAAAAAGTTACGATGTTATCCGAATTCCTGACGCATATCCGTGAAATGATCCAGGCCGGAATCCACATCAAAGCCGATCAGAAGCTGATCCGCCTGGGGAAGGGTGCACTCACACTTACCGCTCTGGTATCCGAAGTATATGCCCCGGAAAACCGCGCCGTAACAGAGGCAGTAACACATTTTCTATTTGATCTGAAGACACTGACCGATTACGGCATGAACTTCGATGTGAACTATTATGAGAACGAGCAGGGAACCCGGATCACCGTTATCCTGCACCTCTCCCCGCTGATGGCGTTTGATTCAACCATCAACAGTATGCAGGAATACGAGTCCGGAAATCCGCATGGGAATTATGAGGCGGAGATTTATGAGAAGAACCTTGCCGCGGAATTGTCCAGGTATGATATAGATTTGAAGGATGAGATAGAACACGCCTGTCCATAATACCTTGTTTTTAAGTAATATAGAGCCTCGAGGCCCGAACTGGAAACAGACGGCTTCGAGGCTCTACATTCATTTCAAACACATACATGAATTATCCCAGACTATTCTATGGTATAATGCCCTTAACGAAGTAGCTGGAAGGTGACTACACCTCACCCGACCCGGCGTTTAGTTATACGGAAAAGCCGTTTCCTTACTTTGTCGAGGTTAGGACGGCTTTTTCTATTTGCGCGAGCAATGAGCCATGCGGACGAGCTCGCTCGTCCATATGGCGAATGCTGCGACATCGAGCGAAGCGAGAGTCTTTGCGATGCTGACTGATATTAAATACCAGTCTCTTCTAAACTGATCATGGTCCCGTCTATAGCATTCATAAATACTGTGATCAAAACTTCTTTACCACTCTGAGGATTTTTTCCATGTAATCTCAAACGCCATGACGGTATCATGGTACATGCAGTGGATTCTTCATCCTTGAACACCGGATAGTATCCTAACATTGCCTCGTTACAAGTCAGACTATAACCTTTCAACGATTCAGTCTCCAGTTTTTCCGGGAGTTGTTCTACAAAGGCATTCATCATACTGTCAAACCCCAGAAGCGTGGTTTCATTCGACAATTCATTTCCGTATCGATACGCTATTTTCAGCGTACATCCGAACACGCCGTTGTCAGTGATTTGAATCTTTCCATAGTTTTCTTTTTGACAAAGCTCATCTATGGCAAACAAAAAGAAATCCAGATGTGAACCCCGGTATTCCATCTCGTATCCATCCAGAATTGCATCTTTATAATCAGATTCCGATAGCCCATTCTGCTTTTCAGCATAGTTCCATGGCAAGAACAACAATTCACGCTTTCCGTCATTAAGAAATTGATCCATAACGAAAGAGTAGTTTTCTTCTCGTAATGTAATACCGAACTGATCCTTCATAAAAGCATTTGTCATTCTTTTCAGATCCCGTTCGCTCATTTGTGTCCGATTCTGTTTGGACTTCACAACATCATATTCTGTTCTGCCGCTGATCATAAGGCCACCGGTTTCATCAATTACCGTTGCCTGAACATACTTTGGTTCATGAATCGCATCCCCGGGATTTACAGGGTAAAGCGCGAGATAAAGCAGATTATCCAATCTTTGGTAGCAGAGCATAAGCTGGTATTTGATGCCCTCATGTTTTCCTTCGTAACAATGACAGAAGATTTCATCTTCATCAAACCAACTGGATATTTTTTCTGTCTCCGTCACAGTACTTCCGTTATCCGTTGTTGAAAGATTATCAGGATGAACATATAGATATATCTCGACTATTTTATATTTGATTTTTGAATGCAGTTCATCTGATTCATCCAGTTTGCAGTTCATCTTTTTTGCGGTATCCCCAAACAGATTCCGAAGGATTTGCTCCTCATGAACATCCGCTTCAGTAATCTGCATAGCTTCAAAGGCATGTAACGGTTCCTCGTCCCAAAGCAATGTGTTGATACTGATTTCCACCGGAATATCATCCGCGGCAATTGTTTTCTCCCAAACCGGATCTCCCTGCATCTGGGCGGGTGGAATGATGCCGGAATCAGTGCTGATCTCAGTAGTCAATCCATCTACAGATGTACTCGAAGCATTCTTCTCCGAAGTAGATGATCTCCCATAATCTGTAACCGTTTCAGCCTTTTTTCCACATCCACACAAAGCTATAGACAGCACAAGAGCAATACTGATTACTGTTTTGTTCAGTTTTCCGCCGTTTAAACACATATTGGTCCCGTCCTCCCTGAATTGAACAATCTCGTTATTATCAGGCGTTATTATCAGCATCCAAAACGCCATTGAATCCCCGGCTAATCTATGATATAATGCCCTTAACGAAGTAGCTGGAAGGTGACTGCACCTCACCCGGCCCAGCGAAGTTGTTTCAGAAAAGCCGTCTCAGCTTGCAGGTCAGGACGGCTTTTTCTTATTTTCTTTGCGAAGCTTAATGATGTCAAACACCAGTCTTGCGACTGTGAGAACAACCATCAGTATCTCGTAAATACTCATAGGCCTCACCTCCTCTGCGAAGTCCAGATCGGGCAAGGAGCACGTCCCCCAGCTACCCCGTTAAGGGCACTATGGTTCTTACAGAATACCACATAGTGCCCCGTGTTTCAATTCTCGATTAGTAACGGTTGGAGTCGATTTCTTCCTTCAATCTGGCATTTTCAGCCAAGACCTCGTTCACCTGTTTTCTTGTGAGAATACCGCATTCGTTCCTCAGATCGTCGTTCTCTCGCAATGCGTTTAGATACATCGTCTCGAGCTGCCGCGTCTGATGTTTCTGCTTCGACATCTCTTCGGTCAGCCTGGCAATCTGCGACTGCATAATCTGTTTTTCGGACTGCGAGTTCTGTTCCTGCTCTGCCAGCATCTGCTTGAGCTTTGAATTCTGCCAGAAAAGCGTCGAATTTAGCTGCTTCATCTCTTGCAGTTCTTCGTTCTTGTCCTGCAGTTCTCGTCTTGCCTGATCTCGTTCCGCAATAAGCTCCTGAATGCTCCGCAGAATTGAGGGTTGCTCTGATGGCTGCGATGAAGAGTTCGGCGATACATTTGAGGAGAAGCTCGGCTTGTCCTGCGTAGAAATCCTCGAAGGATCCTTCTGCTCTGTTGTAAGTTCCAATCGTTCGTTCAAATTCATAGATCAATCCTCCCAAATCAATGTTAAATGTGAATGCTCCGGCAAGGTTGGCTTGACGGACAGTCTTCCCTGTTGCATTCCGCAATATGATATGTGTCCTTTTCTTGTTCCAGCTGACGAGCCAGCCTCGGTGCTCCATTTTCACAAAAAAGTCTTCCGCACCAGTGCACTCCGGGACAGTCTCAACGATTGCCCTCGCACAGTCGATCATGTAACTGTCCCGATCCATGTTCGTGAGCACCTGATATTTGTCCTTGCTCCACGCCCGGATCTCTCCGGGCTCAATCTCAGTTCCGTCAAAATGCTTTCCCTTTTCAGCCACGGGGAGCGCCCGATCCCGGCAAAGCTTGTTCGTGAAGTCTTTTTGTCGCTGAAGGTCTTTCTTCGTCTGATGAAGCTTGTGTCCGTCCACAAAGGAAACCGTATTCGTCACAATATGTATATGAAGGTGATCCTTATCCTGATGGACTGCAATCAGGCTCTGGAAATCGGAGAAGAACTCCTGGCAGAAGTCCTGACCAATCTCCAGACACTCCCTCTCGGTCACATAATCATCCGGATGGAAACTGATGACATTGTGAGCACACATCCGTCCGGAGTCTTTGTTCCAAAGCTGCTTCTCATCAATGAACGCCTGCGTCACATTTTCCGTATTGATCACATCGTAGTTAAACGGTCCCTGAACCATCACATAGCCATCCCGCACCTTTTCGTCCTTGAGAACATATCGAATGAGGCTTCTCATGGCTGCGTGTGTTTTTGCCGGGTTGTTAATGACCTTATTGATTGCCATATCTGTTCACTCTCCTTTCTGAAGTCTTCAATCTGACAGCAGATTTCGTAAAGCTGCCACTCTGTTGGCAGGACACCGGTTGTATTCGCCCATCTTGCCATCTGGTTAATGTTATTTGCCATTCCCTTGATCTGGCGGAGCAGATCCGCATATTCCAGGTTGAGGTCCTTCATTTCCCGAAGACCATCCTCGGAAAGGATCACAGTCTGCTGAACCGCATTCATCAGAAATGCCTGCTGGGTAAGACCGGTTTCCTTCAGTTGGTCTGTAAATGCTTTGTACTCCGCTTCATTCATTCGGAATGTCACGGGTTTGTTTCTTCTTCTGGTTGCTGTTTTATTTTTCATGGTTGATACCATCCTTTCTTCATCTTGGTAAGTAAGTGTATCGGGGTTCCAAGGGTCCTCCCTTGGCAAGTCCGGGCGGTGCCCTGGCGAAGTGGTTTACCACTTTGCGAAACTTGCCTTTCTTTCCGGGGAAGATTTCAAGGCCCTTCAAAAGTCTGCCGATTCCGTTCGCTCCCGGATTCCGGTCAGGCCTTGCATCCCCGGGAGGTGGGGTTACTTTCCAAAAAAAGGATACCTTTCGGCGGTGAGCTACTCGCCGCTCCAGAACACACCGAACCGCCCTGAAGGATGATCTACTCGTTTCGGCGTGAGCACGACAATAAGGGATGATCCTCCCCACGGAGGTACCCATCCCTGCCCGTTCTGTCGTTATCGTCCAGCGTCTTAATTCCATGCTTCCCCCTCTTCCGAGGAGGAATCGTAGTTCTACCCTTTTTTCTACCTTTTTGGCTTAAAATAGGAATAACCGATAGAATAATCGATATGAAATGAAATAAATGCACGAATTATCACGGTTTGTACGGTGTGCCAGGCTCTGCCATTTTCTCCCAATCCTTCGGGACGCAGAGGTCGCAGGTTCAAATCCTGTCGCGCCGACGAAAAACGAGAGGGAAAAGCAATTCGCTTTTCCCTCTCGTTTTTCGTCGGTATATCATCACTTGGCCCTGCGACCTCATTGTGTTCCAAATGCCCGCGTTCGGGCGCAGAGGGGCGCGCAGGTGCCGGTGGCACCTGGTTGCGCGCCGAATCGACCAAGCCGGCAGGCGCGACCGCAGGTTCAAATCCTGTCGCGCCGACTTATGGGGAACCCTTGTGTATCAAGGGTTCCTTTCTTGTTTGTCTCAATTTTTCCACCCTGATATTTGCCAGGTGTCAAGATTATGTCAAGATTTTTGGTGGAATTCTGCGAAAAACACATCCCTCACTCCTCGCTGTCCCGTGGAAAAGACACCCCTCCGCACTCTCTGATGTAGATATACAGTCGGAGATTGATGTATTACGCGTGCTCTTTTTGTTGGAAGAAAAATATCACATGAAGATAGAACGGACCGAAGATCAGACTACCCTTACCTTTGATAATCATGATCCATCCATGGATGGTCTGAACAGCCTGCTCTACGCATGGCATGTTCAGAATAAGACGCTGAACGCCGGGCAGAAGAAATCTGCTGATCCCGGCGCGGAAGAACATAAATATGATGTTTGGAAGAGTCGTTTTCCGATGGACCTCGAACAGTATTGGGACGAGCAGCACCGGAAACTGGAAGAATACTATCAGGCACTGATCAAAAAGGCTTCAAAGTCGTATAAAAAAGTTACGGTGTTATCCGAATTCCTGACGCATATCCGTGAAATGATCCAGGCCGGAATCCACATCAAAGCCGATCAGCAACTGATCCGCTTAGGGAAAGGTGCACTCACACTTACCGCTCTGGTATCCGAAGTATATGCCCCGGAAAACCGCGCTGTAACAGAGGCAGTATCACATTTCCTCTTTGACCTGAAGACACTGACCGATTACGGCATGAACTTCGATGTGAATTATTATGAGAATGAGCAGGGAACCCGGATCACCATTATCCTTCACCTTTCTCCGCTGATGGCGTTTGATTCAACCATCAACAGTATGCAGGAATACGAGTCCGGGAATCCGCATGGGAATTATGAATCGGAGATTTTTGAGAAGAACCTTGACGCGGAGTTGACAAGGTATGATATCAATCTGCAAGATGAGATTGAGCATTCTAATTAAACAATGTAACATAATAGGTGGCAGGGTTTGCCACCTTTTTTAACAATTCACTAATACTTTATTACTATCAAACTTCCCGTTTATGTTCATTTGGTGTTGTAATTGATCACAATCGTTCGTCCATCCACTGCATTTTGAATGATATTCCCTACCCCCATCCAACCATTGTTGTAGCAGCTGATCCATCCGCTCCATACCGGAAGCAAATAGAACTCATTTTCCTTGTCTGAATCAGGGACCAGATAATAACCAAAGCTTATCTGCTCAATTTTAAGCTGATTACCTGTGACCTTGGACATATCCAATTCCTGGCTGACATTTTCCTGAAGACAGGCCATGGAACTCTCAAAGGAAAGAAGACGTGTCCGATCCGTCAGACATTCTTCAAAGTCATAGTAGATTTTCGCTGAACCTGCGATAACGCCGTGATCTGTCACATAAAAAGATCCTTCATTTTTGGTGAATACACCATTTTGAGTGAGCACAATATAACTCTGTCCGGAAAGGTCTTCAGAAATACAGCTGAGATATCCGTTAAGAACATAATCGTCAGAACGGTCGCTCCTTACATCACCAGCACGGTAGAACAAAAGCTCAAAAGGCTGATCATCATTTCCTGCCAGTTGGTACAATCCTGCATTTTCTCTGGGTTTAACTTTTGGATAGAGCACATCCGATGGTTGTTTCAGACAAAGCTGTCCGGTAAGAAAACTGCTGAGTGTAGACTCAATTTCTTCATTACTTGCCTGATAATGATTCTCCATCCCTGCCGCCAACTTATTAAAATCATGTCCGAGAGTCAAGTCATACCCGGGACCGATATCCATCTTCGAAACAAATCCCACCCTTTCATAGGAAGACATGTCGATAGCTTCCCCCCATTTTTTCGGTCCAAAAGCAATCCTTTTTTCCTTCTCCTCTGAAAACCAGACGATTGACAGCTGGTAATCCGAATTATTGTATTTTCCTTCCCAAGTGTGAAGAAAGCAGGTTTCCTCGTCAACCCATGCAGGAAACGTAAGTTTTACCTCCCCTGACTCATCATTCCCCCCATTCGCGGAAAAGAACTCATCACATAGGTTATAGGCCATACGAGCGTCGTTCAGTCCGATTTCCCGTCGCACCTCCGATGCCGTATCTCCGAAAAAGTTTTGAACGATCTCTTTCTCGTAAATTCGGTCCTCTGTGATAGTATGCACTCGCCAGACGGGGAGTGTTTCTGAATCATTCAATTCATAATCCGCAGATATTTTTGCCGACATCTGCCCGATAGAAAAATCCTTTTCATAAGTAAGCTGCGTACCGCCCAGCTGCTCGGAAATTTTTCTCCAGTCACCGGATGAGATGTCAGAGGCGTCACCAGTATCCTCTTCAATTCCGGTTTTTTCTTCCGTTCTTGCGGAAGAACCCGAAGTATTCTCCCCGGTATCCGATGTTGTTCCATAATCAGTAACGGTCTCTGCCTGCTTACCGCATCCCGATAGCGAAAACCCCATGCATAATGATAATGCAATACATTTCCTGATCCATTTATAATCTTTCCTGCGTAACATAAACATTCCTCCCAATGTAATGAAAAATCAAGCCTGATATGATACCTTAATTCTGAAATAGCCTTTCCTTCCAACGGAGTCTAAATTCCACCCCACCACAGTACACTATATTCTATAAATGTATCAGAAATGTATC
>Ga0265298_10009176_pt1 | contig 11800 bp, 7 predicted proteins | sample AusTroGonzalo_MG_3_FD_193486 | JGI IMG/M metagenome (GOLD analysis project Ga0265298, IMG submission 193486) | Bovine rumen microbial communities from tropical cattle in Woodstock, Queensland, Australia - Gonzalo_01 | ecosystem: Host-associated > Mammals > Digestive system > Stomach > Rumen ...
TGGCTATACAACTCTCGTTCCGTCAGTACAGACGATGTTTAATGTATAGCCAGTCTCTTCTCCTATGCTATAGGTGAAATAGTGACCTTTGCTGTCAGGTTCTCCGGCACTATTCATCTGCGTGATGGTCAGCAGGTTGTCGAGTTCTGTATTTGTCAGGCCGCGCTGGGCAAAGAGCCAGTAGTCGAAAAGGAAGTCTTCACTTTCATTGGTATTCCTGAATGTCAGTGCAGCATAGTTAGGAAAATTGCTTTCTAATTTATTGAACCGCATGTAGTATGTCTGTATCTTGCTGCCTTTGTTGTTATAGGAATAGGGCGTGAGGATGTTTCCGTTTTCAGAAGCTATGATTATCACATCAAAGCCCATCGATATGCTGATAGGACCGCTTCCAATCAGTTTGCCTTCGCTGGTATATCGGCTGATGGTCTCTTCGTTGAGGTCAATTATCATGTAGGCAAAGGGGTCAGCCTCACCATTTGAGGTGTCTATACCCATTCCTGAAAGTGCTGCAGAGAGTCCGTTGGGCATTACACTTTCTACATGGTATGCGTAAAGTGTCGGTACACTGCCATTGCCTCCGTACAGGTTGTAATTGTTATAGGTGCCCAACCCCCAAGTTCCAACTGTGTAATCTTTTCCTGTGTACATGTCATTTCCGTTCAGCATGGCATAAGACCACTTGGTGCCGTGTACCTCTCTGGCCAGTATTTCATTATAGTTCATCTTGCGTAATGACCAGTAGGCTGTCTCATTGTCTTTGCCCACATTGTTGGCATCCACAAGCATCAGTGTGCCGTTTTCCTCAAGTCTTACCAAGTCAAAGGATGCTATCCCTTCTGGTCCGTTGAAGAGCACCTTTCCATTCATCTTGATGGAACAGATGCGCCAATCGTAATTGTTGGTCAAGGTGATGCTGAGGTCACCTTCTGCCAGCAGTTCTCCACTGGCATTATACCTCTTTGCCTTCTTTCCGGCAATCTCAATGTAGGCAAGGGCACCCATTTCACCCTTGTCGTGTTTGCCGGGCAGGGTCTTCATCTCTTCACGTGTGTATCTCCTGACCAGCCCGTTGTTTAAGGGATCATTCAGGAACTGGCTGATAGGTGCATGTTCATAGAGCAGTGTGCCGTAACAACCTGGAGCGGCCATCTCATCAAGCATCCATGTGCCTTGCAGCATGGCTATGGCCTCGCTGCCATCCTCATCTGCTTCGCTTGGCTTGTTGAAGAATCCACGGTTGCGGCTATAGCTTTCACTGTAAGACTTGAACCCCGGCACATCATCACTCACCCCCTGAGGGTTGAGAGCACTCACACCGTCGTTCTTGATGGGCTGGCCCATCTGTTTGTCAAGAGCCGCTTTGCAGTAGTCGTCACCCCAGCGGCGCATGTCATTCCATCTGACACCCTCAAAAGCCAGTTCCCAGCGGCGTTCCTGTTGTAGGGCTTCCAGGGAATAAGAGCTGAGAGCATTCAGTCCGGCACGCTGCCGGACTTGATTGATGCCGTCAACAGTCCCGGAGATCTCACTGTGCATCAACAGTACATCGGCAAACCGGATCAGATTCAGTGGATGGATATTGCCTCCTTGCATAAAGCTGCCGTTGGCATCCCAACTGCCATCGTTGAACATGATTTTCTCAAAGGTCTCATGGTATTCACCATCTACGCGACAGGCTATGGGTGAGATCTTCTTTTCATGATAGTTTGTCTGTTGTACATAACTGTCGGTTGTGGTGTAGAACCTCAGACGCATATCCTGAATGGAGGCCTGCCGGCGCATGTCAGCGGGCTCAGCTTCTCCCCATTCGCTGTAAAGACCTGGTGATACAGTTCCGGCTCCCCATCCTTGGCCGAAGGGGAAGCAATCGTCTCTGTTGCCACCAACACGTACACCGAAGTAAAGGGCAGGCTGGTTGCTATAGCCCATTGTGGTGGACCAACTGGCTTTTGTGTTGTACTTGATCTTGAAGAGTACCTCTGGGTTCACGGCACCGTCATTCTCCACCCAGGCCAAGTTCTGGCCCTCGGTGTAGTTGTAGTCCTCTACAGTCAGGCGGTTGGTGTAGGGCCATAGATTGCGGAAGTCGCTTACCAGTGAGAATCCGGAATTGTTGATACAGTCGTTCAGGTAGCCCAGCACCATGGCTTTGGTGAGGACAGTGCCGTCGGCCAGGTCAACAGTCGCATCTCCTAAAGCAATGTCGTTGATGCCGAGATAGAAGCCTGTATAGAACAGGTATGCCCTGGCCAGCATGGCCTCTGCTGCATATTTGCCTATCCTGCTGTCGTCAGTAGTGAGGGTGGGAGAGTAGCCGTCCATCAGGGTGATAGCCTCCTTGAGGTCAGAAAGGATCTGTCCCCACACGTCGGCAGGCTTGGTTTGTTTCATCTTCTGTTCCCAAGAGTTGTTGTCTGTTATGACAGGCACTGTACCGAACAGCGATGCCATCTGCTGATAGTAGTATGCACGCAGGAAGAGGGCCTCACCCATGGCATGGCGCACATTGGGATCTCTCAGCCCTGGTTGCAGGTCATTGATCCGCTGGATGACATTGTTGGTGTTGTCGATGTATTCCTTATAATTGTCCCAGGCCTGTGTGACATCGTAATCCAGCAGGTCAAGACAATGGAATTCCTTGTCGTTAAGGCCTCCGCCTCCCAGCATCTCGTCGCTGGCCAGGCAGGAGATGAAATAGTTCATGGTGCAGGGATCTGCCGATTGGTAGAAAAGTCCTTCGTAGGCACCAGTCTTTGGTTCTTTGAGAAGGCTTGTCAATATGTCATCAGGCACGGTCCTGCCTTCCACGACAGGTACCACGATGCCTTGCAGGTCTTGCTCATCCACCTTTCCATCACCGTTCACGTCAGCAGCCAGGGCATTAAAGGTATCGCTTGGTTTGCCCAATATGGAGTTGACTACTTCCACAATGTCGGCTATATTCACTACGCCGTCACCATTCACATCGCCCATCTTGATAACATCCTGGGCACTCACAAACATGCCGAATAACAACAGTAGTACTGCCAATGGCATAGATAGCTTGTTTCGTTTCATAATTCCTTAGCTTAGTAATAATCAAAATCTGCATGCAAAGATAAAGAGATTCTGCGAGAAATGCAAGAAAAAACATAAAAAATTATATTTACACCCTATATTAAATAGGTTCCAAGCAGTCTGCGGGGAGATCAAATAGAAGGGTGGGGGGGGTATGAAGGAATCTCACAAAGGGAACAGCCCCTTTTGTGAGGTTCTTTTGTGAAAAAAGTTGCTAAAATGTTTGGTTATCTCGGTTTTTTATTGTATCTTTGTAGCGTGTAACAAAGGTCTCAAAGGCCTTATTACAACAAGCGGGAGCCAGTGACCCGGAGTAATTCCTGGCATAATAGTTTAATACCATAAAAACTTACAAGAATGGCAAGAAATGACATTCCGATGCTCATCAACTTGCGTCAGAACAAGAATGATGAGAGTACTGCTTTCGGCAAGTGGTTTGCCGAGGTGGACAGTAAGGAACCCCTTAACCTGAAGGGATTCGCCAAGCACATGACGAGCCACGGCAAGATTGCGGACTACCAAATGTGCGAACTGGTATTGGGTCAGGTAGTTGAGTGTATGAGCGAGTTGCTCTCCCAGGGTCAGCCTGTGAAGCTTGACGGTCTGGGCACGTTCAGTCCTTCTGTGGATGGTCTGGGCAATGGCCAGATTGATGTCGAGACAGCAGTGGCCAAGGGTGCCGCCAATCTCATCAACGGTATCAAGATCAACTTCACGCCCGAGAACTCCAAGGGTGAGAAACTCACCAGCCGAGCCTTCAAGGAGCTGTGCATCTTTGAGTTTGGCTATGTTGTGGAGTCTGTCAAGCGTATCGTGGGTGGCAAGGAGAGGCGCTTCCAGAACAAGACTCCTATCAGTTTCATCCTCGCTCCTGAGGCTGACAATGCCGGAGGTGAAGGTGGTAACGGTGGCAACGGCTAACACTCACAGCTGTTCAGATGGTCACTGACCATCCTCTGTAAGACGGGGAAGGAAGTCACACAGAAGGCTTCTCTCCCCGTTATTTTGTTGGTCTGATTTGAAATATCTGTACATTTTAGCATGATTTCGAAGTCCCTGGAATCCACCCCATACTAAACTCAGAGTTTACAGGCAGTAAACCCAGACTTTACTCACTGTAAACCTCCGCTTTACTGCCGGTAAACCCCAAGGAGCATTTCAAGGCAGTTTTGGTGCATTTTGTGAGCGCAATCTGCTTGTTGAATTTTTATTACACCTTACTCTTCTGTTCCTTCCCTACATTATGCAAACTTGCAAATTGCAAATGATTTTTCAGCATCAGGTCATAAGAGAGATAAAGCAGATTTATAGTATTATAATGTATAATGTGTTAATAATCAATAAGTTACAATGATATCAGCATCATTTCTTCTCTAACCCATCATCCGTCCACTTTGAAAAAACGAATGCAATTTGCAATTTTGCACTGTTTTTGTTTCTTAGACTCGAACAAAAGCTGTATCTTTGTCGCCAAAACTTTAATATTATAATGATATGGCTATAACAGACATTCCCAGAACCCTTGTTTATAAAGACGTTGAGGACATCAACTATTTTCTTGGTAACGACTCTACTATAACCTTAGAGCGAGAATTCTATGACAGGACATATAAGCTCCCATTTATTAGGCTTTCTGACAATCCACTCCTTTGTATATTATCGATGTTCAACAATGCCCGTTATATCTACTATCTGATAGAATGTGAAGAAGGCAATCCGTCTCTTTGCCTTAGTTTTTATTTGGAGAAGGCTGCCGATAAAATAGAAATAACGGAAAAGAAAGACCATATCGCAGCAGCCACTATGTCATTGGTGTATAGTTGGCTTGATCACAATGATGATCAAGCAAGTAAGAATACTGACATTACTGATCTTAAACTTAATATTTATCTTCACTTCAGTAAAAAAGAGGGAGCCGTGACAGAAGAAATCATATGCGTTTTTCATTCACTTCTTATGAAAAATAGCAATCTGCCTACTACTAAAGATACATTATTCGATAATTTACGTGATATTGATGAATGCGCAATGAATGCTCCTATTCAAGATGTGGCCAAGGGAATCGATTACCTTATGGAGTGCTATGATCCCAAGAATGGCACAAACGTAGAGCATTGTTCATTCCTGAATAAGATTTTGAAAAGATTAGAGAATGAGAAGTCGCCTACTAATGACTCGAGAACAATCGAGAAAGCAGTTATAAGAATAAAACAAAGGCTCCAATTTCTGGACTCATCCCCAGAGCCGGAATCCTCTAATGGTTACTCTCTTGACAATTTAGATATTATTGCATTAGAAGAGGATTTGAAAATTCCCCCCGAGATAATAAAACATATAGAATGGATAAGCAATTTTAAAAAAGCACCCATAATCTTAAAAACGATAAGAGATTATATGGAAGGAAAAACGAAGCCGAAAGATCTGTTAATGCCTCTTTGTGCAGCATTAGAAGTCGGGTTGATAAGGAAACCCACATGGAAAGAGTACGAGATTGTATTCAAGGACCACTCTATTTCATCAGATACATCACTTAGCTATTGGGTTAGTTCTACAGGAATGAATTACTATAAAGATAAAAATAGTTCAACCATCTACAATGAAATGTTAGGCGAATTTACAAAATTTAAGGATTTGACTTTTTAAAACATAAAAATCTGTGATTTTCTGTTGATCTAAGAATCCAATCGGAAAAGGCCCTACCTTTGCACCGTCGAAAGACAAAAAATGTCCTGCGGCGGTGCTCTCTTTTTCTGTTGTCGAGTGTACATAGATGATAGGATTGAAAACACATGCCAAAGATTTGAGTTCTAAATTTAACAAAAAAAGAAATTATGGAGAAAAAATTTTTCATATCTGGGATTTAACCGGTAGATATTTCTCACCGAATCCCAACTCAGACAAGGTCAAGCAACTGTGCCGCCGCGCACTGATGGAGCAGTACGACGAGTTCATCAACCTCACAGGAAACAGATTCCAGTGTCTCTTAACAGATGAATCGGCTTTGGCCGAGATCAATCCTGGCGACATCGTTGAGGCTGAATTGAGTTTTGAAGTCACTGATGACTTCCAACAGTTAGTATTTGCAAAAAGAATAAGTATAAACGGTTATTTGTTACAGTTATGATTGAGAAGTTATTAAAGGTCACTAATATGGAGGAAACGACCAACCTCCCCACACCGGAGCTTAATGAGCCGGACGGCACAAGCCATCAACATGTGGATGTTATAGACATTAAAAAAATAAGAAATTTGATTGAAACATGGTAAATTTGATAACTATTGATGGGGCTGGCCACAAGGTTGGCCACCCCATTACCAATAGAGAAGATTATTTCGCCCACCGCAATACTGTTGACAACAAGAAGAACTTTGAGTCAGCGCGTGAGGGTGACAACAATGCCAAGCGTAGATTGGTACAATTCAACTACAACGACCAACTGCCCGATGGCCTTTTGGCTGGATGCTGCACAGCTGCAAGCACCTTCTATATTGACATTGACTGTGGTGAGAAAGCGACTTGCAAGCAAATAGCCGACCGAATCTTGGAGAAGAAGGAGGTTCTCAATCTTCTTGAACTGACAATATCGCCAAACTGGGGCCTACATGCCATCTGCAGGAGACAGTTTGGCAAGACTATTTTGGAGAATCAGATACGATTTTCACAGCTTGCACAAACGGAGATGGACTGCAATGCACATGATCAGCAGCGCGTCTTCTTCTCTGGCCCCACACGCAGGACACTACTCTACCTTGACGACAGCATTTTTGAGGAACCTCTCACCGTGGAACAGGGTAAAGAGGAATTCCTTCGCTTGAAGGAGCGTGAGGAGAGAGGTGAAGAAGATCTGCCAGCCAACTACAGAAAGGGTGAGAAGCACTACCGGCCTTGGGAGCAAACTACAGAGACTGCCAATACCGAAACAGAGCCTGTGACAGACGCTGAAAAGCCTGAAACTCAGAGCATTGAGGCTGGTGAGCTCATGGTATATGGTCATACCGTCGCAGACTACATTAACACCATGCTACCAGAAGGAGCCCCAAAAGGCCAGCGCCACGACACCATGCTGAAACTGGCCAACGACCTCATCATCATACTTGACAACAACGAGCATGAGGTGAAACAGGCCCTATTGGAGATCAAATGGGTAAAGGATGTTATAAGGGAGAGAGGAGTGAAAGAACTCGACGATGTTGTTGACTCGGCAAAGAAACTGCTGAAGAAGCGTGAGTCAGAGAACTTCTACACTGTACGTCCCTCTAAGGAGATGGTCATGGCCATAGAAGAACTGACTCACAAGAGTTACAATAGTCTGCTCAATTCCAAGAACACCACGCTTGGTGGCAAGAGTGCCACTGATCAACAGATAGAGATGCTTATGCGCATGGGTAACAGGATCAAGAAGTTCAACGCATATTTCCCTTTGCTGAAACTAGTCAGCCACAGGCGTAAGATACAGAACCTTATAGCTACTCTCTTTGTGACAGCAGGTTTTTGCACCACGCTGATGACCCGTTGTTGGTACACCCTCTATCCAGCACCTGGCCGTAAATGCCGACTTAATACACTCATCATGCTCATTGGCAAATTCGGTGGGCTGAAGGGATTTGCAGTAGAACTTTACGACCTCCTGATGGAACCAGTCAAGAAGAGCGACCAGGCACAAATAGATTTGCTCAACGCCTGGAACGTGGAGAGGGAGCAAAGCAACGGAGCCTCCAAAATTTCTACAGCCAGACCCTCCAATATCTACCGCTGTCTGCCTGCCGAGACCTCGGCTGCTGCCATTCGCGAGGCTGAATTCAATGCCAAAGAGGTGATCGACGGTGAGGACTGGCCACTTCATGTATTTATTTTCGACTCAGAGTTGAACAATACGCTTGATCAGATGAAGAAGTCTCACATGGATGCCTTCCGTACTCTGTGGCTTAAGAGCTTCCACAATGAGTGGGGTGGCAGTCTGCTTAAGACACCATCTTCACCCGTTGGTGAATTCAGAATTCACTTTAATGCAGTCTATACAGGCACGTTTGATGCTTTCGAGAAGATTGCAACAGAATCTACCTACAGCAGCGGCATAGCCTCTCGCTTCGGCTGTGTGCTCATGGGCCCTTCTAATTATGAGATGATGGAATATGTAGAGCCCACTGAGGAAGACAAGAGAGTGGAGCAGCAGATACGAGAATGGGCATATAAATTGGATGCAGTAAAGGGAGAAATTCCTACCAAGGAACTGAGTAGGGCCCTCTATCATTGGACCTCCAGAAAGATGGACGAAGCCCGTGAGGAGCAGTCTGAGGTTCTTGAAGATTTGTGCAAAAGACCCGCATGGTATGGAGCATCTTTGGCTCTCCCCTTCATTGTGAGCCGACACTGGAACGAGATGGTACAGGATGAAGATGGCAGGTTCAAGTGTGGTGTGGGTTTCCAACTTGACAAGCATGATATCGATCTGGCATTATTCATAGCTCAGGCTCAATATGACTTTCAGCAGTATTTCTTCTACGAGCTGGGACAGAAGGTTCACGACAGACAGTCTGATAAGAAGTATGGCAAGAGACCACAGTCAAGAACCCAATTGGCCTTTAAAAGATTGCCAGAGGTATTCACTTACGAGGATGTCGACATGTACTACGGTTACGAAGGAAACAAGAATAGTATCTACAGTTGTCTGAAGCGTCTTCAGGATGATGGCAAGGCTCAGCGAATACGTTCAGGGCAGGACAAAGGCAAGTACCGTAAGTTGGAATAAAGTGTGCAAAATTGCAAATTGCATCCGCTTAGAGATGTGGCATTGAAGCAAATCGGGCAGGACTCTCATTAGAGAACCTGCCTGATTTGATTTTTGATAAATCTAACACGTATGAAAACAATAGGAATGAGTCTTATACTACAAATGCTATCTTGGAGGAGAGGATAACAACAAGACTTACCAAGTTTAAATATGAGAGAAGCATAATATATAATGTAAAACAATTTGATTTTCTCCAGGCAATCTGCGGGGACATAGGTGATGGCAACAATAAAGAAAAAAGTGAAGTAATTTGGTTATTTGCCTAATTATTTGTAACTTTGCAACCGATTTAGCAAACGTGTTCCGTAACCTTTGCGAGCAGATGCTCTTGTGCGGAGGGTGAGTGCGGTGAGCTTGATCCTTGTGGCCTAAAGATGTTGTGACTTCCACTGGCAAAAAAGTTACTGCTGGTGGAAGGGAAAAGTATGTGCTGCCGGGACTGATGAACCGCCCTTTGCCCATCGTTGTAATGGTAATAATTTATAGAGATAATTATGAGAACTCGAATTAGTATTTTTTTGTTTTTGTCAGTGTTGGCGGTTTGCCTGCTGACATCATGCGGCTCTTCCAAGGGTGTAACGTATTTTGAAAACCGTGAGGCGCTGGAGCAGGCTGTGAAGGGCTATCTGGTGGATGCCCGTATCATGCCCAAGGACGTGCTGACCATCACCGTCAGCACAACGACTCCTGAGGCTGCCAGACAATTCAACTTGGTGACGCCAACCTCGCAGACCCAGTTGCAGACCTACCTGGTGGACAATGAGGGAAAGATCAATTTCCCTGTTGTCGGTGAGTTGAAGGTGGGCGGACTGACAAAGACAGAGACTGAGAAGCTCATCACGGAAAGGATAACACCGTATCTGACAGAGTCGCAGAATCCTGTGGTGACGGTCAGGATGTCAAGCTTCTCCATCTCCGTGTTGGGTGAGGTGAACCAGCCTGGTACTTTCACGGTGGCCCGCGAGAAGATCAATGTGCTTGAAGCCTTGTCAAGGGCTGGTGATATGACAATCTACGGTGTCAGGAATAACGTGACTCTTATCCGCGAGGACAGTGAGGGGGTGAAGAGTTATCACACCCTTAACCTGAACGATGCCAACATCGTGAACTCGCCTTTCTACTATCTGCAGCAGAATGATATTATTTATGTGGAGCCAAACAAAATCAGGGCACAAAGTTCTGCCATCGGTACTTCTACCAGTCTGTGGCTGTCGGCTACCGGCATCCTGATGTCTGTGGCTACATTGTTGGTTTCTATTTTCAAATAATACCTCATTCAGATTATGGAGAAACAAAAGATATATGACGTCCACCAGTTATGGATGATTTATAAGTCGCATAAGAGGTGGTTCCTGCTTTCACTGCTCGTCTGTCTGTGCATAGGCTTATCCTACATCTTCTGGGCAAAGCCTGCGTTCAGCATCACTGGAAAAATACAGATTATTGACAGGAGAAACGGTGCCAACGCCTCTGCCAGTGCTATCCTGCAAAACCAGCTGCCTTTTGGCCTGGGGAGCAGTCTGGGTGGCTCGTCGAATGTGGAGACTGAGAAGGAGATCCTGAAATCACGGTTGATAGCCAGGGATGCCGTCATGGACTTGGGCCTCTATACGGAATACCGCATCAAGAAATGGTTCCGGAGCAGGCTTGTCTATAAGAACAGTCCCATCAACGTGACAGTTGACGAGAGCACCCTGAAAGAAATGGATGAGAATCTGCCGTTGGTGGCTTATGCCATCCGTCTGTCCATAGATAAGGATGAAAATGGATATCGGGTGAACGGTTATGTGAAGGAGAACAAGGAGGAAACTGAGTTGCAGGAGATGGTCTCAGCATCGCTCCCGACAGTGGTAAAGACTTCCATCGGTGACCTTAAACTGGCAGAGAACAAAGATTTGAAAGCCAAGGACGTGAAACGGTATGCCAAGGGATACCATCTTGACGTGACCATTCTCCCCCCGATGACTCAGGCAAGGATTATGGCCAAGAGATTAGCCTTGAATCCTCCGTCAAAGAAGACTTCCAGTGTGTTGTTGATAGATTTCAAGGATGAAAATATCTTGCGAGGCATAGACTACGTGAATGCCATCGTTGAAAAGTACAACATGCAGTCGAATGAGCAGAAGCACCAGGAGGCGGCCAAGAGTGATGAGTTCGTGAATGAACGGCTGGCCAAGATTGATGCGGAGTTGAGTTCTGCAGATGAGAAGTGGGAGGCCAGCAAGAAGCGCTTCCAGGTGACTGAGGCCAGGGTGGATGCTGAAGATGTGATGAAAAAGAAGAGTGCCTATGAGAGTCAGATTGTCAACCTTGGTATCCAGCAGCAGATGCTTGACTACTTAAGTGAGTATGTGAACAATCCTGCCAACATGTATGAGTTGATACCAGTAAATGTGACTGGCAATGGCCGTGACTCCATACCTCTCATCAGCCGGTATAACCAGTTGGTTAATGAGCGTAAGAGGATGCTTAAAAGCATGACGGAGCAGACAACACAGGTCATGCAGAACAAGCAGCTGATCAACGAGCTGCACCCAGCCATCCAGACCGCTATCCTAAGGAACAAGGAAGCACTGCTCATGCAAAGGGCTGCTGTGGAACGGGAATACAACAAGTATATGAGCCGTGTCGGCAGTGCCCCGGAACAGGAACGGGTATTGACAGAGATAGGACGTGACAGGAATATCAAGCAGGGTGTCTATGTGTCGCTGTTGCAGAAGCGTGAGGAAAATGCCATGGAGATTGCCAGGACATCCGACAAGGGAAGGCTGGTTGATGCGACATTGTTCAATAAGAAGGTGAAGCCAAGAGTACTCATTGTGTTGCTGCTGGTGATTGTCTTTTCAATGCTGTTGCCGTATCTGTATTATTACTTGCGGGAATGGCTGAAAGGTATTGTTGAGAATTCTGATGATCTGCGTCATTTGAGTGAACTGCCTGTCATCGGT
>Ga0265298_10009177_pt1 | contig 11798 bp, 24 predicted proteins | sample AusTroGonzalo_MG_3_FD_193486 | JGI IMG/M metagenome (GOLD analysis project Ga0265298, IMG submission 193486) | Bovine rumen microbial communities from tropical cattle in Woodstock, Queensland, Australia - Gonzalo_01 | ecosystem: Host-associated > Mammals > Digestive system > Stomach > Rumen ...
TTCTTTCGCTCCTTTATCGTATATATCTTGAATAATCATCCTGGTGTTTTACGAAGCCTACCCATGCGTTCAGCAGGCTGACCATTCCGTCTATTCTGCGGTTCGTCTGTATCTTAACGGGCTGCATTACTTCCAGCGAGTCCGATTTTGTTTTCTTTGCAGCTGTATTCAGCAGGCACCATCTGAGGACGGGATTGTTATTATAAACAACTCTATGCTCTGCGAACGCTGCACCCATTTCACGCATCGGCTGGTTCCAGGTATATGGTCCCTGAGCGGTTTTTTCCATCTCGAATCCGTAATCCTGCATTTCAGGAACCCAGTATCCGGAGAGTGCTCTGTCGTAGCAAATCCAGAACGGACGGATATCATAGATCTTGACCATCTCCACGAACCATTTTGTTACGTCCGAGTAGTTAACCTGTGCGCCTTCGCATATACGTAGCCATCCCTGATCCGACCAGAGCTTGTATGGTGCTTCTTTTGCTCCGGTTCTTTCTACCAAATCAAGCTTTGACTGTGGCATAAAATACATCTGCAGTACATATACGTTGATGTCGTGCGGCTTCTGAAGAATGAGCGTTGCACAAGTAAGGTCTCCGACAGCCGATAAGTCGCATCCGCCGATTGCGTATGAATGCGATACATAATCCATCTCGAAGGTCCGTTCGTTCACGGCTTCGTCATACGACAGCCACGAGCTGAACTCTGCCTCCGGCAGATTGAAGTCCTTTGTCAGAAGAGTAGGAAGAAACGAAGGATCTCGTTTTGCCTTTTCCACGTTCTGCCGCAAGGTTTCTATCTTCTTGATCTTTCCGAGTCCCGGGTTTGCTTCCGGCCAGTGCGCCGGATCTGCCCACGTACTCCGGTCGTTCAGTTCGTAAATGAGTGGCAGCACGCTATAATCTTCAAAGCCCGGTTCCCATGTAGCCACGCTTGACCAGTACGCATATTTCGCATCAAAGAAGCCTTCACGGACGAATCCATTCGTAGAGATTATCCATGCAAGAGGCTGGTCACGCATTGACTGGCCTTGTATCATGACATCGTACAGAGCTGATGTCTTCATTGCGTGGCACTCATCCAGAGAGAAGAATGATGGGTTAAGTCCATCCATCGTGCTCGTGTCACTGGCAAGGCATTTTATGAAACCCATATTGCGTTCAGCATATATGTCGCTTTGCCTCTTCTTGGTAATTGCCTTCAGCTCTGGAGACTGCGTTCGCATGTTTACACATTCGCTATAGATCAGGCTTGCCTGGTCTTTCTTGTTTGCTGTGCAGTAAACTTCCGGACCGTTCTCGTGATCGTTTAAGAACACATCCCACTCAACAGCAGCAGTCTCGGTAGACTTTCCGCACTTTCTCCCTCGGATGTCTACAACTTCCTTAAACCGTCTTAGCTTAGTGTCTTTATGTCTCCACCCAAACACGAGCTGAATCTTTGCTTTCTGGAAGAGTTCAAGCTTGACTGGTTTCCTTGCAAACTTGCCTTTGCTATGTTTACAAAATCTCTCTATGAATGTAATGTGCCGGAGTCCCTCTTTCTCGTCAAAGTAAAACGGAAAATCATCAGGAGGATTGTCCATCCAGCCACATTCTCTTTCGTATACAGCCCTTACTTTGTTTGAGACTACCTCTTCACCGGACTGTATTGCTTTCAGGTATTCCTTCGCCCAGTTCGTCATTCGGCATCCAAGAACGCGGCAATGTCTGCGCCTGCGGTAGTCTCATCTGTTTCAGGCAGCAGGTCTGTAAGTTGTTTGATCACTACGGAATATCTGCTAATCATAGTCGTATATGCCTTCTGCGCTGGATTGTCTTTTATGGTATCAAATCCATTTCCACTCTGGCACGATAGCATTGCCCCGTTCTCTTTTATATCTTCCTGAAGCTCCCTAAGTGTGACACACATAAAAGCGGCATTTTGTATAAGGCCCTCACACAAGGATTTAGTATCATCTGGAAGAGTTTTAAATATTTTTTTAAGTTTATTAAGCTCTTTTCTTATATTTTTTTCTTTTTCTTCTTTATCCATCTATTGAGAGTCCCTCTTATCTATGTTGCACTTTAAACAAGCTCTTCCTCATGCCTATCTTTTTCCATCTCGCCTGTACTTTTCCTTTCTTTGGATAAAATACAGGACTTACTGCTGTCTCACGACATGCGCCTATCAATGTAACCGTTTTAACTTTTCAATTTGCTGAGTGAGTTCTTTTCGTGGCCGCCCTCTTCGGTCCTTGGGGGTAGGGGTCATTTTTACCCCTCTCCGGGGGGCTTGCGGCAACCATATCAGTCCGGAACGACCTGACCGAACTCATCGAAGTGGAATCCGTCCCGGCAGTCGCTCTTGGTTTTATATTCATGTGCTTTCTTGCCTGCTGCCTTGTCCTCCCTATGCTCAGCAAAGTGACAGTCCTTGCATAAACTCGCAAGGTTGTCAGGATTCAAGGCTATCCAAGGATCGTGGATGTTATCAGGAGTGAGATGCTTCTTGTGATGCACTTCCTCAGCAGGCCTGCCGCACTTAACACATTTGTATTTATCTCTTGCGAGGACATACTGCCTTACCTTTGCCCACTCAGCTGATTTATAGAATGCCACTGCAAAATCACGTGCTATAATAATCACCTCCCTAAAAAAAACCGGATGGGCAACGAATACCCATCCAGGAAAAATATAAGGAGGTGCGTAAGGGTCTCACTGTCCTATATAAGTTTAATACAAGATGTTCAGAGAAGGAAGCGGACAAAACGGACAAATCGGACAAAATTATAAAATGCAGCCTTAAAAAAATATGCGTATTGTGTGTATTTTTTGCTTGACATTTATGCGTATAGGGTGTATAATATACTTGTAAGGAGGTAAGAGATGACACCAAGAGAAGCTGAAAAAATGATACTGGATGATGGGTGGTACGAAGTAGGACAAGTTGGTTCTCATAAACACTATAAACATCCAACGAAACCCGGAAAAGTTACAATTCCTTTTCATCCAAAACCTAAAGACCTGAACATAAGAACATTAAACAACATCAAAAAACAGGCAGGGCTTAAATAGCCCTGCCCTGAAAGGAGCATATATGAAATTGATTTATCCTGCTATTTTCTATCCATTTGACAACGGTGAAGAAGGATACACCGTAGAATTTCCAGATCTTCCCGGATGCGTCACAGAAGGCTATAATCTGATTGATGCTTTTGAGATGGCAGCCGATGCTGCATCCGGATGGATCCTTCTTGAACTTGAGGAAGGAAAACACGCCCCTGCTGCCAGTACGCTTGCAGACATATCCGCACCTGATGACGCCATGGTGAACATGGTAGTCCTTGATATGGATGCTTATGCCGAAAAATACGGATCTAAGGTTGTCAGAAAGAATATAACCATTCCTGCATGGCTCAACACATTCGGCGAAAAGAACAATATAAACTTTTCTCGAGTACTTTCAGATGCCTTATTGAAGCAAGTACAGGAAGCCTAAAAATAAAAGAACGATGCTTTGTTTTCAGAGCATCGTTTTTTATTTTACAAGGTTTCGATAAATCTCGCTAATGCCTTGCGGTGAGATTCCACGGAACCGCCGAGCCTTTTGGCTATATCCTTCCAGCTTCTTCTCTCGACGCATCTGTAGTTAAGTAGCACCCTATAGTATGGATCCTCAATGGATGTAATGAAAGTATATAGCTCTGTCCTCATGCTCTCTGTTTTCTTCTGTATGCTCTCTATTACTTCCAGGCTTTTTTCTGGTATATCGTCTTTTCCGTTAGCCCACATCTTAGCTTCGGCATCATAAGCCCAGAGCTTAAAAAGGTTTTCCTTCTTCATGCTCCTCCCTTCCACAGCTCCGGATCTTCGTCGTTATATGCTGACCGGCTCATCGTGATCCTGACTCCGGTTGTTTCGTCCAATGTTGTGACTTCTAATCGGCAGGGAACATTTACCCTCTTCATATTATCTTCAATGCTTATAATCTGCGTTTTCTGATCATCAAAGTTATATACTGTTTTCATATTCTCTACAATTCTATTAAAATCTGCTATTGTCATCGGTCCCATTATTTCCCTCCTTCCCGGATCCAAGCTCCGCAGGTCTTACAATAATAAGCGCTTTGTCCTATAATCGCGTTACATCTCGGGCAGTGATCATATCCCATTCCAGGAATCGTGCCGAGTGGTTCATCCTCGTGGATGCAGCTTTCGACAACTTTCAAAATATAATTGGCAACTTCCTCGTTGTTTCCCTTCCTGATGTTGATCGGCAATCCCTTTTTAATAAAATGCTCCTGCAGGTTGTCAAGAAGTTCCCTTAATCCTTGTATGACTTTTTCAGCGACATTCTGTATCATTTTCTCAATGTTTATTTCAGCCATTGTCTACCTCACTTTCCTGTGGCTCAACCCCTAACGTCTTGTAATGATTGTTTACAAGTTGTTCCAAAGTATAAAGTGCTTTCATATCGTGATACATTAAATTCCATATATCGTGGATATTTCCCAGACCGACACCCTCAATCCATTCTCCGCTTGTGGTCTTGCACTCTTGATTTATTCGATTTCTCCAATGGGTATATACGCAACTCGCAAGCGTCTGCAAAGCAACTCCGCATTCCATTTCTTTTTCCCTGCTCCACATTTCGCCCCATTCTTTATCTGCTCGTTTGCTCATATTTCCTCGCTTTCCTGTGGCTTAATCATCTTTGCTCCGCAGTTAGGACAATATAAAAATCTATCTGCTACATCATGTTCATATCCACAACTCGAACACTTCAACATTCCGTCTGTGATATAATCACCTGTGTATATCCACTTCCCTGTCTTTTCCTTTGGTGTGACGGAGGGTAAATCAAGTATATCTTGCATTATAGTTGCGGTACTTCTTCCCCTTGATATGTAACATCTTTCGTCACTTATTGCTCTTGCCAATTCATCAACTAAATCATTGACCGCCTGTCTGCTTATGCAATCATCACAAGGCTGTTGCTCTAAATACTCTGCTAACTTTTTTCTTAAATCCTTTACCGCTTGCCTTGCCTGTTCAAGTGTCATTTCGTCAGATGGTACATCATACCAATCTTCACAAGCCTGTTGCTCTAATGCTTCTTCTCTTGTCATTCGCTCACCTCATCCTCATCAATATCGCACTCACCTGTTTCTGTTATCCAAATCATATCTGCTGTACATTCTCCATTTTCGTTGTACATACAATCCTTATCACATTTTACTATGGTCATTCGCTCACCTCCGCTAACGGCTCATCGAAAGCTATGTCTATCTCTTTCAGTGCCGCCTTATCGTCCTTGTGCTTCTCTATCAGTTCGATATACGCATTTAATAATTTCTCTTTGTATTCTTCGTTTGTCATCCTGCTGCCTCCTATAATCTGTTTAGTGGACAGTTTAAGCAGATATCGCTGTCTATCAGCTCCATGCCCGCTTTTTCCGCGTCCCATTGCTCCGGGTATTTGCAGTAGCTCTCGCAGATTTCCTGACATACATCCTCGATGTATTTCCTCCGACGTATTCCCTCCGTCAATTCTCGCAGGCTTTTCTTCGCCCTGTCTTCCTGTGTTACCTCTATCATCTTATTATGCCTCCATACTCTGTAAAAATTCTGTTATTGTCATCTGTCTCTCGATGTTTTCGTCCAGTGTCTTTTTTCTCTCTGGTTCAGGTACCGGCATCGGCTGACCGTCTGGAAGCACCACTATATTGATTCGCTCTCCGCAGAAGTTTATGTTCTTTCCCCCGTCAATCCTGCGCCGCCTGCCTCCGATTGTTGAAGCCTGCCAAACATTCCATGAATACACCTGAAGCTCTAGCCATCGTTTCGGAATCCTGTCTATCTTTATCCCCCAGTAGTCCTTGCCATCGTCCCAAGTGTTTATTGATTTGTCGATATATGTTGCGTCTTTATAATAATAATCATTGGATAGTTGCATATTCCTGCATTTATGATTCCTTGGGACTCTGGTCGGATAGGGCGGTTTTACTCCTTCGCTTGGACCTATATGCAGGCAATCTATGAGCCAGTTCCCGTCTTCCCTGACCTCGATCTCTGCGTCCGTGATAAATCCGTTCAGCTCCATCAGCTCTCTGACTGTCATTGATCCACCTCTCTGTTCATTCTGTCCATCCATTCCTGTTTAGGATCAAAGCCATCATAATCCATATCCTTGGCATATTCTCCATGTGCAAATCTCCACTTGCATCTATAACAATAATTTCCTTGATGTGCGTAATGTCTGCAGAACGGGCATCTATTATATTTTTTCAAAAATTGCTTTAATGTCATTTAATCCTCCATCATAAACTCGTCCGGCAGCGGTATAAGTATTCCGGTTTCTTCCTTGATCGTTTCCTGCAGCTCCTTCCAGTGTACGTATCCGTCAACAAGGCAGGCCGTTTTATAATTGAACCTTTTGATAAATCTTGTCATCCTGTCGAATCCGAAACCGTACTCGTCCCGGAGCGTCATGCAGGTCATCATCAGCACTGTGGCCAGTGTGTTTTTCTTTTCGTATTCCTCAAACTTCCGGATATCCTGCTTGTTGCAGGCAAGCGGCAAATGCCGTATGCCCCTTTGCTCAAGGGCCTTCTGTGTTGCTTCAAGCCCCTTCTCTTCGACCATCCGGAGCGCCCATGCGGCGCCCTGGAAGCGTGCCATTTCTTCTTTGCTCAATTTGCCCATATGCTCAGTCGTTCCTCCTCTTTGTCTGCTTTGATCAGTATCGCCATTTCTTTTTGTGCTCGTCCACAGATGATCTTGTCGTCTGCTTTTCTGTAAAATGGGCATTCGTCTCCCTGGCATTGCGGAAAATATTCGAGCTCGGTTGTTCTTATTTTGGATCCCTCCGGGAATGGTTTATATTCTCTTTGGGTTTCTTTATCGTTTAGTTTTCGATATGGACATATCATAACGCGTTTCTCCTTCTTAAAACTTACCGTCTAATCCCTTCTTTAATGATTCATAAGCATCTTCCAAGTGATACATCATAGCATTAAACTTTCTATTTTCCTCCGGGTCGTTTCCTCCCGACTCCTTAAACTTAAAATCTTCGAGTGATCTTTCAATCCGTGTATTATACTCTGCAAGCAATTCTGCTATATCTGTTGTTGTTTTCATTCTTTCACCCTCCTTATCCGTAACAAAAATAATCGGTCCCGACCTTCTTCCACGTTCCTGATCCTTGCTTTCTCATAGCCTGGAATATGATATTATCAGGAATATCAGGTGTTCCGTTCTTTAATATGCCTTCAGCCATCTCATAACATTCCTCAGGAATCTCAGCAGTAAAGAACTTCTTTGTCGTACTATACTGACCCTTCTGGTAAAGCACATCCCTGATCGTATCAGGCCAGTCCTTGCTCTTGACTCTGTTGAGCACCACTGCCCCGGTATAATATGCTGCCAGGTGCTCAGGATCAGTGCTCCAGTTCTCGTGATACATCACCTCTGCCAGAAGGTTCACGTCTTCCTGCGTATATGCCGGCTTTGGTGCTGGCGAGATGTTAAATATTTCCATAGCAGCCAGCACCGCTGCTATTATCCTGCGGAACGTATCCGCTATTTCCATCACGGGTCACTCCTTCCGTAGCCCAGCACTTCCCTGATCTGGTTGTATGCTTTTACCTTTGCTGTTTCCCTGGCGAAGAATGTCTCCGTGTGATCGGACTGTATCTCCTCGCATTCCTTGACGATGTTCAGTATGTGCTCATAGTTGTATTCCTTTCCCGTCCTTGCATAAGCCATCATGATCATCTCCTGGTTATGCTCAGCTATGATCCTGTCTTCCGGTGTTACTCTGTCTATAGTTATCATATTATGATCCTCCTTTCCGGGAAGGACAGCAGTGCCGCTCCCTTCCCCATGAAACAATGCCCTTTGTGTTGTGTGATATATTTTCCTGATCTTCAGGGCTGTGCCTAAGTTATCCCCAGAGCTTCACGCTCCATCCGAATGTAATCTTCCTCTGTGTACTGCCTTCCCTGATAAGCTCCGTTCTGGCTCTTTTTCTGTGAAGAAACCTGCTTTGCTCTCTCTTTATCTTCCCGGATCCATTTGACAATAACTGCATAATGGTTCTCGTACTTCTTGCCCGTTATGGAGATGTATTCTGACAGCTTCTCTATAACCTTCTGGCATTCGTCCGGGTATTCCTTCATCAGCTTGGCTGCCTCTTCATTCGTCAGGTATACGTTGTTGTATTTTCCTGTCTGATGCTTATAAGGTTTCAATTCCGGGAGCGTGGGCTCCTCACTCTTGTTGTACTTGTTTATAATTGTTGTATAGTTGTTGTTTAGTGTCTCGTCAGTGGTCTCGTCAGTGGTCTCGTCAGTGGTCTCGTCAGTGGTCTTTTTTTTGGTTCGCTCAACTTGGAACTTGTCCCAATTTACAAGGTTTATGATGGTATAATCCATGGTCTGCTTTTCTATCATTCCTGTGGTCTCTAAATCGTGCATAAAACGGATCACCTTGGCTCTGCTCCATCCCCAACGATCTGCAAGTTTTCTCTGACTCATAGAAACGGTTCCCTTTTCAAATCTATGAGGTCTGCCTTTAATAGTCTTTATCACATCCTCGTGATTTGCTGTTATGATTAAATCTATCCATGCTTGCCCTTTTGAGAAAGGTTTATCATTCCATACCCAGCATTCCTGTATGGAGCGGTATATTGCAGCCCATCCTTTGCTTGTATTAGCCACCAATTATCACCTCCATATAAATTCTCCACCGACATATTCCTCAACCTTGCGCCTAAAATCCGTCCAATTCCGCGAATCTTTAATAGCTGATTTAAGATTTTCAAAATCATCCGAAGTCTTAACATACTGGTCTACATAAACCCTGATTTTTGCTTTGTCGAGATAAAAACCTTTGCCGGAGAGTGCTTTTATCGTGTAATTTGCATAGTATTTCTGAAGGTTGTCATTCTTTTTAGTAAAAATAATCCCAGGGATTTTATTAAAGGCTACATCCCAGGAGTCAGGATCATCTTTATCGTAATAATGATCTATAGCTATTTCTGTCGCATCCAAAATCTCCATAAGCGTATACTTTTTAATCCAACTTTTTGCAGTTTTACGCCCGTTTTCTGACATTTGAAAATCTGTTCGACTTTTGAAAATATCATCAATAGCATTTATGCTATCTTCATCTATACTTTCTAAAGATCTTCTATACTCCAGCATCATTTCAAGCTGTTCTTTACGTTCTGCTATTTCAAGGAACTGTTTCTGCTGCTTTTTTACCACGCTATCATCTGATAACTCGACGTTGCTTTTACCAGAATTGCAATCTAGGCAAGACGTAACCAGATTCAAAATGTCATTCGTTCCACCTTTGGATACCGGATTTATATGATCCACTTGGAGAATTACATCAGGAGCCATTCTGCCACAATACTGGCATGTAAATTTATCACGCTTAAAAACTTCAAAGCGTAATTTTTTACCAATGTTTTTTCTCTCATCCATCCTATACCTCCCTGATCTGGTACCCATTGAGCCATAGTAGTAATTTACGCTTGATAATATATTCCGGGGTTCTAACTCCCTTCGTGTCTTCGATAACAAAGTCCTTTTCTTCTTCGTCGAAATATACGAAATCGGCATAATAAGCGACCTCTCTCTCCAGGAGCTTTCCCTTGATCCTGCCGCCTCTTGGTCCGGTGGTTTCCGGCTCGTATTGAGCCGGTACCAGTACGAACTTCTTTTGCCTCTGGAGTCCGGATATTCTTCCAGCCATTTCGAGTTCTTTCAACTCCATATATCTGGCGGCTTCGCGCTTTGAGTCGAACACTTCGCCCTGGATGCTGACCTTTTTCGCGTGGTATTTATTTCCGGCTTTGTAGTTCCTCCATGCCATCAGTTACCTCCGAAAAGAGCATCAGCAGGATCATCCACAGCTGCTGCCGGTGATGGTTTTTGTTCTTCCCTCTGCGGCTCTGCTGCCGGTGCGTCGATCACTTCTTCAGTCTCTACATATGTCTTCGAGCCGTCATCGTTGATCACTGCCTCGTCGGAATCTATGGCACTCATCATCTCAGTGCTCATGATTCCCCACTTGCTCAGGAGCTGCCGGAGCATCGTCTTATATGCCATTCCGTCAAAATCCTTTTCCCAGAAGGTATATCCTTTCTTTGCCCTGTAGCCCATCGAGTATTTTTCCGCATGGGATTCCATCTGTTCCTTGCTCCAATATATGGCTTTCTTGAAGCCGTTAACCAGTTCAAACATTGCATAATAGCCGATGGTTTCTGCTTTTTCCCTGGCATTCCAGTCATCTATCATGAGCTTCACGTTTATCTCTTCATTCAACGGGTCAAAATATTCAAGCTCTCCGCTCTTGATCGCCATGACGTTAATTTTCTTGTACTGCCCTGACCTGATCGCCAGCTGAATGAGCCCCTTGTATCCGATCTGGAACTGTGCCACCTTGCCCTTGTTCTTATCGTTGAAGGGGACCATATAAAAATATCCAAGCATCGGCGAAGGTGAAAGGTTCAGGCTCTCGCCCATGAGTGCAGCGGATACTATCGAGCCGTTTGTGCATTCTGCAAGCTGCGGATTGTTGTTTACTGCTGATACGATCGATGTTATAAACCTTGTCCCGTTCTTTCCGCCGATTACATTGTTTATCTGGTTTTTTACTGCATCCTGCGTGAGGTATGCCGCCATGTTCATTTTCGAGTTTGCTTTAGTTGTGAGTGAATTATTTATAGCCATGATTATTCTCCTTTACATATTGGTCTGAATGATATACAATTAGCCTCGAAGAAGGACTTTAGCATTAAGGCGGTTTTGCTTGTCAGGCACGCCTCAAACGCTATCCATTTTCCCTCTTCATTCTGAGTCGGTGTTTCGAGCACCGGCTCTTTTGTTTCTGATGAAAATCTATTTTCAACCGCTTTCCTCTGGTTTTCCTCTTCAATCAGCTGCTTTTTCTTAGCCTCGACCTCTGCCAGCTCTGTGACCTTTGCCAGAGCACCGGCAACGTCCAGCGTCTTCTGGAAAAAGATCAACGCTTCATGAGAGTAGCTCGGCAGTGCTGCAAGCATACGGCAGTTCCTGACAATGTTCTGTTTAACAGCTAGAAGTTCTTCTTCTATATCCTTCATGTTAAATGTTGCATTGAGCCATTTCGGATTCCAAAGATGCTCAAGTTTTACAAATTTCGGGAAATCCATATTCCTGAACATTTCTTCGATGTACATCTTTTTCTCATCCTGCTTAATTGCCTCGTACTCCTTAACCTGCTTATCAATCGCCTGAACTGGCTTGTCAATTATGCTGATAATCTCGTCGATCTGAGCCTTGAATGTGTCGAAGGGCTTCATGTACTCCTTCTGCCTGCGGATACGCTCATCATTAAGAGCCTTTTTGAGCCTGTTCAGGTCTGCCCGGTCTACTTTTGCGGTCTTGATGTTTTCGTCGGTGTATACGATTTTTGCATACTGTTCCGACTTCTCTGTGATGGCTGCCTTCAGCTCATCAAAGTTGAAGCTTATAGCTTCAGGGAGTTTATACTCCTGAATTTTCAGTTCCATGATTTACTCTCCTTTTGATCTTCTGTTTTTTTTGCTTTCATATGTTTGGTAACAGGAGCGGCGGTTTTTCGTCTTTCTTGACGTATTCCCAGAACTTCCTGGCTTCTTCCATAAGGTAATTTATATCGTTCTGCACTTCTGACCGCTCAAATTTGTAGTGTTTCGTCTGCAGATAAATCTCGTCCTTGAACTCGGATTTAAGCTGTGCCTTCAGGACACAGAACTCAAAGCCTGTGACTGCAAGATACCAGAG
>Ga0265298_10009179_pt1 | contig 11795 bp, 8 predicted proteins | sample AusTroGonzalo_MG_3_FD_193486 | JGI IMG/M metagenome (GOLD analysis project Ga0265298, IMG submission 193486) | Bovine rumen microbial communities from tropical cattle in Woodstock, Queensland, Australia - Gonzalo_01 | ecosystem: Host-associated > Mammals > Digestive system > Stomach > Rumen ...
ATCCTATCAGCAGGCAGCCAATCCACGCTGTCAAGTTGCGCTTTGCTGAGCCACCGCGCAGCCTCATGCTCCTTGAGCGTCAGACTGCCACTCTCGATGCGGCACCAGAAGCAATGCATCTTCAGATAAAATTTGGGATAGTCGTACTCCACGGTCTGCACCAAGCGCTCTACAATGATCTTTGTTTCCAACTCCTCCCATATCTCACGCTTCAAGGCATCCTCAGGCGATTCCCCAGGCTCAATCTTCCCCCCAGGAAACTCCCAGCCGTCCTTATAATCGCCATACCCCCGCTGCGTGGCGAAGATACGGCCTTCGTCATCATGTATAATTGCCGCTACTACTTCAATCTGTTTCATAAACGTTCTTCCGCTGCCATGAGCACACTGCCTTCTTCCTCCAACTTCGGATAAGGCTTTTTGACTGCATGGTCTTGCAACCAGATATGGTTCAATGTAAACGCAATCGAATTCAACGTCTCTTCCCGTTTCGATGGTTTCAATTCACACTCCCAAACTGTAATACAATGCCAGCCCATTGCTGCCAACTGCTTCTGTTCCTCCTTGTCGCGTTCCTTGTTCCTACGAATCTTTGCCACCCAAAACTCCCTATTCGTATTAGGAATCTTACAGCACTTACTATTCTCTATCGTAAATTGTAAATCGTCAAATTGTAAATTGATGAGGTGTCCATGCCAGAAGCATCCGTTCACAAAGATGCAAGTTCTGTATTTCCTCAGCACAAGATCCGGATGCCCAGGCAATTTCGGTGAGTTCAGCCTATAACGGAATCCCCTACTCCACAGCCCCTTGCGCACAATCATCTCAGGCTTCGTGTCCTTTCCACGAATCGCTGCCATGTTCTTGTGACGCTGTTCTGTAGAGAGTTTATCCATGACACTACTTACTCCTGTTCTTCTGGGCCTTCGTAAAACTCCATAGCAGCCAGAGCCTCATCACTATCTCTGAAGGCAGTGTCCTCTTCGAATAACTCCTCTACTTCTGACGACAGAGCCTGCTCCTCCTGCAATTCCTCTGGCACCTCCACCCGCTCCGGGTTGAAAGAGCCAATCTTGCCTGATTTAATCCGATGTCTCATATCCTTAAATATTTTGTTTACACTATGCCGACGATTTAAATAATCATTTTTTCTTTTTAATGTATTATAGTTCATCAAACCCTCTCATAAGTAATGTCTTGAGATTTAATCTGAATCCCCATTTCAACTTTTCCGTTAAAGGCTTAAGCCCAATTGCAACATCCTGCATGACTTTGAACTTCCAACTCTCAAGAACACGATTCTTCCGATCCCATTCAACCATTCTTTTTATTAGTTCAATGTCTATCTCAACTTCGTTAACGTTGATATTCTTAACGGTGTTGCGTTGCCTTTCCTTTTGCTCCTTTTCTTGTTGTTCTTCCTCTCGCAACCTGTCTATTTCTTCCAAAAGTTCATAGTTTTCCTCACATACTATGTCAAAAATGGCAATACCGCGAGCCACACTAGAAGAAGATATCTTATGATTATACTTCAGATCATTTGCAATTTCCCTTGCTTTAGACTGTAAGTTCAAACTCAATTCTCCAGACTCCGCCCCCCAATCGGCAATTCTTAGCCACAATTTGTATGGAATTGACTGAACAATTTTCAAGTCGTGTTCAGATTTATCATCTGTAGTGGTATTTACTGTGACTTTTCTAATCACAGGATGCTCAGGGTCAATCAAATCTTCTTCGATAGAATCTAAATCGTATTTCCATTCTTGGTTATTGCGTACCGCCAACCAGCACTCTTCCTTTTTTGCCCATTCCAAATAGTTGTTAGATGGCGAAATGTTCATAATGAACGGATTCACCTGCAACATCAGCGAATAGATTAAATTCGATAGAGCATCCGACACCTTCTGATTCTTCCATATCTTATACAGATCAATCCTTCCACATGTCAGACAATTTAGCAATCCTATAGTGTAGGGTACAACAACCGACTTCAATTCTCCGATATTGTTCCCTGTTCTCTTTGTTCCATACAACTGATCTGCAACTTTGAAAAGAATGGCTTTCGCTATTGTATCTTCGAAATAAATATTTGTTATTTTCTTGGGGCTAGATGGCAAATTCTTTGCTACAAACTGTGCATAATTCTTTTCAGATCCTCTTACAACGATATGGGGGCCAATTACCAATTTGCTGCCCTCAAAAACCTCTTCGAAACAATTAATAAACTTGGCCAATTCGACCTTCGTAAACATCTGGTTCTTTGGATATTTGAGATCAAAGGCTTTCTGTCTCGAAGGTGTAAAGCCTTCTTTAAGTCGAATGTTTTTATATTGAGACCTAGCACGCTCGAAAAACCAGTAAGTTTGAATAGACCTCTCCAGAGTAACTGGAGTCATAACATATCGTGACACCTTCTCCAATTCAACTAATATCGGATTGTTTGCAGAGAAGTCCGCATTGTTTACCTTGTTTTGTGTATTGGCATATTTCGAAATGTCAGAAACAATTTGGGCATATTCATCCTTCTTCTTTACAATGGAAAATTTAACCTGTACATAGATGTCTGAAATATCGGCCTTATCCTTCTTCTCTGTATGATATATTGAGGCAGTTGTCTGACCACCATTTACAATTTGAAGATTCGATATTAATCTTATATTACCTGCATCATCTAGTTCCATTGCATCTGCCGTAGCAGCAATACCATTGTTATAGGCAAGGAACATGTGTGGTTTGTCCTTTATGGTATCTCTGATTCCTTTATTTATCTTTCCTGTAAACTGTAAAAAAGACCGCACGTTTTGTTCCAACAGCCTTCCGCCATACCTTTCATACAAACTGGATAGACATTTTCCGGGAAGAATTGAAACATATGCTTCATAATCAGGATTACTTGAAGACGCATGGAGACAAGGAACTTTCCACCCCTCTTCTTCAAAGTTGATAATGATAGGCGCATGAGATTGTTCCGATATCTGGTACAGATAGTTTATATCAACAACTCTATAATAGATTTTGTATCCACTAATATCTTTGCTTTGAGGAATATCTCCTTTGTATACGCCATTCGTCAAAATGAAGGCATTTATCCTTACTAAGGAATCTCTCAATTCTTTATAAGTTCCCAAAGTGTTTGTAAATTCAAATATGGCAGACGATTCCTCTATCTCATTGCCAAAATCAGAGTATATGGCATTTCTAAAATAGTTTGTTAATCGTGTTGCAGCATTGTCTATATCTCTTTTCAACGTTGTTATAGGCTCTTCTGTTCCGTCGTAGATTGAAATGAATAAATCTACTGTCTCATAATTGTCTGCAATTGCATACCCATTGATCTTTATCTGGTTTTTAGTCCCAAGGTCTCTTTCATAAAAAGCAACGTCAGAATTTTCAGTTTCTCCTGCTTCACTCAGAAGTTCCAAGCACATACGAGTAAACGTTTGTTCTTGGTTATCGCCCTCTTCATTAGCAATTTGACGAGTTGCGACTTCTTGAATCAATGATTTGTAGAATTTATCGATTTCCTTCATAAGACACGATGGTGTTAATCACGTTTTCTTCATTGAACAAGTTTTCACTAGAGAAGTTCAGAGAAATACTATATTTCACTTCAGAGACTCCCTTTCTCAATTCGTCCATCTTGATTCTTGGGAATCCATCTTTAACTTGGAAGTATTGTTCTTTCCGAATATGATAATGACGCTCCTTATAGAATTCTTCGTCAAGGTCATAATAACCGGTAAGCAACAATTTGCTTTCAAACATCTCAGAGGCTATAGTATCATCAACTAACAGTTCGCGTACAGAAGCAACGATTTCCGGTAAAGTTTGTCCGTTTTGTTCTAATACCTCAACAATAAGATTGTATAGGAATAAATGCTCTATATTCGATTCGTCCAACTGAAGTTCGCCATTAATTGATATACCAGAGTGACTTGTGGCAGATGTCGTCTTTACCTCAACTGCCCACATATCGCTTTGAAAATCTTTTGGAGCCATTTCTGGCCCAACCCATGAACTTGTCGCTTTGACTTTATCAATGGAGTTTAATAACTTCCTAAGGAAGAACAGTTCACCATACAGACCTTGTTGCTCTTGATTGGAAAGTTTTTGATTATTCCTTTTGGAGAAAAGATCCTTCCACTTACGCAGTTGGGCTATTACCAGCCGAACCCCTTCCCTTTCTGTCTCAACTCCCATAATAGACCTAACAATATTGGCACAGATAGATGCGAAAATATCATTTACACGCTGCTCTCTATTGTTTAATTGAATAAGAAGAAATTTAGAATCAGGGAATGAAGCGTCATTGAACAAAGTCACATTCAATTCTGACAAATCTTGGAAATGGGATATGTCAAGTTTAATGTCTTGGCGAAATGAGAAGGCTATACCCAAATATCTTTCTGGCAATCTATATGTACAGAATGTCTTTAGGCATGATGATATATCAAGCGCTCTCTTGACAAGACCTTCCGTACCTTCATTTTCAAGTCTTTGCCATATTTCCTTTATCGAATTAACTCTGTTCATATACATTATCGTTTTCTTGTTCAAAGATATCTTCTGTATCTGCAAAATCATTCAGTTGATTAACAGAATAAGAAATAGCCACACCTGTATTTGTATGTGGAAATGATATTGCGAAACTCATATACGGCTCATTTCCATCTATATTTTTAGTTACAAAATCAGCCGACGGTTTTAATGGATAAACAATTAGAAGAGGATGTTTAACATCACGGTACTTTTCTCTAACTAGTTTAGGGCTAGGATATAATTGCGTCCGATCTTTTAACAACCGATTTGTTTCATCTAATGCAGCCTTTAATGTGCCCTCATCCAAGTCAATAAATTCATCGCGAGGATTACCAAGAATATGATTCTTTCTTAATAAATAATGTTCAGACGTGTCACTGGAAGACTTACGCAAAAAGTAATTGAAACCAAATCCATTAGTTAAATAGCCATCATATTCTCGCATTTTCTCCCCAGTGGGTTTGTTCATTAATACCACATTCCACTCAGATAATTCGCCAGAATTGTTTACTTGTTCTATATACTCAGAAATTGCCCGCAAATTCACCTTAACCATTGAAGACGGCAAATGAAATTTCTCAAAAAGGGCTAATATGGATTCAACGGGAACATCCCTCCACAAATAGTTGCTCCCCCTTAATTCATAATTCCTAAGATTACTTAGCAAAGTATCAACAGCGACAAAGTTGTTATGTCTATTAGCCTTGTCCTTCAGCAATTGATATGTTTCGACTAATCGTCCTGCCCATGAAACTTCAATTGTGCTTGCATATCGCATTTTGGCTAATGAAGTTATCTGAAGCACTCCTGGGTGATTCCTTACCTTTAGAGCATAGTCTTCTGGTGTTCCTCCTGTCTCATAAAGATAACTGAACTCCTCTCTAAGTTCTTCACTTGCTAAAGTAATATGGCGATACCATTCGTTTAGTTCACTACTGGTAAATAACCGGCACAAATCCACATATCCAGACCGATAGCCAAACCAGCGTCCCATCTGCATTAATGTATCATACATTTTTGAAGCCCTCAAGAAATAACTAATGGAAAGACCTTCCAATGTCAGACCTCTAGACAACTTGTCACCACCTATTGCAATTACAGAAATACCTTCTTCCTTGTTATCGTAATAAGTTAAAGCATCATTTGATGAACCATTGATAGATTTAACAGTTATCTTCTGTACTGCTTTAAATAACTGGCCTTTAACATCTTCCCAGTCATGAACAATTAATGTATCATCTATGTCTTTATATTTGGATTCAAGGATCGATTGCGTTGTTGTCTTATAGGATTTATAATCATCCCTATCAACCTCAAATACTTGACGTAGTTCTTCAAGGACCATTTTATCTCCGACCTCAATCTCTTGTTTATAGTAATTGAAAATCCTTGCTACCAAATCTTTGATGTGATTTTGCCATGACTGAAATCGACTAACATGTATCAACATGGAATTATGCTTGTGTTCCTGACCACGAAGAATTCGAATAGCGCAAGTCACAATAAAGCATTTTATTGCATGACGTAAAGATTCTGGTACTTCAGATAATGTAGGCTTTATATCGTCTTTCTTGTGTTTGTTGGGAACAAAATTGCTAAAATCATTAATGGGAGTAACAATTGGCAATAATTCGTCATCTGTATCATCTGGAACTAAGGAAGTGCCAAAAACCTTGTCTGGACCAATATATGTAGACGGGGCGGGAAGGTTTATAATAAAATCTCGTGGGAATAGATTTGAATCATCCAATGGAATAAAGATATTCGCAAATGGAGTCGCCGTGTAGCCAACGTATGCAGAACGGTTAAATTTGGTTAATATTGAACAGATTTGTTTGTTAATTGTTGTCGGATCATCACCTGATGCATTTGTGTTGATGGATGCATTATCAGCTTCGTCATCTATCATCAAGAGTGACTTGTTGTTAATCTTTCCATTATCCGCATGGGTATTAAGCCAGGTGTTGAGGCGCTTTAATACCGATGAGTTTTTCTTAACTACAAGTAGTGCTGGTTGTGGGGCATTAAAGTTAAATCCTGCAGTATTAGCCGAGCGGCTAGTAAAATCGCCCTTTTCAGCATTTGTTGTGTATGAGTTCGCTATTGCATCATCAAAACCAGGAATTAATCCGACACCTATTTTTGTAGTTTCTTTTGTGCTGGCTCGTTCAAATTGAGTATCAAAGCCTAAGAAACCTTCATCAAGTCTTAATTGTGTCTGACTACGCAGATTATTATGAATTCCTGCCAATACGATGATTAAGTTAAAGCCCGTGTCTGCAGCCTTACAAACTAATCCCGTGTAGTTTGCTGTCTTTCCTGATTGAACCTGACCAACTACTAGTCCCTTCTTACTAATTATGACATCAGTTTTCTGGGGATTAAAGAACCTGTCTAAAATCTTATCTGTCATGTCATCAACACCTTGGATTGTTGCTGGTTCGAATCCTTTTTGATGTTCCAGATAATACTTATATCTATTCCAAAAAGACCATTTGCTCGTTTCAGCGGCTTTAAAAGCCATCAGCCAAGGTTTGCGTCTCTCCCGACCCTCCAATATCTGCATAGGTTCCACACGAACGCTATATATCGACATCAGTTTGGTTTTGAGAATATCTTTATTGAGATCAGGAAACATCAGGACGACACTATTGACAGCGTTATCGATGTCTTCATCTGTTACAGAAGACTTAAATCCTATAAGAGTTCTGCAGACTAATATTGCTTTTTGGTATGATTCCATATTCATAGTTCGTCAATTAGTTCTTCGTAATTATTAAAGGGCTCAATAGTTTTAAGAACGGCTTTTGCCTGTTCTGATGTTTGACCGGATGCAATTTGATTATCATACATTCGAGTTAACATCTCCTTTATAAGAGAAATATCAATATCTGAGAACGGCTCTTTCTGCAATTCCTCTTCACTTGATTGCTTTACGTAAATTGATGGTGTAGGTATAGATTCTTCAATAATCCGGAGCAATTTATTGATTGCCGGAGCAGGATTTATTCTTGCCTCTTCTTGAAGATCTTTTATTAATTGGTTTTCTCTGTTGATAACAAAAGACCATTTATTTCCTTTTTTCTTTTCAAGCCATAATGGCTGGAAATTTTCACCAGCCTTTTTCTTCAATATCTTGCCTCGATGCCTATATACCTCCATTCCTCTATTTCTTACATCAAGAGCATAGGAACGAAGTTGCTCGCGACAGGAAAGAGGAGGTGTTGCTGTAGATTTCTTGATATCAATCTGCCATTCAGGATCTAATGTATTAGGCAAATCAATACTGATACGGACAAGTTTATAGTGGTCTTCTTTCCTAAATAAATTAAGCCAACTACCTGCTAATAACAACCTCTTTCCACGATAGATATAAAAACCTTGGGCCGCTGGATATCCGTTTATGCCTTCGGCATTTCTGTAATTCTCTTCAGAACTGAAATTATTTTTGTGTGGTAAGACATAACCTTTAACCTCGGCCTTCTTTGAACCAAAAAACAAAGATTCTGTTGGGAATAATTGGGTCTTCTTTTCTGTTGGACAGAAAGGATTCCAAGCATCAATTTTATTTTCGCCCCAATAAATCGAAATATCATTGCTTTCTATAAAGCGATGGAATGTCATCGCTATATGCGCCTTTACCCTTGCCCATGCATCTGAAAATTTCTGCTTTGCCCCAATGTCGTTAGCAGAAGTTAATGCAGGTATAATTCTATCTAAGTCTGTCCAGACAATCATTGTTCCGGATTTCTGATCATCAACAGCATCAACATAGGCTTCAGGCGACCATCTGAGTAATTCCCATCTATGCGTTAATGCCACATAATCTAAATCCCAAGTCCAATAAGCAGAATGATAACCAGCCTTTTTACTAATAACAGTTAACTTGCGACACTGGGAGAAGGAGGCAGTCTTCATTCCTAATCCAAATCTTCCCAAATCATTAGTTGAACGAGCCTCCAATGGATTTTGCGAGCCAGGACGCATCGCTTCTACAATCTCGTCGCTGCTCATTCCACACCCATCATCTTTAATAGTAATGACAGTGTCACTTCCATCCCATATTCTGTTAATATATACATTCTTTGCTCCTGCAGATATTGAGTTGTCAATAATATCTGCTACAGCCGTTTCAAGATTATATCCTATTGCCCTAAAGGTTTCTATCATTGATGCGGCCTCAGGAACGGCTTCTGTCTTAGGTAGTAGTGAGTAATCCATAGGCCTATAATTGCTTTTTTAATTCTTTTGCTATTTTATATGCTAACACAACAGGAACAGCATTTCCAATCTGTTTAAAAGCAGCGCCTCGACTCCCTTCAAAAAAGTAATCATCAGGGAACGATTGTAGTCTTGCGGCTTCTCTTACTGTTATTGAACGGGCAGTCTCAATAGTAGGATTAGGAGTCGGATAAATATAATAATGCCCATCTTTGGATATATGTGCCACAACTGTATGACTACATCCGTCAGGATCAACAACGGAATATCTGTCCAAGAATGATTTGGTATTCTTATGAGTTTGCAAATGGATTGGTAATTTTGAATAATCCAATTGTCTTCTCTTTTCTTTCCATTGCTTTATTGCCATGCAGTATATTTCCCTGTCATTTGCATTATGTGGACGAGCGATGTGTTGTGTTGTAAAGTCAAAATGATTATTTCGGATTGCCGACTCTTTCAGATATGGCATATCCTCCAAGTCACGAGTGTATGGAACTAAGGCCGTTAAACTTCCCTCTCCAGCCTTTCTTTCAGGTAAGTCTGAAAAGAGATCCTTCATCACTGAATATGAATTATGCTCCTTCTCCAATATCGGATAATGGTATTTCTTGACTTTGGAATTTGGATCCTCTTTGCGCCACCCAACAATAATTACCCTTTGCCGCCTTTGGAGGACTCCATGCTCTGATGCATTCTGTACTTCCAAATGCATATTGTATCCAGCGTGGTCTACAAGTTCTTTTAGGTCATTCAACGGCCCGCCCTTCTTTGCTGTTACAATGCCTAGAACATTCTCAAAGACAAACATTTTTGGGTTATATCTCTCCAAGAACTTAACATAAAACTTATACAACTCATTTCTGGGGTCTTTCTCAACATCCTTTCCCATCCTTGATCTACCAACTATCGAATATGCTTGGCAAGGAGGTCCACCAATTATAATATCTATATCTTTTTTGCCCTTCAGATTATCAACTTTTTGAAAAATACCATCAATTGTTGATGAGCCAATAGTAGCATTTATTACACTGTCTATAATAGCAGACGGGACTTGTTCCCATAATTTCTGCCCGTTTTCTCCTTCTTTTTTCTCTTGCAAGTATTTCTTATAAATGTACAACTTGTCGTTTTCTTCCAGGTAGTGATAAGCGGCTCTCGTCTTTAATGTATTACAGGCATATTTGTCCATTTCTATATGGGCAATAGGAGTGAACCCTGCCCTGACAAAACCTTCCGACAAGCCGCCAGCACCAGCAAATAGATCTATAAATGTATATTTCTTCATTAATTGCTTCCCAATTTTTTCAGCGATATATCACTGAGTCTTCTTATTTTGTTCCTTAACCATATTTGCATCATGCTCCATATCCGCAAACGAATATCCGTTCACAATATACTGCATGTATTGGCTTAAGGCACATGAATATGTATAATGAAATCCTAATGCTTTTTCTTTCTTCAATACTTCAGATTGAATTTGCTCTAAAACGCTTATATCCTTTATTTCCGATATCTTTGTTGTTATCTTCATTGACGTCATAATCTCTTTTATAAAACTGCCCTTCAGGCTGGAGTAATACCTTGGCAATGTCTTTAAAGACACAAGCACTATTCCATCTTTTGTTTTCTCCAAGGTCTTTCCAGAAGTTTTTTCTCCTTTCTGATTTTTGACAAGATTTGCGTCATATTCAAGATCTTGATAAGTATAACCATTTTCCAAATACTCAATGAGTTGACTTAGAGCGCAAGAGTGAGTACCATGATATTTATGAACTTTTTCAATCTCTCTAATCCGCTCACGTAATCTAATCAGAGTATTTACATCACGAATTTCTGATATAGGATTTGATATTTTGATTTCTGCCATGGTATTTGCCGTCAGTTCACTTCTTAAATGCGCTAAATAACTAGGTAAAACCTTTTTAGCCTTAAAACGTGGGGCAACAATCTCTTCTCTTACCAAAGTTGGAATTGAAACTTGCGGTTTTTCTTTCCTTTCAGGACAAGTAGATTTGGATATTTGTGATTTGAATTGTTTTTTAGTTTTCTCATCAAAGATCTCTATCTCAGCATCTTCAACAAGCCTTTTTACCTGAAAGAAAATCTTTAATGCTTCTTCAGGTGAAACCTTAAAATACTCTCTGTTTGGCCTTACACGAAGTTCATTGTTAAAATGGCTAATAAATTCGTGTACAAATGCTTCTGCATCCTCGTATTTGCTCGTTTTCATTGTTGCATACACATCAAATGGTAAAGGGCATGAAGTATTATCAAGTTGCTTTAATCGCTCCTTGATGTTTTTTGTCTTTCCAATCTTCACCCATCCGTCACGAAAACTTTTATTCGTAAAGATGTAAACGTAACCAATATCTTTTTTAGCCATTATAATTGGGTTTGGTTTCAAATATCATTTGCAGGAAACAGAAAAGCCCTCCTTTCGTTTTGAAAGAAGGGCGTGGAAGTGATTGAGAGAAGCAAGGCTTAGGACGGCCCACATCAGACAACAATCGATCTGTCCACGCCCATGGGAGAGCGCGAACATCCGTTGCCTTGTCTGACTGATGTGTTTGCGGAGGTCCTAATTCTGCTTCAACAGTCTAGTCAAGGATGTTCCAGACTCTATTTCTTTAACTGAATCCTTGTATCATACGTAATTTATATTCGTTTTTATTGTTCTGTCATATCTTAGGTCGATAATACTTGTTGCAAAAGTAATAAAAATAATCGATAATACAAAGAAATCTTTGTTTTTCTTTAAAAATATCGTTATACTACACCATCTGGTTTTTCCCTAGGCTGGGAACATTTTGTTCCCAAGGTGGGACTGTTTTATTCCCAAGGTAGGAATAATCAAGCAGCAAGTTAACGGAAATTACGAGGCTATTAATCATCAAGGAGAGGCTGTGATTTTTTAATAACAGGCTTCGGACAACGAAAAAAAGTGCATCGAAATTCCGTCTTAGGGCAAACTATGACTAACAGACGGAGTCTTTTAACTTTGAAAAAAAATAAAAGGAAGGAAAATGAAGAAAT
>Ga0265298_10009180_pt1 | contig 11793 bp, 11 predicted proteins | sample AusTroGonzalo_MG_3_FD_193486 | JGI IMG/M metagenome (GOLD analysis project Ga0265298, IMG submission 193486) | Bovine rumen microbial communities from tropical cattle in Woodstock, Queensland, Australia - Gonzalo_01 | ecosystem: Host-associated > Mammals > Digestive system > Stomach > Rumen ...
GTAGAGTGAGTCGTGCTCCAGCTCCAGAATCTTAGAAGCCAGCGTCTGACGCAGGTTCAGGATGGCACGACGGCCAAACTTCTGGAACTGAACCTCCTCTGACACTTCCTCGCCCACCTCGTAGTCAGGCTCAATCTTCTGAGCCTCAGAGAGAGCAATCTCCTTGTTCTCGTCCTTCACTTCACCATCGGGCACCACAATACGGTTGCGATGAATCTCGAAGTCACCCTTGTCGGGGTTGACAATGACGTCGAAATTCTCATCAGAACCGAACATCTTAGCAATGACGTTGCGGAAGCTCTCTTCAAGCACGCTTACCAGTGTGGTACGATCGATGTTCTTTGTCTCTTTAAACTCCTGAAAGGTCTCAATCATTGACGGGCCTTTCTCATTCTTTGTTGCCATAGTTCTTTATTTTATTATTTTCGATATTTCTTATTTGAAGTTCAGCAAATACTTGCAGTACTTGATATCGCTAATGACAAAAGTCTTGTCTACTTCCATCAGCACAGGGCGCTTCTTGCCTTCCACCTGCTGCTTCTCCTTCACGGTAACAACAAACTGGGTGTCGTCATCCGACACACTCTTCAGCACGCCTTGCTGCTTCTTGCCGTCAGCTGTCAGCACCTCCACGTCTTTCCCCACATGGTTGCGATACTGCTGAATAACCTTAAATGGCTGACCGATTCCGGCTGAACCTACTTCCAACTCGTAATCCCCCAACTCTTCACCAATCTTTTCCTGCAGGAAACGGCTCAGGTCGGCACAATCCTCTATCCACACACCATCGGCGTGATCAATCTCAATTACAATACGGTCATCGGCCGTCATCTCCAAATCCACCAGATAGTAGTCGCCCTTTTCGAGCCACTCACTAACGGCTGTCTTAATGATGTTCTTATCTATCATATATCTGTTAATTAAAACAAGAATGAGAGGCTCTTGCGAGTCTCCCATTCCACTGAACGGGTGCAAAGGTACTGATTTTAAATGAGAAATGAGAAATGAGAAATGAGAAATGGCATCTCGCGCATGCATTTTTATATATTATTAACTAAAAACTTCCCGATTTTTCACTTATCACTTTTTAATCTCTCCCTTATCGCCTCAACCAAAGCATCATTTTCTTCTGGTTTCTGTGTCGAGACACGGAAGAAGTGGTTAGACAATCCGTAGAAGTTGGAACAGTCGCGAATCAGCATGCCGTGCTGATGAACCAAATAGTCTTTCAGCTTAGGTGCTGTCATCTGTGATATCTCACAGAGCATATAGTTGGTCTTGGTCTCAAAGACACGAATACCGTCAATGCTACGTAATGCCTGTCGCAACCGTTCTGTCTCTTCCAGATAGGTCGTGAGGTCGGGAACGGCTAGCTGACCTTGTTCTAACAGGAACAGTCCTGCCTCTATGGCCAGCGCATTGACTGTCCAAGGCTGTTTCAACGTACGTAACATGTTAATCAGGCTGGGGTCGGCAGTCACATAACCCAGACGCAAGCCTGGCACAGCATAGGTTTTGCTCAGCGAGTGAAGAATAAACAGATTGGGCAGTCCCATCGTCTCACGGGCTAACAACAAATTTTCGCGCGTGTAATGCTCAAACGATTGGTCGACCACAAACGTATAGCGTGGTGAACGACGGACGATATAGTCGACAAAGCCCTTCATCAACACGTTACCAGAAGGGTTGTTGGGATTGCATATCCAATAGACACGGTCGGCTGGCAGCGTTGTCAGCTCTTCAGTATTCTCGTAAGAGATGATATGACCAAATATCCGACAGGCATCGGCATACTCATTATAGGTGGGCTGTGGTATGATGGAAGCACTATGATGGAACAGCTGCGCTATCAGGTATATAGCCTCAGTCGCCCCGTTAGTCACCATGACAGCCTCGGGCGATATCCCCTCCTTTCGCGCTATCAACTTTTCTAACAGTCGGGGACGAGGAGCAGGATAGTTATTGATGAGGTCTAAATGTTCAGCCAAATGCGCCTTCAGTGCCGAATGGTCGGCATGCTGATAGATGTTGCTGCTGAAGTTCATCTTCACCAGTTCACCATAGCGGTACAAATCGTCGCCGTGTCCTTCAATCATAGTTTATCACTTTTCACTTATCACTTTTCACTTCTTTAGAGACCCTCAGCGTCAGGCTATCGCGCTCGAACACGATGCCGTCGCGCTCTACGAAGCGGCTCAGCGCACCATTGTCAGCCAACTGGCGTGGAGTGCCTACACTCAGCTGATTCGGTTCCATGAGCCACAGACAGTCAGCCAACTGCAAAGCCAGCTCTACATCGTGAGTAGACAGGAAAATGGTCTTTTGTTCATCATGGGCCAAACGACGCAGCAACTGCATCATCTCTACCTTGCTGGGATAATCGAGGAAAGCTGTTGGCTCATCCAGATATATGACTGGTGTCTGCTGCGCCAATGCCTTGGCTATCATCGCCTTCTGGCGTTCGCCGTCACTCAGCGTATGCACCATACGACCCTTCAACGACGCGATGCCCACCATACGGATGGCATCTGCTACTATCTGGTGGTCGTCAGCGGTCAGCGTACCCCAAAAGCCAGTATAAGGCGAACGCCCCATGCCCACCAGCTCCTCAGTCGTCATATTCCTCACGTCAGGCTTTTCCGTCAGCACAATACCAATCATACGACTCAACTGCTTCTCGGAAAATGAAGTGAGAGGGCTGAGGGAGCAATCGGAATTTGAAATTCGGAATTCGGAATTAAGCAAGATATCGCCATCCAATGCCGGCTGGAAAGCAGAGAGCGTACGCAAAAGCGTTGACTTGCCCACACCATTACATCCCAACAGACACGTCAGCTCACCGCTGTTGATTGCAGCATTGAGTCCCTCAGCTACTACCTTTTCGTTGCCTTTTTGTGCATAGCCTATGCTTAGGCTCTTTAGTACCACAGTATTCATCGTGTTTGCAAAGATAGTATAAACCGAGCGAAATACAAAATAAAAAGCAGTTTATTTTTATTTCCGAGGTGCAACCTATCTTCACCAAGGGTAAAAGATAGTATAAACCGAGCGAAATACAAAATAAAAACAATAAATTTGCTATTTGGAACGTAAAGATACCCTTAAATGTTAAAAAAATGCATGGTACACAACTTTGTGGTCCACAAGTTTGTGTACCACGTTCTTTTTTTGTATATTTGCGCCAAAAATCGGGCAATTATGAACAAAGCATTTGTGTACGGAATGTCTGTTGAAGGCGAGAATTTTACAGACAGGGTAAAAGAAACAAAACGATTGAAGTTAGATTTTGAGAATGGTATGAATGTCATTCTTATTTCGCCTCGGCGTATGGGCAAAAGTTCAATAGTAAAGAAGGTTAAGGCAGAAATTACCAATCCAAACATCAAAGTGGTGTTTATGGACATCTACGATTGTCGTAATGAATATGATTTCTATAACCGTTTTGCTTCTGTACTAATGAAGGAAACTGCCACCAAGACGGAACAGATCATTGAGAATATCAAACGATTTTTGGTTAGGCTTACCCCTAAGATTGCTTTTTCGCCAGAACCAATGTCCGAAATGTCGATTTCGCTAGGCATTACCCCACAGAACTACCAACCTGAAGAGATTCTGCAACTGCCAGAGTTAATAGCTGTAGAACAAGGTGTACACCTTATTATATGTATAGATGAATTTCAACAAATAGGCGAATTCGATGACTCGATTACTGTGCAGAAGCGCCTTCGTGGAATATGGCAACATCAGCGTAATGCGTCCTATTGTCTCTTTGGGAGCAAGAAGCACCTGATGACCAAACTATTTCAAAATCGTAAGATGCCATTCTATCAGTTTGGAGAAATGATGTATCTCGACAAGATTCCTACAGCAGATTGGGTAACTTTTATTCGCAGTCGATTTGAAAGTAAAGACAAACATATTTCAAAAGAACTTGCCCGAAGAATCTGTGAAACGGTAGAAAATCACTCATCTTATGTTCAGCAGTTAGCTTGGAATGTATTAGTCGAGACTGACAAGGAAACAACGGAACAAGATTTTGAGAATGGTGTCCAGGCATTATTGGCACAATGTTCTGGATTGTTTGAGCAGCACATACAGGGTCTTACAGCCTATCAGATGAATTTTATCCGCGCCATCTGTAATGGTGTACACACCGATTTTGGAAGCAAGACGGTTCTAGAGGAATACAACTTAGGGACCAAATCAAATATCTCACGTATAAAAACGGCTCTGAGAGACAGGGAAATCATCGACATCACTAAAGATGGTATCTTTCTGGAAGACCCCGTATTCAAGATGTGGCTAAGTAAACAATAGCTGTGCTACTAATTGCAATAACATGCACAGTTACTGAAAAAAGTGACTTTGGGCCGAGCCGAACAAGTACGTCTTATTTTTCCTTGCTCCATGATGCACGTAAATCCTAGATTTATCACTGACGAGTCTAGGATTCGTGGCTTGCAAATCTAGGATTTGTCAGCAACATAGCAACGCTTCTTGCGCAAGAAGCACCAAGTACTCTCTCATAATAGTTGAGTAGCAGGGATGCGCTCTATAGTCTTGCCATCAGCTGAAACAATAACGTCCTCACCACGAAGTGCCTTTTCTTCAAGCATCCGCTTCCCAGCCAACTCTATACCAGCCTTCAATTTTTCAGAGAATTCTTTATTTGACATATTGCCCTATTGTTTTAAATTTTGATTCAATAATGATGGTGGTTTTATCATTCTTCTCTCCTATAGCAACCTGAACGGCAGGATATTCACTGTTATCGTATATTGTCCAATAATCCACTTCGTTCATAAATAGGCGAAATAGATTACTAATACCAGCAACATATCTTCGTCTGACGATGGGTTCTGGTATGTTATGCCCACCTTTAGACACTCTCTCGGCAATTCGAAGTAACGCCAATTCTGGAGAGTTCAGCCAAAAGAAAAGAAGTCTGACAGTGTAGCCTTTCGCCTGTGCTCTACGAACAAGATTAATATAAGACTTAGTAGCAAGGGTGGTCTCTATTGAGAATGTCTCACCCCTCTCCAATAAGTATTCGATACGCTGCAACATCAATCGACCTGCTTCTATTGCGACACTTTCCGGATTAAATGGAGAAAGACCACGAGCAATCTCATCAGCATTCACGAACTCCTTACAATCAAGAATCTCGGGAAGAACTGTGTATGATGCAGTCGTCTTGCCTGCACCATTACAGCCGCTGATAATATAAAGATTCTTATTCATTTTGCTGCAAAAATACGAAGATTCTCCGAAACTACCAAGAAAAAAAGGAAAAAATCTGCAAAGAGAACAAGGGGAGCCAACCGTTGCGGCTGGCTCCCTATTGATTTCATGTTGTTCAGGATTCAATCAAAAACCTCTTGATAGTCTAATTATTTATCTAGTTCTTGAATAGTAACATCCAAGCCGCCTGCTGTGTGCTCCAGTTTTAGTCTGTACGACACTTTCTTTCTATTTGCATTAACAGCTCGTGAATACTCGCCTTCGGAAATTTCCTGATGTGTCTGTTTCAGCCTCTTGTCCAAAGCCATAACAAAGTTGGTGAAGTCAATCTCCTTTTCAATCTTGATGAGCCCCTCAATGATACTGAATGGCTCTGTGCGCCACGTCCAGCCGTCACTGATAGTCTTGTCGTAAGTAAACCATCCGTCACTTTCCTTAATGGTATGGGTCTTTTCTTCTGCCAGATTGTTGAAGAACAGCATTTTGAGAGATATGCTGACCTTGTCATCGATGTTCTCGCTAAATTCATGAGAATTAACGAAATGACAGCGGTCTATGTCCAAGCTATACTCCTCTGCCAATTCCTTGGCGGTCTTGGGATATTCAAAACTTTCTAGAACCTCGGCTGTACGCTTTACCAAATTTGCTATGTTTACATAGTCTGCATGGAAATCGTAGACGTTACCACCGACGGCATAGAAAGAGGTCATTTCCTTGTTCTCTCTGTTCATGACGGACCAAGTGTTAGCGTCGCGCAGCAGGAAGTAGTCGCCAAGAGCGTTATTGTAGTAATAAGTGAAGTCGAAGTCAACGATGGTTTCATCCTTGGCGTTCACCACTCCCCACTTTTCACCTTTCTTTGCAGCAAACTCTCCACGGCCAAGATTGTACATTTCCTCATAGCGGCCACGAATCTGTATTTCTCCCTTTTCATCCACGATTCCTTTCTTCCCTTCGGCATCGGTGAACACCATGTAGCCGTCTTTGTAGTATGCTCCTCGGTTCTTGTCGGCAGGAGCTTTCTTGATGTCGAACATCTTCTTGCCCGTATGGTCGAGCACGATGACATGACTTGACGAGATGTCGCCAGCTGAATAAGCAAGTATCTTCCCATGGGTGATATTCGCCAGTATACCATATTTCTCAGTATTTATTTCGCCCTGTTTCTCGCCTTTCATATCGAGGATAAACCAGGTTTTGTCGCCCTTTCCTTTAAGAACAGGTACTAGCCCGTCGGACACGAAGTTAATATCAGCATAAGCAGGTCTCAGTATTGTCTTACCATCTTTGTCAATGACCCCATACAGATTATCTGTGTTCTGTACGATGGCATAGCCTTCATTGAAATAGTAACATCGTTTGATGTCTGTCCCAAGCGTAGCCACGACCTTGCCCTTGGTGTCAATGATGCGGATGGGGGTGTTGGGGGCTCCAACGACAGCTCGCCCATCAACAAAATTAGTTGCTTGCGTGAACTCTTCATCGATGAGAGGTTTCTTAGGCTGTTCCACGCTAAAGAGCTGGTACTTGCCGCCACTCCTCACCCAGAAGCTGCCATCATCAGACACTTGCGAAATCTCTACATCGGCAGGATACTCCTCTTTTACTACTTCATTGCCGTCCTTGTCAATGATGCTCCAGTCGGCATTCTTCTCCATCTGCACCGCCAGATAATTGAGACGATGACTCTGTTTATTCTCTGTGCAACTGGACAGCAGAGTTACCGCTGTCGTTAGTACAATCATTACATGTTTGGTGTTCATAATAGTTTGTTTTCTGAATATTATTTATAATATATAATTGGCTCTCCTTGCTTTATAGTTGGAGCTTGTTGTTTCTCTACCAAAAAATAGTAAGGCTGCTCCTTTTCGCTTTTTGATAAGTCTTTTATTGAATTAGTTGCGATTATTTCCCCGTCAGCATTCACATTCAAAAGCAACACCTCTTCATTTCTCCATTCACCTGAAAAGGCCCAATACTTCCCTTCTGGCATGGGTTGTCCAATTTCCTTTCTCACTTTTGCATAAATTTTTAATTGAGGAGACAATTTGTTAGGTCTTAGTGTTTCGCGCCAAACTAACGTCCTCTTTTTTTCCTTCAATTCTTCTTCGATTTCTTTTGCGGTAAATTGTTTGATGGCAATATCAATAGTTTCTATGGATACATAAGATCTGTAAGTAGTTTTTCCTCTTCTATCAGTATAGGTTGAGTTGTTTGTCTTACTATATACTACAATTTTATCGTCGAAGAGAATCTCTCCTGCTGTTAATGGAATGCTCTGTAGATGCTGTTCTTGTTGTTTCCACAATGGGTTTCTATCGCCTTGCCAGTGCTGTTCGTCTGCATCCTTACAGGCCTTGTTGGCCCAGCGCCTTGCCTCAGCAACATTTACACTTGTGCCAATACCCTTCTCATATAAGACGCTGACCATCCACATGGCTGACAAAGACCCACCTTCAGCCTGCTTCAGCCAATTCTGGAATTGTTTCTGTTGCTCAGTCTGACCAGTCTTCTCATAGTTTTCCTCCATAAAAAGAAGTTGGTTGACATCGTAATTCTGGTCAATAAACTTGCCTAGATTCCCTATATTACCTTGTGTTTTGACTCTATTATAAACTTCAAGCGTAACAGGGTCTTCCAGAAACTTACGCTTGAAAGCCAAGTCACCCTCTATCATCTGTACAGCCATTGCTTCATCTCTCTGACATCCCTTGCCGTTTAGGTAGCATTGTATAAGTTCCTTTTTCATACTGATACCTTCACTCCTTTGGGTTGCTATATCGCCCTTTATCCCTGTATTTGCAGCGAGCACACGAAAATACATGGTGTCACTTTGCTCCTTGTAATATTGCGCCAACTTCTGATATTCTTTGTCTAGGTGGAAATAATTCTGAACGTCCTTGCACATTAACGTAGCATATCGTATAGCCTGTGCGGTATCTTTTTTAGTACCTATACCTTCGTAGCACATTTTTGAAAGAGCAGAGAATGCTTCAAGTTTAGCATTGTAAGAGTTTCGGTCGTTAGTGCGTGTCAATAATTCATAATGAATGAAAGCCAATCCTTTACTTTCTATCGGGTATGAATTATCAAAATAAGGTATATTTTCTCCAAGGAGTTTTTTTGCAGCGAGTAGTTGACACACTCCTTTTAACTCCCTCGCGTAAGTTGTAGCCATGTCAATATTTTTATTTACGCCCAAGCCCTCATAATACATCCAAGACGTTAATAAGATTCCATCCTCGCATAATTCCTCGGTATTGTCTGCCGCCATTTTCGCATATTTGAACGCCTGCCGTGGATTCTTCACAACCCCTTTTCCTTTTAGGAATAGCGTAGCGGCCAGATACTGTGCTTTAGAATTGCCTCCGTCGGCCAGTGGGCGCAACATCCTGGCTGCCTGCTGGTATTTCCCGTCCTCTATCAAATCCTTGATATGATCTATGTCCTGTGCCATCGACATTGTGGGAACAGACAGTATTGCGATGGTCACTATAAATAATAGAAACTGTTTCATTGTTATTTAAAATAATGTGTTCTTGTAATATTTCCCCTGTCATCTACCTGGCTGTACGACCGCGCATCGTCAGGGAAACGTGGATAATAGACTTCGTAAACCACCACTTCATTGGGCTTGGTGTAACGTCTCTGCCCCAAGCTACTTCCGCTGACGTAGTAGCGTTTTCCTTTCACCAACACATAGCTCCATGGCATATAGATGTAAGGTGCATTGTGGCGATTAGTGAATCGACCAGTTATCACGGTTTTATCTGCCTCGTGTCTCACCTTGACAATCTCAAAATCATTTTCGTCTGCTTTCATTATTCTAACCACCTTTGTCGTCACATTATTAAAGTAAACTGTAGCGCTATTAGTTGGCTTGGGCAAACTTGAGTTTATGCTTTGGGTGTTCATATTCTCTGTAGCCTTAATACGATTCCAGTCACGAAGGTAACGCGAGGTAAATGCCTCTATGCGCTTCTCGTCCCAACTGTCAAGGAAACTGCTTTCTTTCATGAGCGTCACACCTTTGAGTTTATCTACCTCTACACCTCTCCCATAATAATAGCAGGCTCCAAGCATGGCACTGGCCTCACAGTTTTCAGCACGACTTTTGAAGTCATTGTAGTAATTGTTGAGCAAGTTGAATTCCTCGCTTTGACGACCATTCATCTCATAAAAGCGAGCCAGATAATAGACGGCTTTTTCGTGGCCTTGTTTCGCCGCCATTGTAGCATACTTGATAGCTTGCTCTTCGCTCTTATTCACTCCCTTTCCCTCCATAAAGAGCAAGGCTGCCAGATACTGGGCTTCAGAATTGCCACCATCGGCCAACGGGCGCAGTTCTTTAGCACCTTCAAGATATTTTCCGTCCTTGATATACGACTGGGCTTTGTAAAGCGACTGCGCACTTACTTGACTTACCATGATGGCCAGCAAAGCAACTATCATTATTCGAAGACTTTGCTTCGTGACCTTCATGTAATGAATCTTTAATTTCTTCATAATTATTTAGTTATTAAGCTTGTTATTGTTGTTTGTTTGAATGCACACAAAAAACGTGGACAATTCCTTCGTCTACGTTCCTGTGGCATCGGCAAACGCCATGTAATCTTAAACAAGTAATGCCCACGCCTTGCAGCGTGAACTCCTACTTCAGTTCTTGACTACGTTTTGAAAATTTTGCCGATTTCAGAGAACAAGAATCTAAAAGTGGATGTTCATCCTTTATGTTTATGCTATGCATAGAAATTGCTTTCGCTCAACAGACTCCAAACTCAAGGCTTGGTCTGTATTCGCTTAATCGCAATTTTCATTTTATATTTATCTCAGCCCATAGGCATTTGCGGTTTAAAGGGTTCAACCATTATTAATCATTATACGTTCTCATGAGCATAATTCTGGTAATTGCCCAGAATCTGCTCGATATGGATAACTTCTGAGCAAGCATCCCATGTTACGCCTCCCCCCATAAGATACCAGTTATTACGTTCTTTGGCAGGCATCCGCTTCAACGACGGGAAAGCAGAAATGGGCATCGTTACAGAACGCCCGTCCTGTAAGTCCACCTGAAACTTTCCACGTTTGGGGAATGACAGCCGTTTGATTTTCGGCCTCACATCCCAGTATCCTTCCTTTTTATACATCTCTATTTCTTTTTTGTTTTCTTTACCGTCATCATTCTAACACGTTTGCCTTGTTTGAAGAGACTCCATTGTTGGAGCAACTTTTGTCGGTATTCACAGGCAACAGCCAGAACTTCTTTTGCTTGAGAGTCTGTCAAGTCACCCTTTTGGGCTAACTCAACCATAGGTTCTAACCATATCTTGCATAAATGCTCAGTACCGCGTTTACCTACATGCACATGAGCGCGATTTTCGTTATAGTCAGTATTCCAAAACAGGAATTGCCAGATAATCTTTGCAGTAATATATAGCAGAATCTTGGGCATCGTTACTACATTTTGATATTCTTTGCAAAGATAGTAAGAATATCTGAAGATTCCAAATTTTCGAGCAGCAATTATTGAGAAAAGTTCACTTTCTCCTAAGCGCACTCTGAGCAAGAGGCCGTTTTGCAACCAGAGAAACGGCGTTTCGCTACCAGAGAAAGGCCATATCTCCCTTAGAGTATCGTATTGCGTTATTTAGTCCGTCCCGACGGACTGTGAGTCCGAATACTGCGGACTGTGAGTGCGAAGCCGTCGGACTGAAAGCGGGCTGGCGATGTATCGAAAGCGAATATTCGATGAAGTAAACGCGAAAATCTACGAATTTCTGTAGTTCCTATATGTAATAGCGGTGAATGAGCTTGGCATAGATGGGGTTCTGGCTGAGCACTTGTTGGCAACCTGTCATCAAGAGTTGCTTGCGGGCACGCGTCATAGCGACGTTCAGTTTGCGGTCGATGGTGTGTCCGTCCTCAACGAAACAGTTGGAGGTCAGGAAATCGAGGCCTGCTTGATCCTGCACGCCAAAGGCATAGATGATGACGTCGCGCTGCGAACCCTGATAGCGCTCGACGGTATCGATGCTGATGTCTGAAAGCTGAGGCAAACCCAACTTCACGATTTCACGTCGTATCTGGGTTATCTGATGGCGATAGGTCACGATGACGCCAATGCTTCGATCGGCATCGAAGCTATCACTGCCTATCTGGCGATAGAGGCGACGCAATATGTCGGCTACCAAGGTAGCCTCGGTTAATTGAGAATTGAGAATTCTTTGACCTTGGGTCAAAGTGTGGCGTTGCAATGACAATTGACAATTGTTTGGAATGAACAAAACGCGATGCTGTTTCAGCAGGTCGTCAAGGGCATCTGTGGAAGGCTGATTATAGTTTAACTCCGTCTCCTCCTGATGGGGCAACGGAACGGGCTGTAGCTGCTCGTGGGTATAAAAGAACTCGTTGGGGAAGGCGGCAATGTCTGGATGCATGCGTCCCTGATGATTCAGGATGCCTGTAAAAGCGCTGCGCCCAGCATCTCGCTCTTGACAAAGCAAACGTTCAAAGAGTGACAGGCGACAGGCATGCAATGTCGTCTCATCGTCA
>Ga0265298_10009182_pt1 | contig 11793 bp, 14 predicted proteins | sample AusTroGonzalo_MG_3_FD_193486 | JGI IMG/M metagenome (GOLD analysis project Ga0265298, IMG submission 193486) | Bovine rumen microbial communities from tropical cattle in Woodstock, Queensland, Australia - Gonzalo_01 | ecosystem: Host-associated > Mammals > Digestive system > Stomach > Rumen ...
GGAAGCAAAGGCTCAGGATCTCGCTGGCAGATTCATCAAGAACTTCAAGAAGTATGAGACAAACGAAGCTGGTAAGGCTCTCGTTGAGGCTGGTCCTAAGCTCTGATTCTTTAAGATCTGAGAAAAACAATTTTAGAGGCTGTCTTCGGACAGCCTCTTTTATTTGCAAGAATTACACTATTACTTAATAGGCATTTAATAAAATATTTTTATATGTGGTATAGTATATATATATCAAAATATTTAGATATAAGGTGCAGACATGAAAAAATCAACAGACATCCGAGTCATCAAGACTCAGAAGGCGTTGCTATGCGCTTTGGACGAGCTCGTCAAGACAAAAAAATTGTCTAACATCACGATTACCGAGCTTTGTACCAAGGCCAACATCAACCGCAACACCTTCTATTATCATTACAACAACATCTACGATCTGCTCGCAGAATACAAGCAGATACTGATGAACGAGCTCACCAGTGTTCTTGATGTCAACAAGCAGCGCCACTCTCATACCGGCCTTGAGATCTGCAAGATCATCTACCGTCATCCGAGCTTCATGAGCATCATTATCTCCCCTAACTGCGATCTCGACTATTTCGATGAGATCTTCGGTTTGGCATCAGAGAAGTCACGCATCTTTATGGATAAGAAGCACGAGATAAAGACTACTGCAGATCACCTCGCCTGCACTTACTGCAACGCAGGCTGCATCGCCGTTATCAGGGACTGGATCGCCGGCGGTCTTAAGGAGACACCCGAAGAGATCGCAAACATCGTTTCGCAGGCATCCCGCAAGGGTCCTATTTCTATGCTGTTCCCTAATGAGTAATTAATCACATCCATCTTAATACTGAGTCAGGCCCGGATCTCCGGGCCTTATTTTTTCGCTATTAAATAATCAATACATTATGATAAAATCTCCTTATGGTCTATGACGGAGTAATTAAAGGGCGTTTTGTCGAATTAAAGAGCATCACATTAGATGATGCCCAGTTTTCTTATGACATCCGCGCCGATGAGAAAAACCGCGACACCGTTGGCGTTGTTGCCAAGTCCCTTGAAGACCAGATCAATTATCTCAAGTGGCAGATCAACGAGCCTGACGACTACTACTTTGTAGTCTATAACAGAAAGGGCGAAAAGATCGGCCTCATCGGTATATATGACATCCAGGGTGATTCAGCCGAGATCGGCCGTGAAGTAAGCTACGGCAATTGTGTCGAAGTCATCGAGAGCGAGATCTTGGCAGAAGATTTTGCGATGGATGTGCTGGGCCTTAAGTCTCTTCATTCAGTCATATATGCCAACAACATTAAGCACTTGAATAATCAGAAGCACAACGGCCAGAAGCCTGTCAGAAAAGAAATGCGCAGCGGCGTTGAATGCTACTATTACGAGACTGTATTATCAAAGGACAGTCCCAAGCGAAGAAAACTTGCCAAAGTAGGAGATGATTTCATTTGAGTAAGCGACTTATCAGTTTTGTTATTCCCTGCTACCGTTCCGAAAAAACGATCAGAGGCGTTGTAGAGGAAATCATTGAGCTCCATAAGCTCCACGAAGATGATGATTATGAGATCATCCTGGTAAGTGATGCTTCTCCTGATAATGTCTGGGATGAGATCGTAAAGCTCAGCCAGGATTACCCCATCGTCAGAGGACTTGAGCTGGCTAAGAATTCAGGTCAGCACGCAGCTCTTATTGCCGGATATAAGATTACCAAAGGTGATATCGTTGTTTCTTTGGATGATGACGGTCAGATCGCCGTCGAAGATACATATAAAATCATTGACCATATGTATGATGGCAAAGGTTACGACGTAGTATACGGTAAATACCGTGTAAAGAAGCACAGCTTCTTCAGAAATCTCGGCTCAAAGATGGCAGGCTGGATGGGCGTTCATCTTATGGGTGTTCCCAAGACGTTTGAAGGAAGCAGCTTTTATGCCGCTAAGCGCTTCATCATAGATGAGATGTGCCGCTATACCAACGCTTATGTATTTCTGCCCGGACTTGTTTTCAGAAGCACCAAAAACGTTGATGCGGTCTTCGTAAATCACAGAGCGCGTGAGGTCGGAGAATCGAATTATACTTTTATCCGTCTCTTTTCTTTATGGGTTAACGGTGCTACCACATTTTCGATAAAGCCTTTGAGACTTGCAACACTGCTCGGATGTATTTCCGCTTTTGCAGGTGTCATTTTCAGCATAGTCTTGGTTATCAGAAAACTTCTTAATCCCGATATGCAGGCAGGATGGGCATCTCAGATGTGCGTTACCCTTGTAATGTGCGGTACGATCCTTCTGCTTTTGGGAGTCGTCGGTGAATATGTCGGACGCATCTACATGAGCGAGAACCATTCGCCTCAATATGTCGTAAGGAATTCCACCGAAGACAAAAAAGATACAGAAGAAGAATAATCTCTTCTTTCCTTAAGTATTCGAATACTTCATCAATTCCTTGAACAGGATCTTGCCTGCTTCATTTTTTGGAATTGAGTCAATTACTCTCACATTAAAAGCAGACGCGTTAAGCTTTGTTGTCTCTGCAATAAACGCTTTGACGTTTTCTTTCTGGCTTTCATCAGTTATGAAAATATCCATGTGATCGTCAACGCCGGCGCTAGCTACTTCGATATCGAAATGACCTTTGATCAGACGGTCGATCTCATCGAGGTTTACACGGTTGCCGAAGATCTTAAGGAATCTCTTTTTACGTCCGACAATATAATAGAAACCGTCAGAATCGAATTGAGCCATGTCACCTGTCTCTAATCTGCCGTGTCTCTCATCGCCCTTGATCAGGTCTTCCCCGCTCTCAGCGTAACCCAGGGTAACGTTCCTGCCTTCGTAGACAAGTTCACCTGTAGTTAAAGGCTCAGTTATCTCATTGCCGTCAGCGTCGATCAGATGGAATACTCCTCCGGGGATCGGTATTCCCATAGAGCCTTTCTTTGCGACAGCATACTTCGGAGGCAGATATCCCATTCTGGACGTTGCCTCTGACGCTCCGTACATGACTACAAAATCTTTTCCCGCTTCCTCGGCAAACTTTGCGAACTTCTCATGAAGTTCAGGCGTAAGCTTTCCGCCTGCCTGAGTCATGGTCTTAAGAGAAGGAAGCTGCATGCGGTAGATGCGCAGCTTATCCAGCATTTCATATGTATAAGGAACACCACCAAATGAAGTGGCGTTTTCTTCTTTTAAGAAATTCCAGAACTCTTTCTGCATCAGGCCCTTTTCCGTGAGCAGCAAAGTAGCGCCAACCAGGAAATGGGAATTGATTATCGACAATCCGTAAACGTAGTTCATCGGAAGCGTAGTGATCGGGCGCTCGTTCTCATCCAAATGAAGATAATCTGCAATTGAAGTTGCGTTATCAAGGATATTGGCATAAGACTGTCTGACGAGCTTCGGAGAACCAGTAGATCCGGAAGTGGTAATCAGGAGACCAAGCTCATCAAACAAAGGATAAGTGACCGCATAATCTGTTTTCAAAAGCTTATAACCGTAAGCTTCGTGCAAAGAAGTCATGCCCTTGAACTCATCTGACATATCGCACGGAAGCCAAAGATATTCCGGCTGGTATTTTGCCAGGAGGTCACTTAGCAATGCCTTATCAAGATTGCTGCTGACCATGACGGGAACGATTCCGTTATTAAGGAATGCTATATAGCCAAGAACAGAACCGATCTCATTACGGCAAAAACTGAATACAAGGCATCTTTTGCCTACCTTAGATGCTAAGACCGCTGAATCCTCATATAACTTTCCATAAGTCATATGAAAGCCGTGTTCATCTATAACAGCCGTATTATCCTTATATCTTTCCAAATCCCAGATCTTATTCATATAAGCCGCCTTATTTATGATCAACCTGTCCGTCCTTGAAATAGTCATCCGTATGTACGATCTCATATACATGATCAGCATCAACGGTAATGGAACCGCACGCCCATGAAAGACCTACTCCGAATCCGTAAATAAATAGTTTTTTAAGTCCTTCCGCTTTGCCATAAGTATCACAGATCGTAATCGGAATAGCACACACGCTCGTATTGCCGTAACGGTCTAATGAGATGCGGAGCTTGTCCATGGGTCCCTTTATCTTCTTGAGCAAATGCTTGAGGATAAAAAGATTAGGCTGATGGAAAACATACGAATCAAAGTCTTTCTCTGTCAGGCTGTACTTCTCCATAAACTCGAGCGCAAGCTTCGGGACATCAGTCATGGTAAAACTGAATACATCAGTTCCGTTCATGAAGAGATCGTAATCAGATCTGATATTTCCGTCAAACCACTCTTCCCTTTCATGACTTGCTCCTACATTTCGATATGCTCCGGCAGGAACAATGATCGATTTAAATCTTGATCCGTCAGTTTTCATGCCGAATCTTAAAGTATCTGCGCCTTCTGCTTTCTCTACTAAAGTTGCTGTACCGCCGTCACCGAAGAGCATCCTGGATTTATCCAAAGGCGATACAACTTTACTGGTGATGTCACCGGTTAAAAGCAGTCCCCTTTTCGCGCTTGAATTAGTTAATAGCGAGCAAAGAGTCTGCAGTCCGTATACATATCCGGAGCAAGCCAGATTGGTATCGAAAACAATGCAATCCTCAGAAAGGCCAAGCCTGGAATGCAGAACGCAGGATGTCGGAGGCACCTGGTAATCAAGATAAGCAGCGGTAAATATCAGGACATCAATACTCTTAGGATCGATGTTCATCTCATCCATGAGCTTTTTCGCTGCGACATAAGCAAAGTCTGAAGATGTCTGGTGCTCCGAAGCATGATAAGTCTGCTCCACACCCGTAGTCTGAATATTCTTAGCAATAGTCTCAGCACCGAAAAGCTCATCATAATCATGAGCCTTTACGCATTTAGTAGGCACCGCTGAAGCAATACCGGCTATTTTAAGTCCCGAAAACTCAGAAGATATCATTTACAAGATCCCCCATCTTTCACTAATACTGTTCGCTATACCCTCAGGATCAAGGCCGTTCTCTTTTAACAAATAAGAGTATGAACCTGCGTGAGGATAATAGTCGTCGACACCTATCTTAAGCAGTGCCGGAGAAGAAGCTATTGAAGAGAGATATTCGGAAACAGCGCCGCCAAGGCCGCCCATAACACTATGTTCCTCAACAGTAACGATCAATTTAGAATTCAAAACACTGTCTATCGCATCCGTATCAAGCGGCTTGATGGTATGCATATTGATAACAGAACAATTAATTCCTTTTTCCTTAAGCAGTTCAGCAGCACGGCAGCAGTTATAGACAAGCGTACCGCAGCCGATAATTGCAATGTCTTCACCCTCAGCAAGACGGACAGCTTTGCCTATCTGGAATTCGTAATCATCGGCATAAACAGAAGGCTGATTCATCTCGCCTGTAAACCTGATATACATAGATCCGTCAAAAGATACAGCCGCCATTACAGACTTGACCAGCTCAGTCATATCAGCAGGAGCAACAATAGTGATATTAGGAATACTTCTGATAGCAGCAATATCTTCGATAGCCATATGAGTAGGTCCGAGAATACCTGCCGCAAAACCTCCGTTGATACCGATGAGCTTTACGGGCTGCTTCATATAGCCAAGACACATCTTGACCTGATCCAAAGCTCTTGTAGCAAGGAAAGAAGCATAAGTAACCGCGAAAGGATTAAAGCCTTCGCTTGCCATTCCGGCAGCAAAGTCTACAAGATTCTGCTCAGCGATACCGAGATCGATAACACGGTCAGGGTAACTGTTCTTAAAGCGCTCAAGGCCGGAAGCAAAAGTCATATCAGCTGTAAGGAAAACAGCCTTCTCATCAACAGTCCCGATCTCCATGGCTGCAGCACCTAAAGAGCCGGAGGGGCCTAATCTTGACCACATGCGCATCATTGAAGAAGAATACTTCATATCAAGCCTCCTGCTCAGCCATAGCCTGATTGAACTGTTCTTCGTTCAAACTGGCGTTATGCCATCTGTAATTACCTTCGATAAACGAGACGCCTTTGCCTTTTACAGTCTCGCAAATAACAGCAAGGGGCTTGTCATGAGCAGTTTTGAACACATCTGTCAAAGCTTTGCAGTCGTGACCGTCAACATCATAAGCATCCCATCCGAAAGCAATAAACTTATCTTTGAGACTGCCCATATTCATGACTTCATCTGTAGGGCCGTCATACTGAAGACGGTTCTTATCAACGATACAGACAAGATTATCAAGCCCAAGATGTGCAGCAGAGGCAGCTGCCTCCCAGATAGAACCCTCATCACACTCACCGTCTCCGACGAGCACATATACTTGAGGAGATTTGTTTTTCATCTTCAATGCCATCGCAACACCTGCGCCGATCGAAAGGCCCTGTCCCAAGCTTCCGCTTGCAAACTCCATTCCCTTATCAGGCATATAAGTAGGATGCGCAGTAATGATGCTGCCGTCATGCTTATAAGACATTAATTCTTCATCAGTGATCAGGCCGATGCTTTTAAGCGCCGCAAACATTGCTATCGCTCCGTGGCCTTTGCTCAAAATGAATCTGTCACGGTCATCATTAAGCGGATCGTTTGCATCGATACGCATTACTTCATGGTATAACACTGCCATGATCTCACACATCGAAAGGCTTCCGCCGATATGGGCACCCTGGGCGCCTGCAGCGTAAGTCATTCTGATAACGTCTTTTCTTATCTCTTTTGCGATAGCTTGAATATCCATTCGCTGTGCCTTTTCGAATTAAACACTGTTGCCGCCGCCATTAACGAGCAGCGTCTGGCCGTTTACAAAGCTTGCTTCATCACTTGCAAGATAATAAACAGCATTGGCGATCTCTTCAGGTTCACCAAGCCTCTTTGAAACAGTCCTGTTAATCAGATCTTCTCTCATGTTATCTTCCATCTGCATGATCATATCGGTGTTGATCATTCCGGGAGCTACTGCATTTACCCTGATGTGATAAGCAGCGAGTTCTTTGGAAAGTCTGTTTGTCATTCCCACGATCGCAGCCTTGCCGCATGTGTACTCGAACTGTCCTTCCACACCGGTAAAAGCAGCTATGGAAGCCATGTTGACAATAGCGCCGCCCTTGTTGCGGATCATTGCTCTGCAGACCATCTGTGTGATCTTTACCTGAGCGAAAAAGTTAACCTCAAACGAAGTCCTTAAAGTGTTGTCATCCATCATCAGGAAAGCAGTGTTAGGCATTACCACACCTGCGTTGTTTACGAGCACATCGATCTTTTTATAAGTCTTGAGCAGCTCGGAAAAAGAGCTGTTTACAGCTTCCTTATCAGAGAGGTCACAATAAAAAGGAACTATCTCGATACCGGGATTGCTTTCTTTGACAGCTGCGATATCGCTTAAGAACCCGGGAGTCTCTTTTCTGGCATGTGCAAGAATGCAAACACCATCTTCTTTTGCAAATCTCTTGAGGATCGCATTGCCGATGCCTCTGTTACAGCCTGTGATAATAACGGTTCTTCCCATACTCATTACTCCACGTTAACGATTCTGGATAACATCCTGACAAGATCATAACCATCCCAGATAACGCCGATATCCATCGCCTTGCCGACCGGTGTGATCCTGTCTATGCCTCTCAAGCGGTTTCTTATAACTACACTTCTTAACTCTTCAGGATCGATACCGTAATAAGTGACAGTCTGGTATTTCTCCGTAACAACAGGAGCAATATCATCAAGACTAGCCAAAGCGCACTCATAGAAGTAACCGCCCTTGCCTCTGTACTTCTCACAGCCCGGAATAAGAGACTTTAATTCCACTCTGTAAAGAAGATTATCTTCATGACTTATCATAGAGATATTGTCATGATCGTCGATCGAATCCTCGCAGGCTTTTGTATATTTATCAACGCATACCGCCGCCTGGAGCTCATACTTCTTTTCAGCGACACCGTAGACCGCATCCCAGAACTTCTTTCTGGCATCAGCAGCATCATTAACCCAGCAAATGATCTGAGGGCTTGAGCACGCGTTCTGATCCATAAGATAAGTATCGTTATAAAAATCTTCGGCAAGTCTTGTTAATCTCGTGTCATCAGTATTGTTGATTGAACCGCCGTCCAAAACACAGATCGAGAACCTGTCGGAGAATGATATATCTATACATTTCGGGCTGATCTTCAAAGCCCTGATATTGTTTACCGTATTATCGCCGCCCCATATCATCCTGCAGTCAGCCATCTGGGAAAACCATTCAGTTGTCTCATTATCGGCAGGATAACGAACAAACACAGAACGCTTCTCTATCTCGGGATGCTCTTTAAGTACACTTCCGATCAATTCAAGCGCTGCCTCTGTCTGAACAAACTTCTTGCTTGGCAGACGAACGATATTGGAGCACCCGGCCAAAAGTCCGAAGATATATGAGAAAGCAAAGCTCATCGGAATATTAGATGGAGCTATGTGAAAACAAAGACCGCGGCCAAGTCTTACACTTGATTCAGCACAGTTTTCTTTAAGCTTCTGAATGTTGCCTTTCCTGCACCAGAATCCGAGAGCAGCAAGATCAGGATATGCCCTGATCAAAGGCGACTTCATGATCTTTGAAGACAGATCAAAGATAAAATCCAAAGCCTCATCGCTATAAGCATTCAGCGGTGTCTTGATGATATTCTCAGAGCCGATGATATATTCAACGTCTTTCATATGTATCACTGCACCCCCTAAGCTCAGCACCCTTGATCCTTCCGTGGATCTTGAAATACTTACCGCATCTTCCGCACGGACAATCGTCTTCACCTAAGATCTCGCCTTCATCCTCGGTCAGCAAAGCATGTCCGGGATAACTGGTGGGAAGCAAAGACAAGAGCTCGATAAGTCCTCTCTCGCCTATTCCCGCTTCTTCAAATGTTCCGGGCTTTCTTATGTGAACGTCAGAGTAATTGGAGCAATGCATGTGTCCGTATTCGCATTCGACAAAGACTGAGCCCAATTGTTCAGCCATGCCATAGTAATTGTGGACCCTTACATTGCCGCCGAAAACATTATTGATCCTGCGGTTATATTCAAAAGTATCGACTGCCTGATCCTTAAGCTTTTTCCAGCCGCCGATATGGAAAAGAATGACGTTCTTAAACGGGAACTGTACGCCTGCGTCTTCCAATGCCCTGACAACATACTGCCAGATCATATATGTGTAGCCGAACATCAGGACGGTCTCATCTGAATGAGCTTCACAGAACTCTTTAACCTTATCGATATCTATCTTCATATCCTGGTCAAGAGCATAAACGGTATTGCGGCCGAAAGTAGTAAAACCGATTATTCCGGCGCCTCTGGCAGAGAACATCGAACGGTCCTTTTTAACCATTTCCGTATCAAGAAGAAGCAGCGGCAGACGCTGTTTTCCGATAAAAGATGTAATTATCGAAGCCAGAGCCTTAGTCTGATTCTTTACGTTTTCCCTGTCGAGGAAGATCTTGGATACTGCCTGGCCGGACGTACCGGAAGATGTCATAGTCTTAACGATCTCAGAACGTTCTGTGCTGAGAAGCTCATATTCTTTAAATAAACGGACAGGAATAAAAGGAATATCAGATGTCGTATTCCACTCATCTGAACCAAGCTTATCTATTATCCTCGCATATTCAGCGCAATGATCACGGTGGTATCTTGTGAGGCCGGACATACCTTCAAGCATGACGGCTTCTTTTTCGTCATGTCTCAAGCTGTAAGGATCGATCTCGAATAATTCTTCAAGGTTCATATCTCATTCCTCACAAAAACATCAACAGGCTCGGAAAATACTCCGCCAAGATATGTGTAGAGATTCATGACTGCTGTATTCCCTGCACTTATCCTGCCAAGAAGCTTGTCACAGCCCTTTTCTTTTGCCTTCTTAAGAGCAAATGCATAGAGCGACACTGCAACTCCTGCGGCTCTGTATCTTTCTTCTACTGCGGCAAGATGGATAAAACAATCATTATCGCCATACGGCTCAAGATCAATAAAACCAACTGTCTTGTCTTTATACTTGCAAACATAGACTTCTGAAAGCTCAGAGACCCACTTGCGGATAATATCCCCTGCTACTTCGTTATCAGGAACCGGCCTAACATGAAAACGTCTGTCAAAAGGAAAACTCGCCAAAGCAATATTGAGAACGTCTTCATCATCACCGGAGGATGCTTCAATGCTAAACCTTATCATCTTATCAAGATCAAGACTGCACTTATTTACAGCGATCGAAACACCTAAAGTCCTGTCTGCGAAGATATAACCCTTACGGCTCATCTCGGAATAATTCTCGGGCGCATAAGGGATCTCGGCTCTGTATAAACAGTTTTCAGATACCGCCGGAATATCGGCAGCAGAATTACCTTTAAACTGTTGATACTTTAAGTCAGACATATAATGCGTCAGATAACTATGTCGTACTTTGCAAGGATCTCCTTGCCCTTCTCGAAAGATGAGAAATCAACAATATCATCTGTATCGAAAACAATATCAAAAGCATCTTCAAGAGCAGCGATGAGGCTCATGTGTCCTACGGAATCCCAGGCAGGAACTGCCTGGAAGGTCAATCCGTCTACCTGATCCTCTGATACGCCAAGACCTTCTACAAATGCATTTCTGTACTTTTCGAGGTTTGTCATGTTAATGTACTCCTTATATTTCTTTATCGTTTAGCCTGTTTCTTAGAACAAAGCTGTCACCATGTCCCGCATATACTTTCAGACACCCAGGAAGTGATTCCAGCCAAGGCATTGTCTTTTCCCTTAAGTCCTCTGCACTTCCGCCGATGAAATTCGTCTCAGTAACGTCTTCACCCATCAAGGTATCTCCGGAAAACAATAACTCATCATCTACGACTATACAGATGCTTCCCGGAGAATGACCGGGTGTCTCTCTCATATAGATGTGGTGTCCCCGCCATTCTATTGTCTTTTCACCTTCAAACACTTCGTCAGCGCTTGTAGTGAAAGGCTCTATCTCCTTTTGCGCGTCAGTATCATATCTGTTTTGCACACCAAGAAAGGCGTTGTAATACTGGGAAAAGTTCTTACGGCTGTCTTTAAGATTGTCATTGCACTTTTCGCTGGCTATTACAGGACAGTGATACTTTTCCTTAACATCTGATAACCCGTACACATGATCACAATGTTCATGGGTAAGAATCACTTGATCGACCGTCAGCTGCTCTTCGGTTATTACCGGATCTATAAGTCCTTTATCACCAGGATCGATTACGGTACAGTGATCTCCATCGATCAGCAGATAGCAGTGGGAGCCAAGTAATTCAGATGTTAAAGTCCTGACATTCATCAGTCCATATAGTCCATGATATCCTGAATGGTCTTAAAGCCCTTGATATCATCGCTCTTAAGAGTCTTACCGCATTCCTCATCCATCAGGACGATAAGCGTAAGCTTCATCATTGAATCCCAGCTGTCGATCGACTCAAGCTCTGTCTCAGGACTAATTTCACCCTTGTCCACTTCAAACATGTCTTCAAGCAAAGCCATCTTCTCTTCGTTTGACATATAAATGCCTCCTTAATGCATATATTACGATCAGCGGTCAGGAAAGATCGCCGGCATCATAATTGAACGTACTTCCGGTAATATACTTACCGGCATCACTTAACAGAAAACAGATAGCGTTTCCTGCATACTCGGGCGGTATTATTCCAAGATACTGATCCTGAAGAAGCTCTTCGTTGTTACCGCCTGATTCGAGAAATCCCTTGTACATATCTGTATCAACCATGCCGAAAGCAATGGTATTGACCCTGATCTCTCTTGCTGCTAATTCCTTTGCAAAGGAATGAACGATAGA
>Ga0265298_10009183_pt1 | contig 11792 bp, 10 predicted proteins | sample AusTroGonzalo_MG_3_FD_193486 | JGI IMG/M metagenome (GOLD analysis project Ga0265298, IMG submission 193486) | Bovine rumen microbial communities from tropical cattle in Woodstock, Queensland, Australia - Gonzalo_01 | ecosystem: Host-associated > Mammals > Digestive system > Stomach > Rumen ...
GAGCAGGCCGCGTGGCATCATGCATGGGACCCCGTCTTAAGGAGACTGGGCACATCATTGCTGGTGTTTATAGCCGTACCCTTAAGAATGCTGAGGAACTTGCCGGAAAGGTTGATGCACCCGCATTTGACAAACTTGAGCAGTTGCCTGAGGCCGATGTCTATCTTACCATGCTGAGTGACGATGCCCTGATACAGTTGGCTCCGGTCATAGTGAAGGGTAGGGAGAAGGCTTTGTTCATTCATACTGCCGGGAGTGTTCCGATGGATGTCTGGAAGGAAGCCGGTGCAACCCGTTATGGAGTACTGTATGCCATGCAGACATTCTCCAAGGGTATTAAGCTTGATTGGACTCAGGTGCCTGTGTTTATTGAAGGCTGTTCCGGGACGGAACTTGAAGCCATACGCAGACTGGCTCTTGACCTGTCACCTGACGTTACTCCGTTAAGTTCCAAAGGCAGGAAAAAGCTGCATATTGCAGCAGTGTTTGCCTGTAATTTTGCAAATCACATGTATGCCATCAGTGAGCAGCTGCTTGCGGAGGAGGGTATTCCTTTCAGCGTGATGCTGCCGCTGGTACGTGAGACAGCCCGTAAGGTGGAGAATCTGAGCCCATTGAAGGCCCAGACCGGTCCCGCTGTAAGGGGTGACCGCAAGGTCGTGAATGAGCATCTGGATTTGCTTAAAGATAATCCTGAAGTTGCCGAGATATATCGGCTCATATCAACTGACATAAACAAAGAACTCAAATGATAAATTATGATCTGAACGCTATCAGAGCCTTGGTCTTTGATGTTGACGGAGTGCTGAGCAAGTCCGTGATGAACCTCTCTCCAAATGGTGATCCGGTCCGTACCGTAAACGTTAAGGACGGCTATGCCATGCAGCTGGCTGTCAAGATGGGCCTGCATCTGTGCATCATTACCGGCGCACGTGTGGAGGAGGTGCGCAAGCGCTATGAAGGACTTGGAATAAAGGATGTTTATATTGCATCAAGCATCAAGATCAATGATTTCAATGAGTTTGTCGCCAAGTATGACCTCAAGCCGGAGGAGATACTCTATATGGGTGATGACATACCTGACTGGCAGGTCATGAGCAAGTGCGGCCTGCCATGTTGTCCTGCCGATGCCTGCCCTGAGATACAGGTGCTGTGCAAGTATGTATCGCCTTACAACGGTGGTGAAGGCTGCGTCCGCGATGTTTTGGAGCATGTGCTCAAGGTACAGGGTAAGTGGATGAAGGATGAACATGCATTCGGCTGGTAATATGGAACTGCCGTACAGGATAATACTGGCATCAAACTCACCACGCAGGCGTGAGTTGCTGGGAGGTCTGGGAATAGATTTCACTGTCAAGCTTATAGACGGTATAGATGAATCATGGCCGCATGAACTCAAGGGTGAGGACATCCCGCTTTACATATCGCGTGAGAAAGCCGCTCCATATAAATCCATTATTGCTCCTGATGAGCTTGTCATTACTGCCGATACCATAGTCTATGTTGATGGTGAGGTGCTGGGTAAGCCTCATGATAAAACTGATGCCGTACGTATGCTGCGCCTAATCTCTGGCCGCTGGCATGAGGTGATAACAGGTGTAACCCTTATGACCGCAGAGCGCGAACGCAGTTTTGCGGTAACCACAAGGGTAAAGTTCTGTAATCTTACCGACAGCGAGATAGAGCAGTATGTGGAGAGCGGTCTGCCAATGGACAAGGCCGGTGCCTACGGTATCCAGGAGTGGATAGGCTATGTGGGCGTTGAGGCTATTGAGGGCAGCTATTTCAATGTGGTGGGGCTGCCTGTGCAGCGGCTCTATCGTGAACTGATTAATTTTTTTTAGACAATAACCATTTCAATAAGTCAATATGAAAACCAAATCACTTTTACTTACCTTAACCGTTGTGCTTGGGGGGCAGATGTTTGCTCAGAACCCTATTATCAGCACTATGTATACCCCTGATCCTGCACCGTTCGTGCATGGTGACAAGGTTTATCTTTTTGTAGACCATGATGAGGATGGCCGTAACCGTGACTTCAATATGAAGGACTGGGCTCTGTTCAGTACAGAGGATATGGTGAACTGGACCTATTTGGGTACGCAGGTCACCACTTCTGTGTTCAAGTGGGCCCGTCAGGGACAGCGTGCCTGGGCAAGTCAGGGAGTGGAGCGTAACGGCAAATGGTATTGGTATGTATGCTGCAACAAGGCTACCGGTGGTGATGCTCTGGCCGTAGCTGTGGCCGATGACCCTCAGGGACCGTGGACAGACGGTATAGGCGGACCTCTGGCCGAAGGGTTCGGATTCATTGATCCTACAGTCTTTGTCGATGATGACGGTCGTGCCTATCTGTTCTGGGGTAACAAAGGACTCTGGTACGGAGAGCTGAATGATGATATGGTTTCATTCAAGAACGGCTGGCAGGAGGTTCCGGGATATCATGATCCTGAGTGCTTCGGCGAGCTCCAGTCTAAGATGAACTGGGCTAAGGGTCAGAATGAGATGATGACCCAGTATGAGGAGGGCCCATGGCTGATGAAACGCAATGGCACTTACATACTTTCATATCCGGCAGGCGGTGTTCCTGAGCATATGGCATACTCTACTGCTCCCACCATCAATGGTCCGTGGACCTATCGCGGCAAGATTATGGGAGAGGCCGAGAACAGTTTTACCATCCATGGCGGTAATATCACATTCAAGGGCCGTGATTTCATGTTCTATCATAACGGTGGCCTTCCCGGTGGTGGCGGCTATAACCGATCAGCCTGCGTTGAGGAGTTCAAATGGAATGCTGACGGCTCATTCCCGTTCATACCGTTTACAAAGGAGGGTGTGAAGACACCTGTCAAGAATCTGGATCCATACAAACGTGTCGAGGCTGAGACTCAGGCTGAGTCACGTGGCCTGAAAGTGGACCGTCGTGGCGGCAAGGATCATTTTGTGACTGACATAAGCGATGGTGACTGGATCCGGGTACGTTCAGTTGATTTCAAGGATTGCGGTCAGAAGGCTGTAGTAGTTGTGGTAGGAGAGCAGAAGGGTAAGGGAACCATAGAGTTCTACACTGACAAGATGGAGGGTGAGCCGTTCTGTAAGGTTCCCGTAAACACTGACAATGCAGGATTCCCCACGGCAGCGTTCACCTATCTTATAGATACAAATGTTACCGGAGTACATGACGTATATATAAAGTTCAACTGTGAAAGTGAAAATCCTTTCACGTTTGACTGGTGGCAGTTCAATGCCCATGCCAATATGCCTATTGTACAGACCCGATTCACTGCTGATCCCGCTCCTGTAGTTGTTGGTGATAAGGTATACCTGTACACTACACATGATGAGGACGGCGCACGCGGATTCCAGATGTTTGACTGGCTGCTCTATACATCGGAGGATATGGTGAACTGGCAGGACTACGGGCCGGTGGCATCACTTGATGACTTCAAGTACTATGACGGCAAGAACGGTGCCTGGGCAGAGCAGGTGGTGTATGAGAATGGTCAGTATTATATGTATTGCCCAATACACGGACACGGTATAGGAGTGCTTGAGTCAAGTACACCTTATGGCCCTTTTCATGATCCGCTGGGCGAGCCGCTGGTATGGCAGAAAGAGAACTGGGATGACATAGACCCCACTGTTTGGGTTGATGATGACGGCCAGGCCTATATGTACTGGGGTAACCCCAATCTCTATTCAGTTAAGTTGGGTAAGGATATGGTTTCACTTGCAGGACCTATTGTAAAGCATCCCAAGATACAGGATTATCAGGAAGGCCCCTGGTTCTGGAAGCATAACGGCCGTTATTATATGGCTTTTGCTTCAACCTGCTGCCCTGAGGGTATAGGTTATGCCATGAGTGACGGTCCTGAGGGCCCCTGGGAGTACAAGGGACATATCATGGATCACACTGTACGTACCCGTGGCAACCATCCGGGTATAATTGAGTTCAGGGGTAAGAGCTATGTGTTTGGCCTGAACTATGACATCATGCACCTTAAGACGTTTGCCCATGCCGAGCAGCGTTCCGTATCCGTGGCAGAGTTGCACTACAATGCCGATGGCACCATTCAGGAGGTTCCCTATTTCCTGGACAATGTTGTAGAGCAGGTTAAGCCTTTTGACCCGTATCGCCGTGATGACAAATTAACAAGCCATCGCGTTGAGGCCGAGACTATGGCGTGGGGCTACGGACTCAAGACATCATATGTGGATGATGAGTTTGAGTTTGATGATGATCTGGGATATCTGCCCAGGAATATGTACGTGCATGACATTGACAATGGTGAGTACATCCTGGTGCGCGGAGTGGATTTCGGGCGTAAGGGAGCCAAGAAGATTCTGGCATCAGTAGGTTCTGACGGCTTGGGTTGCATAGAGGTTCATCTGGACAGTCCGGACAGTCCAGCTGTTGCCGTGATATCAGTTAAGCCTACCGGTGGAAAGACTGAGTTTGTAACAATTACCCGCAAATTCAAACGCCGCATCCGCGGTACGCATGACCTTTACTTTGTGTTTACCGGAGTAGGCAAGGACCTCTTCACCTTTGACTGGTGGAAGATGAAATGATGGCTATGCTCACCTCGTAGAGGAGGTAGATGGGGAGGGTAACGATTGTCAGTGTAAAGACATCGGTTGTAGGAGTTATTATCGCCGCGATGACCATAATTATGACTATGGCATGGCGGCGATATTTTTTCATGAAGCCTGCGTCTATAATACCCAGCTTGTTGAGGAACCATGCAAGTATGGGCAGTTCAAAGAGTATGCCCATAAGCAGGGTTAGGGTTATGAGCAGGTCTGTGTAGGATTCCAGGGTGATTATGTTTGGAATCATTTCACTAACCTGATATGTGCCCAGAAAACGGAATGCAAGCGGGAATATTACAAGATAATCCAAAACTATGCCTGTCATGAACAGCACGTATGACCATGCAATCACTTTTGTGGAGCCCTTACGTTCATTCTGATGCAGGGCCGGCTTGACAAACCCGAACAGCATGTATAGCGTGTAGGGCATTATGACCACCAGGCTTACGTAGAATGCCATTTTCATGTGGATCATGAACTGGGCTGTAAGGGTGGTGCTGAAAAGGTCAACGCTAAAATCCTGCAGGGCCGATGCATCAACGCCAAATGCTGATGCTGCCGCAACAATCCACCGGTAAAGAACAAAGTCTGATGTGCTGGGAGCAAGAATCAGTCTGAACAGCGACTCCTTAAAGCAGAATGCGACAATGAACCCCACCACAGCCACGGCGAGGACGCGCAGAATGACATCCCTGAGAGCGTCCAGATGATCCCAGAAAGTCATTGGCTTGTCATCATTGGCAGCCATGACGGACCGGGCCGGTTATTTGGATTCTGAATCGGTTTCCTTGGATTCCTTGGCGGGTTCATCGGGAGCATTGATTTCTTTCTCAACATCCTTCATTCCCTCCTTGAAGCTCTTTACGCCCTTGCCCATGCTCTTCATGAGCTCAGGTATGCGTTTGGCTCCGAACAAAAGCAGGATTACAAGAACTATGACGATTATCTCACCGGTTCCAAGACCTAGTAAAAGCGGATAAAGTTTCATTGCGTTTGGTTTGTTGTAATATGCAAGTTTTTGCGAAAGTAATCATATTTGCTCAATAAGCCGGAATGTGCTCTGATTTTTTTGTTTCAAGGGGCCTTTTTGGAGCTGCACGGATTGCAGGAACCGCGGAAAATGAGTAATATTGCACCTTAATAAAATAACAACAGTTACATGGATAAAGGCAACTTCTTTATTACCGGAATACAGCAGATAGGAGTAGGTACCACATCGGTCTATGACGCATGGAAATGGTACATTGATATATTCGGGGTTGATATCCGCATTCTTGAGGATGATACCGTAGCTGAGCGTATGCTCCCTTATACAGGCGGGCAGCCTCAGAAACGTCATGCCGCGATTGCCATGAACCTTCAGGGCGGCGGCGGATTCGAGATATGGCAGTACTCTGACCGTCAGCCACAGCCTGTAGGCTTCCAGATACAGGTGGGAGATCTGGGCATATTCTGCGCCAAGGTCAAATGCCGTAATGTACAGAAGGCTCACGCTTATGTAACCGCCAAGTGGGATAAGGTAAGCCCTATTCTCATTGCTCCCGATGGTTCCAAGACATTCTATATCACAGATCCTGCCGGTAACTGGTTCCAGGCAGTACAGGATGACTACCTGCTTTTGGATGAGGGTAAAGATTTTGGCGGAATGTTGGGCTGCATGATAGGCGTTTCCGATATAGACAAGGCACTGAAGGTTTATTCTGATATACTTGGTTATAAGGTCAAGGTATTTGATGTCAAGGGTAAGTTTGATGACCTGGCACCTCTGGCTGGTGGTAACGGTGAGTTCCGCCGCGTAATGCTCAAGTGGAATGAACCAAACAAGGGCGCTTTCGCTCCCATATTCCCCACCGGTTACATTGAACTGGTCCAGAGCCTGGACCGTGAGCCCCGTAAGATATATGAGGGCCGCTATTGGGGTGATCCCGGATTCATCCAGATCTGCTATGACGTGACGGGTATGGATGAACTGGCCAAGTGGTGTGCAGAGAACGGACATCCGTTCACTGTTGACAGCTGCCCTGACGGCAAGGTGTTCAACATGGGTGATGCATCGGGCCGTTTCACCTACATTGAGGATCCAGACGGTACCCTGATAGAGTTCGTTGAGACATACCGCATATCGGTAGCCAAGAAACTGAACTGGTACATAAGCCTTCTTAATCGCAACCGTGAGAAGCCGCTATCCAAGCTGCTTTTCCGCGCCATGAAGATGAACCGCAAAAAGTTTGACTGAAACTTATGGGAAATCTCATAGATTTAATAAAGTCCGATGTCCGGTATGAGGACTCACTCAAAGCCTGCATGAACTGCGGTATATGCACCGCGATATGTCCGGCTGCTGAGTTTTATGACTATGATCCGCGCCGTATCTGCGATACCGTACAGCGTGGTGATGAGGAACAGGTGGAGAAACTGCTCCGTTCAGATACCATTTGGTACTGCGGACAGTGTATGTCATGCAAGCCCCGTTGCCCGCGTGGCAATGTGCCTGGTGCAGTCATAAATATTCTGCGTAAGGTATCTCAGGATATGGGATATTATAAGGAGAGTCGCATGGGTAGGCAGCAGACCGCTCTTATGGCAGGTATCGGCAACAATATACTTGAGATAGGATATTGCGTTCATCCTGATAAGGTTCCTCCCCAGATGCATCCGGAGCAGGGACCGGCTTGGGAATGGTACATAAAGAATATCAAGGAGGTTGCTCCCAAATTCGGTGCCAACTACCACGGTAAAGGAGCGGGTGCCTTGCGTGAGATTTGTCCTGAAACGATGGAGGAACTCCGCAATATTTTCAAGGTTACAGGCGGAATGGATTTTCATGATGCCATCTTAAACGGTAAGAAGGATGATTGATTTTGGATTCGCCTTAAAAGAGACCAGGCAGGAGGATCTGGACAAGACCTCGCTTGAAAAATTCCACAGACTGCAGGAACTGGTTCCGTCATTCAAGCGCTGTTTCCAGTGCGGGAACTGCAGCGCTACATGCTCGGCACGTCAGTTCACTGATTTCAGCATACGTCGTGTACACACCTCTTTCCGCAGGGGTGAGTATGACGGCCTGGCCGATGAATTGCGTAAGTGCATGCTATGCGGCAAATGCACGCTGGTATGTCCACGTGGAGTGAATCTGCGTGCGCTCATTATGAATATGCGTGAGATACTTGATGAACCCAAGAAAACAGGAAAGAGATGAAGATACACGTATATCCATATAATGATTTTGTCATCCCGTTCCTGATTGGAACCATACTTCTGTTCTCCATCATCATATTCAAGTATGTAAAATGGATCAGGCGTTTCAGCGATGAGCAGAGAGAGGTAATAAGGCACAACTGGTACTCATGGAAAATATTCCCCGCAATATGGGAGATGTTTCGCGAGGGTCTTATCCACGTGCGTATAATTAAGAAGAATGTCCTGTTGGGCATAATGCATCAGGCATTTGCCTTGGGCTGGTTCCTGCTTATCGTGGTGGGCGCAATAGAGAGCCGTGACGCTTTCTATACCATGCAGCATGAGCAGTCAATAGAGTATGTACGTGAGTTGCAGCAACAGAATGGATGGTATACCCGTACCACAGGTGAAGACAAGAACCCTGAGTTCCTGAACCAGCGCCGTTACCGTGTTGAGACAGAAGAGGGCATAGCCCGTATAGACTATAACCGTCCGTTCTATGTAGGCATATTCTACCGCTATTTCGTTCATAAGGCACCGGCATCGTTCCGTCAGCACAAGGCCTATGCAGACCTGATGGATGCACTGCTGCTCTATGTGTTCCTGGGGCTGACAATGGCCATGATCAAGATATTCTGGTCCAAGATCTTAGGAATGCGCCGTACCACCAAGCATACCCTTGTTGACCGTTTTGCCAAGTTCTCACTATGGATGATATTCCCGCTGCGTCTGCTTGCCGAGTCTGTTACGGCCTGTCTGTACGGAAACGGAGGATTCTTTACCCAGGCTGTGGGTAACCTGTTCGATCCCATGATTGTGCGTGGCATGGAGACATCGCTCTGGATGTTCTACTCATTGATGCTTGGTGTATTCTTTGTAACCATGCCGTTTACCCGTTACATGCATATCTTCACTGAACTGCTTCTTATCTGGTTCCGTAAGATTGGTGTGACTGAAGGACCGCGCAAGAGCGGTTACACATACTTTGAACTGAACGCATGCTCGCGTTGCGGTGTATGCATATCGGGCTGTCCTATGGATAAGGTGCTTGAGAACCATGAGATACAGTCAGTATATCTTATCCGCAGCCTGCGTAATCAGGAGCACGGCAGCCGTCTTAAGATGATAGCTGACAACTGCCTTATGTGTGACCGATGCACGGTTGACTGCCCTGTAGGCATTGATCTGAGCTCATTGCGCCGTATGACCCGTGACAAGGGCAAGCTTGATACTACCGGTAATTACAAGTACCTGTCCAAGAGACAAATTCCATTTAATGCCATAGGACGTGTGGCATATTTCGGTGGTTGCATGTCACATCTTACTCCGGGTATTACTGAGTCTATGGAGAAGATATTCAACGCTGCTGGCCAAAAATACTGGTATATGGACAAGCAGAACACCATCTGCTGCGGACGTCCGCTCCTGCAGCAGGGATTCCAGAACCAGGCGGCTGAGCTCCGTAAAAAGAATACTGATATGATTGTCAAGTCAGGTTCCACCATGCTTGTAACATCATGTCCTATCTGCTACCAGTCATTCAAGAAAGAGTATAACCTGGATATTCCTATCATGCATCATACTGAGTATATAGATATGCTCATAAAGCAGGGTAGGATAAAGGTCCGTCATGATGACCGTAAGGTTTCATATCATGATCCCTGTGAGTTGGGCCGCGGTTGCGGAATCTATGATGAACCGCGTAATGTACTCAGTGCAGTGACCAATCTGCAGAAGACCAAGTTCCAGCGTGAGAAGAGTGTGTGCTGCGGATTCAACTTAGGCAATACAAAGCTCAGTATTGAGGAGCAGACCGAAATAAGGAATGCATCACTCCAGAACCTAACCAGCAAACCGGTGGATTCAATAGTGACAGCATGCCCCATGTGTAAGAAAGCGTTCCAGCACGCCACAAATGAGTATCCTGTACGTGATATAGCTGAGGTCGTGGCTGAGAACCTTATTAATTGAACTGAAATTATGGCAAACCGTTATTGGAACGAGTATCAGAAGACAATAGCTGACGATCATTATTACTATGAGCGCAGCTGCATACGCCAGACCTTCTTCCCTGGTTCTGAGACAGCTTTCCTTAAGATGATGCAGGAGGAACTGGGTAAGGATGTATTTGATGATTTCCGTCTGCATACATGCACTGGAATTGGTTATCATACCGATGTGGTTCCGCTTGAGACCACTATGACCGTGGTGGCACGTATCTTCTCGCTTATGACAGAGCGCGGATATGAGAACCTTGTTCCGTCATGCATCACGTCATTCGGCGTGTTCACAGAGATGTGCCATATGTGGCAGGAGCATCCCGAGCTTCTGGAGCAGACCCGCGAGAACCTGTACAAGGCTTGCAAGCGTGAGTTTGAAATGCCCAAGAACATTGCGCACCCATCGGACCTTATTTTCAAGTACCGTTTTGAATTGGGAGAGAAGATGAAATACCGTCTGGTGAACCGCTTTACAGGCAAACCCCTTAATGTGGTGGAGCATATAGGTTGCCACTATGCCAAGCTCTTCCCGGATAAGGGTGTGGGTAAGGCTGAGTTCCCGTATGTTCTGGCCGGTATGATTGAGGCCTGGGGAGGTCATGTGGTGGATTATCCGGAGCGCCGTCACTGCTGCGGATTCGGGTTCCGTCAGTATCTTATTCAGGAGAACCGCGGATACTCCGTTTCCAACACCAAGAAGAAACTGGAATCCATGGAGCCGTATGAGCCTGACTTCATCGTGTCCAACTGCCCGGGATGCTCCATGTTCCTGGACCGTTGGCAGTACACCATTGCTGAGATGGAGCATAAGACATATGACCGCGAGGGCTACGGCATTCCGGTACTTACTTATGAGGAGATGGCCGGTCTGTTGCTGGGGTATGATCCCTGGAAACTGGGCCTGCAGATACATCAGGTACAGTGCGAGCGCCTGCTTGACAAGATCGGCATCCCTTATGATCCCAAACAGAAATACAACTCCGCATCGGGCAAGATACTGCGTGCTCCGGAGAAACCTGAAAACCTTTTAGTGTGATATGAAGAAAGTTGCAATAATAGGAGCCGGCCCCGCCGGTATAGAGGCTGCTTCAATACTGGCCAAGAATGGAGTAGAGGTCACTCTTTTTGAGAAATCAGAGACCCCGCTCAAGAACCTTCAGGACAAGGCTTTCCTTTTCCCAAACTTCCAGGCTGCGCAGGAGATTGTTGATGACCTGAGCGGCAAATTGCTTACTGACGGTGTAACATCGGCATTTGGTGTTGATATCGTTGATGTCAAGTGGCAGGGTGCAGAGTGGAAACTTGTTGATTCCAAGGAACAGACATATGTGGCCGATGCAGTGCTCATTGCCACCGGTTATCAGGTGTTTGATGCACACCGTAAGGAGGAGTTGGGTTACGGTATATATAAGGGTGTGATCACCTCTCTTGATATGGAGCAGATGATAAAGCACGGCAAGATACTCAACGCCAACGGTGATGAACCTAAGCGTGTTACGTTCCTACAGTGTGTGGGCTCACGTGACGAGAAGAGCGGAAATCACTACTGTTCCAAGATCTGCTGCGTGACAGCCGTAAAGCAGGCAATCGAGGTTCGCAAACAGCTGCCTAAATGTGATGCATCAGTCTTCTATATGGACCTGCGTATGTGGGGCCAGGGATTCGAGGAGATGTACCGCACCGCCCAGGAGAAATACGGCGTAAGCTTTGTGCGTGGCCGTATATCGGAGGCTGCCGCAACATTTGACGGCCGTGTCCAGCTCAAGAGTGAGGATACCCTTATGGGCCTTCCGCTCAAGATGACTACCGACCTTCTGGTACTTATGGTGGGCATGGAGGCATCATGCGGCACCAAGGAACTGGGTAAGGCCTGCGGAATAAGTGGCGACTACGGATTCATCAAGTCAGTCAATCCTCACCTCTACGACAACGAGACCGGCAAGCCCGGCCTGTTTGCCGCCGGCACCTGCAAGCGCCCCATGAGCGTATCGGATTCAATCAACGATGCCCGCAGTG
>Ga0265298_10009184_pt1 | contig 11792 bp, 6 predicted proteins | sample AusTroGonzalo_MG_3_FD_193486 | JGI IMG/M metagenome (GOLD analysis project Ga0265298, IMG submission 193486) | Bovine rumen microbial communities from tropical cattle in Woodstock, Queensland, Australia - Gonzalo_01 | ecosystem: Host-associated > Mammals > Digestive system > Stomach > Rumen ...
TACGGTAAGTTTATCGATGTTGACTTCAACATAGTTGCATCCTTCAGGAATGACAAAGTATGCGTAGCGGTTGTCTCCCTGTCCAGCAACAAGTGTTTCTGCTTTTCCTAGTTGAGCATCTATGTATCCGTTGTGGTCGTTACGTTTTGCACTTGCTGTAGAGCCATAGGCATATATATTGTTATTCTGGTTGTCGGTACAGAACTTCACCGAGGCCTTCACGGTAGTGTTGCGCTCGTCTTTGGCCGACTCGCGTGGTAGTGGTTCACCCTTATATACGAATATGTATGGGTTTGCCGTGCTTTGAATGAGGTTATATTTAGACTGGAATCCAGTAAAGGCTCCTTCATCATGAGCAAAGGAATTGAAGGTTCCATACATGTAGAGAACATTGACATCCTGTACATAAGGATTTATCTTAAGTGTTGTGTTGTTCCAACTTACCTGCTTGGGTTGCATGTCGGTAGTGGCTGAATAGATACAAATAGTCTTCTCAGTGGTGTTTACAACGATGCGATAAGTGCCTGCTGCGGGAATAGTCCAGTAACGCTGAGTCTTGGCTGTTGATGTTGCCGCCTGTCCGAATGCTGTAGGCTCACCATCATGGATGTCGTGGCTTTTTGTGTCATGCGGAACGATAGCCATTTCTTGTGCACCTTCAAATAAAAGTGGAATATAGAGACTTCCTGCAGCAAGTTCTCCTCGCCATGCATACACATGTTCATTCTCAAGTGTCTGGCAAAGTTCAATCTCTCCTGCTCCCACAGCAGTACCTGCCATGTACATCTGATCGACGTCAACGATAGCACCTTCCTCTATGATTTTTACTTTATGAGTATTCATGTTGACTGTGACGCGGTAATTTCCTGCATTATTTACGACCCAGGAGTTAGCTGATATTTCATCGCTGATAATTGCGTCCATGTCAGTTGTTATAACTGGCTGATCTGCAACAGCGGGTCCAATAGCGTTCTGCTCATCTGCATTGATAACAGGGAAGAATACCTTTCCTGGTTTTAATGGTCCATTCCATACGTAAAGTTCAGGAGATGTTTCATTTGTCGTAAGTTCAAACTTCTCTTCGCCAACTGCGCTACCAGCAATATACATTTTTTCTGCTTTGAACTGCTTGGCACCATAGGTCTTGATTTTCAGATTTGCTGTTGATATATCTGGTACAATCAGTTTTGATCCTTCGAATGAGGCAGTAACAGTAATAAGTACATTACCAACGGTAGATGTTGTTAATCCGAAATGATTCACAAGGATTTCCTGAAGCTCTTTGTTGGTATAGGTGCGTTGTAGGATATCTTTATCAACATATTCCTTGATAACCTCAGCCTTTGAACCGATGAGCTGGAATTCATATTTGTAAGTAGTGATATAGTCGTCACCGAAATCGTGAGCTGCATTCCAGTCTACTGTTAGGGCTGTAGCATCAGGGTTGCTCTCATCAAGTTTGATATAGTCGCTCGACAGACTAAGTTGTATCTCCGATTTGTTCTTTGAATACAGATTGTCTATTGTGTCATTGCAGGAGGAAAAGAGCATGGTCGTACCGACCATTGCAACAACTGCAAGGGTTTTAATCATATTTGTTTTCATAAGGAATTTTTTTTTATTGTTTTATTTTTCCCAGATTAATAACCTTCATTATTGGTGAGATTGGGATTAAGTTCCATGTCGTGAGTTGGAATTGGCCATAGATATTCGCGGTCAGGGAATACACGTTTGGCACCAGTGGTGCAATAACCGCCATTGAGAAGTTCAGAGAAATCTGCTAGACCATCTTCATCAATCTGTGGTGTCATAGCCCAGAACCAGAGTCCCTTGTTTACTACATTATTCAATAAGTCTTGTGGTTGAAGCATGATGTAGTTATAGCCATTAAGAGCTTTAGATGCCAATCTCCAGCGCATTAAATCTTGAAGACGCTGATTTTCCATAGCAAACTCCATACGGCGCTCAATACGAACAGCTTTACGCAAAGATGTTTGATTGGTGGCGGTAACTGCTGGATAACAATCAGTTTGGTCGTATGCTACACCATAAGCACGAGAACGTACCATATTAATAGCCTTCAATACGCTGTTGTCGATCTTGTTTTGTTCTATCATAGCCTCTGCATAAATAAGCAGTACATCTGCATAGCGCATAATGATATAGTCTTGTTCAACTTTCAGACCATTGTCCATCCAGGTTGCGTCAATACCTTTCTTCCACAGTAGACCGGTGTATGAGGCATACTGGTTTACTATACGTGAGTCGTTGTTCGACTGCATCTTGCCAGTGGTATAGTTCATGACCTGTTTAGCAGCTGGACTAGGATCATATTCAAAACCGCAGTGCTCTGTATTGAACTCTACAATGGTCATAGCACAACGTGGATCACGATTCTCGAAAGGCTTTCGAGGATTAAAGAGAGGTGATTCGTCGATAGGCAGACCGTCTGTGCAGAGATAAGCTGCAAGCAAATCCCATGAGGGGTTGTATGAACCATAGCCATTAGCATTACGTGGCAATCCATTCTTCACAATCCAACTATCAAGAATTACATTGTTCTCAATTGAACGTGGAAGCACGAATACTTTTTCAGGATTAACCTTCGTACTCTGCTTAAAGAGTTTGGCATAGTCTGGTTCAAGCGAATAGACTCTCAGATCTATACATGCTTTAGCTGCCTTTGCTGCAATCTCGTAGTCACCCATGTAAAGAGCAAAACGTGCCTTCATGGCCATGGCTGCACCTTTTGTAGCATGTATTGCTTGATTGATGCCGTATTCTACAGGTAGATATTCTATCGCTTTGTCAAAATCGGCATATGTTCTCTCTTTTACCTCTTCCTTTGGCATGCGCCCCTGGGTTTCAGCCTCTGTGATAGTCTCTGTTCTCTCGAGATAAGGAACATCCCCATAGAAGAATACTAAATCGGCATATTTACAAGCGCGACAGAAGTATGCTTCACCAGCAAAGCGGTTAATCACCTGCGCATTCACCTTACCCTCTGCCTTATGAATGTTCTCCAACATGGTGTTACAGCGTGCAATGAGTTTGTAACTCTGCTGCCACAGTGAATATACCTCCCATTGTTGTCCATTCATTGTACCATCGAGAATTGTTCCGTTACTTCCCGGATTACGGTTCTGAAGGCGATAGGTTGTGTTGTCACTCCATTGTTCTGAAGAATTGAGTGGTTCTTGCCAATAACCGAGTATATAGAACTCGTTGGCTGCTAATTGCAGTTCTGTTTCTGAAGTGTACCACGAAGCGGTATTACCCTGATAGTCTGGAACAAGATCCATACTCTCACAAGAAGCAAGTGCAAGGCAAAGGCCTGCTAAAAATATCTTTGTTTTCATTATCTGTCGAATTTAGAAATTTACTTGTATACCTACGATCAATGAAGTTGTAATAGGATAGTCTGTTGCGCCCATCTCTGGATCCCATCCTTTGGGATAATTACTGATGCAGAAGATATCCGAACCACTAACATAGAAACGTGCTTTGTCAATGCCTATCGTGTTAGTCCACTGCTGTGGTAATGTGTAGCCAAGAGTAACATTCTTCAAACGGAAGTATGAACCGTTGAACATCCAGAATGATGACGCTGCATAGTTGTTGCTTTTTGATACGTTTGACAAACGTGGATAGCTGGCAGCTAAATTCTCTGCGTCGGTATTGAATGGACTCCAATATTTTCCCTCGATGATGGATGGTATGTTTCCGTAATTATCGCGCAGTGGCTGAACTTGTACTGTCGACAGATATGAGTTCTGCTTACCAATGCCCTGAAAGGCGATGCTAAAATCGAGTCCTCTCCATGAACCATTGATATTTCCACCATATTGGAATCGAGGTAATGAGTTTCCTAATGGTACGCGGTCATATTCAGGTGAGATCTTGCCATCAGGCACACCATCAGGACCACTGATATCACGATATTTTAAGTCACCGACGGTAACAGTATTACTTGTCGTGGCAGAGTTGTTGACCTCTTCCTGTGTCTGGTAGATTCCTTCACATATATAACCATAATATTCGTTATAGAGTATTCCTGCACGTTTAATGGTATTACCACTTATGATATCTGCATTATTCAGATAATCAATCTTTGATAGGTAGTCTGAGAAGTTGAGGCTTATACCATAACGGAACTCGCCTATTTTATCTTGCCAGGTTAGATCTATATCGTAGCCATGTGTAGACATTTTACCTGCATTGGTGCTTGGATTGCTATATCCCATTGAGTAGGGAATCTCAATTGCAAGTAGCATGTCGGAAGTTTGTTTCCAGTAATAGTCGAAATTGAAGTGTAATCGGTTGCTGAAGAAGTTGATGTCAATGCCTAAATCTGTGCTGGTGGTCGTCTCCCATGTGATATCCTCTACGGCGAGTACGCCAGGGCGTGCTGTCTTGTTTGATGTTACTGAACCATCGGCGTTGTAGAACAAACTGTTGCCGAATGACATCAATGCAATGTATGGATAGTAGTTGCTGCCGATACGTTCATTTCCCAGTTTTCCCCAAGAAGCACGGAGTTTCAAAAATGACAGCCAATCAATGTTTGCTTTTTGCATAAATGGCTCTTCTGAGATGACCCAACCTGCTGAGAATGAAGGGAAGGTTCCCCAACGGTAATTCTTGGCAAAACGTGAACTTCCATCGTGACGAACATTTGCTTGGAAAAGATATCGGTTTGCATATGAGTAAAGTAGTCGGCCGAAGAAAGAATTGGATGTGTATTTTGAGCCTGAACCGCTGTTTGTCTGAAAATCCTCAGAACCGATGTTCAGGTATGGATAGTTGGTGAGTTCATATTGGTCACGAGCTGCAGTGAGACTCTCACTTTTCATATAGTAATTTTCGAAACCACCCATCAGCGTTACATCGTGTTTGCCGAAACTTTGGTTATAGTTTGCCAATAACTGACTGGTTACATGCCAATTGTCATTACGGCCTTCTGTCAGTTTGTTGGTGGCGTAAAGTGAACCTCCATCAAGATAACCACCTATGGTTTCTGGATCGTCCATCAATGTGTACCATGAGGCCAGACGGAATGCTTTTGACTTCTGATAATTGATGAATGGAGAAATGATGGCTGAAAGACTCAACCCCTTGATAGGCTTATATGTGAGTTTCCCCTTACCTGCAATCTGTGTGCTGTGAGAGATAGAACTTCCTGTTGTTGTAAGCAAGGCGTAAGGGTTGGATCCGCTTTTACCTGAAGCTATTCGACCGTCATCCCACAAAGCAGGATAGATAGCAGGCATCTTGCGCATATCGCTGAATGGCGTGTAGTTTGTGCCCTTGTTCTTGGCATGACGTATGTTTACGTCAAGCTGAGCGCTTAGTTTTTCATTTATTTTGAAATCATTGTTCGAACGGAACATATATCTCTGAAAACTGCGACCTACATAGAGTCCGCCGACCTCATCATACGATAATGATGCAATTGATTTTATTGCCTTGTTTCCACCTGATACATTCAAGGTGTGAGTCATTCGTGTGGCGCTGTTCTTTAGCATCATGCCTTGCCAGTCGGTGATAGGGTAGTTGTTTGGATCGGTAGCATTGTATTTTACCCAGTTCTTAACTTGGTCGGCTGTATATACCTGGAAGAACCCTCCTGTAGGATTGTCGTTATACATTAACTCGTTATTCATCTCCAGATAGCGGGTTACGCCTACCATGCTTGGCTGGCGAGTTGGTATTTCCCAACCAAACTCAGCAGTGTATTTTAAATCAATCTTACCTGTTTCATTTCCACGCTTCGTTGTCACAAGAATAACACCGGCAGCTGCCTTTGAACCATAGATACTTGCTGCAGCTGCATCTTTCAGTACCGAGATGCTCTCTACGTCATTTGCGTTTACGTAGTCAAGATTTCCCTCAACACCGTCAATAATAACCAGTGGGCTGCTCTCGCCGATGGTAGTGATACCACGAACGCGGATACTGCTGGCACCTGAACCTGGAGATCCATTTGTGCGATTAACGGTAACACCTGAGAGTGTACCCTGTAATGCACTTGAAAGCATTGTGGTGCGTTTATTTACAAGTTCATCACCTTTTACGGCAGATACTGCACCTGTAAGATCTTTCTTTTTGACAGTACCATAACCGATGACTACAAGTTCTTCCAGATTGTTGGCACTCTCTTCTAATATGATATTGTAGTTTGCCTTGTTGCCAACATGGATTTGTTGATCGATGAATCCTACGTAGCTAATCTCAAGATCAGCTCCCTGAGGCACCTCCATTTTATAGTTTCCGTCCAAATCGGTAACAGTCGCTTGAGTGGTGCCTTTAATTTTGATAGTGGCTCCGATTAATGGTTCGCCGTTTGTGTCTTTGATGGTACCACTAACCTTGATTGTACCTTTTTTCGGTTGTGCTTGGTTGGTGGAAGTTCTCGCCCCTGCCGTGATAGAGACCTGTCGGTTGTTGATGTGATAAGAAAGTCCTACCTGACTGCACACATCCGTGAGAATAGACTCAACACTCCGTCCCTTGGTTTCTACATTAACCTTTGTTCCAAGGAGATCTTTTACTTTTTTGTCGTACACGAATACATACTTGCTGTTTTTTTCAATGTAATCGAATACCTGTTTTACGGTTGAGTTCTCAACCTTCAGGACGTAGATGCCATTCCTTTCTGTCATTGTAATTCCAGATGCTTGAACTGAAAAAGAATGAATGGTCATCAGTCCTGCCAGACAGACAACTTTTGCTTGTCTTCTGGAAATAACTGAAAATGTTGTTAGGTTCATAAGCTAATAATATTAAAAATTGTGATTATTCTATTTTATGTTAACGGTACCGGCATTAAGCCAGCCATTGTATTGTAATTCTGTTGCAACGGCCATCTGCAGACCTGGCATATTGCCTTTCGTCGTATCAATAAGGCCTATGAGCCAAGTATATCTACCTTTGTCAATATCGGTAAGTGTCAATTCTGTAGTATATGTAACATCATTGCCTTTTATCCACTTGGAAAGGTCAGATTCGGAGACAACTATGGTTTTTACTATTTTGTTATTCTGGTCTTTCAGAGCTATTCCTACCTTGTATTTCTGATTCCATTGTGGAATATTGGTTGGACAATAGCCCCATCCCAAGTTTCTCCAGCTATGCTGTATTATGACAGCCTGATTACGTTTAACCTTATTAGGAGTTGTTACGCTATAGGGGTATAATCGGTATCCTCCTTCACTAACAAACCTTTTTACTAGGTCGAAAGCTGTGTTAAACCATGAATGTGTTTCGTCACCAACGCGGAGGTCCATCATATTAACATGCGCATCGCTACTTAGTGCGTATTCTCCTCTACGTACGTCTTCCGAGTGTCCTTGCCTGTAGGCTTTGCTTGGATCTATCCAGTAACGATGATGAGCGCCTGTTATCCATCCACCCTCCATGATGATGGGACGCTTGAAGTTCCAGGCTTTGGCAAACTCCTTCTCCCATTCCTGATAATATCCAGTCATGCCGAAAGCATCGTGACGGAGACTGTAGCCTTTCATAATGGCATTCTCAAGCATGCAACGACTGTTCGGATTGGGTGAAGTCCAACTCACGGTATCGGCAACCAAACGGTGGTAATTGATGATCAACGGTATGCGAGTAAATGTGTTGGCATACAAATCTGTGATCCAGTTGAACACCTTCTCCTTGTTCTTGTAATCTTCGTAGATCAGACCATGGGCTTCTCCCCATTTTCCTAATCCGAAGGCATCTATAAAGTCTACTTTCTCAGGATCGTTGAATTCTGAAGCGAATGCTTTCAGAAACTTCGCATATTTTTCCTGAAACACAGAGTCGTCAGGAAATGGACTCCAGTTATTTGCGTTGTTAGGGTCAATAAAACCTTTTGCCCCTGCCTGTCTTACATAAAGAGGCGTGTTTTGTCCTTGGTCACGACTGTCGACAACAATACGAAATGCCAGTTTCATGTTACGGTCAAGACAAGTCTTTAGAAGTTTCATTAAGCGTGAATTCGGATCCTTCCATGTATATTGCCCCTCTTCAGGCTCAAATGAACTCCAACTGGTACGAATGTAGCAGGTGCTTGCATAATCCGAAACCTTTATTGTCGTTTTTCCATTGTCGGCAGGCAAAGCATCATATCCCTGGTTTGTCCAGAAATTCTCATCCCACTGGCGACCCATATACATCACCCATCCATTTAGCGGATTGCGAAGTACGGTTGTCGTGTCGGGCTTGACATTCAACGTTATGTTCTTAGCCTCGATAGTTGTTGATGTCAAGGTGAGCAACATACTTACAGATAGTGTAGTTTTGTTCAGTTTCATCTTTGTTAATAGGATATAAGGTCCCCTTACCCATTGAAGGGTTCAACCATATGTTAATTAAAAATTGTTTATTCAGTCGTTAGATACGAGATGTATAACGTGGTCCTTCTTTATCGTTTTCACGTTAGCCATTGTGTTGATAACAGTAAGGACATTATCAAGAGATCCTTGAAGGGATAACTTCCCATATAGTGGCGTGTTTCCACCAGCATCGCAGATAATCTCTACGCCATAGTGGTGCTCCAACCGCTTCGCGATCTGCTTGATCGTCTCTCCATGCAGGTTGATGAAACCATCCATCCAACTGATATAGTCTTCGGGATTCACCTGTGTCTTCGACTTAAACATACCATTGCTGATGTCTACCTTGTCGGTTGGTCTCATACGAACAACATCTGCATTTTGGGTCTTCAACTCCACAGCGCCTTGTACTAATACCACATTTGAAGTGGAAACATCATAGTTGGAGATATTAAAACGTGTTCCCAGTACTTTGACGTTGAACTTGTCGGTTTTTACAATAAATGGGTGCTCCGTATCATGAGCTACCTCAAAGTATGCTTCACCATGAACGGTTACCTCGCGGGTATCTCCCTTGAAGTTCTTTGGGTATATTAATTCTGTACGTGAATTAGCTACCACTTTGGTCCCGTCTGACAGTATGACAGTACTTCTCTCACCAACAGGCACCTTGAGTGATTGCATGACTTCTGTTTCACCTGTCCATGATAGTGCAGAGAATTGGCGATTCGATTCCCTGTCAATATTCGCAAATATGCCTATGCCTACACCAACCATAAGCAATATGCTCGCTGCAACTGCAACAATTGTCATCATGCGATGGCGTTTGTTCCTACGCTCTTCCTCATGAATCTTCTGAAATGTTTTTTGCTTGATAGCTGATATATCCATATTGTTCTTTATTATAGAGTCTTCCACGAACGACTTGATTTTTAAGTCCTTCAGGCTTTCCCCGTAATTATATTGCATAATATTCTCTTCCATTTTATCTATTTCTATTAATATAGACGTCAGTTTTTTTAAAATCTATAGGTTGTTTTGGCTTTTTTTTATCCTTGCGACATTTTTTTTCTTAAGGCATTCATTGCGGCGCCAATATGGTAGTTTACCGTGGCGAGTGAGAGATCAAGTACTTTGGCAATCTGTGCATAGGGTAACTTCTCAATCTTTGCCAGAAAAAATACGTGTTTGCATTTGGGGGGAAGTTCGTCTATGGCTTCATGCAGTGCCGTGACCTCTTCGTTACTGATGATACTATCAAGTGGTGTTGTCGTTTCGGGAAAGTGAAAATCAACGATGCTGTCGATTGGCACAAGATTTGTGCTTATCTTCTCCTTTCTCAGATAGGAGACGGCTTTACGATATGCAATGGTGTTAAGCCATGTTTTAAGATTCTCTATTTCGGTGAGCTTCTTCCGATTTCGCCATGCTTCCAGAAAAACATCGCTTACCACTTCCTCGGTCATCTCTTTATTCGACAAGATGCCATATACATGGTAGTATATTCCTTCCATGTATCGGTTCATGAATTCGTTAAAAGCAAGCTCATTACCATTTGCAATTAGTAACAGCTCTCGTGCCAGGTCTTCCATTATTCTAGTCTTTTTGATGCAGACAACTCAAAGTTTTTCCCTTTCTGTAGAGATACTTCTCATCACCTTCTACAGATAATGTCGCAAATATAAAAAAAAGATATAGGTCTGGCAAGTTTATTTTTAATTATTTTATATAAATGCGTGTTTTTTTAGGAAAATGTCAATATAATCCAACATTTTCCAATAATCTGATGTTAGTGCTTTGCGGTAATAGAATATGGGATGATGACGGCCTTCGAATGGATGAAATTCACATTCATTTCCCATTTGTCTTACTTTTTTTATCCATCCTTCAACTTGTTTTATGGAGGTAAATTCATCTTCTGTGCCCATAAGCAGTATCATGGGTGGCATATTATCTTTCAGATGATTTTTTGAAAGACTCAGTGTAGGATATTCCAATATCATCAAGTCTGGGCGTGAGGCCTTGCCGTAATTGTTTGGATTATTGCATCCCATCAAAGCAACCATGCTACCTCCAGCTGAAGCCCCTCCAACTGCTATCCGATTGGCGTCTATCCCAAATTCTTTGGCATGCGCTCTTAGCCATTGTATAGCATCCTTACAGTCTGCAACAGCGTCTTCCACTTTGGAACTGTCTTTTGAGGCAATACGATAGTCGAAAGAAATAGCCGTCATCCCAAGACTTGCGTAATGAGCACATTCACGATAGAATTGTAGAGGTGAACCATATTTCCATCCTCCTGCAAAGAACCATGCTATTGCTGAATGGGTACTTTTGCCTTCGGACCTGAATACATGTGCCTCAAGTATGTTGCCATTGGGTAATTTCTTATATGTCATTTTTGTGACATTGAAATGATATACAGGCTCTTCCAAATAGGGTTTAATAGCTTCGAACCAGACTCCAGCCATGCGTTCACGACCAAGTTTGTTCGGATGTACTTTGTCAGCTATTGTCATGGTTCTCCAATTATGAGTTGAATTTTGATCAACCAATGTTATTTGTTGATTGTTCAGCTCCTTAACGAGTTTCTTTATTTCTTCATTCAGTTCTGGAATATAACCATATTTAGGCAGTTTTCCACTTTCTGTAACTGTGGATAGAAAAATGTGCACTTGGGGGTTGATATGCATCATTTTCGTAATGATAGATCGATAACTGTTAATGATTCCTTTAATGGGCTTCTGGTCTATATGATGGTTGTGACCTGCGTGTATCAACACCATATCGGCAGGATACTTCTGATAAATACTGTCAGTTATAGCGTCAAGGAATTCCACAGGTTTCCCCCTGAAACCACAATTGGCAAGTGTTCCTATCCGGCACTCGCTTTTGTTGGGCCCTATGAAGTCAAACTCATATCCTGCTGCAAATAGTTTCTCCCATAAGGGGTAGAGGTAGGTCGAAAAACCTTTTCCACCTTCAGTGATAGAATCTCCAAACCCCATTATTGAGAAACGTTTCTGTTGTCCGGCTTGCGTAAGCATGCCGAACAACAGAGAAATCATTATTATATATAGTCGTTTTTGCATTTTCTTATTATGATCTTTACTAATAATGACGCAAAATAACGAGAAAATAATAGGTCGTATTCCTTTTTTTTATGTGATGCTGAGTTTTTTGCTCAGCATCGGATGTCTCTTGTTGGTTAGATAGAAGGAAAAAGAAAAAAGGAGCACCCTTGTTCAGGATGCTCCAATGATGTATATATCGGCTAAATATTAAGCCTCAGTTTCCTCGTCGTTAGCCTTGAACGAAGCCAAATCCTCTACCTGGAATGCCTTGATGTATGCTGACTTACCGAGAACGTCCTCCTCAGTCATGCGAACATATACGTTAGCACTCTTCTCGAAGAGCTCAGGAGCCTTAGTGGCATCGCGGAGGATGAGGAGTGACATC
>Ga0265298_10009188_pt1 | contig 11789 bp, 8 predicted proteins | sample AusTroGonzalo_MG_3_FD_193486 | JGI IMG/M metagenome (GOLD analysis project Ga0265298, IMG submission 193486) | Bovine rumen microbial communities from tropical cattle in Woodstock, Queensland, Australia - Gonzalo_01 | ecosystem: Host-associated > Mammals > Digestive system > Stomach > Rumen ...
CGAAGCCCTTGAGAAAGAACTCAAACGCCAAAGCTCCATCGAAATCGAGATTCCGCTGATCATCGGCGGCAAGGAAATCCGCACCGGCAATACCGGAAAGGTGGTGATGCCGCACGACCATCATCATGTGCTGGCTACTTACCACAAGGCAGGGCCGAAGGAGGTCCGGATGGCGATCGACGCAGCCATGGAGGCTCACAAGCAATGGTCCGAGACCGACTGGACGGTGCGTGCCGCCATCCTGATGAAGGCTGCCGAACTCATTTCAACGAAATACCGTGCGCTGATGAACGCCGCTACGATGCTCGGCCAGAGCAAGAACTTCTACCAGGCCGAGATCGACTCCACCTGCGAGCTCATCGACTTCCTGCGCTACAACGCCCACTTCGCATCCGAGATATACGGCTTCCAGCCGAAGAGCGCCAAGGGACAGATCAACACTGTGGAGTACCGCGCCCTCGAAGGCTTCGTCTTTGCGCTGACGCCGTTCAACTTCACGTCCATCGCCTCGAACCTCAACATGTCGCCGGTGCTGATGGGCAACGTGACCGTGTGGAAACCGTCCACTACGGCCATCCTCTCGAACTATTACCTGATGCAGATCTACAAGGAAGCCGGCCTGCCCGACGGCGTGGTGAATTTCATCCCGGGACAGGGTTCCGTGATCGGCAAGGAGATCTTCGCATCGAAACACCTGGCCGGCGTCCATTTCACCGGTTCCAGCGCCACGTTCAATACGCTCTGGCGCCAGGTGGGCGAAAACATCGACACCTACGTGAACTACCCGCGCCTGGTGGGTGAGACGGGTGGCAAGGACTTCATCTTCGTGACTCCGACCGCCGTGGCCGAGGACGTGGCCACCGCCGCCTTCTGCGGCGCCTTCGAGTTCCAGGGCCAGAAATGCTCGGCCGCTTCGCGCATGTATGTACCCAAGTCGCTCTGGCCGAAGATTCTGAAAGGCATGATGGCCTTTGCGGCTGAAGTGAAAATGGGCGACGTGTGCGACCCCGACAATTTCATCAACGCCGTCATCGACGAGGCTTCGTTCGACAACATTGCCGCCAACATTGCGTATGCGAAGAAATCGCGCAAGGCCAAGGTCGTTATCGGCGGCAAGTGCGACAAGAGCAAGGGCTATTTCGTGGAGCCGACGGTCATCGAGACCACCGATCCGCACTTCAAGACGATGGAAGAAGAGATCTTCGGACCCGTGCTCACCGTCTATGTCTATGAAGACAAGGATATGGACAAGGCCGTCGAACTCTGCGACACCACCTCTCCCTACGGCCTGACCGGCGCCGTGTTCGGACAGGACCGCCTGATGGTGCAGAAAGTCGCCGACAAGCTGCGCTATGCGGCCGGCAACTTCTACATCAACGACAAGCCCACTGGCGCCGTGGTCGGCCTGCAGCCGTTCGGCGGCAGCCGCAAGTCGGGCACGAACGACAAAGCCGGCGGTGAGTTCAACCTCATCCGCTGGGCCATCCCGCGCGCCATCAAGGAGACACTGGTCCCGGCCCGCGGCTACAAGTATCCTTACATGAAGTAATTCCGCAGCCATGGCTGGCAACCGGCAACTGCGCAATTCCCTGCTGCTTACGCTGACCGCCGCCATCTGGGGCGTCGCGTTCGTGGCACAAAGCAAAGGCAGCGCCTATATGGGCGCTGCCTCCTTCACGGGAATCCGTTCCCTCATCGCAGCTGCCGCGCTTTGCCCGCTGATCCTCCTCAACGACCGCAAGCAACGCGAAGCGGGTGGTAGTTGGAGCCGCGAGCATTTTTCCTGCGAGCGGGACAACTACCAGAGCGTAGCGGAGCGCAGATCGCTATGGCGCGCCGGCATCATCTGCGGCACGCTGCTCTGTATCGCCAGCCTGATGCAGCAGAAAGGCATCGAACTGGGAACCGGCGCCGGCAAGGCGGGCTTTATTACCGCCACCTACATCGTGCTGGTGCCGATTCTCAACCTGCTGGTTTTCCGCAAGCGGACCGGAGCGCTGTTGTGGGTGGGTGTCGTCATTGCCATCGTGGGACTTTACCTGCTGTGCATCAATGAATCGCTGTCCATCCAGCCCGGCGACTTGCTGGTGCTGCTCTGCGCCGTGGCCTTTTCGTTCCAGATCCTGGCTGTCGACCGCTTCTCACCGCGCTACGACGCGGTGAAGCTGGCCGCCATCCAGTTCCTGACCTGTGGTGTGCTGGCTTCCGTGCTGATGTTATTCATCGACATCGTCCCAGTCGGCCTGAAGGCATGGGCGGCGCCTTTCGCCACATGGGACGCGTGGATCCCGCTGCTCTACGCCGCCATCCTCTCCAGCGCCGTGGGCTATACCCTCCAGATCGTCGGCCAGAAGGGCCTCAATCCCACGCTGGCTTCGCTAATCATGAGCACGGAATCACTCTTCGCCGTACTGGCCGGCTGGCTCATCCTCCACCAGCGCCTCACCCCGCGCGAACTCCTCGGCGCCGCCCTGATCGCCGTCGCCGTCATCCTCGCGCAACTCGCCCCGTCCTCAAAAAAAGCCTGATTTGAGGATGGACACTATCGCGGGGCCAGCTTGCGCCGATTTGGCGCGGGTGGTATCTCTTCCCGAGAGCATTTTTTCTGCTCTCGGGAAGAGATACCAGAGCGCCCGGCGCAAGCCTATTCGAAGAACGGCGCCTTGCTGTCTTTTTCGGAGAGGATGACCTCGTCGGGGGAGATGCCCCAGTCGATATGGAAAAACGGATCGTTCCAGCGATACGATCCTTCGGCTTCAGGAGCGTAATAATTGTCGCACTTATACTGGAAGATCGTGTCGTCCTCCAACACCAGGAAACCGTGCGCGAAGCCGCGCGGAATGAAGAACTGACGCTTGTTGTCCCCGCTCAGCACTACGCTCACATACTTGCCCAGCGTCGGCGAGCCGGGACGGATGTCCACCGCCACGTCGAGCACGCAGCCCCGCACGACGCGCAGGAGTTTGGCCTGCGCCTGGTCGCCTTTCTGGAAATGAAGGCCGCGCAGCACGCCTTTCTTCGCAGAAAGCGATTCGTTGTCCTGCACGAAATGCACCGGTCCGACCTGCTCCAGCAATTCCCGCTCCACAAACGATTCGAAGAAATAGCCGCGGTGGTCGCCGAAAACGCGGGGTTCAATGATCAGGGGGCCTTCAATGTCAGTTTTTAGGTAATTCATCGGTTTCTGTTTTAAACTGTACAAAGGTACGTTTATTTTTCGTAAATTTGTAGGATTTGAAACAAAACACCCATGTATAAGATCGAATCCCACCCGATATTGGAAATCCCCCAGGAGGATCTCCACGAGTTTCTCTTTGATGGACAGAAGGTCTGCGGCCAGAAAGGCCAGACCATCGCCGCCGCCCTGCACCAGGCCGGCTTTCCCATCCACCACCACAGCCTGAAGGACCGCAAGCGCACGCTGGAATGCGGCATCGGCAAATGCGGTGCCTGCGAAATGCTGGTCGACGGACACATCCGCCGTATCTGCATCACCAAGGTGGACGGCGTGCGCGAGGTGCGCCGCGTCGGCAAGGAAAGCTTCAACTCGGTCGACACCGCTTCCGGCAGGGAAAATCCGGCCAAGAAAGTCTACCGCACGGCCGTGGCCATCATCGGCGCGGGTCCGGCCGGCCTGGCCGTCCGCGAGGAACTCAACAAGGCGGGCATCGACAATCTGGTCCTCGACAACAACGATTCCATCGGCGGACAGTTCCAGATGCAGACGCACCAGTTCTTCTTTTTCGAGAAGGAGCAGAAATTCGGCGGCATGCGCGGCTTCGACATCGCCCGGACACTGGCCGGCGATTCGCACGAAGGCATCCTGCTCAACTGCGTGGTGTGGGACATCCTGGAAGGCAGGCGGCTGGCTGTGAAGAACGTGTCTACCCAGGAAATCTTCTATGTGGATGCCGAACAGCTGGTCGTGGCGGCGGGCGCCCTGCCCTTCATGCCTGCCTTCAAGAACGACGACCTGCCCGGCGTCTATACGGCGGCCGTCGTGCAGCGGATGATGAACAAGGAGTTCACCCTGCTGGGCAAGAACATCCTGACCGTGGGAGCCGGCAACATCGGTTACCTCACCTCCTATCAGGCCATGCAGGCCGGCGCGCACGTGAAAGCCATCATCGAGGCCATGCCGCATGAGGGCGGCTTCCCCGTACAGGCCAACCGCCTCCGCCGCCTGGGTGTTCCCATCATGACTGGCTATACGCTTGTCGAGGCCATCCCCAACGAAGACTACAGCAGCGTGACGGGCGCCATCATCGCCCAGTGCGAGAACTTCAAGCCGATTCCGGGCACGGAAGTCCGCATCGACGGCATCGACTGCATCAACATCTGCACGGGCCTGCTGCCCGACAGCCAGCTGCTGCGCAAGGGCGCCGAAGTGTTCGGTCGTGCCTGCCACGGCGTGGGCGACGCAGTCCGCATCGGCGAGGGAACCTCGGCCGTACTCCGGGGCCGCCAGTGCGCCTATGAGATCCAGATGGAACTCGGCCGCCGCATCGACTACAATGCCTATCTCGCCGTATCCAAGGAATATATCGACTCCCAGCAGCGGCCCACCCGCCTGCTCGACGAACCGCGCAAACCCTCGCCCGAGCGCCAGCGCAAAGGTGGCTTCGTGATCGCCGACTGCCTCTACGGCTTTGCCTGCAACCCTTGCTCGTTCTCCTGCAAGCAGGGCGCCATCACCAAGAGTTCCACCTCCGTCACCCCGACCATCGACTACGACAAGTGCATCGGCTGCATGGAGTGCGTGTCGCACTGCCCGGGCCTGGCCATCTTCGGCTACCGGCCCGACCGCAAGCAGTTGTTCCTGCCCATTGAATTCGCTGTCGAAAAAGGCGCCGAAGTCTTCCTGGTCGACGACAACGGCCAGAAGGTGGGCGAAGGTGTCGTGGAGCGCATCCTTGTCAAACCCAACAAGACGAATATCGCAGTGGTGAAGGCCGAAAAACTCTACGACACGACCTCCGAAGAAGCGCTGCTGGCCGCCCGCGGTTTCATCGTCAAGGAACAATATCCCGAACCGCTGGAACTCACGCCGGCTGAGGTGGACGACGACTTCACCTACATCTGCCACTGCGAAGACGTTCGCCTGCGCGACCTGCTCGCCCTGCTGAAGGGCCGCACCAGCATCACCGCCCAGGAGCTCAAGCATATCTCCCGCCTGGGCATGGGCCCGTGCCGCGGTTCCCGCTGCCTGCCGAGGGCAAAACAGGCACTCCGTCCCTATGGGATCGAGATTACCGGTGAATTTACGCCCCGCGGCCCGATGTCCAACCTCGTGGAGATCGGTGGCGTTTGCAACGTCGACCGGAAGATGGAACTCATCACCAATCCGAAATGCACCGACGTGGAAATCCACCGCGTGGGCGCTTTTGTGGCCGGTGGCGGCATGGCGGGCACCGCTTTGTTCCGTTACCTGGCGGAAGCCGGCATGAAGCCGGTGCTGGTCAACAACGAGCATGGCAGTTCATGGCGCTGCATCGCTGGCGGCCGTCCCGCCTTCTCGCTGCCCGCACTGGCCGATATCGCCACCCACAACCTGGAGATTTTCCGCGAAGTGCAGGCACTGCGCAACATCGACCTCAAGATGACGCGCTATGTGAACTTCGTCCACGACGACGCCACCTACCGTTCACTCGATGCCTCGCGCGCCTGGTCAAACGCCTATATGATTGACAAGAAGGATTTTGCGAAAGAGATTTCGCCGTACATCAATCCTTCTCTCGACCTCTACAGCCATGCGCTGATCTCACTGGACTGCTGGCAGGCCACTCCGGGCAAGACCATCGACACGGTGCGCCAGCTCGGTATCCAGGCCGGCGGGCAGGTGTTCGAAGACACGGAAGTTATCAACGTCGAGAAAGTCGGAGCGCAGTACCGCATCACCGTCCGCAGCCGCGAGGGACGCTATGTCCGGTATGAAACCGAGGTGTTCGTCAATGCGATGGGTGCCGGCGCGGAAAAATTCGCCCGGCAGCTGGGCATCGAAACCGGGCTCTATCCGGTGCGGCACCAGGCCTTCATCACCAAGCGCCTGCCGCTCCTCGGAAAGGACGGCGACTCGCTCGACATGCTCATCGACCGCCGCCACTACAAAGGATTCTCTGCCGTCTACGGCCAGCAGCTGGCGGAGACCGGCCAGATCATCGGCTGCGCCTCCCCGGCGCAGGATGCGACCGACGCCGCCAAGAACCTGAAGGTCAATACGCAAGAGTTCCTGGAGATTGCTTCCGAGGTGTTCACGGAGTGGATTCCGCAGCTGAAAGGCATGAGCTTCCAGGCCACCTGGTGCGGCTACTACACGGAGCCGCGCTACATCATCGATCCGGCGCTGGGTCTCTTCGTGGGCATGCGCGGCCACGGCTTCATGCTGTCGCAGTACATCGCGAAACTCTACGTCGATGCTCTCCTCGGCCGTGAGGTCCCCGACTACTTCCGCGATCTCGCGCTCGGCGGCCCCGGCTTGTCAGAGCAGGCGTTCAAGTAATACTGGGGCGCTGCCCCAACCCCCGCCGCTCCAGCCAGCTATTACACAAGGCCCTCCCGCTTGGCTTCCGCTAGCGCCTGATGGCGCCTCTTACTGAAGAGATCAGAGCGCCAAGCGCAAGCTTAAAGCCGTTTCAGGCAGTCTTTCAGGGATTCCTGCCATGGCCGCAGGGCGATGCCGAAGTCGCGGACGATCTTGGCTTTGGACATCGTGGAATGGGCAGGGCGGACGGCCGGTGACGGGTATTCGGCCGTGGTGATGGGCTTCACGTGGCAGGGGAGGCCGGCTTCGCGCATGATGGTGGCGGCGAAGTCTGCCCAGGAGCAGACGCCGTCGTTGGTAAAGTGATAGATTTCGCCGTGGCGATGGCCGATTCGCTGAAGGAGGGCCAGGATGGTTTCGGCCAGGTCGCGGGCATAGGTCGGAGATCCGACCTGGTCGCAGACCACGCCCACTTCGGGCCGCTCGGCGCCAAGCCTGAGCATCGTCTTGACGAAATTGTTGCCGAAAGGAGAATAGAGCCAGGAGGTGCGGATGATCAGGCCGCGGCATCCGCTGTGACGGACGGCGTCTTCGCCGTCGCGCTTGCTCCGGCCGTAGGCCGAGAGCGGATGGCGGCGGTCGGTCTCCCGGTAGCCGTAAGCCTTCCGTCCGTCGAATACGTATTCGGTGGAAATGTGGACCAGGGCTGCGTCGTGGCGGAGAGCGGCGCGGGCCAGGACACCGGGCCCCGTGGCATTGATGAAGTGGCACAGGTCGGTCTCACTTTCAGCCGCATTCACATTGGTGTAGGCGGCGCAGTTGATGATGGCGCCGATGTTCTCTTCGGCCAGCATCCGGTCGACGGCGCGGCGGTCGCAGATATCGAGCTTGCGCACCTGCCCGTCGGGGCGGATGTCTGTGAAAATGAAATCGGGCCGTCCTTCCGTCAGCAGCCGGAGTTCAGTGCCCAGTTGCCCGAAGGCGCCGGTAACCAATACTTTCTTCATCACGCTTAAAAATTTGTGCAAAGTTAAAAATTATTAAAGTATCTTTGTAAGTTAAATTAAGGTAAAACCGCTATTATGGATTACAATACGCAGCGAGAGAAACTCATCCTGCCCGAGTACGGCCGGAACGTGCAGAAAATGATCGAGCAGGTGAAAGCCATCGAAGACAAGGAGAAACGCAGCGAACAGATGCGCGCCGTGGTGCAGGTGATGGGTATCCTGAACCCGCAGATCCGCGAACTGAACGACTATAAGCACAAACTCTGGGACCACGCCCAGGTGATCGGCGGCTTCGACCTCGACATCGATGCCCCGTATCCGGCTCCCACGCCGCAGCAGTTCGAGGAGCGCCCCGATATCATCAAGCTTCCCAATACGCCCGTCAAGGCTGCCTGCTATGGCCGGAACATCGAGAACATGATTGCATTGATCGCCGAGCGGGAAGACGATGATCTCAAGAAAGAGATGATCCGCACCCTGGCCCTCTACATGCGTCAGCAATACCTCATCTGGAACAAGGACAATGTGGCGGAAGAGACCATCTTCGCCGACATCGAGCGCCTGTCCGACGGCAAGCTCAAGGTGCCCGAAGACATCCACCTGGGCGCCATTTCCCAGAATGCCAACTTCGCCCGGCCGGGTATCAGCGTGGGAACGCAGAACGGTGGAGGTTACAACAACAAGAAGAACCGCAACTGGAAACGGAAGAAATAACGATGGCAGACAAGAAGACCCGGAAAGCCAGCACCAAGGCAGCCCAAAAGCCGGCCAAGAAGAAAAAAGCGCCGGCGCGGAAGGTGTCCGCCCCGCGCGAACCCCTGCTGACCGACGGTCGCAGGAGAATGATCCGTATCATCCTCGGGGTGGCTTTCAGTCTGCTGGCCATTTATACGCTGGTGGCGCTGCTGTCGTATATCTTCACCTGGACGTCTGACCAGAGCCTGCGCTTCGACAGCCGGATGTTCACCACGGAGGTGACGGCCGAAAATGCCGGCGGAAAGATTGGCTTTGTCTGGGCGAACTTCTTGATTTCCAAATTGTTCGGCCTTGGCGCCTTTGCCATCCCCATTTTCCTGGGTGCCTTGGCGGTCTATTGCTTCCGGCTCCGGAACGTGAATCTGCTGCGGGTCTTCCTGCTCTGTGCCTTCGGCGCGGTGATCTTCTCCGTGCTGCTGGCCTTCATTTTCAGCTTTACGCCATATGGGACGATGATGGGTAGCGGGGCTGGGGGCTCCTATGGACACTATGCCTGCCGCTGGCTCTGCTCGATGATCGGCAAGGCCGGAACGGCAGCCGTGCTGGTACTCATCCTTTTCCTCTATGCCTGCCTGCTTACCCCGAAGGTGGCATACTGGTTCGATGACCTGCTCTATGGCCTGTCGCACCGGGAGAAACCAGAAGAAGAGGAGGATACGGAAGAAGAAGAGGGAGAAGATCCGGAAGAAGCGGACGAAGTCCCGCTGATCGTGGAAGGGGCTGAGGAGGCTGATACCGATCCGACCGACGACTGGCTCGATGCCGCCGATACGGAACCTGAACCGGAGCCGGAACCCGAGCCGGAACCGGAACCGAAGGATGAAGAACAGGCCGATACGGCCGCCGATGTCCCCCTGACCGTCGAGAAGAGTGAAAATGAGATCGTGGACGGTCTCTCAGACGAACAGTGGCGCGAACGTTACGACCCGCGGCTCGACCTGCCCCGCTTCAAGCTGCCCCCGATGTCGCTGCTCAACGACTACAAGGACATGTGGTACGAGGTTTCGCGCGAGGAACTCGAGAACAACAAGCAGCGCATCGTCAATGCGCTCAACAGCTATAAGATCCGGGTCAAGGGCATTACGGCCAAGATGGGCCCGACCGTGACCCTCTACAAGATCCAGCTCGACGACGGCATCAAGGTCGCCCAGGTCCGCAACCTGGAGGAAGACATCGCCATCTCACTGGGAGCCAAGGGTGTGCGTGTGGTCACGCTGCTCGATTCCGTGGGTATCGAGGTGGCCAATGTCAAGCCCAGCGTGGTGGCCCTCAAGTCCGTGTTGGGTTGCCAGCAATACCAGGAAGCCTCGCAGAAGATGGAGCTGCCGATGGCCATCGGCATCACCGTCACCAACGAGCCCTTCTTCCTCGACCTGGCCAAGATGCCGCACCTGCTGGTGGCCGGCGCCACGGGACAGGGCAAATCGGTGGGCCTGAACGTGATGATCACCTCGCTCCTGTATGCCCGCCATCCCGCCGAGATGAAACTCGTGATGGTCGATCCCAAAAAGGTGGAATTCTCGCTCTACGAGAAGCTCGACAAGCACTATCTGGCCATGCTGCCCGACGCCACCGAAGCCATCATCACCGACACCAAGAAGGTGGCCAACACGCTGAACTCCCTCTGCATCGAGATGGACGACCGCTACGAGCTGCTCAAGAAGGCCGACGTGCGCCAGCTTAAGGAGTACAACGCCAAGTTCCTGAACCGCCAGCTCAATCCGCTCAACGGACACAAGTACCTGCCCTACATCGTGGTGATCATCGACGAGTTCGGCGACCTGCTGATGACAGCGGGCCGTGAGATCGAAAACCCGATCGCCCGCCTGGCACAGAAAGCCCGTGCCGTGGGTATCCACCTGATCATCGCCACCCAGCGCCCGACGGTCAACATCATCACCGGTTCCATCAAGGCCAACTTCAACTCGCGCGTGGCCTTCAAGGTCAACACCGGCACCGACTCCAAGGTCATCATCGACGCTCCGGGCGCCAACCGCCTGGTGGGCCGCGGCGACATGCTGGTGGTCTATCCGGGCCACGACCTGACCCGTGTGCAGTGTGCCCTGGTCGATACGCCCGAGATCATCAATATCGTGAAATACATCAGCAGCCAGCGGGGCTACAGCGGTCCTTTCGAATTGCCTGAATACGTGGATCCCAACGACGAGGATGCAGGCGGCATGAACGACATCGACCTGCACCGCCGCGACCAACTTTTCGAGGAGTGCGCGCGGATGGTAGTCCAGTACCAGCAGGGCTCCACTTCGATGCTGCAGCGCAAGCTCAACGTGGGTTATGCCCGTGCCGGCCGCATCATGGACCAGCTGGAGGCCGCCGGCATCGTGGGACCGCAGGAAGGCAGCAAGGCGCGTGCGGTTTTGGTGACCGATCTCGATACTTTGGACCGAATTTTGGAATCACTCAATCATATCTAAAATGATCGAGTGATGAAACGCTTCTTTTTTCTCGTGGCCATCCTCCTCTGCACCGTTTCCGGCGCACAGGAACGCTTTTCCTGCCGTTTCAAGATGGTGGAGCGGGAAAGCGGCAAGACCATCGCGGAAGGGAAAGGTTACGTACAGGGCGATTGCTATCGCCTGGAAACCGAATGGATGCAGGTATGGTGCAATGGAAAGGACCGTTGGATCTGGTCCTCGTCCAGCGAGGAACTGGTCATCGAGCCCAACGACGTGTCGTTCCTGAAAGATATCGATGTGACCCGTCAGACAGGTGGAAAGGCTGTCATCGACTATGAAGGCTATACCATCACGCTGACCGACATCCAGGAGAAGGCTGAGCCCTGGTCGGGCACCTTCTTCATCATCGATCCCGAATTGTTCGGCGACAATACGATTATAACAGACCTGCGTTGACGAAGACCTCGACGATCGAGGGATAAGTGCCTTCCAGATATTCCGGGAGGCGCTCTTTTTCTACCCATTCGGCCCGGGAGATGTCTTCTTCCAGCTGGGGAAGGAGAGGCTCCTCACGGTCGTCGCTCATTGCATACCAGTAGGTGTGCTTGAGAATCTTCTGGCCGAAGAGCTGGTAGGTGTGGTGGGTGATGCAGATGAGGCGGCCGAGCTGGAGTTCGTGCAGGCCTGTCTCCTCTTCGACCTCGCGCAGGGCGCAAGTCTCGATGGTCTCGCCGGGTTCCTGCTTGCCCTTGGGCAGATCCCACAGTTCGTGGCGGTAGATGAGCAGATACTGCCCCTCCCGGTTGCGGACCAGGCCGCCGCCGGCAGTGATTTCTGTGAAATGGGAACAGAATTCCGGGAAGGATGCGTCGTCGACGACGATGCGTTCACGCTCAAAATAGACGTTCTGCATTTTTTGCTACCTTTGTATGGATAAAAGCAACTGCAAAAGTAGTGTTTCCTGCGGAATTTATCAACGAAATGCGCGATTCTCTCGGCCCGGAACGGGCGGAGCGGGTGCTTTCGGCATTGGCCGGAGAGCCCGCGGTGTCGGTGCGCGTGAATCCGCGCAAACTGACGCTGGTAGCGTTGCGCGCGCATTTCGGCACCCTGGCTGGTGATGTGGTG
>Ga0265298_10009189_pt1 | contig 11789 bp, 9 predicted proteins | sample AusTroGonzalo_MG_3_FD_193486 | JGI IMG/M metagenome (GOLD analysis project Ga0265298, IMG submission 193486) | Bovine rumen microbial communities from tropical cattle in Woodstock, Queensland, Australia - Gonzalo_01 | ecosystem: Host-associated > Mammals > Digestive system > Stomach > Rumen ...
TGCCCGTTCCTTCAGTTCTTTTCCGGTATCGCGGCACGATGTCAGCAAGCCTGAAACAGCGGCAATAGCGACCGAAAGGCAAAATATGATTCTTTTCATGACACTGGATTTTCGGTAGTTTCTGTTCCTTGGGTGTCTTTGGATTGGGTTTGCAAAGTTACAATAATTATCGGACACTGCAATACAAATCCGTCATTATTCCGCGAGGAAGTCTCATTTTACGGCAGAAGCGCCTCCATCCTCTGTTTCCGTCCCGCTGTCTTTACGCTGTAAAAAACGGGTGATTAACGGGTGATTAACGGGTGATTAACGGGTGATTCGGCGCACCGTCAGCACTGACATAGCCCTTCCGCAGAGCAAGACAAACAAAACAAAGACCTCCCTACAGACTCACTGCGGAAGGTATGGTCTCTGTGTTTGGTAAACTTTATTTCGCGATGGTACGCTGGCGTAGAGCCTCATACAGCATCACACCGGCGGCCACCGACACATTCAGGCTCTCTATCGCCCCCGACATGGGGATGCGCACCTGTGCTGTACAGCGCCGGAGGTTTGGCTCGTAAATGCCTTTCTCCTCGCTGCCCATCACAATAGCCAGCGGACCGGTCATGTCCGCCGCTGTATAGATTTGTGAGGCATGTTCTGTAGCCGCAACGACTGCCAGACCGGAGTCACGCAGGGTACGAAGGGTGTCCTGCAGATTGTCCGTCTTGCAAACTGGCAGACGGTGCAGCGCGCCCGCACTGGTCTTCACCGCATCGCCGTTCACGGAGGCGCTTCCGCGCGAAGGAATGACGAGAGCGTGCGCACCCACGCAGGCGCATGTGCGGGCGATAGCTCCGAAGTTCCTCACGTCCGTCACGCCGTCCAGCACCATCACTAAAGGAGTCTCTCCCCGCTCGAAAACCGACTGCACGATGTCTTCGACTCGGCAGAAATCAACCGGCGACAGAAAGGCTATCACGCCCTGGTGGTTTTTGTCTGTGAACTGGTTGAGGCGTTCCACCGGCACTTTCTGCACCTGGGTTGCCGATTCCGCTCCCAAGGCGGCTAACCGGTCGGTCAGTTGTTTGGCAAGAGCTGACGACATGTCGCGCCGTACCAGCACTTTGTCCAGCGTCTTGCCCGCATCCAGTGCCTCGATAACGGCATGCAGCCCGAATATCATCTCGCGCTCCTTCGGCCGTCGCGTGGGCGCGTCAAAAGGTTTCTTGCGAGTGGATGGACGCTGCGGCGAAACGGATGGTTGTTGGCCGGCTGACTGACTCTTGTAGAACATGGTTCGGATGGATTGTCTGAATAAGAAATAGGAAACAGGTGGAATCAGGACTGGGGTGTCACAGCGGAGGCGCATACCCGCGCGGCATCTGTGTCCGGCAGGCATTCCAACCCGTACAAAGGTACCGTTTCAATCATCTCCACAATAGTTTTGTACAATGTATCCATCATTGTGGGGTCTATCTTCAGGCCGCTGGCGGAAGACAGCATGTAGGCGTAAGCCTCGGGCAGACGCAGACGGCGCGCTTCGTTCCGGGGAGCCTGTGTCAGTTTCACAATGCCCCCGACGGGAGCCGACTGGTTCTTGTAGCACGGGGTCTTCCCGCTCCACGGCGAGCCATACACGCGAACCACACGGCGGCTCGTTCCGTCCGCCTGCTGTTCATCGGCGATACGGAGAATCGGATTGTCGTCGTTCAGCAGCCACGATTCTGGGAATGCCTCCTGCCAGAGGCGTGCATGCGTGGATTTGCCTGTGCCCGATTTGCCGAGGAACAGATAGCCTAGTCCGTTGCGCACCACCACCGCCGCGTGCATCTCCAAGGTCCCCGACGCTGCCGATGCGAACGCATAGGTCAGCATCGCCGCATTATTAACGGCAAAACGGAAGTCTCCGTTTTCTACGCTGAAACGAACCTGCCGGAAATCTTCTGTAGCACGCATGCGGCAGCAGACGGAAGCCTCTTTCTGCGGAGCCACGGCAAAGAGCCAGTCGCTTCCTGCACGGTAAACCTCAATGCGGGGCATGTCGTCTTCCGAGACATCGGTAAACACGTGCGTGCAGCCTTCTTCCTGCAAATCCTCGTCGGACATGGCAAGTCTGAACAGCGGTTCTGTGGCCGCAGCCTCGTCTTCAGGGATACGGAATGGGGAATAGTTACTGAGTTGCTCTGACCATTCCTCACTGATTTCCATGCAGAACACATGCCCTGCTACTCGATAATACCTTCGTTCCGCCATGTATCGATCGTTTTCTGTGAGTCGGCTAGGGCCTGCTCACGGGTTACTTCGTATTCTTCGGTCAGCAGATCAGCCAGTGTCTCCGCATCAAAGGAACGCCCATCGGAAACATGTTGCCACAAGTAGGCGGCGGTCTCGTTCAAGGTAAGCATCTTGTTGAAGTTGATTTGTTCGAGGCTTTCGCCCACCAGAATAAATTCATCGCCTAACGGGCGCAGTTTGAAGCCTTTTTTTGCTCTCATCGTTGTTCGTGATATAAGTGTTTTACGATTGTATGTCTGTATAGTTTCAGCCACAGGCGGCGCGGACGGCATATATGCCGCCATATCCAGCCTCGTGTGCGGGGCTTGCGCAGTCCGCGTGGGGAGGTGATGCGGACCACGGTTCCCAGGATGTCCGTTGTCTTGCAATGCTCTTCACCGCGGAGATTGCCGTCTCCCGCCAGCGTGACCTCATCGCTGTCCACACGCACCACACGGTGCAGCACATAGGTCACTTCTCCGTCCGTAATCCGGCGGATGCGCGCCAGACAGATGTCACCGACCTTTACCTCGGGCTTCCGCACCAATATCACCGTATCATGGCCGCCTTCAATAAACGGGCGCATGCTGAATCCTGTCGGTGTAAACACCACCTGACGGCCTTCTTGCAGAAGGGCGGCTATCTCCGGAATCAGGATATGGTTGGCTACGAGGTGAGGCATGGCGGATTGTTAGCGGAGACGGAGGAATCCGATGCCGAAACGGCGGACGGCCTCTCTCTCCAGTTCTTCACGTACCGACGGGTCGGCAATCCGTATGAGGGCTTTCGCGCGGTCGGCCAGCGGCAGGTTGCGCAGATACGCGATGCCGTGTTCTGTCACGATATACTGCGCCTGGAAGCGGGTCGTTACCACGCCGGCACCCGGTGCCAGACGCGGTACGATTTTCGACTGTCCTTTCGCCGTCATGCTGGTCAGCGCGAGGAAGCATTTGCCACCTTCGCTCTGCGAGGCGCCGTAGAAGAAGTCATGCTGCCCGCCGACACCCGAAATCACGGTCTCGCCGATGGAATCCGCACAAATCTGGCCGGTCAAATCCACTTCGATGGCCGAGTTGATGGACATGGCCTTCGGATTCTGGCGGATTATCTGCGGGTCGTTCGTATAGGCCACATCGTGAATCTCGACATCCTGATTGTAGTCCGTATAGTCATACAGCCGCTTCGAGCCGAGCACAAGCGAACCTACCGACTTTCCGGGACGTATCTTCTTCTGCGAGTTGTCAATAACACCCGACTCTATCAGCGGCAGCACGCCGTCAGTGATGGCTTCCGTATGAAGCCCCAGATGACGGTGGTCACTCAGCGCGTTGATGACTGCATTCGGAATGCCGCCTACGCCGATTTGCAAGGTGGCGCCGTCCGGTATTTCCGCCGCGATAAAGTTGCCGATGCGTGTCTCCACCTCCGTCGGAGCCGGAGTCGGTACCTCCACCAGAGGTTCGTCAAGGCGGCACACCGCAGCCAGTTTGGAAACGTGTATCTTGGCCGGTCCCTGCGTATGCGGCACATGGCTGTTCATCTGTGCAATTACCGCGCGGGCGCATTCGCAGCCCGAGTACGCCAGGTCTGCCGAAATACCGAACGAGCAGTAGCCGTCCTCATCAGGAGTGGACACCTGCAGCATCATCACATCGCAACCCAATTGTCCGTTGCGGAACATACCGGGCACCTCACCCAGAAATACGGGTATCGTGTCCGCTGTCCCGTCGCGCATTGCCTGGCGCAGATAGTTCGGAACAAAAATGCTCAGCGCACGGAACGAATCCATATACTCCTTGCGCGCATACGGCGCACCTTCCGCATGAATGGCGAATCCTGAAATCAGTTTCACGTCCCGCAGTTCCGGAGCGCGGGCAGTCAGAGCCTTGAGCAGCACCATCGGTACAGAGGTTGAACCTTGCACCACGACCGTATCCCCCGAACAAACCAGACGGACCGCCTCTTCAGGAGTCATATAATTGCACGTGTTTTCCATGTTTCTTTATTGTTTGCCGTAGTCTTCGTTGAACTTGGCCAGACGTTTGTCCAGTTCCTCATACTGGTCCTCGCGGATGGCGCTTGCACAGCCGCGCATGCCTTCACGCGCCGCACCGGTCGGTGCCAGGGCAATGGCTGATACGCCATAGTATATCAGTTTGTTCAGCATCTTCTCGCCTGTCCAGTCCTTGTATCCGAACGTGAAGAAGAAACCGTCACCGACGGGCTTCCCGTCGGCATCCTTGTCATATACGACATGGAAGCCGTTGCGTACCATAATCTCTTTGATGCGTGCGGCACGGCGCGCATACTCGCGTGTGTTGTCCACAAAACGCAACTTGCCCTGGCAGGCCGCACGAAACATCGCCGCCATAGCGAACTGCACAGAATGAGTCACACCTGATGACAGGCTGTACAGGATTATATAGACAAAGTTGCGCAGGAACTGCCCGTCGTTTCCGTAGCGTGTGCCCAGCGACGGGAAGCAACGGTGGGCAAGTGCCGGATTCATGGCTACGATGGCACCGCGCTGGCCGGCATACGAGAACATCTTCGAGGCGGAAATCATGTGCACGCAGTTGTTCGTATAGCGTCCCACCGTCGGCTGGTAAGGCGGCTCGTAGGGAGTACCCCGTTTCGGGTCGCGGAAATCCATATTCAGATACGCCAGGTCTTCAATTACCAGCACATTGTATTTGGTAGCTAGCCTTCCGATAATTTCCAGTTCGCGCTCCGTCAGGCACATCCACGACGGATTGTTGGGGTTGGAGAACAGCATGGCCGCTATGCGACCCGTCTTGAAATGGCGTTCTAGTTCCTCTTCCAGCGCCTCACCGCGGAAATCGGCAATGTCAAAACAGTCCACCCGCACTCCGATTACCTTGCACTGCTGTTTCTGCACGGGGAAACAGGGGTCTGCGAAAAGCACGGTGTCACGCTGTGAATCCAGTTGCGACATGGTCATGTTCAACGCAAAAGCGGCTTGCATCGACCCTACTGTCGGAACAATGCACTCGTCAGGAATATCAAGCCCGACAAATGCCTTGACAAACTCCGATCCCCAGTGTTTCAGTTCGGGGATTCCTGTAATGACGGGATACTTTGAGCCGTAGCCTTTCAGCAAGGCTTCATGCTCCGCCTCAATGCCCACCTTCTCCGCAGAAAGCCCCGGTTCACCGAGTTCCATGTGGATGAATTCCTCGCCTGTCGCGCGTTCGATATCCTTCACCACGCCCACCAGTTGACGGATGGACGCGGCACCCAGTTCGTGGGCGTTGCGCAGACCGAAATCAATACAGATGTGGTCCACTGTCTGTTTGTCCAAAGGAAAAGCCATAGTCTTGTCTTCTTTGGGGATTTTGTCCTGTTTGTTGCAAATATACTTCAAAGCGCCTTAATGTCTTGAAGCGGCATAGCCCGCTTCCACCGCCGCCGTATTGGAAGCCACTACAGCCTCACCTTTGCGTGCGAAGACACGCTGTACGCCGGCAATCATCTTGTCGTGGTCGATACCCAGCATCGGAATCGCTGCACCGAGCAGCACCATGTTGGCTGCCTGCGACGGTGCTCCCGCCTCTTTGGCCAGTTGCTCTACATCCAGCAGCACGTGGTTTTTGTGGGCGCGCACATGCGACAGCACCTCCTCAATAGCCGGATAATCGGGGATATTCACAAACGGAACCGATGACGTGACAATCCATCCGTCCGGTTTCAGATATGAAATATAACGCAATGCCTCCATCGGTTCCAGCGAGATGATGAGGTCTGCATTGCCTTTCTCGATAAGGTCGCTCATGATGGGGTCTGACGACAGGCGCAGATTACTCTGCACGTCACCGCCGCGTTGGCTCATGCCGTGTACTTCCGCCTGCTTCAGATACAGACCTTCGGCCAGGGCGGCTTCACCGATAACCGTGGCAATGGAGAGGATACCTTGTCCCCCCACACCTGCCAGTATGATATTCTTGTTCATAATATCTACACAATGAATGGGTTGTTTATTTCTTTGCCGCCTTCAGATGGCGTTTCAGAGTTTGGATACACTCGCGGCGTGCAATCACTACGCTCGTTCCTGCATAGTCAATCTCCTCGCGAAGCACCTGCTTGATTTCCTCCATGTTCTTGGGAAGGGGTACCACCACGCGCACATGCTCTTTCTCCACGCCAAGGCCGTAGCATATCTGTTCCAGTCTGCCGGTGCCTGCCGAATCCTGACCGCCGGTCATACCTGTAGTTAGGTTGTCTGAAATGAGAATCACCACATTGGAGTTTGAGTTCACACAATCCAACAAACCGGTCATGCCTGAATGAGTGAACGTCGAGTCGCCGATGACGGCTATCGAAGGGTGCTGACCCGCATCGGCCGCACCTTTGGCCATCGTTACCGACGCTCCCATCTCCACCGTCGCATGCAGTGCATGGAAGGGTGACAGCGCACCAAGCGTATAGCAGCCGATGTCCCCGAAGATGCGCGGTGATGCGTACTCACGCGCCACCTCGTTCAAGGCAGCATACATGTCACGATGTCCGCAACCCTGGCAGAGAGCCGGCGGACGGGAAACCACCAGACTGTCCGCCTCACGGGACGGCAACGGCTGCATGCCCAGTGCCGGACGCACACAATCGGGCGATAGTTCGCCCATGCGTGGTAGCACCCCCGTCAGGCGGCCGAGTACTTTAACCGATGACGGAACCATGCCGCGCAGCAGTTCTTCCACCACAGGCTGGCCTTCTTCCACTACCAGAATGTCTTCCGCACCGTCCTTCACCATGCGGTCGATAAGCGCCGTCGGAAGCGGATATTGGGTTATTTTCAGAATCGAACGGGTCGTATCGCCCGCCAGATGCTCCGTCACGTAGTTGTAACCGATGCCGCAGGTCAGGATGGCATGGCGGGGGTCCGTACCCCGCGTATAGACATTGTGTCCGGCGGTCTCCGAGGCGCGAACGAACTCGTCTTGTGCTGCCACCAATTCCGCATAGTTGCGCTTCGCAAAAGCCGGCAGCAGAATGAAATGCTGGACATTCTCCGGAAGCGACATCTTGTTCTGGCGCGGGGTTCCGTCTTTCGTCACCACCACCGCACGGGAGTGAGCCATGCGTGTCGTGACACGCATTAGCACCGGCGTATGCAGCCGCTCCGACATGGCGAAGGCAGCATCTGTCATGTCGTAAGCCTCCTGCTGGTTCGACGGCTCAAAAGTGGGTATCATGGCAAATTTGCCATAGAAACGGCTGTCCTGTTCATTCTGCGACGAGTGCATCGACGGGTCGTCCGCCGCCAGCACTACCAGACCGCCGTTCACCCCTGTGATAGCCGCATTCATGAAAGCGTCCGCGCAGACATTCATACCCACATGTTTCATGCACACCAGCGCGCGCTTCCCCATATACGCCATGCCGAGAGCCGCTTCCATCGCCGTTTTCTCATTAGTCGCCCAACGGCAGAAAATCGGTTCCCCTTCCTTGCGCTTCGACTCATGCAACTGGATGAATTCCGTGATTTCGGTAGAAGGTGTACCCGGATAGGCATACACCCCGCTCAAACCGGCATCAATCGCGCCCTGGGCTATCGCCTCGTCCCCTAAAAGCAAATGTTTCATAACACTATATCGTTTTTATATAAAATGTTTTCCCTTTCTCGCCTCGCGCGCGTGCACATAAACATAATATACATATATATGCACATACGTACATTATATATATATTAACGCCGCCGCTTCTTTCCGTGAGTCTGCGAGCACAGAACGCACTTGTCAGGTGGCGGAATAGTATAAAGCAATGTGATTTTCAATCCGGCAGAGAAGTTGTGTAATTGTTGTCCTTCCGAAAGGTCGGAAATCCACACTGGTGTAGCTAGGAATGTCTCAAAATCCCATTTGCTGGCATACGGGATATACACTGATTTTTCACCGCCACGAACAGCTGTATTCATTACACCGCACCGTGCATAGGCACCGATGCGCAGATGCGTGTACTCCTTGATTGTCCAATCATACCCCCCCTCTAACGATACCATCAAATCCAGACGCATCGGCAAATCCGAGGTCGCACGTTTTAATGGCACGTCTTTACGATAGCCATGGTTGTCCATCTCCTCCCAATAGCCATTTTCTCCAAGCCCCAGATAGCGGTCATATGATCCCCGCGATGTAATAGTCATAGAGGTGGAGGCATGCTGTATCAAAGGAAGCGATGGGGTAAGCCCGGCCAGCGCATACCAACCGTTCCAGAGCACTCCCGCCAGCAACGAGACTTGCACGTGCAGTTGTTGCAATCGGTCCTCACGGCCTTGCAGGTCATAGGTCAGCTGCGAAACTGGCATCCCCCAGGTATCAATCACTTCCGCCCACCGTCTGTCCCATGTGGAAGCCATCTCCGTATTGACGTAACGATAGTCATTCACCTGTGTACGGATATCGCGATACATGGCACCCAAACCGGCCTGCAATACAAAATAACCTTTCCTGTACTCATAAAAACCGCCCAATCGGAGTGAATAGCCGCCAGGGTTGGAAGTCACAATATCTGAGGAGGAGAGGATTGCCGACCATCCCCCATAAACCGACATACCAACAGAATGATGGTTGCCGGTATAAAGTGAACGCCGAAGACCACGCATATCCTCATGCCGTTTACGGTCTGTATTGGTAAAACGCGAATCAGAACGCCCCAATTCACGCATATTTTTGTCGGCTTCCAAACGTGTCTGAGAAAGAGCAGGAACCAATACCCCCGCCAACAACAGTCCTGTTATTAACAGTTTCCTCATCATTTCACCAACACTTTTACGGTTCGTTCCAGTCCGGATGATTCATTCAAACGGAACAAATATACACCGGCTACGGCAGGAAGACGCACTTCATAGGCATTGTGCGCACCCGGAACAAAGGTTCCATGATCATATAACAAGCCGAAGGTATCATATATCTCATACGTCCCATGGTTCACACATAGGATATTGACCACCGGATTCTGTCTGACTACCAATGTCGGAACTACCGCTACATAAGGCTGCGAAGGTGTCAAGTCCTGCGGACGGCTCAAATCGGGTATAATCGGACAGGTCATAAATGTCCGGTAGTCCTCCGCCCGGGTGAGTGCCACACTGTAGGCCGTTCCGGCCTCCAGATACTGCGGACAATACAGATATGGTTTGGTTTCACCGGGTATCAATTCTCCATTCTTATACCATTGGAAAGCGGCGAAACTGTAACCGCCGTTCAACGAGTCTGTCAGCAGGCCGATTACATCATCCCAATGCTGCTCCATTAGCCATGACGGATAGTTCAGTGTGAAATCGAACGGAACCGCCATCAACAGACTGTCAGAACAATATCCGTTATCGAAATAAATCACACCTTCATATTTATCGGGACGCGGATAAAGCAGCCGATCAGCCCGTACAGGAAGCGGGAGCGTGAAAGATGTCTGATCCTCAGTCAAACCAGTCCATTTTATATTCTCAAAACCCTGTTTGCGGGCTAGCGAATCATAAAGCACCATGTAGGACAGCGGCGCAACACCACGGAACGAATAGGTAACATCAAACACAGCATCATCAGCACATATACGCGGCATCTCTTCCAGAGTGAAGCGCGTCAACGGTATCGTAGCCAACCGCAATGTCACCGTAGAGTCACAACCGAACTGATTGACCAGAGTGTCTGTATAGGAACCTCGCTTAGTCAGCCAATGGTCATGGAACTGTATGCCCTCTCCTTCGCAGATAGTATCTTCCAACCAGGTATGCCGGATAGGTTTCACAGTCACGGTCCGGCGATAGACCGAATCACAACCATGCAACGCAGTGAAACAACTGTCCCAAAGAACAAACGTTGAATCATCTTCCCATGTCAAGGCTTCGATAGGCATAATGTTGACTTTCTGCGAATGGCCCGGCCAATAATAAGGCAGTTGTGAAGCACACACGATGTCGCTTGTATCCATGTAATAAGACGGATGTACATGCATGGTGATACGATATACAGAGTCACAACCTAATTTAGTTACCCAGGGAATAGAATCCCGAATCTCACCTGCGAAAGTCGGGGTAAACTCCTTACCCTGCCAATAAACTGTATCATTGGAACACATTTCAACAATAGTGTCAAAATAATACGACGGTCTGACATAAAGGCGTAATGTATAGGTCGAGTCGCAATGGCAAGGCGAAGACGTGTGCAATGAATCGTAAATGGTAATCCAGCCTATAGTATCAGTCGGAATCTCAGTCAGCACACGGCCTTTTTCATCGCGTAACGCATGGGTATGCACGCGCCCGTCCGTAGTCCATATATATGGTTCTCCCTGACAGGCGGAATCAATCCTGGTTTCATAATGATAATAGTCGTAAAAATGTACCTTTGCTTCAATAATACTGTCACAACCCTCCATACGCTTGTATGTCACACTATAAAACGGAGTTGAAGCATGCTCCCCGGATGGATCATAAGAAATCTCTATCCCCTCAAAATCTATTGTCTTATCCTTGCACAACATATAATCATAGGTGGTCCTGGTATCAGGAATAACCCTCAAATAAAGCGCAAATACAGAATCCACACCATATGATGTTCTCAAACTGTCGTAATAGAATCCGGTATTCTGCCAGTTCAGATTCTTATATTTGCGCCAGTCAAATTTATTAGCACTACAGGTTGCTGCTGTTGTGTCGAACCGATAGGAAGGCATTACCCACAGCGAATCGTGAACAATGCTGTCACAACCTGTCGGCAAAGTTATTGTGTCAATAAAGAAGTATTCTCTCACTTCGCGCCAGTCAGTATAGTTATCCACATGGAAATCACTGCCTGTAATATGCTTATCACCATGACCAAATTCCCACGTTGTGTTATTATCACCAATTGTGTCACGTCTCATCACAAAAGGAGATTTGTGCAGAGTCAGTTCTAGAAAACGTATGGAATCACATCCTAAATACGTCTGACCTTCTAATTTTTCCATCCATAGCCCGCTCTGGAAATCCATCTCTGTCAACCACTTAATTTCATCATAAGTTGCTGTCGGGGCTGGATTTATCGGTTTTGCCGACTTATCGTAGTTTGGCCCCACATACAAGGTTCGCTGCCAAATAAAAGTCTCGTTAGAACAAAGAGCATCGACATCTGTCATATCCTCTTTATTAAAATACTCATTATAGACAGGTTTTACATACAGACGCAAAGTCCAGATACTGTCACAAGACGTCTGACGGGTATTCACTCCATGCGGATCCTTGAATATGGTACGGGTATGCAGCGAGTCGGTAACAATCACCCATCCCGTATCACGCAATGAGATTCGCTCTATGCGTTCGCCATTGGCCCACAAAACATGTTCTTGCGGGTCATGACCTTCCCATATATAATCAGCATCCTCTTGACAAACACTAACCGACTTCTCTAAATTATACGCCGGCATCCCCGTCAGACTAAGTACAAACATCGAATCCAAACCGAGAATGGTCGGATACGCATCTGTTATAATTTTTGTTTGACCTCTTTCCACAGTCACATCTTTTGCCACCTCTT
>Ga0265298_10009190_pt1 | contig 11788 bp, 13 predicted proteins | sample AusTroGonzalo_MG_3_FD_193486 | JGI IMG/M metagenome (GOLD analysis project Ga0265298, IMG submission 193486) | Bovine rumen microbial communities from tropical cattle in Woodstock, Queensland, Australia - Gonzalo_01 | ecosystem: Host-associated > Mammals > Digestive system > Stomach > Rumen ...
TAACTACCCACAAAAACAACAGAACCCTATACTACAAATCCAGCGGTTCAACTTCCCTGTTCACTGACCATCAGGAAATCATATTGGAAGTGGATAAAGAATGGGCATAACAGTTGATGTTTCCCAAATTGAAGGGTTTCAAGATAAGATTCGTGCTTTGAACGGAACCCAACGGGATATGTTCTTCCGGGAAAGCTGCATGGACGGGGCTAACAGGCTGGTTGCTCTGGTTAAGCCCCTGACCCCGGTTCAGCATGGAACACTAAGGATGGGTTGGGACAACGCTTTAGGCGGTTTAGGCGCTTCCAGTGTCGCAAAGACACAAGGGGCGGGACAATCCTATTCTGTCACCGTTGAAAACGCTACCCCCTATGCTTCCTATGTGGAATACGGACACAGGCAGACCCCCGGAAGATACGTTCCCGCTATTGGGAAAAGGCTTGTTGCTTCATGGGTGGAAGGAAAACACATGCTGGAAATATCGGAAGGTAAGCTATCAGGGATTCTTCCCGGTGTGCTTCAGACCCGGTTGGACGCATTTTTAAGGACGGTGTTTTAACATGATAAACAGTGTGAAAGATGGGATTGTCAGCGCTTTGGTTGCTGCTTTTCCTACTGTTCCGGTGTTTGATGAACCTGTTGAACAGGGGATTGTTGAACCGTCTTTTTCCGTTCGGTGCGTTAAGCCTGAACGGAACCTTTTCAGGGGTAAGCGCTACTATGAAGATGATCTGTATGAAATAGTTTACTTTCCCCCGGTAGAAGATAGATATCAGAACAGCAATGAAACGGTTGAAACGCTTTTTGACTGTCTTGAAATCCTGACCCTTTCCGATACTACAAAAATCAGGGGAAGGGACATGAAATCCCATACCGCTGAAGATTTCACGGTTGTTTTCACTGTCCACTACTCTGATTTCATGTATAGGACGGAAAACCCGGATAAGATGACAACACTTGTTGAAAACAGCGTTGAACCTATTTGAATGAAAGGGTGATTGATTTGGGTAAGACTGAAAAGGTTGAAAAGGTTGAAACGGCTGAACCCGTTGCTTCCTTTACCAAAGATTCCATCATGAGAAGTCAGCGCTTTTCCAACAGGCGGGATGCGCTGTCTTTTCTGCTGAAGGATGATGAATCCTATACACTGGAACAGGTGGAAGGGATTTTGAACAATTTCTATAACGAAAGCGAAAGGGTGAAGTAAAAATGGCGCTTGGTGGCGGTACTTGGTTCTCTCAGAACAAGAAAATTCCCGGTGCTTATATCAACTTCACTGCCAAAGCTACTGCGAATGCTGCCCTTGGTGACAGGGGTGTAGTCGCAATGGCGCTGAAAATGGATTGGGGCATTGACGGGGAAGTTTTTGAAGTCACGGCTGAAGACTTCATGAAGAACAGCGTGAAGCTGTTCGGTTACGATTATAGCGCCCCTGAAATGAAGGGTCTGCGTGATCTGTTCCTGTATGCTAAGAAGGGATTCTTCTACAAGCTGAATTCCACTTCTGGAACTACCAGTCATGCAACCGGAACTTTCGGAACGGCTAAACATTCCGGTCTGTGTGGTAATAAAATCAAGATTGCTATTGCGGTGAATGCTGATGACAATAACAAGTTTGATGTTATTACCTACTACAACAATGTTGAAGTCAACTATCAGATTGTGGCTACGGCTGCTGGACTGGTTGACGATGATTGGGTTGCTTACAATAAGTCTGCTACCCTTGCGGTTCAGGCTGCTACCGCCCTGACTGGCGGTGCTACGGCTACGGTTACTTCCGCTATGCACCAGACCTTCCTTGAAAAGATTGAACCCTATGGTGTCAATGCTGTTGGTGTGGTCAATGATGACAGTACGGAAATTTCCAGCCTGAACAGCCTGTATGCTGCTTGGTGTAAGCGGATGCGTGATGAACTTGGTATCAAGCTTCAGGTTGTAGCGTATAACCATGCTGCTGACTATGAAGGTGTTGTCAACGTGAAGAACGCTGTGTCTGATACTGGTTGGTCACCCGCTGCGCTGGTTTATTGGGTTACGGGTCTGCTTGCTGCTACGGCTATCAATGAATCCGCTATGAACCTGATTTATAACGGTGAATTCACTGTGGGCGCTGACTATACACAGTCCAACCTTGAATCCTTCATTGATTCCGGTCTGTTTGTACTGCATAAGGTTAACAATGATCTGCGTGTGTTGAAGGATATCAACAGCCTTGTTACCACTACGGCTGATAAGGGTGATATCTTCAAGTCCAACCAGACCATCAGGGTTATTGATGAGATTGCTAACAGCATTGCTCACATCTTTAACACCAAATACCTTGGACGGATTCCCAATGACGATGATGGACGGGTTGCGCTTTGGGCTGATATCGTTGCACATCATCAGGAACTTGACCGGGTACGGGCTATCCAGAACTTTGATGAAGAAGCTGTCACGGTGGAACAGGGTAATGAAAAGGGCGCTGTTCTGGTCAATGACGCTGTTGAAATCGTCAACGCTATGGAAAAACTGTATATGACCTGTGTGGTTGCCTAATGAATCTGATGAAAGGATGAAGCATTATGGGTAAAAATGTTGTTATGCGGGGCAGGGATGCGGTATTTGCTGCCCTTGCTCAGTGCTACGTTACCATTGACGGTCGGCGCTACAACTTCATGCAGATGATTGATTTTGAAGCCAATGTGGACAAGGATAAGGTTGAAATTCCGATTCTTGGACAGACTGGTAAAGGAAATAAGGCTGCTGGATGGAAGGGAACCTTCAAGGGAACCGCCCATTACAATCAGTCCATTTTCCGTGAACTGCTGCTGAAGTATAAGAAGACCGGGGAAGATATCTACTTTGACATTCAGGTTGTCAATGAAGACCCCACTTCCGCTGCTGGCAAACAGTCCATCATTCTGACCGGGTGCAACCTTGACGGTGGTATCCTCGCTAAGTTTGATGCGGACGGTGAATATCTGGATGAAGATATTGAAGGAACGTTTGAAGATTGGTCTATGCCTACTAAGTTCAACGTTCTGTCCGGTATGTAATCCACCTTCCGGGGAACGGGTGAAATATCCCGTTCCCCTTTTTCAAGCTACCACAACAAAATTTCTGAAAGGAAGTAAATAATATGTCTAACCTTGCCCTGTTTATGAAGAAAAATAAGAAGGTACGGTCTAATACATTTTACGCTGCCACTTCTTCCCTTCTGGATGAAAAAGGAAACCCGCTGATGTGGGAAATTAAACCCCTGACTACTGAAGAATCTGAAAGAATCAGGTTGGAATGTACCAAAGATGTTCCCATCCCCGGAAAGCGGAACCAGTACAGAAGCAAGATTGACACCAACCTGTACAATGATAAATTGATGGTTGCTGCTATCGTGTTCCCTGACCTGTATAATGAAGAACTTCAGAATTCTTATGGGGTGATGACCCCTGAAGACCTTCTGAAAGCTATGGTTGATAATCCTTCTGAATATTATGATCTGCTGAATTATGTTACGGAACAGTCCGGTTTTGATAAAGATATTCAGGATGAAATTGAAGAAGCAAAAAACTAATTGAAGACGGTGACGGTGAATCCACTTACGCTTACTACTGTTTGCATAAGTTCCATTGGTTACCGTCTGTTTTCCTTGATTTGGACATGCAGGAAAAAGCGTTTGTGATTGCCTGTATTGATAAACGGATTGAGGAAGAAGAAAAAGAAGCTAAGAAGCTGAAGAAGAAACACTGATGAAAGGGGTGGTTGTCATGGCTACTATTTCTTCAACAATCAAACTGGTTGACCAAATGTCCAGCCAACTGTCAACCATTGAATCCAATATCAATAGCATGAAAAGCACACTGAAAAGTGTGTCTGATGAACAGGATTCTATTGATAAATTTTCATGGTCTACCTTCATTGCCAATGCTGAAAGCGCTGGTAAGAAGATGGAAAAGATAGGTAAGCAGATGTCTGTTGCCCTGACAACCCCCCTTGTCATGCTTGGAAAGAAGCTTTACGGAACCGCTACGGGTTATGAAAGCGCCTTTGCCGGGGTTAAGAAAACCACTGATGCTACTGAAGCTGAATATGAAGCCTTGTATCAGGGACTTCTTGAAATAGCGGAAACCAACCCAACCGGATTTGTTGAAGCTGCCGGGATTATGGAAATGGCGGGTCAGTTGGGTGTTGCTAAAGAAGAACTGATAGGTTTCACAGAAGCTTATATAGGCTTGCAGGAATCCACCAATATCAATGGTGAAGATGGTGCTGCTGACATTGCCCGGTTCCTGAACGTTACCGAAAAATCAACGGCTAATATTGAAAGGGTCGGCGGTGTCATAGTTGGTTTGGGTAACAACTTTGCTACCACTGAACAGGAAATTCTTGCTATGGCTACCCGGATGGGTGCTACCGCTGACCTTGCTGGTTTCAGTTCCGCTGAAATCCTTGCTTTCTCTGCTGCCCTGTCCAGTGTTGGTATCAACGCTGAAGCGGGTGGTTCTGCTGCCGGGAAACTGATGAAAAAGATGCAGTTGGCTGCTGAAGTCGGTGGACAGGCACAAGAAAAGATTGCTGGTATTCACTGGACGGAAACGGACAAAACAACCGGGGTGTCTACTGAAGTTTGGTTGAAAGACCTTGCTACCAATGGTCTTGAATTTGTGAACTATCTGGATACCCTGAAATCCGCTGAAAAGGTGGATATTGCTTCACAGTTGGGAATGACCGTTGAAAGTCTGCAACAGATGGCTGATAGCTGGTTACTGTTTGACCAATTCAGTGAAGTCATGGGAATCAGCGGTGAAGAATTCCTGAAGGGTTGGGATGAAAGCGCTGCACAATCCATGTTGAAATTCTTTCAGGGATTGGGTAACCTTGACCCGGAAAGCGGGAATTCCGTTCTTGCTCAGTTGGCTGAAATGGATATCACTGAAATCAGACTGTCCAACCTTGTTGCTGCTATGGCTGGTAATGCTGATTTGTTTCAAGCTGCTTTGGCTGAAGCTTATAAACAGTATGGAATGGATACCGCTGAAAACGCTATGGCGGTTGAAGTCGCAAAGCGCTATGAAACACAGGAAAGCCAAAACGCTATGTTGGGGAACAAGCTTGAAAACAGCATGGCTGATTTAGGTGATAATCTTGTTAAGGCGCTTCAACCCGCCTTGGATAAGGTGAATGAACTGCTGAACGCTTTCAACGGGCTTTCTGAAGAACAGCAAACCAATATTATCAACGCTTTCATGATCTTTGCTGCTGCTGGTCCTATCGTTACCGCTATTGGTGGAACTATTGACGCTATCGCCAAAATCACAAAGGGAATCGGTAAGGTGAAAACCGCCTTGTCCGGTTTCCTTGGAAATGGTGGTTTGACAGCGCTTCTGACTAATCCGGTCACATGGGGCATTGCTGCCGGGGCTGGTATCCTGCTTCTGATTGAATATCTGGATAGTATCCCCACAAAGTTTGAAACTCTTGCTGAAGGTGTTACGGATATTCCTATTACAGTCGATCAGGGGACGGTTGATGAAACACTGTCTAAGATTGCAGAAGTTCAGGCTGCTTTGGATGGGCTGAAACCCGGTGAAGTCAAACAGGAATATGAAAACACTGTTTCAGCGGTTGAAATGGGATACGGAACCAATGATATGTATGCAACAGCTTTAGCTTATGAAGCTGCTAAAGCTAATGCACAAATTAACCAGACCGCTTCTGACTATGCTGAAAAGATGAATCAGGTTCAGCAGGAAATGGTTGAAGCTGCTTCTTCCGGTAATACGGCGCTTGCTGATGCTAAGTTTGCTGAACTGGAAGCGTTGCGGAACACCTTGAATAGTGAACTTGATTCTATCAAGGCTGATTATACCGCTAAATTGTCCAGTATCTTTGAAGGTATGGCTTCCCAATATCCTGAAGCTGCTTCTGCAATTGAAAAGGCTGCTGCAAGTTATGATGTTGCTGTTGGTGCTTCCAATATCCTTTTCAATTGGGACAGTGACTCTTTTGATAATATGGATACGGAAATGGAAGCATGGACAAATCAGGCAATGAGCATTGTTGAAAAAGCTTTCAACGCTGGTTTGTATGACAACATGAAAGAAGGATTCAATGAAGACATGAATTTTGCTGCCGGGTTGCTCGGAAGCGGAAATGAACTTGACTTCTGGAATCTGGATTATTTCAAATCTGCAATTGAAAATGGTCTTGTTGGATTTGATCTGAATAACTTGCTGAATACAGCGCTTGAAAATTCTACGGCTAATCTTCAGACAGCAACACAGGCGGTTTCTGATAATCCTGTATTGGCTTCATGGTTGTCCGCTATGCTGAATGACCCGTCTATCACAGAAAATATGGATGTTACCCAATTGCAAGGGGCGCTTGAAGGAATATTCAAAACGCTGGACTTCAAAAACGCTTTGACAAATGCTGACAATCCTTACAATTTGGGTCAGTTTGTTTCTGAAGGACTCGCACAGGGAATTGAAGGTTCCGCTGATGTTCCTGTTGGCGCTGGTTCCAGCATGGGTAGCGCAACCATTGACGCTATCAAAGCTGCTTTGGGTGTTGCTTCCCCGTCTACAAAGACCATTGAAGCTGGTTTGAACGTTGATGAAGGTTTGGGTTTGGGTATTTCTCAAAACGCTTCCATTGCTACGGGTGCTGCTTCTGCTATGGCTGGACAGGTGATAGCAATCACCATTTCTACACTGGTTCCCCCGGCTCCCGGAATCGGTCTGATGTTCAGTTTGGGTCTTGCTGGCGGTATTCGCTCCGGTGCAAGCGCTGTTATCAGTGCTGCTATTGCGGTAGCAAATGCGGGTGTGAACGCTGCAAAAGGCGCTTTGGGTATCAGTTCACCTTCTAAGGTAACCTATTGGCAAGGTGAAATGATTATTGCTGGTTATGTCAATGCTATTCACGATGGTTCCAAAGATGTTGAAAGAAGCGTTGTCAAGCTGATGGATAATTCTGAAACAGCTTGGAACAATGGTGTTTGGGATTTGATTTCCGGTTTCGCTGAAACAGAAGCACAAGCCCTTCAGGATGAATTCAACAATGTGAAGGACGGTGTGAAAATCAATGAATCTGATATCAAGAAAATCAGAACCCTTGCTGAACGTGAAGTGATTAACCACTTCACAACGGCTGAAGTGAAGGTTGAAATGAACAATACCAACACTATCAATTCTGATGCTGATATTGATTCCCTGATTTCTAAACTGGAAGACAAGGTAACAGAAAGACTTGAAGCGGTTGCGGAAGGGGTGTATACCTGATGACTGGTTATGATGTGTATTTGGGGAAGACCCTTCTTCCTGTTGCCCCTGAAAAGATATCCATGCGGATTAACGGGAAGAACACAACCTATGATCTGATAAACGATGGTGAAATGAACATTCTGAAGCTTGCGGGTCTGACAACCGTAAGCTTCACTGTTCTTTTACCCGCTGTTCAATATCCCTTTGCTGTTTACCATGACGGATTCAAAGCCCCTTCACATTATCTGGATAAGCTGGAAAGCCTGAAACAAAAGAAGAAAGGGTTTCAGCTTATCATTACCCGGAAAGATACCATGAAGGGACGGAAAAAGCTTCACAATACCAATATGACCGTTTCCCTTGAAGACTACACAATCAAGGAAGATGCGGGTGAAGGTTTTGATTTGAAGGTTGAAATCAACCTGAAACAGTACAAGGAATATGGAACAAAGACCTTCAAGGTAACTACACCCGCCCCAACTGCCCCCATTGCGATTGAACCCGCAAGACCTGAAACAACCAGTGATCCGAATACAAATGGAAAGAAAACCTATACTGCAAGGGTCTATTATTCAGGTTCATCCGGGGCGGTTAGTTCTGTGACAGCTACAAGTACAATATCTTATCAGGACGCTTTGAACAAAGCCTATAAAAAGGTTCCGGGGAATGCTCAGTGGGCAAGTACAACCAAAAAACAGGCTACTAATCAATCCCCGGCTTTGACTGATAAAGCGCTTGAAGCTGCAAGAAAACGTGTTGAAGATTCTAAGAAATCAAGCGGTACAACTGCTACAACTGTTGCTAAACCAGCTTTAACCAACCAAAACAACAGCAAAGTTATCAGATTGAAAGCTTAAAGGGGGTGAATTTGTGGATAAGGTTTATATTGAAATTCAGAACGGAACCAACGGTTTTGAACCAGTGGTTCTGGATGATATTCAATGGACAACTGAACGCAAAGGAAGCCCCGGAAAACTTATCCTGAAGGTTTTGCAGGATGCAAAACTAAACATTGAAGAAGGAAATACCGTTTCATTCAAGGTTGGGAATACGGGTGTTTTCCTTGGATATATCTTCAAAAGGCAGATGGACAAGACCAACATTCTTTCCCTGACTTGTTATGACCAAATGCGCTATCTGAAGAATAAGGATACCTACAACTTCCAGAACACAACAGCTAACCGGATTGTTGGCGCTTTGGCTAAAGACTTTGGTATCAGAACCGGGGAACTGGAAGAAACCAGCTATCTTATCAAGGCGGTTGTGTATGACAATAAAACCTTGCTGGATATGATGCAGGATGCGCTTGATATGACCCTGACCAATACAAAGAAGCTATATGTTCTGTATGACGATTATGGAAAACTGACCGTCAAGCAGATAGCAAGAATGAAGATTGGTCTGATGATTGACGCTGAAACGGCTGAAACTTTTGAATTTGATTCAAGCATTGATTCAGAAACCTATAACCGGGTTAAGCTTGAATATGAAGATTCAGATACCCACAAGCGGGAATTCTGGACAGCGGAAGACAAAAATACACAGAAGAAGTGGGGAACCCTTCAGTATTTTGAATCCATCAGCAAGGATGACAAGGATAACGCACAAAACAAAGCCAACAGCCTACTTCAGCTTTACAACCTTCCTACCAAACACCTGACCATTAAGAACGCTATTGGTGATCTTAGAATCAGGGGCGGTTCAATGGTCATGGTTCAACTGACCATTGGAAATGAGAAAGTCAATCATTGGATGGTGGTTGATTCCTGTACCCATACATTCAAACAGAATGAACACTTCATGGATTTGAACTTGATAGGGGGTGGTTTTGTTGGCTGATCTTGTGGAAAGCATGAAAAAGGCTGCATTGGAAGCGGTTGAAAATACCAACCCTTGCTGCATTATGTACGGAAAAGTTACCAGCGCTTCCCCTTTAAGAATTCAGGTAAACACCAAACTGATTCTTGAAGCTTCCCAAATCGTCTTATCAAAACGGGTGACCAACCATACTATTCCTACTTCCGGTTCAACCGGGTCACGGGAAGGGCATAGTCACGGTATTGGTTCCCTGTCCATGAATAACGCTTTGAAAGTTGGGGATGAAGTTATCATGATCCGTCAAACCGGGGGACAGGAATACATTGTTTTAGACAGGGTGGGGTGATGAAAAGATGGCTATTACACCTGAAGTTACAAATGAAGTTTTGACTGATGAAGCCTATGACATAGGGATTTATCCGTCAAAAACCTATCACATGTTGTTTGACAGGTACAGAATCATTGGAAATGTGGACGGTATTGAAGCAATGCCACAAGCAATTTTCAAGATTCTGAATACTGAACGGTCTACTTTTGCTGCCTACTCTGACAATTACGGTGTTGAACTGCTTGACCTGTACGGAATGCCAATGACCTATGTTCTTCCTGAACTGGAAAGACGGATAAAGGAAGCGCTGGAATGGGATTCCCGTATTGATTTGGTTGATGGTTTTGAATTTGAAGTGAACGGTTCCAGCATTACCGCAACATTCACCGTTCATACAATCTTTGGGGATATTGAAGCTGAAAGGACGGTGGAAATCTGATGTATGAAAATTTCAACTATGATTATTTCATGCAAAGTATGCTTGCCAATGTTCCAGATGATCTGGACAAACGGGAAGGGTCAGTCATTTGGGATGCGTTAGCCCCCGCTGCTTTGGAACTTGAAACGGTTTATATGTTCCTAAGTTGGGTGCTTGCTCAGTCTTTCGCTGATTCCGCTGACCGGGAATATCTGGTAATGCGAGCGCATGAACGGGGCTTGATTCCCAACCCCGCTACCTATGCGGTTCTAAAGGCTGAATTCACCCCCACAACGTTGACCATTCCAGCGGGAACAAGGTTCAACCTGAATGAACTGAACTATCAGGTTGGGGACGCTATTGAAGGGGAAGCTGGTAGTTATCAGTTGATCTGTGAAACAGCCGGGGCAGAAGGACACAAAAAGCTTGGAAACCTGATACCCATTGACTATGTTGAAGGGTTGGAAAGCGCAACGGCTACGGAAGTCCTGATTCCCGGTGAAGATGAAGAAGATACAGAAGTTTTCAGGAACCGCTATCTGAATGACTTCAACCCTGTCCGGTTCGGCGGGAATATAGCCCAATACGTTGACTGGATAAACGCTATTGACGGTGTAGGCGCTTCACGGGTGAAAAGACGGTCTGCCGGGGAACGGAAAGTCATTGCTACCATTATCAATTCCGAATATTCCAAAGCTACTTCAGCGCTGGTTGAAGCGGTTCAGAATTCCCTTGACCCCAATGAAGACGGTGCGGGTGATGGATTAGCCCCCATTGGTCATGAAGTCACGGTGGAAGCTGCTGACAACGCTACAATCAATATCTATTTTGAAATAGAATTTGATACCGGGAAATCCTATACCAATATGATGACCGCTATTACTGAAGTGATTGAAGCTTACCTTCTGGAACTTAGAACGGATTGGGGGAACTATTCTTCAGGAACAGCAACCGTTGTCAGAATAGCCCAACTTGAAACCCGTATTCTTGCCCTTTCCGGGGTGCTGGATATCAATAACACCAAAATCAACAGTGTTGCTGCAAATTATTCCTGTACTGATAACAAAATCCCGGTATTAGGGGTGATAACACATGACTGAAGAACGGATTGTTGATCTGTGGCAATACCTACCGGAATATCTGAAACAGTATAAGGAACTGATTTTCCTGTTTGCAGCGGAAGAACCGCATTTTCAGATATTGGTGAAGGACACAATCAAGCTTCTGAACAACATGTTCATTGATACGGCTACGGATGAAGGATTGAAGCGGTTTGAAAAAATTCTTCAGCTTTATCCCAACCCCGGTGATACCATTGAAGTCAGACGGTCTAACGTAAAGGCTAACTGGTTTTCCAATAAGGTTTATACGCTGAAAACGCTGCTGACAAGGCTTCAGCTTCTTCAGCAGAATGAAAACGTTCAACTGTATTGGGATGAAGATGATATTCACCTTCTTCATGTTATCACCCGCCTTGAACAGATGGGACAGGTTGACAGGTTGTATGAAATCCTTGAAGCTATGCTTCCCGCCAATGTTGCCTATGATTCTGACAACTACATTGAATTCAATGAAACCTTCAATCTGTTCTACGGGGTTGGGCTGGTTGGTACGGGTACATTCTTCCTGACCAATGATTTCAACCAGACATTAGGGGCGCTTGTTCCGCATTATATCGGCGCTGGTATGAGTGGAACCGGAACCCTGTTTGGAACCAATGACTTTAATGAAACTGTCAATGCTGATATGGCTTTGTATTACGCAAGCGGAATTGTTGGAACAGGTATTTTCTTCCTGACTGACAATTTCAATGAATCCGTTGAAATCAGTGGTAATGCGTTTGTAGGCATGGCAAACGGATACACTGAATTCATAAGTACACATTAAGAAAGGATGATTGACTAAATGGAACTTGCAAGTTTTATCATTACGAACAAGGGACAAGCGCTGATGGCTAAACTGATGCAAGGAACCGGAACC
>Ga0265298_10009191_pt1 | contig 11788 bp, 11 predicted proteins | sample AusTroGonzalo_MG_3_FD_193486 | JGI IMG/M metagenome (GOLD analysis project Ga0265298, IMG submission 193486) | Bovine rumen microbial communities from tropical cattle in Woodstock, Queensland, Australia - Gonzalo_01 | ecosystem: Host-associated > Mammals > Digestive system > Stomach > Rumen ...
TTCTCTTGGAGCCTTGTGGTCTCTAGCGAATTTCTCTTTCAAAGCCGTGATCACTTTAGTGTCTACTAGGGTTTCGGAAGATCCTAAAAAATCGTTTCCAAATTCCTGGGCGAATCGTGCTTGATTTCCGCCCTAGAGTCTCCAGCTGCTGCTCTGCCCACTTCTCATCTCTTCCGTGGGACGTCCCACCAGTCGATTCTCACGGGAGTCCACTTCAGCATTCTGTTCGTAGAGCTATTGTCTAAGTCGAGCACGGCTCTGTTGTAGATCTTGTAGAATTCATTCCCCACTCCCTTTGGAGTAGACACAAGTATGATCTTAGATGACTTGGAGGATGACACTGTGGGGAAGACACCCTGCAGGAACTCTTCTTCTACACCGCCTTTCAATATGGCGAACTCATCGCATATCATGACGTTTATAGTCAAGCCACGTCCAGAGTTCCCAGAAGTCGCTTCAGCTGAGATTCTGCATCCGGTTGTCGAACACTACAGTCGTCTTGTTCCACTCTACTATGCCGGGCTTAAGCCAGTTCGGAAGCTCCTGGTAGGCGAGCTGAATCCTAGAGAGAATCTCGATAGCAGTCTTCAGCTTGTTGGCGCATATCAGCACATTCTTGTTCTCGTTTGAGAGGCAGTACCATAGCACGAATATCGAGTATGCCGTGCTTTTTCCAGCCGGCTCTGGCGAGACGCCAGAGCCACCACCCTCAACTTGCTGCACATCGCTTTTATAAGCTCCGCTTGCTTTGGATAGATCTTTATCAGCTGCTTCCCATTGTCTAGAGTGACGATGTAGAAGTACTTCTCTGCGAAGTAGATTGGGTCTTCAAGTATCTTCTTCATCTCATTCAACCTCTCTATGAGAGTGCTTCCCTCTATGTACTCACTTGAGTTCGCCGACTTTATCTTCGGGTTGCCTCTTATCCAGTCTTTCGCATCGAATCCCATATCGTCTCCTTTCTCTCTAAGCTAAAGAAGCTGCACTTAAGTGCAGCTTCTCATTGGCAGAGCTTATCAACTAGGACTTAGTTGCTCTTCCCCTTCGCTATCCTTATGATCTTCTCATAGAAGTCTGGGTCATCTCTCAGGTTGCCAGGCTCAGCGAAGCCTTCTTTCTCGGCTAGCTTGCGGACTTTTATGATGACTCTGTTTATGAGCTTCTGCACGCCCATCTTAGACATGCCGATGACTTTGCCAATCTCTTCAAACGTAGCGCCATCTTCACCATTTGGAGTGAAGTACATCTGCATCGCCGTCTTCTCTTGCTCAGGAAGTGTCTCATACCAGTCATGGAGGATAGCTGCATGCTCTTCCATCTCTTCATCTGAGTACTCCCATGGATCGACATGGTTCTCATCTTCAATCTTGTCAGCGACTGTCTGGTCTTTGTCAGCCCACTCACTACCTGCACCGCCATTCTCAAGTGGAGTGTCTAGAGAGACTACCTGGAGGCGGTTCCTGCCAAAAGAGTCACCTTTGCCATTTACGATAGACTTCTGTCTCTTCACATTGTTGTGGTTCCATAAAGCGCCTGAGATGTACTTGTTGGCGAATGCATTGAAGATCGTCCCACTCTTAGTGTCGAACTTCGCTATCGCGTTCGTCAGGTAGATTAGAGCTTCCTGCTCCATGTCTTCTTTCTCAGAAGAGTACTCGGGATGCATCATGATGAACTTCCCGACTTTAGACTTGACGTAGGGGATCTTATTCTCGACAAGCTTGTTCAATGCATCTCTTCCCTCAGGAGAATTTGGGTCTTGCTGATACTGCTCAATCAGCTTGATCTCTTCATCATTCTCTAGCCAGTACTTGTCTCCGTCTTCTTTGATTAAGTTCTGCTTATTCCTCCACTTCTTCAGCTCGGCGTCTGTCATATCATACTTGCCAGCTAAGAACGGCTTGAACACTTTCTCATCCAGATATCTTATCGACTCTAGCGCTAGATACTCTTCATTTAAGAACTCTCTAAACGACTTCAGCTTCATTTCTATGTAAACCTGTATGTTTTATGCAAACTAAATATATTTATCACATGATGTTCATCTTGCTTTCGGACTCTTCTCCAAACTCAGTCTTAAGGTACTGCGGAGCTTCATTCCAGAAGTCATCCCAGTCTTTGGACTTCATGGAGACGATGAAAGAAGCATTCTCTTCATTGTAAGTGAACTTCACCATCTTATACTTCTCGAAGATCTTCATAATGTCTTTGTTCATGTCTATGCCGACGAAGTGTATAGTGCCAATGTCAGTCTCACTTGTCGGAATGAATGACACTGAGTCTAAGATCTCTTTGTCGAAGCTCCCGTTGTACTTCTCAAGCACCTCGATGTCTTCTATAGGGCAGACGTTGTAGCCACTCTCTATGCAGAACTTCAAGTAGTTCATAGCGAGAGAGACGAAGATGCTCTTGTTGTTCACTTCGCCTTCAGGCAAGCTCTTTATAGAGCTTACGATGATTAGAGAGAAGACTGAGAGCTCTTCCAGATTGCTTCTAATGATGAGAGTATTGCTTTCACTGTCTATTATGTAGTCGAACTCTCTGAGGAATGGAAGTGAGTCCAGTGTAATCTGGAGACCTCTGTTGATGTCATAAGACTTGTCTCTGATCTTGAATGTGCAGTCTAAGAAGATGTGCCTAAGCCCATTCGTACCTTTCTCTCTTGGCAGTATAGAAGCATAGAAGTTCAGCATCTCCACTAAGTCGAAGTTCAACTTTATGCTTTCATCTTTCGTCTCCAGCCTCTTTAGCAATGCTGGAAGTGCATTAGTAATGTTGCTAATCATGTCTTCTTACACCTCATAGTATAAGCAGTGGTTGTCTCTTCCCAGTAGCACTGCTCTATATAGCTCTTGCTTGTCCCCATTCCAGATGTCGTCGATGAAGTTCTTGCACTTGAACACATTTGGGCCGTTCAGCCATATCCCATTGTCTTCGACGAATGAGCATGGGCAGTACTCTCCAAGAGTGTTGACATATCCTGAGAATCTACCAGAGTCACAGAAGTCATACACATTTGGAATGTTCAAGTCTTGATTTGGATACTTCATCACAAACTCCCTAAACCTATGAGAGCAGCAGATGTCGAATCCAAACTTAATCCCATTATCAAGCGCCGTCTTGAACATCTTGTCAGCGTTCTCTTTTGAAATCGTATGATATCCTTCGCCTCTGCCTCTCTGCTTCAAGAACAGAAGCACCAGCGAGTCTACGAACGCCAGCCTCTTGTCATTCTTCATGTCTCTCAATGTGCTCATAATGTCATCCATAGTCTCTTCAGCTACAAGGACGTGCATGTTTATCTGCTTTGCTCCGGCGAAATGAAGCCTTTCGATGAAGTTGTATGTCTTCTCTTTGTCATACTTCGACACTGACACTGCCCCACACATATTGCACAGACCCTCCATGAAGCTGTCCGACACTTCATCTTTCCCGTGGCAAGTTATGTTTGGAGTTATCCCCATCTTGTTTGAGAACGCTAATATAGAGAGAAGCTCTGGGTTCGTTGTCAAGTTCGTTATGCCTAATGCAAGCTGAAGAAGAGGTGAGCAGTTGCAGATGTCAGTCTCCCAGTCTAGCTTAGGATAGTCTATAGCCTTCATCGTCTTTCCTTCCAATGTTATTTCATCGTTGAAGAAGATGAGCTTTCCGATCTATCCTGATATGAGTGTTCGCAAGCTGCATCAGAAGGAACTTGAACTTAGCAAGCGACATGAAATGGCTGTACTTAGTGAAAGAGTTGGACTTATAGCAGAACTTGCACCCTCCTTTGCACGTACTATGCTCTATCTTCAGCTCATTGATGTACTTCTTCTCTTCATTTGGACGGATGTCTTTAGACAGCTCTATGTCCATGATAGTAGGGCCTAGCTCACATAGTGCAGGATCATCTTCATCTTTTCTAGTAGCACCCCATCTCTCCGCATACCCGTTCTCTTTGTTGTAGAACAAGTTGAAGTTCTTTCCATGAACAGTCTTGAACTTCTCATTGTCTATGAAAGTGTATCCCTTGTATTCAAACTGTGTGTTCATTATAGAAACCACTCTTTCTTCGCATCTTCAAGCGACCATCTTGCATGAATCCTAGGATCAGCCCAGTTCAGAAGCTCTCTTTCACTAAGTGACTCTAACTCTGGATAAGTCTTTCCCTGGAACTCGAAGCCATACTTTATCGCCCATCCTCTCTTCACCACGTCACATCTGAACTCTATGACAAGCTTCATTATGCTGATGAACTCTTCATATGAGTTAAGCTCTTTGAAGTAGTCATTGTGAAGCTTTAGTGAGAACGGGAAAGCCAGCACTCCTAGCTTGAACCCTTCATTGTAAGTCTGGTACTCACACCAATTAGAGTCATCACAAGGGATGGTCACGTTCATTCCGTGTAGCTTCGTCAAGATAGCTGAATCCGTCACTCAAGAAGTTCTGTGTATTAGGGTCTATTATCCTGTTTCTTATCACACGGATAAAGAAGCTTTTCAAGAATATCCTTGAATTTCCGTTCAGCTCTATAGAATAGATCCAATACTTCAGGTCTCATTAAAGCATAAAAAAATGGGCTATATCCTATAAAAAATATAACCCACTCATTTGCCGTTTTCAAATTGTGCTCAATTGTGTTATGAATTAGAACAATCGCTTTACGACAAAGTATATCTTGAACGGGAATGCATCTCCCGCTCCTGTATTGGCTGACTCTATCTTAGTAGAGACTATAGACTGATGCGCAAGTATGTTAGCTCCTACTTTCACTGCAGCATTGTAAGCATCATTGTTGCCAACTCGATCCATCTGGATTCCAACACCGTCTTTGAATATCATGAACTCACCTGTCTCGGGGTTAGTGAAGCATACACCATTAGATATGTTAAGCATGACATCTGAACCAGTAAGCCTCATCGTCAGTGGCTCACGGTTGACATTCACTAAGTTCGTTATGACGTCTCCTGCATAGAAAGACCCAAAGTCGTAGGTGAACTGTGCATACACTTTTACATCCAAGTACTTCGGTGGTACATTGAAGTTGTGCTTCCAAACGATAGCCGGTGCATTGACATTAGACACATCGATTAAGCTTGAGCGTCTAGTAGTCCCGGCGCCATAGAATGACAGCACTCTATCTGTGGCATTCCACTCTCCGATGAAGATCTTGTTGTTGTCTTCATTGTAGTAGTTGTACATCTTCATCTCAGGCACCGAGAATATGTCCGGTGACAGCAGAAGCTGTATGCCACCAAGCTTGTACTCTATTCCGAGCTGTGAACTTCGCCTCATTGATATGCCAATAGCTTCTGCTCTCGCTTCCCTTGAAGTCTATGAGGCCGTTTGGATCTACATAGCCACTAGTTATTGTTGCTGATATTTCTGGAAGTTGGACATATTGTTCATAGAATTTTTCTATTTTGTCTAATGTAAGTGTATCACCATATTTTCCAGTCGAACCATAAGAAAGCTCTTTGTCCAAGATGTACTTGGATATGTTCTCTAGTATCCCTTCTCTCGAGTAGTCATTCTTCTCATAGCCCTTTATTATCCTTATGACCAACTGCTTGCATTTCCATGTAGCAGTTCCCATTGTGTCAGCACCATTGGCTTCAGAAGCTAAGCTTGCTGCATCATTGAAATTGTACTTGAAAAAGCACTTGTAGCTAGAAAGTGAGTCCCACTTTACATTGTAGTGTCCTAAGAATGTTAGATTTTCATCTCTCTCTACTTTTTCAAAGAACACTGGCCTGATAGACTGCTCTCCGGATGTCCTTCTTGTGATTCTCATCACATCTTTTTCATAGCTAATGTTGTCTAAGTTTTCATTGAGCTTTTCGGTGTTGACTTTGAATATGTAGAACTCTTTTGGAAGATACTTCCAGTAGTTGTACTCCGCGTCATTCGAAAGCTTGTTGTTCCACGGGTTCAGAAGCTCTATGCCGGCCAGTCTTATCTCACAGGGGAATGTTATGACTATGTCTACAAAGCCGTCATACAGCTTCTTTGCAGCTACGTTCTGAGAGTAGTTGTACATTGGATAGAGAGTGATTTCGTTGCTAGAGTAAGCAGAGTTCAACTTCTCTACTGCTTCCATGAAATATTCAATCCTTTGGTAAGAAGTTCCCTTGTATGTGCTCCAAGTGACGGTCTGGTCATACGTAGTGTTCTGAAGGTTAGAGTATGTGTTGTATGTTGAGCCAACCCAAGATGTCGAAGTCTTGGACAGCACTTTCTCATATCCTTCAGACATTCCAACGAACTTCTTATTTGTGACCGTGTGAGTAGAATATTCGATTGTGGTGGATGAACTGCTACTTATGAATCCGTTCTGCACTTTCATTGCTAGGCTCTCCTTAGTTTATCTTATACTTCAGCATAATTGGATGTATGGACTTCATCCAGTTCTCTACACTACTGTACTTAGAGTTGACGATGGCTGCTCCATAGTGGTTTACTACTTTGTCAAGTCTGTCTTTCGATGTGATGTCGACTAAAGTCTTATGCTCTATCTTAGACTGTCCTTCTAATGTAGTGCTAGAAGAGATCGTCCTCGAAGAGTCGAAATTGCCATTCTTGTACTTGTCTTCTACTACGCTTGTCGTCACTTCATAGATTGGCTGAGGTATCGCTATCTCCATCTCTGTAGTAGTCTTTGTGTACACTTTCGACCAGTTCTTCTCTATCTGATATGAAGAATTCCACTTGAACACATCTGTATGCTGATCTTCATTCAAGTCTTCTTCTTTAGAGACATACAGACCGCCACTGAATTCAAACTTGTCTTTGAATGCAGAGTTTGCATTCAGAGACTCGATGTTGTTGATTAGCTTAGACTTCACAGCTTTCACAATCTTGTCGCCAAAGTACTTCTCAAGAAGTATCCTGGAGTTCTTCCCGTAGCAGCTGTAAGAGATGTACACATAGTCGACATACTTCCAAGTGACTTTCATATTGCCTTCACTTAAGTAGTTGTCTGATATGACTTCCTTGATGCTTCTATTAGATGGGTCATTCGTTATGTAGAAAGTATCCATCAATGAAAAGTTCTTGTTGCTGTCAATCTGGCCGGAAGTCTGAGCTGACACTGGAGTAGACATTAAGTAAGAGTCCAGTAGAAGTGACGTGTTAGATGATAAGACGCCGACATTATTCAGCGTTCTGCCTGTAAGTATAGAGCCACCTTGGAAGCTAGAAAGTCTATCGAAGTCATCTTTGTCTAGCAATTTGTTTTCGGCATCTTTATTCAACGCATCACATACGGCATCCCATTCTGAAGCACTCTTTGGTAGTCTCCATACATACTCTGACACATCCATGCTATAGTAGTTTCTGCAGTTTGCATCACATTTTCTTACATATACATCGTTGACGCTCTTAGAAGTCCCGTCACTTATGATGTTAGAGCATTTGATCTTAAGGTCATCGATTATAGCTGTGCCTGATGTAGTAGTCTGTGGGACGATCTTGTCTATCTCCAATTCAAGTCCGAAACAGTGCATGTTGTATTGAGAAGACAATGCAGAGAACTGATGGACGAAGTACTTTTCATCTTTAACTGACTCGAAGTCATCTTCATATGTTCCTGTAATGTCAAAGTCATATGCATCATCATGCATCCATTCAAAGACTCCAGAGCTTAGGACAGGCTGCAAGAATGATGCTTTGATATGAATTGGAGCATTTTCTAAGTGCTCTTTCTTTATTCCAATCTCTATCATTGAAATGTTCAATGAACCGTATATGTCTGAAAGCACATTGAAGTCCTCAGCTCTCTTCACATGCTTTATGTCATCTTTGAACTTGCTGAATGCGTTTAGCATAATGTTGGAATTGCTACCAAATACGCCATTTTGACTCCAGTAAAAATCCAAAATGCATCCGCTGGTGCTGTCATCATGATCTCCAGAGAAATCAAATCCACACACCGCATCGTCAGACTCAAGTAGACCACCTGATTCATACAGTACATTCAATGACTCTGTTTTGCAGCCGACGAACAGTTATCTTCACTTGATGTCTTGAATTGTCACTTATTATCGTGCTGTCGTTTGTCGTTCCGTCGCTACTTGCTGTTGTCGTTGTCGTACCGCCAGTCAGGACTATCACATTGTCTGTGCTATAATCATACACATACTTATAGTTGCAGAACACCGTCTTTGAGCTGTCATCTGAATTGAGAGCCAGAGACTGGCTGTATATTTCATCCAGTTCTTCTGGATCTTTTGCATCAGGCTCATATCTGAAGAACTCGAATCCTTCAGCTAAAGATGTTGGGTTCATCAGGAATTCATCTACATAGACAGGCTTCTCCATAGTGCTTCCAAATGAGCAGTTGTTCGTTCCTTCATTCTGGACAAGATAGAGATAGTTGTTCTGCGTAGTGTCTATCTCAATGCTGTTGTTCATACTAGTAGACTTGAAGTTAAGCATCGCGTTCTTAGAATATCCTCTATCAGTATATCCCAATGCAGCTGTAGCTATGACATCACCGACGATTCTTATTACAGAAGACTCGTTAGACCTCTTTTCAAGCTTAAGCGGATTGCTTGTAGTAGGCAGTATGACAGCTTGTCGTTCTGATGGAGCAGTGCTTTCTTCAATGACGATGTTAGTCACATTCTGCTTATTCTCGTAGTTGTAGATTGACCCAATCTCTGCAATGTACTCATAGTTAGAGAGCATCTTAGAGAAATGCAGCTTAGTGACTTTCTCTTCTTCATTTGAAAGTGACTCTATGGTGTCATTCTTAGACACTTGAGAGTTGCCCCAGACGTATGCGATGATCTTCGGGTCTTTAGAGTAGTCTAATGTGTACTTCGAATTCTCAGTAGTCACTTCAGTGTAGTCAATGTTTGTGCTAGACAGTACCAGGCATGAATTGTAGATCATCGTCGCATAGTCGGAGTTCAGTATCTTCTGTGAATACTTCACTGGTGGAAGCTTCATCTGTGGGTTGTCGAAGATCGCTCTGAAATCCTTTAGCTTCTGCAGCGAGTCATTCTCGTTAGTTGTGTATCCATTGTCACTATTTGAGAAGTCTGGTGAGTCAATCCACATCACAGACTTCACTTTCATTCCAGGAACAGGCGACACATGATACTTCATGTCTTTCTTAGTCAGCATATAATATTCATCAGAGTCATCGAAGAACACTCTTCTAGGTGCATACTTGACTAATGCACTTGCTACGAAAGACTCATATCTTCCATCATATATGTCATTGTAGTCATAGTCTATAGATTCAGAAGAGTTCTTTTCAAAGTCGATGAATGAGGAAGCATATGCGCCACCACTGTTCACTTCTTTGTCAACACCCATGTTGTCGAACAATGTTATCACAGCAGAAGAACACATGAATCCACCTGACTTCAATAAGCTAGTCAAGTCATCAGAGATCTTGAATAGGTCTTTTCTCTTTCTATCTTTCTTCTGATATTCAGTCTCTGTGATTTCAGCGTCTTTGTATTTCAGCACAGCTGAATCTGTAGTGAAGTTCAAGTCGTATGGATAGCGTGAGCATGGATCGAATGCCAGATTGTACATTGAGTCATACTTGTGCATTCCATTGATAAGCAAAGCTGACAACTCGAATGCATTCAATTCTGACTCAATCACGTCTCCTTTGACAAAGTTCTCATTGCTTACATAGCAGTTGAATATCTCTTTCGACTTGCTTGTCACGTCATAGATTCTGTCACCAGTGACATCAGTCAGTGAAAGTCCGAACACAGGCCTGCTACTGTATCCATCAGAGCTTTCATTGTCTAAGATCTTGTCTTGGTACTTGTATAGAGACAAGTTGTACCAGCGGTCTGTCGGCAAGTTAGCATAGTAGATGTACTTCTTATAATGTGAGTTCTCTTTATTTGGCTTGACTAGAAGTTCAAGCTGGAACTTGTCACTGTCAGGCGGATTGACGATGTAGATGCATTCACCCACACCATCTATGTAAGAAGTTATAGGCGCCATGCTTACCGTGTTGAATTCATTTTCGAAGTTCTCACCTGATATCACAGTGTCACCTATTTTGACATCATATCTGTATTCCGGGAAGTCACTTGACAATTCTTCAAGTGAAGCAGATGGAATGATGCATCCGCAGATGAAAGCTTCTCCGAGGTTCTTGTACTCTTCAACCATCTCTTCAGATGACAGCAGCACTTCTACCGGCTCTTTGAACTTCCACTTGTTCTCAGCTCCGCCAAACTTCTTCAATCCGCCAATAGTCATAGTGACCATCAAGCCGGTCGGCACTTCATTCTCATCGTAAAGCTCTACACAGTTCGATTTTATGTCAGTGAAGTTCTGTAGCAAGAATGCAGGCTGCTCACCTTCATAGTCTAACTCTGCTGAATTGAACTTTACATACTTAGACCACAAGTCATTGTCGACTCTTAGCAGTCCGTCTTGCGTTAGCTCTGACCTGTCATTGAAGCTTATCTTCATAGTTTCAATCTTAGGCGCAGGAAGCTTGACATTGTGAATCTCTATTGAGTCTTCTTCTTCATTGAATTCAGTCAGCTGAAGTTCGAAATGATTTAAATTAGAATCAAACTTCCCTTCAGATACATTCAAAGAAGAACTTGGCAGAGCTACATCAGATATCCTGTAGTACCCCTCTTTTCCTGTAATCTCATACAGTACTTCTGCATTCTCTACTACTACTTCCTTGCTGCCAGGCAGACTGTCGAAGAAGATCAGCACCGTGTCTTTCTTACGATAACCCTCTTTAGCTTTGAAACCTGTTCCAGAAAGTGGAAGATGAAGTCTTTCATAGCCATAGACAGAGCTGTCTTTGATAGTGCCGTCTAATTTATATTGTATGATTTTGGTAGTATTGCCATCAGGAGATTCGACAAATGATGCTGATGCTGAAGGATAAGACAGTGTTATGACGTCATTTCTATCGAAGACGAACTTAGTTGCATCTACATCATCATATCCTCTAATGTTGTTGATGTTCTTAGCATCTTTAGCTATCTTCACCACTTCTGCGACAAGTGTCTCTGATGATAACTTATCGCTATCACCGTTCACCGTTGTTGTGAATATTCAGCAATAATCATCACCTTGTCAGCCATGTTCACGTATGGTGTTCCTATGCAGCTGCTTCCGGGATTATAGTCAGAGTAGATGTACATATTTGAATACTTAGTACTTGCATAAGCCGTCTTCCATTTGTTCACTGAATTAGTGATCATGTTCAAAGACATCAGATCGAAATTATAGTCATCTTTTCCTATAGTAGATACATTTAAGAAAGATGTAAGTATGAGAACCGTACCAAGTATGTCTTCAGACGCAGTTCTAACATCTTCACTTTCATCAGTTTCTGAACTTAATAGATTGTACTTATAATACGTACATGACAAATTATTCATATATTCTGACAATTCTATTTGTCTGTTTGTAGTCAAAAATCTTAATCCATATCCTGGATATTCTTTAGAACGATCAATTATACTGTCATTGAACAATTTATATTCAAAATCTATGTTAGAAATATCATCAAACTGAACTCCTTTTCTTAGTCTCTGTCTGAAAATCAAGTCTTTGAACTTCAAAGTTAACTTACATGGAAGGGTGATTTTTTCTTTTTCATCTACTTTTGAATTTGAGATTATAGACATCTTTGGGACAAAGTCACATTCAAAGTCATCGGTCGTTGAAAACTCTATATCTGAAGCAGCTTTGAAAAGTTTCCATTGAGTTGCTTTATTTGTATAGTCAGTATATCTTATCTCTCTATAGTTGTCTGACAATAGTTCATCTTTAATGTCAGGGTCTGGATTTGCTATAGAAT
>Ga0265298_10009193_pt1 | contig 11786 bp, 7 predicted proteins | sample AusTroGonzalo_MG_3_FD_193486 | JGI IMG/M metagenome (GOLD analysis project Ga0265298, IMG submission 193486) | Bovine rumen microbial communities from tropical cattle in Woodstock, Queensland, Australia - Gonzalo_01 | ecosystem: Host-associated > Mammals > Digestive system > Stomach > Rumen ...
GGGCCAGCGCCTTGACGCCGAAGGTCTCCGTCTCGTAGTGCCCGGCGCAGACCATCGGCATGCCGACGTTTTCCGCGGCGACCTTGTCGCCCCAGCTCGCCTCGCCCGTGACGTAGAGGTCGCACCCGAGGCGCTTCGCCTCCGCGGCAAACTCGCCCGCCCCGCCGGAGCACACGCCGATCTTCTTTCCGTGCCGGTTGTACCCCGTGACGCCGATGACGTTGCCGTGGTACGAGAACGCAGGCGAGACGCGCCTGAGCCCGAGGTAGCGCGCAAGCTCCCAGTTGTTGCCGTGCTTCCTGTTCGCGTCGAGCGGAAGGTGGTACGCCGCGAGCGCGACGTTCGCTGCGATCGCGGCCTTGACGACGGCGTACTCTCCGCCGACGATCCGTCGCACTCCGCCGCCCCAGCTTATGCCGTGGTGGACGACGAGGAGCTGCGCGCCGAGCTCGGCGGCCCTTTTCACACTCGCGGCGCTTCCGTCGACGGCAAAGGCCACGGACGACACGTCGTCCCCCTCGCGCGCGATCTGGAGTCCGTTGTTGCTCACGTCATCGAACGAGCCGACGTCGAGCTCGGACTCCAGCCACGCAAGCACGTCGCCAAGCTTAACCGACTTCCTCTTAGCCTTCATCCCATAGCCTCCCTTCTCTCGAGCTGGCGCAGCCACGAAAGCTCGCGCCGCCTCATCCTGTCGTAGTCCGCGGGCGAAGCGTCGTCCGCCCCAGAAAGATGGTCCATGCCGTGCGCGACGTACAGCAGAAGCTCCTTCGCCGCGCTCCACCCCGCGCGCGCCGGCGCGCACTTCGCCGCGCGTTCGCAGTTGACGTAAACCTCGCCGTAGACGCCGTCCTCCTCCCCGGGCATCGGGTCGTATCCCTGCGTTATGGCGTCCGTCGGACCCTCCACGCCGTTCACCGCAAGATGCACCTCGGCGGAGAACGCGTCGTCCTGAAGGATTACCGAAACAGCGCGGAACGGCTTCCCGGAACGAGACGAGGAGCGCGCGGCGAAGAACTCCGCCGCGGCCTTCACGTCGCGCCGCGAAAGGCCCATCCCCTTCGGCAGCCGACCGTCAACCGTCACTTCCGTCTTTGCCATGCATCAGACTACCGCTTGGCGGGAAAGAGCTTCCACCCCTCGGCGTCAACCGAGACGCCGTCAACCGCGAACGGCTTCTTGTTGTAGTTCACGACGACGGACTCGCCGTTGGCGTATCCGGTGCGGTACACGCCGGGCGCAAGCTCCTCGTGCGACTCGATGAACTCGAGCTGGAGGTGCTTCAGCTTCTGGTAGACGTCGTAGCCCTGCTTGATCTTCGACACCGCCCGCTTCAGCTCCTCGTCCGTTGCGCAGCCGAGGTCCTCGTCGCCCATCCAGTTCTCGCCGACGGAGAGGAACTTGGCGTAGAAGTAGAAGCACGGACGCGTCGAGAACTCGACCGCCTTGAGCTGGGCGTAGCGGTCCTTGATCGTCACGTTCATCGTTGTCGTGAACGGGTTGTTCGCGATGATGCCGTTGTAGACCGTCTGCCAGATCGGCACGACGCGCTTCCCGAGGCCCTTTCCGGCCGCATGCGATTCCTCGAACTTCTTCGGGTCGCCGAAGTGCGCGTAGAGGACGTAGTCGAGGTTGCCGGCGAAGTAGTCGTTGCCGCTCTCGCTCGCAAAGCCGCCGAGGTCGCGCTTCGAGATCGCCGCGGCCGCGCCCCAGAACTTCGCGCCGTCGGCGGGCGAACACGGATGGCGCGGGTCGTTGCACTGCAGCGGCTCGCAGATCGTCACGACGTCGAAGTAGCCGATGCCCTTGAAGCCGAACGCCGCCATGCGCGGGATGTCACGCGAGGCGAACTTCTCGTAGGCGCGCTGCGGGCACATGTGGTAGGGGCGTCCGCCGCCCCACGTGACCTTGCCGTTGCGCGTCGGCAGCATGAAGCCGTTCTCGTCCTTGAGCGCCCACTCGCCGTCCCAGTCCTCGGAGATCGTGTAGCCCTCGAAGAAGTTGCCGTGCGGGACGACGAGGTAGCCCGCGTCGAGCGCGTAGCGGATCGCCTCCTTCAGCTTCGCGTCGCCGCCGAGCTTGGGCTCGGACGGGAACACCTGAGGCCAGCGTCCGTCGTGTCCGCCGATGTTCCACCCGACGAGGCAGAGCTCTGCGTCGCCGACACCCTGGCGCTTCAGCTCGTCCACGATGTCCTTCACGCGGTCGAACGTGATCATCGCCTTGACCTCGGGCTCGTTCTCCGGCGCCTGGTGGATCACGGGGCTCGGCACCGGCTTCCACGCCTGGCGAATGCGCACCTCAGGCGCGAGAATCGCCTTCTCGAGCACCTTGTTCTCGGCGAAGCGCTCGCGGAACGGCTTCACCTCGCCGCGGTCGATCTGGTACTTGCGGTAGATCTTCGCGAGGTCGACGTAGGTGGTGTCCGCCGGACGTTTGTGGTACTCGATCACGAGGTCCTCGTACGGATTGCGGCAGAGATTCTCCTCGATCGTCCCCGCAATGGTGTACTCGCCGTTCTTAGCCACGACCGACTCGCGCACGAAGTACTTCATCGAGGTGACGATGGCGAGCCACGCGCCGCGCGGATTCGACCAGCCGAACATCGGCATCGACATGCGCTCCGAGCCGGCGAAGTAGCGTCCGTTGTCGCAGTCGTACTCTCCGTACACGCCGTAGGACGAGAACCAGAAGCCGCTCTCGCCCTTCTTCGCGCGGGCGAAGTCCGGGATGATGTCGAGGCGCTTCGCCTTCATCGAGAGAAACTTCTCGCGGCTCACCTCAAGCGTCACGCCGTCCGCAAACGGCTTGAGCTCCTGCGTCTCGGTCACCACCTTGCCGTCGGGCATCGTCCAGTTCAGCACCGCGGCGGCGGCAAGCATAGTCAATGTGGTCATCTCGTTTCCTCCGTGTTTATGTAGGGATTATACCACAAATCACCCCCGTTGATAATGACAGAAGCGAAAAACATTTCAGTGCCAGAACGAAACAGGCGAAGGCCAAGCCACCGGCTTTACGGCAGGACGGTGAACTCGACGTTCTCTGCGCGGCTTTCGCCTTCGCACTTCCGCACGCGGATGTCCTTCAGCACGACGTTCTTCGCAGGAAGCCGCTTGTCGCCCATGAGCGAGTAGACCATCTTAGCCGAGTAGACCTCGACGTTCTCGACACGGAATCCGTCGATGCGCGTCACGATGCGCTCGCGCGCGGGAAACTTCCCCCACTGGTAGTCGACGTCCGTCGCCACGACCGCGATCTTGCCGACGCTGCCGCGTACAACGACGTTCGAGACCGACACGTTCTCCACGAACGCGCCCTTCCTGTCGCTCGTCTTAACGACCGCGACCCCGCTCAGGCTCCCCTCCACCCTGCAGTCGTGGAGCGAGATGTTGCGGATTCCGCCCGAGATCTCGCTGCCCACGGCAATCAGCGTGTGCCCGCCCTTGATCAGGCAGTTGCGGATCTCCACGTTCTCGCACGGCACGCCCACGCGCCGTCCGTCGCGGTCGCGTCCGGACTTGATGACGAATCCGTCGTCGCCCTGGTCCAGCGTGCAGTTCTCCACCAGCACGTTGCGCGAGGCATTGACGTCGATGCCGTCGTTGTTGTGTCCGCGCGCCCGGATGTCGATTCCGCGCACCACCACGTCCTCGCAGCGGTGGAGGTGCACGCACCAGAGCGGGCTCTCCCGCACCTTGAAGCCCTCGAGCCGCACGTTACGGCACTGCTCGAACTCGACGCACGAGGGTCTTAGGCGCGCGGCGGACGGATCCTCGAACCGGCGCTCCTCGACAGGCACGTCGTTCTCGCCCCATTCGTAGAGGCGTCGCATGTTCGCGAGCGCCTCCGGACGTTGCTCGCGCTCGAACCATCCGCGCCAGAACGCCATGCGCGGCGCGATGGTGCCCTTTCCGGTTACGGCAACGTTGGTCTGTCCGCAGGCGTAGACGAGCGGGGAGAGGCCGCGGTACTCGATTCCGCCGAAGCTCGTGTGCACGACCGGCAGGCACGCCTTCGGATCGTCCGGGAACGTCAGGAGCGCTCCGTCTTCAAGGTGCAGCTCGACGTTCGACTTCATGTGGATCGCACCCTTCGACAGCCACTCCCCCGTCGGCACGACGACGCGTCCGCCACCTGCCGCAGCCACGGCGTCGATCTTCGCCTGCAGGTCGATTGGTCTGGCGTTGCCGTGCGTCAGCGAGAGATTCGCCGTGCTGACGAGCGTATGTTTCTCACCCGGCTTGAGGACATAGGCGCTTCCGGATCCAGGCGACGTCTCCCAGTCAACGCGGCAAGCCTGCGAGTCGGCGACGGCGAAGTACGGATGGAACGCCTCCGTCACCTCGAAGGAATCGCTCCCCGTGTTCTCGCCGGTCATCTTGATCGTGAGCCGGTCATTCAGCCGCACAGACACCGTAAGCGCAAAGTCGTGCGGGAAATGCCGGCGTGTCTCGTCGTTCGAATCGAGGCGCAGGATGAGTTCCTTGTCGCAGTAGGAATGGTTCTTCCTCTCCACGACCTTGAAGTCGCTGTACCGCGCGACGCCGTGGCGCCGCGAGTCGGCGGAGGGGCCGAGTTCACCGAACCAGGGCCAGCAAAGCGGCACGCCGCCGGTTCCGGTCTCCGACGAGAAGAACACCTCCTCGCCCCCGACGGGGACGTAGGAGACGACGCGAGCGCCGTGGAGGTCGACTGCGACGGTTCCGCATGCGTTGGTCAGCGCGACGATCGCGCAGAGAACTGAAAACGACATCCTACCTCCTTTGCCTTTCCGCTACTCGCCGATTGGATGGCTATGCCAATCTATTGCCCAGGTCAGATCGTAACTTCGACGTTCGAGAAGTTGACGGGGCCGAGGTGGAACTCGCGCGTGACGGTCTTGCCGTTGCTCGTCGCCTCGATCTCGTACGTCCCGTGGAAGCCGCGGAACGCCATGCGTCCGCCGGAGACGTCGCGCTCGAGGTCGGTGTGCCACTCGCGGCCGAAGAGCTCGCGGATGACGTCGTAGGCGGGCTTGGGCGTCATGTCGAAGCGGCAGAGTCCGCCATAGTAGACGTTCTCGCCCTTCGAGAAGTCGCCGGGGGTTGCGGCGTGCGCGTAGCCGTCGGGCACGTTCCAGTAGATGATCGCCTCCATCGCCGGGTGGGAGAACCAGATGCGGTAGAAGTTCCGCAGGAGCTCCGCCTGGACCGCCTCGTCGCCGGGATCGTTCGAATAGGCCGGAATCGTGACTTCCGTGATCTGGATGGGCTTCCCGAGCTGCGCGTAGCTGTCGAGGTAGCTGAAGATGAACTGCGGATCGTAATACCGGCCCGCACGCGACTTTGCCGTTTTCGCATCACCCCAGAAATGGGACTGTATCCCGACGCTGTCGATCCGGCAGCCCTTCAGGAGTGCGTTCTCGATCTGCATGTAATACGCGCTGCGGGTTCCGCTGAACGCATTGGGTCCGCCCCAGGCATTCCCCCCTCCCTCGTTGATGACGAGCTTGTTCGAGGCGAAGTACCGCTCGGCGGTCTTGAAACTCCACTCGACCAGGTCCGGCTCGGCATAGAAGCTGCTGGCGTCGAGACGCCCCTTCTGCCAGTGCAGCGTCTCGTTCGTCACCTCCCACATGGGGATGCGGTGCGCGTAGCGCGCGGCAAGTTCCCGGAACCTCTTCTCCAGAAGCTGCTTCTCGCGCGTCACGTCGCCCTTCGCCCACCCGGGCGAGCAGAAGTCGGCTACGTAGTTGAGGCAGTGCGCCTTCGGTTCGATTCCGTGCGCCTCGCACCACTCGACGCAGAGGTCTGGCGCGGGACGGCGGTAGACGCGCGGCGAGTCCTTCGCGTAGCGGGGCTTCCCCTCCTCGGGCTCGACGTCGCTCCAGTAGAACGGAAGCGTCGCCAGGTTGAACGCCGCCGCAAAGTGTTCCTTGTACGCCTCGTTCTTCTCGGCGCTGTCGACGATCTCGTCGAGCATGAACAGGTTCGCGCCGTACTTGAAGTCGTGCTTCTTCTGGCGGATCTTGACGTGCGTCGTCTCGCACGGCTTCCCGTTCCCGTCCTTGAAGAGGATCTTGAGCGTGCCCTTGCGGTTCGCCTCGATGCCGGCGCGGACGCGCGCGTCGGTTTCAGCCGCGGAGAGGCGGAAGAGGTCAAGGACCCCGTCGCGGTCGTACTTCATCGCCGCCCAAAGCGGCCTGAGCATCCCCGCCCCGGCCATCATCGCCGAAAAGCGCAAGAAGTCGCGTCTATTCCACCGTGCCATGGCCTATCCTTTCCGTGGACATTGTACAATATAAACCACGCCCTTGCATCGCTGCTGAGTTCCTTTTCTCCAATAACGCGCAAACCAGCCTTTTACAACGGTTCTGTGAGGTCACCGATCGTCCGGGGGTTGCGGCGGCAAAAGCCGCGCCTGCCGCGACAACCGCGCAGCAAGCAGCCGCGCACTTGAGCAACCTTGTACCGTTCATTGATTCTTCCCGTTAGCTGAGATCTACTTCTGCATCAGGACGCCCTGGTACCCGCAGGGGATGACCACCTTGCCCTCGTAGAACACGGCGGTGTCGGGGTTGCCGGACACGCTCCAGAACTTCAGCAACTTCGGGTTCTCCTGATCCTTGAAGTCGTAGAGCGCGACGCGACGGCGGATGCGGTCGGTGAGGACGACGAGCCCGTCGCCCGACGCACGCGGGATGCCCTGCACCTTCTTCCCATCCGGCACGGGCGGGAACTTCTTGAACGCCCAGAGGCTGCCGTCCGGCGGGTCGAGCTCGCCGGGCTTGGCGAAGTAATAGGTGTCGCCCCTCGTCACCAGCGCCTTGTCGTCGGAGAATCGGCAGATGCCGTCCGCAAGCCAGATGCAGTTCTTTTTCGTCATGCCGCAGACCGCCGCCGGGGACGCCTGGAGGTCGATCCAGTAGATGTTGTTGCCCGCGGCGTTGTGCGCGAGGTAGCATCCGCCGCCAATCGCCTTGTCCATGAGGTACTTGTCCCATCCCGGGCTGCCCGCCACCGCGACCTGGCGCTTCGGATTCGCGATGTCCGAGATGTCGAAGATGACGTTTCCGCCAGACCGCGCGGAAAGTCCGAGGAACCCGGGAGCCGGAGCCCACACCCAGAACCCGAAGCTCTTCCGGCCCTTGCCGAGCGAGTCGAGGCGGCCGATCTCGCGGAACTTCGTGGGGGCCTCCATCTCGTAGAAGCCGAATCCGTCGGGGCCCTCGCCCGTGTAGAGTCGGCGTCCGTCAGCGACGACGTCGTAGACGTGGGCGTGCCCCTTGAGCTCGCCTATCTTCTTCAATCCGCCCTTCGCGTCGAGCTTCAGGACGTGAAGCCCGGCGTCGCCGCACGCGGCGTAGATGGTGCTGCCGATGACCGCGACTCCGCGCGCCTGTCCGACCTGCTCGGGCTTCCATACGTAGAACTCGTTCTCGTCGGTCGGATACGGCTCGCGGTAGGACGCGTTCTTCGGCGGAACGCCGCGCTTGACCGTCTCCTTCGCGGCGCCCTTGGCGGGAATCACGAAGAGTCCGTTGCCCATCGTCGCCGCATACACGCAGCCGTCGCCGACCGCAACCGAGCCGACACATGCGGACGGCCACTCGTCGTGCTTGGCGAGCGGCGAGACCCACCTGTCGGCGATCTTGGGGGCGGTCTTGTCCGTGCAGTCCACGGCGAAGAGCCCGTTGTGCGTCGCCGAGCAGAAGACCATGTCGGAATTAGCGCTCGTGCGGGGCGTCCACATGTCGAGCCCGCGCTGGTAGAACGGCGGATAGTCCGCGCGCCCCACGCGCTTCGGATTCGCGGGATCGCTGATGTCGAAGATGTCGAGTCCGTGTCCGCATCCCTCGCCCGGCTTCTTGCCGGCGGCCGCGATCGACGCGGATGCCGGATGGTCGGCCACGTTGCGGTTCTTGAGGTGATGGCCGGTCGCGGCATAGAGGTATTTCCCCTTCGTCCACACGCCGTCGCCGAAGCCCCAGAGCGGGAAGAGCCCGATTTGGCGGATGTCCTTCATGTCCCTCGCGTCGAAGACCGTAAGCTTGCCCGAGCCCCAGTCGCCTGAGTAGAGGATTCCGTTCAGGTACTTGACGCTCTGAGACTCGTCCGTCTTGCGCATCGCGATGTGGCGCGGATCGTCAGGGTTCGACACGTCGATGAACTCGACGCCGTTCTGGCGCTGCCCGACGAAGCAGACGTCGCCCGCCACGTCCACGCCCGTCGCGAGCTCGCACGTGTCGAAGCGCGAGCGAACCTTCGGGGCGGACGGATTTGTCGCGTCGATGATCCAGAGCGCGTTCTCGCGCGCAGTCACGTATAGCATGCCGTCCTGCGCGGCGATCTGACGCGGACTCCCAACGGCGTCCTTCGTCGCGCCAAGGCGCTTCGGGTTCAAGGGATTGGAAATGTCGTACACGACAACGTCGGACCCTTCGCCTGCGTAGAGGTAGTTGCCCTCGACGCAAACCGCCATCACCTTGTCGTGCGAGCCCGGAATGCGCCGGGCCTCGCCCAGCACCGCGCCGGTGCGGCACGGAACGTCCTCGCCCCAGGCGGCGGAAGCCGCCGCGACAACAGCGAAGCAAAGCGCCGCGCACTTAAAGAGCCCTGCATTTTTCATACGGATATTATCGCAAAACTCGCATCCGATTGCAAGGCGGATGTTGACGCACCTGCTCGGCGGCAAAATCGACAAGCTGGCGGGTCGTGGAATCGAACGAGAGCCCAATGAGCCACACGGGGCGCGCGTCCGCCTTGAACGGCTCGGCGTAGCCCTTCCCGCGAATCTGCGCGAACGCCCTGTCCACCGGCTCGTCTACCTTCAGTTCGAAGATGCAGACCTCCGCCGGATGCTCCGCGACGACATCCGCGCTCCCGTTCGACTGCACCGCCTCCATCCTGAAGCGGAATCCGCAGCTAGCGAGGAGGAACGACAGACACCGTCCGTAGGAGTTCTCGTGGACGCGACGCTCCGTGGAGCCGTATGCCATCGCCGCGTAGAGCGACTGAAGCCCCTCGAACAGCTCGCGCCGCCCGGAAAAGATCGCCTTCAACGCGGAGACCGTGAGCGACTTTCCGAACCTGCGCGGACGAGAGACGAAAAACAGGTTCGCATCACGATCAGTTATGAGACGATGGATGAACATCGTCTTGTCAACGTAGATCTTTCCTTCGTTGCGGATTTTCGGGAAGTCGTGCGTGTCTGTCGCTAACGGTCTCATTTGCGGACATTATACCATTTCCGCCGCCAGCATATGAAGCACGAAGACTTGTGGTACAGGTGGCTGTTGAAAAGTTGAAAGGCTGAAAGGTTGAAAAGTTGTCATTCGGACGCAGCCGCACCCGATACGAAAACGCCGCGCAGTTGCGCGGCGAGAAACAGAACGGTTCTGGGAGGTCACCGATCGTCCCCGATCATCCGGATCAGATCGTCACTTCGACGTTCGAGAAGTTGATGGGGCCGAGGTGGAACTCGCGCGTGACGGTCTTGCCGTTGCTCGTCGCCTCGATCTCGTAGGTGCCGTGGAAGCCGCGGAACGCCATGCGCCCGCCCGAGACGTCGCGCTCGAGGTCCGTGCGCCACTCGCGTCCGAACAGCTCGCGGATAACATTGTACGCGGGCTTCGGGGACATGTCGAAGCGGCAGAGCCCGCCATAGTAGATGTTCTCGCCCTTCGAGCAGTCGCCCGGAGTCGCGCCGTGCGCGTAACCGTCCGGCAGGTTCCAGTAGATGATCGCCTCCATCAAGGGATGCGAGAACCAGATGCGGTACATCTCGCGCAGTATCTCCGCCTGCACCGCCTCGTCTCCAGGGTCTTCGGAGTACGCCGGGATCGTCATCTCCGTGATCTGGAGGGGCTTCCCGAGCTTGGCGAACGTGTCGAGCATGGCGAAGAGGTTCCGCGGGTCGTACTGCAGCGCCGCCTTCGTCAGGACGTTCTTCATGTTGGAGCCCCAGAAGGAATGCGCCTGGAAGCCGATGCCGTCGATGCGGCAGCCCTTCAAAAGCGCGTTCTCGACCTGCATGTAGAATGGGTTTCTGGAGCCGTAGGGCTGCTGCCACACGTATCCCTGCGCCTCGTTGATCACGAGCTTGTTCGCGGGGAAGTACTTCTCGGCCGTCTTGAAGCTCCATTCCACGAGGTCCGCCTGCTCGTAGAACTCGCTTATGCCGAGGCGGGAGTCCTGCCAGACGAGCGTCTCGTTCGTGACCTCCCACATCGGGATCCTGTGCGCATAGCGCTCGGCAAGCTCGCGGAAGCGCTTTTCAAGGAGCATCTTCTCGCGCGCAACCCCGTCCTTCGTAGCCCATTCCGGATGGGCGAACTTCGAGACGTAGTTGAGGCAGTGGGCCTTCGGCTCTATGCCGTGCGCCTCGCACCACTCGACGCATAGGTCGGGCGATGGACGGCGGTAGATCCGCGGCGAGTCCTTCGCGTAGCGCGGCTTCCCCTCCTCAGGCTCGAGGTCCCTCCAATAGAACGGAAGAGTCGCCAGGTTGAACGCCGCGGCGAAACGCTCCTTGTACATCTCGTTCTTCTCGGCGCTGTCTATGATCTCGTCGAGCATGAAGAGGTTCGCGCCATACTTGAAGTCGTGCTTCTTCTGGAGGATCTTCACGTGCGTCGTCTCGCACGGCTTCCCGTTTTCGTCCTTGAAAAGGATCTTGAGCGTGCCCTTGCGGTTCGCCTCGATTCCGGCCTTCACGCGTGCATCGGTCTCCGCCGCGTAGAGGCGGAAGAGGTCCAGCACGCCCTTGCTGTCGTATTTCATCGCCGCCCAGAGCGGCCTGAGCATTCCCGCCCCGGCCATCATCGCCGAGAAGTTCAAGAAGTCGCGTCTATTCAACCGTGCCATGTTTTCTCCTTATTGCTGAGGTTCCTTCATCAACTCGCGAAGCGCGTTGGCGATACCGTGTCCGAACAGGCGGCACTTCTCGGGCGTGACGACCGCGCCGTTCGCGTTGGCGAACGGGAACTCGAAAGCGCGGCACGTCTTGAGCCCCTTCACGTTGTGGACAATCCACGACGACGACGACCATCCCTTCTTCGAGCCCTTGTTCCACGCGACGCCGAACCCCAGGTCGTCCGACGCCTTGTAGCGGAGCCCGCCCTCCTGCAACTTCTCGACCGTGGCCGAGAACAGGCCCTCGGTGGCGGGATAGATCTTGGGGTCCTTGAGCGGCGTGTACACGAACTCGTTGTACTGGCCGCGGATCCACGGACAGTGGATGTCGAGGAACGCGTCGAGCCGCCCGCCGGCGTGGCCCATGACCCATTCGGTGAGCGCCTTCGTCTCGGGATAGAGAAACTCGGTGTAGTCGTTGTTGTGGTCGTGGGGCGCGCGCCCCTTGCCCTGGTCGCCCGCCTGCACGCCGTCGTAGTCCATCATCGGCACGCACATCATCTCGACGTTCTCGCGCAGCCACTTCCCGAGGTCGTCGTCCGCCATGAACGAATCGGCGATCCCCTCGACCACCCAGCTCGCCAACGTCTCGGAGCAATGGTGGCGGCAGGTGACGAGGATGCGGTACTTCGGCGTGCCGGAAAGGCATCCGTAGCGCACGCGCGGAACGTCCGCGCCCTTGCGCGACTTGCAGAGCGTCTCGAGCTTCATCTTGCCCGCGGCGATGTCCGCGGAGTGGCGCGCGACGAACGCCTCCCAGTTCGCAAGCACGTACGGATGGCACTCGTAGAAGAGCGTCTCGTCCTCGTCCGGGCCGAACGTGTAGGTGAACTCGCTGTTCTTCGCCTTGCCGTCGAGCGGATAGGCGAAGGTCTTGCCGCCGTCCTTCGACAC
>Ga0265298_10009194_pt1 | contig 11786 bp, 13 predicted proteins | sample AusTroGonzalo_MG_3_FD_193486 | JGI IMG/M metagenome (GOLD analysis project Ga0265298, IMG submission 193486) | Bovine rumen microbial communities from tropical cattle in Woodstock, Queensland, Australia - Gonzalo_01 | ecosystem: Host-associated > Mammals > Digestive system > Stomach > Rumen ...
CTTTTATCTTGAAGTAGAAGCCTGGGCAGACATTACGTATAAAGGTATATGAGTTCTTGTAATATTCTGGGTGTTCATAGAAAGTGTTCAGCAATTTGTTCCCATATTCCTTTGGCAGTATAATACGTATGTTGTTGCTGTAGTTGTCGCCTTCCCTGACGTCTTCGGATACGGAATAGTCAATTGCCGTAAAGACTTTTGTTGCAATGGGTTTAGTGTTAGCATCAACAAATTGCTCAAGGTCTGTGTCTACGTAGTAAACAGAGTCTTCTTCAATGATTTTGCTCTGGCTTAGCGGATAGACCTCTAACTTCATAGGATTGTTGGGGTCGCCGTAATATCCGTTACAAAAGAGACGTATTTCTATGGAGTCACATTCTATGGGGTCGTTTTCATGAGTATCCTGTCTGTCTGCAAACATTAATTTTTTGTCGGGGAACTTGAAGTTCTCAAATGTGTGGAATTGTGCAGCAAAGTTTGCTTCTATTTTTATATCTGTTTCTGGGTCTTTGATGCTTCCTAAATAGTTGTAGTTACTTCTGTATTGCACAGAGTCTAATAAAACGGATTGTGTATAAACATTATATAATGAATATGAATTCGCTATACCGTCTTCGTCAGGGAATAATCCAATAGAGTTTGTAGACTCTGTACAACTGATATATAATAAAGGAAATAGCAGAAGTGCTAAATAATGTCTCATAAATGGGTTTATTCTAATCGTCATCTTCAGCGTTGTCATTGTCTTCTTTGCCAACACTCCAAATCTTGTCATAGAAGTTAGAGTAGGCTGTGGCAAAATTTTCGGGCTTTTGTGCAGCCAAATAGGGGATGTCGTGTTGTTTGATAAAGTCGCGGAATGACGGATCTGGCTTGATGAGGCTCACACCATCGGCATACTTCATGCCAATCATGTTCAGAAGTTGGGTGTCGTTGGTAGTGTTTAGACTTTCCCAGTCCTCTTTGTTTGTGTTTCTGAATTTTATGATGCCGTCAAAATTCTCAGGTAGAGGGGCTGTCAGGTTTTCTTCAGATGGGGTGAAGATGGTGCGACAGTCGCGGAAAGATGGCTCATCGGCGTATGCAGTCTTGATGTAATAGGGTATTATGCTGCTCATCCATCCTTGGCAATGGATGATTTCAGGAGTCCAACGCAGTTTTTTTACTGTTTCTAGGACACCACGTGCATAAAATACGGCACGTTCAGCATTATCTGTGTATTCAACTTTCTTCTCATCCCTAGACATGCCGCGTTTGCCGAAGTAATCGTCATTATCAATAAAGTAAACCTGCATGCGTGAAGATGCAATGCTTGCAACTTTGATAATAAGGGGATGGTCTGTCTCGTCTATGATTAAGTTCATGCCGCTAAGTCTAATGACTTCATGCAACTGATTCCTTCTCTCGTTAATGATACCCCACTTAGGCATAAAAGTTCTGATTTCTCTGCTCTTTTCTTGAATAGCCTGAGGTAACTCTCTGCCTATTTTGGTCATTGGTGAATCTGGCACGTAAGGTGCAATTTCCTGTGTAATAAAAAGGATTTTCTTAGCTTTAGTCATTGTTCTTGAGCTTTATCAAATGCAAAGATACAAAAAAAGAATGGTTTAAAAGCGATACAAACGTGCTAATTTGCTTATTTTAGGAATATTTTATGCAAAATGTTTCTCTGTTTGCTTTTTTCTGTGTTATTTTGCATGAATTTTGTACGAGAAACAGATGTTGATTATTCATAAAATATCAGAATTGCAGTCACAACTGCAAAGCGAACGTCAAAAAGGCCATAGCATTGGCCTTGTGCCCACCATGGGTGCCTTACACCAAGGTCATGCATCGCTTGTTAAACGTAGTGTCAGTGAGAATGATGTCACAGTTGTCAGTATCTTTCTGAATCCTACCCAGTTTAATGATAAGGCTGATTTAGAAAGATACCCTAGAACTTTAGAGGCCGATTGTCTGTTGCTTGAGCAATGTGGTGCTCAGATAGTTTTTGCTCCTTCTGTTGAGGAGATTTACCCAGAGCCAGACACTCGTTCTTTTAGTTATTCTCCTACGGATAGCGTAATGGAAGGTGCTATGCGTCCTGGACATTTTAATGGAGTGTGCCAGATTGTAAGTAAACTTTTTTCTTATACCAACCCTGATCGCGCATATTTTGGAGAGAAGGATTATCAGCAGATAGCTGTTATCAGGCGTATGGTGGCAGATTTGGGTTTCAAACTGCAGATTATTCCTTGTCCAGTTATTCGTGAGGAGAGCGGCTTGGCTATGAGTAGCCGTAATACATTGCTATCTGCAGAAGAGCGAGTATTGGCTGCGAATATCTATCGTATTATGAAGGAAAGCCTTTCTTTTGGCTATAGTGTACAACAGACACATGACTATGTGGTAGATGCTATTAATGCCATAGATGGTCTTGAGGTTCAGTATTTCTGTATAGTAGATGGTGATTCTCTAGCTGATGTCAACTCTTGGGATGAGGCGCAGAGTGTTGTTGGGTGTATTACCGTATTTTGCGGGTCTAAGCCTATTCGCTTAATAGACCATATTAGGTACAAGTAAAGCATTATGATGATAGAAGTGTTAAAATCTAAACTGCACTGCGTAACAGTAACTGAGGCAAATCTGAATTACATGGGCAGTATTACCATTGATGAGGATTTGATGGATGCTGCGGGCTTAATAGCCGGAGAAAAGGTGCAGATTGTTGATAATAATAACGGAGAGCGTTTCGAGACATATATAATAAAAGGTGAACGTGGTTCAGGCTGTGTCTGTTTGAATGGTGCAGCAGCCCGTAAGGTGCAAGTGGGAGATACAGTTATTATAATCTCTTATGCGATGATGGATTTTGAAGAAGCAAAGTCTTTCTCGCCCAAGGTGGTTTTTCCTGAGAATAACAAACTTGTTTAGTTTCACTAATAAAAAATCTAAGTCTTATGAAGAAAGGTTTAAAATTTGCTTTGTTTCTGGCGATGCTCAGCATGCCGATTTTATGCAGTGCCCAAAGTGAAAATATGGTTAAGAACAAGGCTTTGAGTGCTCAGTATAAGAGTGACATAACTATTGTTACTCATGAGTTGAAGGCTTTGAAAGCGAAAGTTAAGGCTAATCCTTCAGATGTAGATATGAATGTTGAGCTAGAGAAAAAGAAGATTGCTTTAAAAGATTTGAAGGACAAGAAAAAAATCGTTGATGATGCTATTAAGACAGAGAAGGCTTCACTAAAGGCTGCTAAGGCTGCAGAAAAGGCTAAGGTAAAGGCTGCCAAGGCTGCAGAGAAAGCACAGAAGTTGCATGCTCCTGTAGAGTAATCTCTTATAATTGCGGATATAAAAAAACCTCTTCATTATGCAGGAGGTTTTTTATTATTCTATAGAGGCCGTAGTGCTATTCCTCGCATAATTCTGTCAAGATGCCGCATGTGCTTTTTGGGTGGAGAAACGCAATATGCAGACTGTCTGCTCCGTTTCGGGGAGCCTTATCAATTAGACGGATGCCTTTCTCATCGCACATTGCCAAAGCTTCTGTTACACCATCTTCAACTTTGAAGGCAACATGATGTATTCCTCTTCCGCCATTGTCTAGGAACTTCTGGACGGTACTCTCTGGGCAGGTGGGTTCTAGCAGCTCCAGTTTAACCTCGCCAACTTTCAAGAAGGCGGTCTTTACCTTCTGGTCTTCAACGACCTCTGTCTTGTAAACCTCCAAGCCCAACACGTCCTGGAAGTAGGGCAGTGCCTCTTCGATGCTCTGTACTGCGATTCCCAAATGCTCAATGCGTGAAATTTTCATTTCTGTAATAGTTTATAATGTTGTTGTTTTAGTTATTTCTCTCCACAAAGATATATCTTTTTTTCAACTCGCGGCAAAGAATTGGGCGCATTTTTTTAGAATTCCACCTGAACACGTGCATTAATCATTCTTCCTGTCAGGTAATTCGGTACGGCATATTGGTGGTTGGTGACGTCAGTTACCCAGTAGTATCCGCTCACGTTGTTGAAGCCGAAGAGGTTTAGGCAGTCCAATCCTAGCCATATGTTTCTTACTGTGTTGTGACGCATGTGCCGGTCTTCATTGTCAAGAAGGCGGTAGTTCATACCGACGTCCACACGCTTGTATGAAGTGGCACGAAAGACGTTCTTCTCCAGTCCTGTATGTGGAGGGCCAAAGGGCAGACCGTCGGCAAAGGTTCCCTTTAGGTTCATTTTCCACTTGGTACTGCCGGGGAAGTAGTCGCTGAAGAAGAAGTTCATATTGTAGCGCTGGTCTGTAGGCTGTGGGATCTTCTTCCCGTTAAGGTTCATTGATGCCTTCATCAGTCCGAAACTAATCCACGAATCGTTGCCGGGGATGAATTCTCCGTATAGTTTGAAGTCCACTCCGGCAACATAACCACTGGCGCAGTTGTTTCCGTAATATACAATCTTCACGTTGTCAACATTGTAAGGGTTCAGATTGCTTTGTGCCTTGTAGTATAGTTCGGTTGTGAATTTGAAAAGGCGTTCTCTCAACTTGAACCTGTATTCCATACCTGCTACCACATGGAACGAGCGCTGTGACTTGATGTCCTTGTTCAACTCGACTATGGTGTTTCCGTTAGTGGTGATAGTGTCACGCAGTTCCTTGTAAAAGGGACGTTGGTAGTAGAGTCCCATGGCCAGACGGAAGGTCAGGTTGTCATTTGCAGCAGGAACGAATCCTAGGCATGCACGTGGACTGAAGAGCCATTCCTTGTTCCAGTTCCAGTAGCTTAAACGTGCACCGTAGTTTACACTTAGTGTGCCCACTTTGCTTTCTGTCCTGTAAGTGTCCTGTGCATAGAACTCCATGTGGTTTGAACTGATATTGTTGATACTCTTTAGGTTGTATATAACCTCTAAATTGGTACCTGTATGGGGGATGCTGTATCCGCTACTGTCGCGATACTCCCACTCACGGGTATTCTCTTCTATGTTTTCGTGACGCCAGCTTAGTCCAGCTTGTAGTTTGTGGTTCTTGAACTGAGCATCGTAGGTGCCTTTCAATGTCACGGAACTACTCTTCAGGGTGTTACGCGCATGCTCCATATAGGTTCCAACACCCAGTTGGTCATCCGTATTCGTTTCGTTTAGCCAATATTGTCCTTGGATATCATAGGTCACGCGCTCTCGGGTACTGAAGCCTGTGAAGGAGAGTCCTAAGGATTGTTTCTCCTTCAGTTTCCTTGTTACCTTCATTGTTCCGAAAAAGGTGTTGAAGCGATCCTCCTCCTTACCGTCGAAATAAACCTTGAAATGTCTGACGTTATCCATTGTACCGAAGTTAGTCTCTCTGTCCTTGGGTGCAAAGTTGTAGTCGTTGCGGCTAATATAGCCAATGGCATCGAAGGTCCACATCTTCGAGGGCATCCAGCTTAGGTAGGCCTGGTAATCAATGAAGTTGGGCTTATATTCGCCCTTGGTCTCTAGGCTGCCCAGCATGTACTGGTTGGTCTTGTAGCGTAGCCCGTTGCTGAAGGAGAACTTGTTGTTGCCGTAGCCCGCATAAGTGTTTACACCTAATAAACTGGCCTGTATGCTTCCCTCCATTTTTGTAGGGCGAGCATATGTGATGTCCAGTACACTACTCATCTTGTCGCCGTACTTCGCCTCAAAGCCTCCTGCGCTGAAGTTGATTTTTTCCACCATGTCGCTATTGATGATGGAGAGGCCTTCCTGTTGTCCGCTACTAATCAATATAGGACGATAAACCTCCACTCCGTTTATATAGACGCAGTTTTCGTCGAACGAACCTCCTCTGACGTTGTACTGGCTGCTTAATTCATTGTGGGTGCTGACACCTGCCTGTGTAGCTACTAGCTCTTCTACAGCATTGCCTGTAGTGCTGGGCAGGCGCTTCAGTTCTTTCTTGTTCAACGTCTGGTTGGTGGACATCTCTCGACGGGTGTCAGAGACTGTTACCTCGCCCAGCAGTTGTCCGTCTTCATGCATGGTAATGTTTAGTGTCTGTTTACCTTTTGGCTTTTTTAGTACCCTACGTCGTGTGGTGTATCCTACCATGCTGTATGTTATTACAACACTGTCTGCTGTGTGGAACGAAAGACTATACTCTCCTTTTATGTTGGCTATTGTGGTGGCGGACTGTCCCTCAACCCTAATGATACACATGGAGACAGGATCTTGCTTATCGTCAATTACTCGTCCCTTCAGATGGACTCTTGCTGTGTCCGTCTGCTCCTCTTGCCCATAGGCAGTTGTAGAAAAGAGGAAGCATGTAAATATAATAATGTATAAATGTCTCATTAAAATAATAACGTAAGAAAAGGTTTTTTTTGTATATCCGTAGCCATTTTTTTTGCAACAAAGTTCGTATATTTGCCAAACAAATCTTTTTTTGATATGGAAAGTTTCAGTGAATTGATAGGAAGGCGTCGTTCTATACGTAAGTTTACTCCCGAAAAGTTGGACCCCGAGGAAGTGCGTCTTCTTTTGCGTGCAGGTCTCATTTCGCCCAGCAGCAAGGGTACTCATAGTTATGAGTTTGTCGTAGTAGAAGATCCCCAAATGTTGCAAGCTCTCAGTCAGTGTAAGGCACAGGGGGCCGACTTTCTTGCCGAGGCTCCTTTGGCCATTGTTGTTCTGGCAGACCCTGCTGTTAGCGATGTCTGGATAGAGGATGCTTCCGTTGCGGCTACTCATATTCTTTTACAGGCCGAGGATTTGGGGCTAGGAGCTTGTTGGATTCAAGTTCGTGAGCGCTATACGGCAGATGAACGTAATGCTGCCTCTATTGTATGTTCACTGTTGGATATCCCCGAGGAACGTGGCGTTGTATGCATCATTGCAGTTGGACATAAGGGCATGGAGCGCAAACCTCAGAACGAAGAGAAACTGAAGTGGGAACGCGTACATATAGCACGGTATTAATAGGCGGTGGCAATGTGGCCTCTCATCTTGGACTGGCTTTAGAGCAAGCGGGGCATTTGGTGGTCCGTGTGGGTGGTCGTACTCGTACGGTTCCTATTCCGCAGGATGCCGACTTGTACATTATAGCCGTTACAGATAGTGCCATAGCCAGTGTTGCGGCTGAGATTGGCGATGTTCCTGGCTTGGTAGTCCATACGGCAGGCAGTATGCCCATGAGTATTCTTCCGCAGCGTCGTAAGGGTGTTTTGTATCCTCTGCAGACCTTCACCAAAGGTATGCCTGTTGACTTGCATTCCGTTCCCTTCTTCATAGAGAGCGAGGGTGGGGAAGATTTGCTTCGGGATGTAGCTTCTCAGATAGGTGGTAGCGTTTTAGAAATGGGCTCCGAACGTCGTCGCTACTTACATCTTGCAGCTGTCTTCTGTAACAACTTCACCAATCATATGTATCGTATCACCGAGGAGTTGTTGTCTCAGCATAATATCCCTTTCGAAGTTATGCTCCCCATTATTGACGAGACGGCCCGTAAAGTGCATAGTCTCTCTCCCGCTCAAGCTCAGACTGGACCTGCCGTTCGATGGAACATAGGAGTGATGGAGTCGCAGCTTAATCTGTTGGAACGCGATGATCTAAAACAACTCTATCAGATAATCAGTAAAAGCATACATCATGACAAACTACAATCTCAGCAAGATTAAGGCGTTGGCATTTGATGTAGACGGCGTGTTGAGCCTCCAGACTGTCAGTATGCAGCCTGATGGAATGCCTCAGCGTACTGTCAACATCAGAGATGGCTATGCTCTGCAGTTGGCAGTCAAGAGTGGTTTCAAGGTTGCCATTATCACAGGTGCAACCGTTTCCTCTGTCAGAAAACGATATGAGGGATTGGGCCTTCAGGATGTGTATATAGGTTGTTCCCGTAAAATTGAAACCTACCGACAGTTTCTTGCCAAGTACGATTTGCTGGATGAAGAAGTCCTATATATGGGTGACGATATCCCTGATTATGAGATTCTTCAGTCTTGCGGCCTTCCTTGCTGTCCTGCTGATGCCGCTAAGGAGATACGTGATATTTGTACCTATATTAGTCCTCTTTGTGGTGGTTACGGCTGTGTTCGTGATGTTATAGAACAAGTCCTTTCCGCCCAAGGCAAATGGATGTCTGGTGAACATGCCTTTGCTTGGTAATCTTTTTTATTTGTACCAAGGACTGTAGCATTAAGTAATAGGAGCGTGAGGGACTTTGTTATCGCTCGTTGATGGTAAACGTAACAGAACCTTTTGAACCTCCGCTTATGGTACCAGAGTATGAATGTATGTTGCCGGATGTGCCGGTAGCCCCCTCATAGGTACCTCCGTCTGATACTTGAATACCGTTACCACTATAGTTGAATTCTGCATTGAAGGATAATGTTGCCCTTCCCAGAGCATTGGTAGGAATGGTGAATTCTATAGAGGGATCTTTAGCTCCGTAGTAGTCGTAATTGGTCTGTAAGGTTCTGGTATAGAAAACAGAATCTTCTTTGTAGGTGCCATCCTCCTTTTGGATTGTAGCTTTTACGGACCAGTTGTAGGTGCAGGCATTTATTAGATGGCCCTTCTCGTCTTGCAAGGCAGTAACGGAAATGACATCACCTGCATGGATGCCTGTTCGGGTGTTGACGGTTTGCCCGTTACGGGTGAACTGGAATCCTTTCCAAGTGGGAGGGTAGGATGAATAGTCGTTCTTCTGGCATGATACCATTGTGAACAATAAGCCTAAAACGGCAAGGGATAATGAATAGTGTCTCATATCTTTATGTTTAATTTCTTCAATTCTGTGTACAGACGTTGTACGGGTAGCCCCATTACATTGAAGTAGGAGCCTTCCAGTTTGGTAACGCCTATGTAGCCTATCCACTCTTGGATGCCGTAGGAACCGGCCTTGTCAAGCGGATGGTAGTTCTGTACGTAATAGTCTATTTCCTGATTAGTTAGTGTGGCAAATGTGACGTTGCTTGTGCAGGAGAAGGTGTGTGACCACTTTGTTGTGGTAAGCGTAACGCCTGTTATTACCTGATGGGTACGCCCTGAAAGTTTGCTGAGCATTAGACGGGCTTCGGCATCGTCTTTGGGCTTGCCTAGAATCTCATTGTCAAGACAAACTATGGTGTCTGCTGTTATCAGTAGTTCTGAGTCCATAAGCGTATAGGCACGGGCTTTCTGCTGGCTGATATACTGGGGAACTTCTGCCGCATCCATTTGGGCAGGGTATGACTCGTCTATCCCGTTAACAATTCTTACCTCATAAGAGAGGCCTAAACCAGCAAGCAACTCGCGCCGTCTGGGTGAGTTGCTTGCCAATATGATTTTATAATTCTCCGTAATTATCTTTTGTTAGTTTATGGCAATCTTCAGTCCCTTGATGATATAGATGCCACGGGGCAGGGTTTTCATTGCCTTGTTAATGTTTGTGTTAGCTTTTACCATGGCGCCTTGGGCGTTGTAGATATCTACAATAGCATCTTGAGACTGCAATTCCTTGATGCATGTCTCTTCGCCGGCCAGATCTGTGATGTGCTTGATCTGGAGTGTTTGTGCTGTGGCGCTTTGGGCGTCCCAAGTGAATCCGCAACGTGTGGGTAAGAAAGTTTTATCTCCATTTGTGCGGATTAGAATGCTTTGCAGTTCATCTGCATCCTGCATGGCAGGGATACCATATCGACCGGCTACCTGAACACTTTCCCAACTGCTTCCAAAGGTGATTTGGTTGCCATCGGCATCAGTCTTGGTGATGCATTTTAGGTTTGTGTTGACAGCTATTGCATCTGTGCTCTTGGCACGTAATGTCTGTATGGTAGGGGAGTAGATAAGGTAGGGAACGCCTGCCTCGATACCTTCAGATGTGCAATCTAGGAAGTACATGTTGAGGTCGCTTCCCTCTTGATCGATAGAGATAAGGCGCTCTACTTGAACATCCTTTGCTGCTGCCTGTAACTGAGCAGCTGTAAGGCTCATGGGAAGGCAGATGGTGTTGTAACCGGCAAACAGAGTACGGTTGATCTGTACTGGTTGCTCGTTTTCAAGCAGACTTACATTCAGGGTCTCTCCAATCGTGTATAAGGTTTTAACTCTATTCTGTGCATAAGCCTGTGAACAGAAGGCGGCAACTGCCACCAAGGCGAGTGTAAAATGCTTCATATCTCTTGTTTTTTGTGGTTTACGAGTGCAATATTACAAAATCTCTTTGGAATAACAAAAAGTTATTCCCTCTTTTTATCCGTATTTAACATCTTTAAGTTTATTCCTGATTTCCAAGCGCCTGAATGTTGGAAACATGAAGGAAGATGTAAGAACGCATGATATGAATAGCCTGCTTGTTGGTACCGCCAAGAGGAATGATAAGGTCGGCATAGCGCTTCGTAGGCTCTATAAATTCCTGATGCATGGGCTTCAAAACTTCACGGTAACGGTCAATCACCATCTGAGCGGTGCGTCCGCGTTCTATAACGTCACGTTGGATTACGCGAATGAGACGCTCATCGGGGTCGGCATCAACAAAGATCTTCAGGTCCATAAGGTCGCGCAATTCTTTTTTCCATAATGCCATAATACCCTCAATAATAATCACTTCGCAGGGCTCAATGTGTATGGTTTCAGGAAGTCTGTTGCTTATCAGGTAGCTATAGGTTGGTTGTTCTATGCTTTTATGTTCTCTTAGGTCTTGAATCTGCTGGGTAAGCAACTTCCAGTCAAAGGCGTTGGGGTGGTCGAAGTTAATCTTCTTGCGCTCCTCCATGCTAAGATGTGAGGTGTCATTGTAGTAAGAGTCCAATGGAATTACAGCAACCTTATCTGTTGGTAAGGCATCCATGATTTTCTTTACTACTGTGGTTTTTCCTGATCCGGTTCCTCCGGCTATTCCTATGATATACATATTGGTAAAGTTTAAAAGTTTAAGGGTTATTTAGATGTTTCTGTTTGTTTTTTCTTTGTTTTCGTTTTTGTTTTTGTTTTCTGCCTTCTGAAGGCTTCCTTCCAGTTGTTGAAATCACGTTTGAACTGGATACCCAATCCTTGGGTGGTGAGTGACGACTGTACGAAGTATCTGTCGTTTGTCTGGTTGTAGGCTTTCAATGAGAAGTCCCCGTTTCGGGTGAGGATATACTGGATGTCGAAGTCGCCAATAAAGTTATTGGTGCTGTAGTAGCTCTCGCGATAACCGAAATTGCCATTTATCAGGAGTCTGTTGTTCAGCATCCTGCCGCTTAGCATACCTTCAACGTCCAGCTTGTCCCAACCGGTCTCTCCTGTACGCAGGTTGGTGCCGAAAGACCAGTTGTTGGAGCCTACTGCATTAGAGAGCATCTGATTGAACTGACTGCTCAGAGTGCTGCTTAGGAACGAATTGATAGCCATACTGCTTTGTCCGCTGGCACCTTTGTCCTGATATTGGGCTCCGTAGCTGTAGAAGCGTCCAATACCCAGTAGGTATATCACCTGCATATTACGTTCCTCCTCAGTATTAATCATAGAGCGGATCATCTTCTTTTCGTCCTCGTTGGCATTGGGCAGGTCAAAGTCGAAGGTCACCACAGGCTGTCCAGCCAGTCCGCCTATGTTCATGATACAGTCGACTCTGGTGTTCGCCAGGCCCAAGCTGGAGGCAGAGAGGTCGTCGAGTGAGACGTTGGGGACGGTGTAGTTGGCTTTCAGATTCAGAGAGGCTTGCATGGGGTTACCTCCAAAGACAATAGTCCCGTCACGCTGGAACTGGAAGTCCTTGCGGATAACATCCTGTACAGACATCTTGTATGTTCCATTATCTACCCTGAAGGTGCCGTACATCTGGAATTTACCTTTGTTGTAGAAGTTGGCCAGGATATGACCGCTACCTGC
>Ga0265298_10009196_pt1 | contig 11785 bp, 7 predicted proteins | sample AusTroGonzalo_MG_3_FD_193486 | JGI IMG/M metagenome (GOLD analysis project Ga0265298, IMG submission 193486) | Bovine rumen microbial communities from tropical cattle in Woodstock, Queensland, Australia - Gonzalo_01 | ecosystem: Host-associated > Mammals > Digestive system > Stomach > Rumen ...
TGAATACCTAAACTATTGGAATCTGCCATTCGGACGAGAGGCTAACAACCTCTGGGTTGGATGCCCTGACTGGGACAACAACCGCCCAACTGTTATGCTTAATGCGCATATTGACACTGTGAAGCCAGTAAATTCATGGACTCGAGATGCCTTTACGCCTACTCAGGAAGGAGATATCTTGTATGGACTGGGCTCTAATGATTGCGGAGGCGGACTAGTAGCTCTACTGCAGGCATATCGCATTATGCTTCATCGCCATCGCAGCTATAACCTGCTATGGGTAGCCTCAGCCGAGGAAGAAGTTTCGGGCGCCAACGGGCTAAGTCGCGTACTACCCTTATTGCCAGAAGTTGACGTTGCCATAGTAGGTGAACCAACTGGCATGCAACCAGCTATCGCAGAAAAGGGACTGATGGTTATTGACGGCTACGCCCATGGAAAATCAGGACATGCTGCCAGAAATGAAGGCGTTAACGCTATATATGAGGCACTTGATGATCTGGTTTGGCTTCGCGACTACAAATTCCGCAAAGTCAGCCCTCTGCTTGGTGCCACAAAGATGACTGTTACCGTTGTAGAAAGTGGTACGCAGCATAATGTTATTCCGGATACACTACACTTTATTATAGATGTACGCACCAACGAATTCTACCAGAATGAATACCTGTTCAACTTCCTCTGCAAGAAGATGACCAAGTGCGAGCTTCGTGCCCGCTCTTTCCGTCTGCATTCTTCTGCCATCTCTCCAGAGCATCCTCTTGTAAAGAGATGTATAGATAGAGGCATGCAGCCCTTTGGCTCGCCGACGCTGAGCGATCAGGCATTGATGCCATTCCCATCATTTAAGTTGGGACCTGGCGAATCAAGCCGTTCGCATTCAGCTAACGAGTTCATAAAGATTTCGGAGATAGAACAGGCTATCGAAACCTATGTAGGATTGTTGGACGGATTGACACTTTAGTGTCTATCTGGCCATGTGACCAGAATTGACACTCAGCCGTGTCTATCCTATCTGGCCAACCATCCTTCAGGATTCAGTTTAGCACTACCATGGCGCAACTGGAACTGCATCAAGCCTTCGGCACCCACACGACCAAGCGTCTGTCGGGTGCTAACTTTTTGTCCACGACTAACGTTTACTGAAGCTAGGTCGCAGTATACAGAGAGGTAACTACCATGACGAACAATTACAACTGTAGTTCCAGCATAGCTGAACACAGCACTAACCTCTCCATCAAAGATACAACGAACAGCAGCACCAGGCTGGCCCTTTATATCGATACCTTTCTTGTCAAGAGTTACGTGACCTTTAACATCGGTAACGTGGTTTGTACCAAAGTGGTTCACAATACGATAGCTACCTGTGATAGGCATTGGCAGGCGTCCGCGATTACTCTCGAAATTGCCACTAAGCTGACGGTCTTCGGATGAAACAGTATATACCGTCTCGGCCTTTTTTGCCTCAGCAACTTCCTTGTCATGAGCCTTTGCATCAGCAGCAGCCTTACGCTCAGCAGCCATTCGGGCTCGCTCTGCTTCTGCGGCAGCACGCTCTGCGGCAGCTCTCTCTTCGGCATTCTTCTTGGCAGCAGCAAGAGCCTCAGCCTTAGCCTTTCTCTCCTTTTCCTTTGCTTCGGCTATACGACGCTCGTTCTCTTTACGAGCAGCCTCAGCAGCAGCCTTCTTCTTGGCAAGCTCCTCGGCTTTTCGCTTAGCCTCAGCCTCAGCTGCCTTACGTTTAGCTTCAGCTTCTGCACGGGCCTTGGCACGGGCTATTTCCTGAGCAATAAGTTTATCAATCTGCGCATTCAGTTCGGCATCGCGTTTCTTTTGTTTCTCAATGATTCCCTGAATGGTCTTCTGCTGTTTCTGCAGTGATGACACCATCTTCTGCTGTTCCTCCTGTTTTCCCTCAAGAGATCTGCGTTCCTGTTCATCCTTTACCAAAAGATCGTTCTTCTGTTTCTTAGTGTCAGTAAGCTCATCATATGCCTCAGCCACCTGGGCCTTCATTGACTTTACTGCCTCGGCCTGACTCTGCTGATATTTAGCATATTCACGCACAAATCTAATACGACGATACATCTGGGAAAGATTCTTTGCACTGAAAATAAACATCAGCTGACTCTGCATATTGCGATTGCGATGCATATAACGCATTGACTTAACGAAGCGTTGTTTACGCTCAGCAAGCTCTTCCTCAAGATATTTCATATGAGCCTCAAGAGTATGAATATCGCCGTCAAGACGATTTATATCATGACGTATGGTATCAATAGATTTGCGCTTATCAGCAATCTCATTATTAATTATCAGCAGGTTTTGCAAGCGTTTCTTAACATCACGCTCATTGGCCTGAAGTTTACGCTGCTGCTCCTCAATCTGTTTGCGAACCTTCTGCTGCTCATTTTTCAGACTATTAACCGTAACGGGCTGCTTGGTGGTGGCAGACTTCTTGGTTGTTGACTTCTTTGTGGTAGTTTTCTTCTTTGCAGTTGTATTGGTACGCTTTTGCACAGAAGACTTCTTCGCATGCTGAGCCACAGCAGGCGAAGAGAACGAGATGAGTGCCATCAGCACCATCACAAGATAATTACAACGAAATACTCTATTCATCACAGAGCCATGAATCGGCGGAGTATCTCATCCACTGTTACCTCACGATATTTGTTAGACACTTCTGTTCTAGCCTCCCACTCCGTATCAGAACCAAGATAGTTCAGAGTCATACCAAGCTTAACCTCCTTATCGGGAGTGGTAAGAGTAATCTGATGTTTCTTTGGATATACCTTACGACTGAACACCTCGAAATCGGAGTAGTCCCAATTAAGCTGAGTGTTACCATTGAAACGGTCCTTATAAAGGATATTTGCCATACGGATTACTGCAGTATTTTTACTTGCAAGCCAACTGTAATCCATCTTTCCATCCTCATAACTGATAATCATATCGTCACCGCTCTCGATAGTAGAGAAACTAGCATCAGCTATATCCTTAGATAGGATAACAGCATCGCTACCCTGATTAGGTTTGAAAAGCTCGTTCCAAAACAAAGCCTGAAGAGCCGAAAAGTTCAGTCCGCTGTTACGCAAAAAATCTATCTGACGATATGGAGCCTTGAGATATTGCTTATTAATACGGTCCATAATAAGCACGTAATCCTTAGTAAACTCCAATCTACCAGCCTCAACAAATCCGAAAGCCATAAGCTGAAGACGGATAACATCGTTTCGTCTCATCTTCAAGTTACCTGTAAGTGTTAACTTCTGTGGGCCAACCTCTACAGAGAACTTTACTTTTGAGGTAATGAACTTTGTCGTCTGCTGGTTTTCACGTACTTGACCAAGGAAATCAGCAGCCTGTCGCTGAGCGATTGTTGGCGTAGTATCAACAACCTTCTTGTGTGACTTACATGACACAAGCACTAACGGCAATGCCAATACGGCAATTCTTACGATACTTTGTAGTTTCATTATCGATCTATTTTTTGTTTTATTTTGTCTGCATGTTCTTTAATCACGGAGTTGTCCTGGCTATCGTCCAGATTCTGTAGAGCCTGATCTATATATATCTGAGCCTCTGAATAGCGCCCTAACATATAAAGAATCCAAGCATATGTATCAAGATAGGTAGCATTCTTAGGCTCAGCCTTGATGGTTTTGAAACTCATCTGCTCTGCCTTGTTAAGCTGCTCACCAGTCTCACTAAGGAAATATGCGTAGTTATTTAAACATCCCATATTGTCGTCTTTCCACTGAAGACATGAATCGTATGCCTCATACGATTCTCTTACAAGCCCCTTCTGATGCAAGATGTCGCCCATAACAGCATAGAAGTCGGATACGATAGCGGGATCGCTGTCCTCCTTGATAACTCCGATACCATTCTTAAAAGCAGAAAGGGCTGCATCCAGATTATCGCGACGATAAAAAGCCACACCTTGATAATAATAAAAAGCCATCTCGTCGGGGTTATACTGACGGGCTTCCTGACAAAGAGAGATAACACGTTCCATGTCATCGTCCTCCCAAGCATAACCAATAAGTTGAAGGCGGGCAGAAGAGTTATCTGGAGCTATTGCGAGTGCCTTTTCAAGCACCTTGCCAATACTGTCTTTTGGCATTTTTTTTATGTTCATATAAGATGCGCACAGTATTGCCATATTCTCATCTGTCTGCGGTTGCTTCAATATCTTATTGAACAACTGTAAAACCCTTGTGCTATCACCACCAGCATTCTCGCTAGCCGAAATCTCCTGGCGCAGCAGATGTATCTTCTCCTCCATCGTAGAGTTCTTGTTCAAAAGCACACGCTCGGTAAGAGAATCTGCAATTTCCTTATGGTTCAGAGCCTGATGATATGTGCGTAATGACATCAACACACGATTGTTATCCGGTTCATCCTTCAAAATCTTGTCGTAAACCTTGAGTGCCTTCTTCAACTGACCATTCATCATCAGCGTTTCACCGTAAAGTGCCAGATAGTTAAAGTCGTTAGGATATTTCTCCGAAAGAGCTTTAATCTCGGCTATTGCCGCTTTTTTGTTTCCCCTACGAGTATAAATCTCGCTCTTTGCCATAGAGAGTCGTTCATTCTTCCCGTCTATGGCTTCCAAACGATTCAGGACCTGTACAGCATTGTTAAGATCGTCAACCTGCTGATACAGTTGGAAGAGCATTTCTAACAGATCCTCCCTTTCCTTATCACGGGCATATATCTTTTCTACTACTGGTATAGCAGCCTCAAAATCCTGCTGACGAATATAAGCTTGAGCAAGCGTTTCCATATATGTTTCGTTATCAGGATCAAGCGATGCAGCTTTTTTTATGTACTCAAGACTTTTATCTGGATTTTTAAGGGCATTATAGTATTGCGCCAAAAAATACCATGCCTCAGGTGCTTCTGAATTTATCTCAAGGCAATGGCGCAGAAGATCAAAGGCTGCATCATTATTGCCTTTCTGTCGTTGCACCATTGCTTCGAGGAAGAACTCATCATAGGTTCGTTGTCCGTAACCAGTGGTTACAGATAGCAATAGCAACAACGACAGTCCTATCTTCTTCATTCCAATCATTATTTCACACCTGTATGTCCGTAACCACCCTCGCCTCTTTCTGTCTCATCGAGCATATCAACAGGAATAAACTCACCCTGCTCATGGCGGGCTATCACCATCTGCGCTATACGCTCACCATCCTCAACAACGAAATCCTCATTAGACAAGTTAATAAGCACAACACCTATCTCACCACGGTAGTCAGCATCAATTGTTCCTGGGGTATTAAGTACAGTTATACCCTTCTTCAGTGCCAAACCACTGCGAGGACGAACCTGAGCCTCGAATCCTACAGGCAGAGCGATATGCAATCCTGTTGGGATAAGCTTACGCTCCAAAGGTTTCAGTGTTATAGGTTCATTTATATTTGCTCTAAGATCCATGCCCGCACTCTGCTCTGTGGCATACTGTGGTAAGGGTTGGTGACCTTTGTTTACTACTTTTATTTTCAGCATAATTTAAAATTATATTTTAATCAATGTGCAAAGGTAGTGCTTTTAGCTTAGAAATAAGCCTTTCGAGGCCTAATTTTTTGATTTTTTCGTTAATTTCTGCGAAATGTGCTTATACTGCGGGTATTTTTCGTACCTTTGCACCCTGATTATGATGAATTGGCAACAACTTATATCAAACAAGCGTCTTGGTCAGGAGCACCGTCATCCTGAACGACACGATGACCGAACAGAGTTTAAGCGCGATTACGACCGTCTGATTTTCTCTGCTCCATTCCGTCGTCTCCAGAACAAAACCCAGGTATTTCCCCTCCCTGGTAGCATATTTGTTCACAACCGTCTGACACACTCGCTCGAAGTGGCTAGTGTGGGAATGTCGTTGGGCAATGATGTAGCAGCGCTACTTACCAAGAAGCACCCAGAACTCAAGGAAGGTCTTTTCCAGGAGATTGGTCAGATTGTGGCAACAGCATGTTTGGCTCACGATCTTGGCAACCCTCCATTCGGGCATAGTGGCGAGAAGGCAATCCAGTCGTTCTTCACAGAGGGTGCCGGCTATGATCTTCAGCGTCAGGTTAGTCCGATATTCTGGAACGACATGATTCACTTCGAAGGTAATGCCAATGCCTTCCGCCTACTCACCCATCAGTTCAAGGGACGTCGTCCTGGTGGTTTTGTAATGACTTATTCCACCCTTGCAAGCATCGTAAAATACCCATTCTCATCAAGTGCTACCAGCAAGAAGGGCAAGTTCGGATTCTTTGATTCCGAGAAAACCTATTATCGCCGCATAGCCGATGAGCTCGGCATTCCATGCAAATCAGAAGTTGGAGAGCCACTACGTTATGCACGCCATCCGCTGGTATACCTTGTTGAGGCTGCAGATGACATCTGTTATGAGATAATGGACATTGAGGACGCACACAAACTTAAGATTATTTCGCACGAAGAAACAATGCAGCTTTTACTTGCATTCTTCGATGAAGATACTCAGGGGCACATCCTCAAGCGCATAGAAGACGAGAGAGTTGATGATAACAATGAGAAAATTGTATATCTTCGTGCCTGCGTAATAGGAAAACTTGAAAACGAATGCGTACGAGTGTTTGTTGACCATGAGGATGAGATTCTCAACGGCGAATTCCAAGGTAGTCTTATCGACCACATCAGCGATTTGCCGCAAAAAGCATATAAGAATTGTTGTTCGTTGTCAGTAGCCCGCATCTACAAGAGCCGTCCTGTACTGGATGTGGAACTGTCAGGTTACCAGATTATTCAGACGCTCATGGAACAGTTCATAAATGCAGCTGTGCATCCTGAGCGATTCTATTCAAAACACCTTATTAGTCGTGTATCGAGTCAATACGACATTGACGCACCCGACCTTGAAACCCGTATTATGGCGATAATCGATTATATAAGCGGTATGACCGATGTATATGCACTTGATGTGTACCAGAAGATTAATGGCATATCGCTTCCTATTATTTAATTAAAGAATGATGAAGAAGTTATATATTGAAACGTATGGCTGCCAGATGAACGTGGCAGATTCTGAAGTAGTAGCATCGGTAATGCAGATGGCTGGTTACGAGACCACCGAGACTCTTGATGAGGCCGATGCAGTTTTCCTTAATACCTGTTCAGTTCGTGATAATGCAGAACAGAAGATTTTCCATCGCCTGGATGCTCTGGATGCAGAGCGCCGTAAAGGACACCAAATGATACTTGGCGTGCTTGGCTGTATGGCCGAGCGTGCTCAGCAGGACTTGCTCGACAACCACCACTGCGATCTTGTGGCTGGTCCTGATGCATATCTCTCGCTGCCCGATCTTATTGCCCAGGCCGAGTTAGGTCATAAAGCCATGAACACTGAGCTCTCTACTACAGAGACTTATAAGGATGTTGTTCCACAACGCATAGGCATTGGTCATAAGATTGGTGGTTTTGTAAGCATAATGCGTGGCTGTAACAATTTCTGTCATTATTGCATTGTGCCTTACACCCGTGGTCGAGAGCGTAGTCGTGATGTAGAAAGTATTCTACGTGAAGTGCGCGATTTGCGCGACAAGGGATACAAAGAGGTTACTCTGCTGGGACAGAATGTAAACTCATACAAGTTAGGTGACATGGATTTCCCCGCCTTGCTCCGCAGGGTGGCAGAGGAGGTTCCCACTATGCGAGTACGATTCACCACATCGCACCCAAAAGACATGAGCGATGAGACTCTTCACGTTATCGCCGAAATGCCAAATGTATGCAAGCATATCCATCTGCCAGTACAGAGTGGTAGCGACAGAATACTAAAACTTATGAACCGCAAGTATACCCGTGAGTGGTACATGGATCGTGTAAACGCCATCCGTCGCATCATCCCTGATTGCGGACTATCTACAGATATCTTTGTAGGCTATCATTCAGAAACAGAGGAGGACCATCAGTTGTCACTCTCACTTATGCGCGAGGTTGGCTATGATTCGGCCTTCATGTTCAAATACTCTGAGCGCCCAGGTACCTACGCTTCTAAGCATCTGCCTGATGACGTCGCTGAGGAGGAGAAAATCCGCCGTCTTAACGAGCTCATCGCCCTGCAGACCGAGATGTCTGCCATCCAAAACAAGAAAGATGAGGGTAAGGAGTTCGACGTATTGGTTGAGGGATTCTCAAAACGTTCGCGCGAACAGCTATGCGGCCGCACCGAACAGAACAAAATGGTGGTATTTCCCAAGGCAGGCCACCATATTGGTGAGACCGTTCGTGTGAAGATTACAGGAAGTACAAGTGCTACATTATTAGGAGAAGCCTTATGAAAGAATTCATGCAAGTTCTGAAGCGGTTTGTTTTACCGTACAAGAAATATGTAGTATTGTCGATAGTATTTAATATCCTGTCGGCACTGTTAAACATATTCTCGTTTGCAGCATTGATACCTATTCTTCAGATATTGTTTAAGACTGGAGACAATGTCAATGTTACTACACTGATGGAATGGGGTGATGGAAGTTTTAAGGATGTTTTAGTCAACAACATCTATTATTACATTAATACATTCATCTCCGACATGGGGTCTACCACAACATTACTTTTTATCGGACTTTTCCTCATTTTTGCAACACTTTTGAAGACGGCAGCTTATTTCCTTGCATCATCCAGTGTAGTTCCTATCCGTACTGGAGTGGTGAGGGACATGAGAAACCAGTTATACAAGAAGATAGTTGCTCTCCCACTTGGTTTCTTTACAGAAGAGCGTAAAGGCGATATCATTGCCCGTATGACAGGAGATGTACAGGAAGTAGAAACCAGCATTATGTCTTCGTTAGACCTAATGTTTAAGAATCCTATTCTGATAATATCGTATTTCACAACTCTGATAGTTATCTCATGGCAGTTGACCCTATTCTCTGTCATTATCATACCGCTGATTGGATGGTTCATGGGTTGGATTGGCAGAAAGCTTAAAGCCCAAAGCATACAGGCACAATCGCTATGGAGTGACACGATGAGCGTGGTAGACGAGACTCTTGGAGGACTTCGAATCATTAAGGCATTCTGTGCAGAAGGTAAGATGCTCGACAAGTTCAACCGTATTAACTCTACATATCGTCATGATATAATGTGGGTTAATATACGTCAGAATATCGGCCATCCACTTTCTGAGTTCCTTGGAACATGCATGATTGTCATTGTATTGTGGTTTGGTGGCGTGCTGGTACTTAATGATCAGTCACTCTCAGGACCTACCTTCATCTATTACATGGTGATTCTATACTCTATCATAAATCCATTGAAGGAGGTATCTAAGGTTGGATACAACATTCCTAAAGGTCTGGCTTCTATGGAGCGTATTGACAAGATTTTATTAGCAGAAAACACTATAAAAGAAGTTGCAAGTCCCAAGCACATACCAAGCTTCGAACATCAGATAGAATTCCGCAATGTATCGTTCCGTTATGGTGAGCAATGGGTATTGAGAGATATCAACCTGACAATACCAAAAGGCAAAACGATAGCTATTGTAGGACAAAGCGGCAGTGGAAAATCCACACTTGTAGATCTAATTCCCCGCTACTACGATGTTCAAGAGGGTGAGGTGCTCATTGATGGAATAAACGTTAAGGATCTTGGCATCCACGATTTACGCCAGCTTATTGGTAATGTTAATCAGGAGGCAATCTTGTTCAACGATTCCTTCCGAAACAACATCTCGTTTGGTGTTGACAATGCTACACAGCAGCAGATTGAAGAGGCTGCAAAGATTGCCAATGCATACGATTTCATAATGGCATCTGAGGATGGTTTTGAGACCAACATTGGAGATCGTGGAGGCCGTCTGTCAGGAGGTCAGCGCCAACGTGTATCTATCGCCCGTGCCATCCTTAAGAATCCACCAATCCTCATACTCGACGAGGCAACATCTGCACTCGACACTGAGAGCGAGCGACTGGTACAGGATGCATTGGAGCGACTGATGAAGACTCGCACCACTGTAGCAATTGCCCATCGACTGTCAACTATTAAGAATGCTGATGAAATATGCGTATTGCATGAGGGACGTATCGTGGAGCGCGGAACCCATGAGGATCTGCTCGCCATTGACGGACACTACAAGAAACTAACAGACATGCAGGCATTATAATCAGGCAAGAACAATGTTACAAAGAGTTCTTTATCTTCTAAAGACATATCTATTGACGATGTTGATTTTCATCATCGCCAAAGTTGTTTTCATGCTATATAACAGCAGCCAGGTTTATTCAGGTCATGACATTCTTACTGTGTTATGGAATGGTCTGAGCTTGGATTTCAGTACATCACTATACATTATTATCGTACCATTCCTAGTATGTGCGGTATCCATTTGGCTTGGTGGAATCAAGACTCTGCGCATAATATTACGTGTTTACTATTTACTAATAGCTATTGCAATGACTTTGGCGTTCGTAGCCGATACGAGTTTATATGAGTTTTGGTTATTCAAGCTCGACTCTTCCTGTCTTCAGTACTTAGAAACACCAACAGAGGCGATGGCGAGCGTTTCCTTAGGATATATAGTAATCCGCTTCATTGTAATAGTAATAGTCTCCATTATAGTATGGTTGGCATACACTCATCCACGTTGGAGAATAACTCCCAGCAACCATAGAATAACGGAATCAATAGTCGCCTTGTTTTGCATTCCGCTTATTATCATTGGAATACGTGGTGGTTTAGGAGAATCAACCACCAATATAGGACAAGTGTATTTCTCGCAGAACCAGTTCTTGAATCACTCTGCTGTCAACCCTGTATTCAATTTTATTGATTCATTCGACAAGGCTGATGCCAATTATAGTTTTATGAGTGATGACGAATGCAGTAAGATAATGAGTGATCTTTATAATACGCAGAGTATTAACTGCGACACTCTGCTAAACACCAAGAATCCGAACATTATCATAATATTATTAGAAGGCTGCGGAGGTGAATTTACAGAAATAGGAGGAAGAACGGACATTACTCCAAATCTGAACAAACTGGCTAAAGAAGGTATTTATTTTACAAACTGTTATGGAAACACATGGCGCACCGACCGTGGAACAGTATGTGCATTGAGTGGTTATCCTTCATTCCCCACAATGTCGGTAATGAAAATACCGTCAAAGTCACGTTCATTACCCAACATAGCACGCACACTACAGAAAGAGCGAGGCTATAACACGTCGTACATCTATGGTGGAGACATTAATTTCACCAACATGCGCAGCTATCTCATCAGTGGAGGTTTTGAGAATCTTATATGGATGAAGGATTACAGTGCAGAAGAACAAAAAACGGCCCAATGGGGTGTACGTGATGATATCACCTTCAAAACGCTATATCAGATGGCTACAAATACGGAACAGCCCTTCTTGATTGGTTTCTCTACCTTGAGCAGTCATTCGCCATGGGACGTTCCTACTAAGATTTTTGACGACAAGGTGATTAATTCATTCCATTATTTAGACGAATGCATTGGCGAGTTCATCAATAATCTCCGTAAAAGCGAGTCATGGAAGAATACACTTGTAGTAATGTTGCCCGATCATGGTATTCCATACAATGGCTTAGACGAGACATCATCCTTGCTTAACCATATTCCCATGATATGGGTTGGTGGTGCTGTAAAAGAGCCCAGACAGATAGACCAAGTCTGCAACCAGACTGACCTACCTGCAACCCTATTAGGACAATTAGGTATATCACACGATGAATTCTCTTTCAGCCGCGATGTTTTAAGTTCTACTTATACAAAACCTTT
>Ga0265298_10009197_pt1 | contig 11783 bp, 10 predicted proteins | sample AusTroGonzalo_MG_3_FD_193486 | JGI IMG/M metagenome (GOLD analysis project Ga0265298, IMG submission 193486) | Bovine rumen microbial communities from tropical cattle in Woodstock, Queensland, Australia - Gonzalo_01 | ecosystem: Host-associated > Mammals > Digestive system > Stomach > Rumen ...
GCCCGCGCGCGAGAAGCTCGCTCCGGTCCTCGACGGCATAGAGTTCCGCGCGCCGAAGTTCCCCGTCCTCTCCAACGTTACCGGCAAGCCGCATCCCTCAGACCCCGGAGCGATAAAGGCCGCCATGCTGGAGCAGGTCACCGGAACGACCAACTGGGCGGCGGACGTCGAGGCGGCGAAGGCTCTCGGCGCGACGCGCTTCGTGGAGTTCGGCCCGGGCAAGACGCTTTCGGGCCTCATAAAGAAGATCGACCCCGCGCTGACGACGCTGAACGTCGCCGATCTCGCGTCCCTTGACGCGACGGCGGCGGCTCTCGCATAGCGCGGCGGCGCACCGGACCGGAGGGCTGCGCGATGAGAAGGGCGGACATTGCGTTCTTGCTGGCGGCCGCGCTTTCGGCGGCGGCCGCGAACGCGGCGCCCGTTTCCGGAAAGGCCGCCATGAGGGCTGCGGCCGCGGTCGCCTCGCGCGGCGCGCCCCTCGGAGTCGCGCTCGGCCGCTCCGCCCGCGAAGTGCGCGAATTCGCCGGCCCGAAGGGCGATCCGTTCTTCGCCGTGAAACTCGACGGCGGCACGGTCTTCGTCGCGGGCGACGACGAGGCGGATCCCGTGGTCGCGTTCACGGCCTCGCAGGATCCGGACCTCTCGGAAGACAGCCCCCTGCTGAAACTGCTCCGGCTCGACGCGACAGCGAGAACGCGCATCGCGGAGATGAACGCCTCCGCCAGATCCGCGTCAAGGGCGAAGAGGGCGTGGGCCGCGCTCGCGGGCGCGGCGGATTCGTCGCGGGATGCGAAGATGGCCACGGCCTCGCAGCCGCCGATCACGGACGTGTCGGGGATTTCAGACCTTCGCGTCGCGCCGCTCCTCGCCTCGAAGTGGGACCAGGAAGACGTGTACGCCGGAGGATGGAAGCATTGCTACAACTACTACACGCCGAACAACTGGTATTGCGGATGCGTCGCCACGGCCGCGGCGCAGGTAATGCGCTACCATTCTTATCCCGCGCAGACCCTGGAGCGGAAAGGCTACGAATGCACTGTCGTCGTCAATTCGTACACCGTTTCGACGCAGACGCTGTACACCGTCGGCGAATCGCGCAAATACGATTGGGATTCCATGACGCTTGTCCCGGGATACGGCATCACGGAAAGGCAGCGCGAGGCGATCGGACGCCTCACCTACGACATCAGCATAGCGTTCGGGAGCGAATACGCCTCTTACGGAACCGGGGCGTTCCCGCATCTGGCCGGCGAAGTTTTCCGCAACGGGTTCGGCTACGCGAACGCATGGGCGTACTGGAGCGACAGCGCGTTTGAAAGCGGCTCCGGCGGACTTCACGACGTCAGATGGCGCCGCAAGATAATCTACGCCAATCTCGACGCCGGGCTGCCGGTGCAGCTCGGAATATACGGATACTACAAGAGCGATCCGCATACCGACGAATATCTGGCCGGACATTCGGTGGTGGCGGACGGCTACGGCTTCGTTGCTATCGACGGAGAGCCCGTCGAATATGTTCACATCAACATGGGCTGGAGCGGAATCGACGACGTCTGGTACAATATCCCGGAGATAAACGCGGCGAATTCCGGGGCGTACTCCGGCCAGTCCGGCTACGATTTCCTCTATATGGTGAGTGCGACGTACAACATAATGCCGACCATGACGGGCAATATACTTTCCGGACGGGTTCTCGATGGCGGTGAGCCCGTCGCCGGAGCGACCGTTTTTGCGCAGAAACATTTCTCCGGCACGCTTGCCGGCATCGCGACTACAGACGAGCACGGTATCTACAGTTTCGTCATGCCCGGCACTGCATATTATGATATCACTGCATATTCGCCAAACAGACTGAAGAGCGCCACTTTAAACAACGTGCATTTGGCGGCATCCAGAGGAGATACCTGGGATGTAGATTTCTTGGTGCAGTACGACGGGAATATCGGCAATTCGTGGGGGAACGATCTGGATCTCGTCGCCACCGGAGGATCCGGCGAGCCGTCGGCGGAGTGCCAGGAGTTCGCCCCCAGCGGCTTCACGAACGCAGGTGACGGGTCGTGGCTTTTCTCATTCAAGCCGGCTGTGGCGGGCTGCGTGTACACGCTCTACTCTTCGTGGAACCTGAAGAACTGGGCGGCGGTGGGCTCGCCGGTGGAGTTGAAGCCGGACGACATCGAATCAGACGGCGGTGTGACGCTCCAGTTCGTCCCTTCGGTCGGCGTCAGGTTCTGGAAGGTCGAAGGCCGCGACGCCGTCCGCTGACCTTTGCCTACGCGGGCGGATTGGGAGGCGCGAGGAACAGGGCCGCCGCGTTGGCGGAAGTGCGCTCCGCGAGGTCCTCCGGCGCGACACCGCGCAGTTTTGCGAGAAACTCAAGCGTGTGCGCGACGAACGCGGGCTCGTTGGGGTGGCCGCGTTTCGGGACCGGTGCGAGGTAGGGCGTGTCCGTTTCGACCAGAAGCCGGTCTTCAGGCACTACAAGTGCCGTTTCGCGCACGTTGTCCGCCGCCTTGAACGTGACGATGCCGGAAATCGAAATGTAGAAGCCGAGGTCGAGAAGGGCGCGGCAGAAGTCCTGCGATCCGGTGAAGGAGTGCGCGACGCCGCGCACCGGCGTTTCGCGCAGGAGCGCGAGCGTGTCGGCGTCCGCCTCGCGCGTATGGACTATCGCGGGCAGGTCCAGCCGCCGCGCGGTCTCGAGCTGCCGCGACATCAATTCCATCTGCGCGTCGCGGGTCTCCGGAGTGTAGTGGTAGTCCAGCCCGATCTCGCCGACCGCGCGGATGTCCGGGCCGTATTCGAGTGCGGATGCGGGTTCGCCGGCGCGGTCGCACGCCCAGCCGATCGCCGCTAAGACCTCCGGGAAGCGCGATGGGTCGGCGTCCGCGATGCGCTTTGCCGCGAGCGCGCCGGCGTTGAGCGCCTCGTCGCCGCCGACGGCCATGACGCGACCGACGCCGGCCGCCCTGGCGCGTTCGAGAAGGGCGGCGGTCTCGGCGTCAGTCCCGCCGAAGTGCGCATGGGTGTCGAAGAGCCGCATCGCGTCCGGGGCGTCACATCCTGCGGGACGTGACCTCGATGACGTTCACCTGGTTGCGCAGCTGGAGGATTATCTGCTGCACGACGCGCTCGGTGCCGAGTACGTCGATTCTCATGCGGGAAACGGTCCCGTCTTCGGTCGGGCCGACGTTGAGCGTCTGGATGTTGTACCCGCGCCCCGATATGAGCCCTACGATTCTGGCGAGGACGCCGGGCTTGTTTTCGACGTAGCAGTTGAGCCTGTATGTCTGTTCGTTCATGGGTTGCCTCCTTTGGAGATTGTCGAAGCGGCCGGCCCGGCCGCGCGTACGTCCGCAGTCTCGCCGATCCACCGCATGAGCGCGGTGCAGCCAGCGATGACGTCCGAATAGGTTTCGTCGAAGTTGCCTGTGTACCACGGGTCGGCGACGTCGCGGCCGATGCCCGCGAAGTCGAGAAGTTTGCGGAGCTTCGGACGGTCCGCCGGATAGACCAGTCTTCTCAAGTCGGCCATGTTGTAGGCGTCCATGCCGACGATCAGGTCGTATTCCGACGCTTTCGCCGCGTCGAGCAGCCATGCGCGGCGCGGCGAGAACGGAATCCCGTGGCGTTCCAGTTCGCGTCTCGTCCCGCGGTGGATGTCGTTGCCGATCTCGTCAGTATGCATGGCGGCGGACTCCACGGCGACACCGGTCCGGCCCGCTTTCGCGAGCATGTCCTTCAGGACGAACTCGGCCATCGGGCTGCGGCAGATGTTCCCGTGGCATACGAAAAGTATCTTCAGCGTCTCAGCCATGTTCCCCGTGCCTTTTTTGTGTCTTTCGTCCATAATCCGCCTCGTGTTCAGAACCTGATGTGGCTGAGGCGTTCGCCGTCGAAATATCCGAAAGAGCGCTCCGAACCGCCTTTCGGCAGCGAGACCGACCCGGGGTTGAATATCGTAAGACCGCACCTCAAACGTTTGAGTTCGGGGATGTGCGTGTGCCCGTGGGCCAGCACCGACCCCATGCCGAGCGGCGGCAGACGGTTCTCGTTCCAGAGATGTCCGTGAGTGAGGAAGAACGTCTCCTTGTCCGCGTCGAGAACGGCGTAGTCGCCCATCATGGGGAATTCGAACATCAGCTGGTCGACTTCCGCGTCGCAGTTGCCGCGCACGGCCACGATGCGGTCCTTGTACCCGTTCAGCGTTTTCGCGACCTCCACGGGGTCGTAGAAGTTCGGAACCCCGTTGCGCGGCCCGTGGTACAAAAGGTCTCCCAGCAGCGCGAGCCTGTCGAAACCGAGCGATTCCGCCGCCGAGAGAGCCGCCTTCAGCGCCGATGGCACCCCGTGTATGTCGCTCATCAACGCGATCTTCATGTCGTCTCCTTGCGTTTTGCGATCGACTCGACCGCGAGGCGGGCGGTGGCGAAGGCGAGCGTCAGGTTGTAGCCGCCCGTCGGGCCGTCGATGTCCAGCACCTCGCCGGCGAAGTAGAGCCCGGGCGTCTTGCGCGACTCCATCGTCGCCGGGTCCACATCCTCCAGCGATACGCCGCCCATTGTGACTATAGCCTCCTTCAGCGGACGCATTTTCGGACGGATCGCCGTCCACGTCCCCTCTGGCGTCTCCAGTCTCAGGTCGAAAGATCCGACGCGATGCCGCGCCGCGTATCTGGTGCAGTTGTATACCGCCGCGCCCGAGACGCCCCACGGCTCGATCTCGACTTCGCCCTGCGCCCGGCAGACTTCCCTGCCGCCGACGACAAGCGCGGCGGACGCGCCGCACTCGAAGCGGGCGCCGGCCATGGCGAGTATGTTGCGGTCGCCCGTCTCGCAACCGACGAGGCCGGCGCGGAGCGGCTCGACGCGATGCTCCAGCCGCCGCGCGAACTCCTGTCCGTCGCCGGTGGAGCCTGTCTTCGGGAACGACGCGCCGCCGGTCGCGAGAAGCACGTTCCGCGCCCAGAAGGTGAAGTTGCCTGTCGCGACGATGAATCCGTTTTTCACGGGCTGGATTCCCGTGACCGGGCAGTTGACGAGCAGCGGGACGGCCTCGTCGCGCAGAAGGTCGCCGAACACGTGCACGACGTCGGCGGCCTTGCCGCTCGCCGGGAAGAGCCTTCCGTCCTGCATCCGCTTGAGCCTGAGGCCGCGCGCCTTGAACCCTGCGGCGACCATCGACGGCGGGCACGCCCGGATCGCGTGCGCGGCGAAGGAGGCGACAGGCTCGCCGATGTCGGCGAGCATCTTTTCCGGCGGGATGTCCTTCGTGAAGTTGCATCTTCCGTTCGCGGTCATCAGCATCTTCGATCCGATGCGCGCCTTGCGCTCGACGACGAGACATCCGATGCCGCGCGAGACGGCGGTCGCGGCGGCGAAAAGCCCCGCCGCGCCGCCGCCGACTATCGCCAGCTGCACGGGACGGTGCGTCAATGCGCCGGAAAACGCGGTTCGCTTTTCATTCATGTTCGCCGCGGGGAAATGCTCGCCTCACTTGAACACCATGTCGCTTACCGGACGTCCGGCGGGGATCATCGGGTACACGTTGGCGCGGGGCTCGACGATCACCTCGACGAGCGTCGTGCGCGGCGAGCGTATCGCCTTCGCGATCGTCGCGTCGAGCTTCGCCGGGTCGATTACGCGGTACGCCTCGGCCCCGTGCGCCTCCGCGAGCTTCACGAAGTCGGGGAGGTAGTCGTACTTGAGATCCTGCTCGAGATGCTCGTTTGCGCAACGTCCCTTGACGGTCAGGATCGACCCCGAGTAGTTCTTGCCGTAGAAGAGCTCCTGCCACTGGCGCACCATGCCGAGGCAGCCGTTGTTGACGACTATGAACGTCACCGGCAGCTTGTGCTCCACGGCGACGACGACCTCCTCGAACGTCATCTGCGCGCCGCCGTCGCCGCACACCGCGACAGTCTTGTGGTCGGGCCGCGCGATCGCCGCGCCTATCGCGGCGGGGATGCCGAAGCCCATGGTGCCCATTCCGCCGGACGTCAGGAAGTGGCGCGGAATCGAGTAGCGGAAATGCTGCGCCGCCCACATCTGGTGCTGGCCGACGTCCGTCACCACCACGGCGCGGCCCTTCGTCGCCTTGTCGATCGCCTCGATGACGGCCTGCGGCATTATCACGTTGGGATGCATAGGCTGCCACGAGACGGGATGGGACTTCTTCCAGCCGTCGATCTTCGCGATCCATTCCGGATGCGTCGCCGACTTGACGCGCGAGAGGACGGTCGTGAGCACGTCCTTCACGTCCGCGACTATGCCGAGCGCTGGAGGGACGTTCTTGCCGATGGAGGCCGGGTCGCAGTCGACGTGGACGATTTTCGCCTTTGGCGCGTATTTGGAGATCTTGCCCGTGACGCGGTCGGAGAACCTCACGCCGAGCGCGACGATGAGGTCCGCCTCGTTCATCGCCCAGTTGGCGGCGGGCGTGCCGTGCATTCCGGCCATGCGCAGCGCGAGCGGGTCGCGCTCGTCGAACGAGCCGAGGCCCATGAGCGTCGTCGCGACCGGTATGCCGGCGCGGTGCGCGAGCGCCGCGACGTCCTTCGCCGCTCCGGCCGCTATGACGCCGCCGCCCGCGTAGATGACGGGGCGCTCGGCCTCGTTGATCGTCTTTGCGAGGCGGTGCAGCTGCGCGACGGTCGCCGCGCTCTCGGGATGGTACGCGCGGAGCGACACGCGCTCCGGATACTGGGCGGCCGTGAGAGCCTGCTGGCAGTTCTTCGGTATGTCGATGACGACCGGACCGGGCTTGCCGTGCGTCGCGATGTAGAACGCCTCCGCGACGGTTTCGGGAATCTCGTCCGCGCTCTGCACGAGAAAGCAGTGCTTCGACACGCCGCGCGCTATTCCCGTCGTGTCGGCCTCCTGGAAGGCGTCCGTGCCTATGAGCGGCAACGAGACCTGTCCGGTGATGACGACGAGCGGAACCCCGTCTATGTTGGCTGTCGCGAGTCCCGTGACGGTGTTGGTGGCGCCCGGGCCGGACGTCACCAGGCACACTCCGGGCTTGCCGGTCGAGCGGGCGTAGCCGTCGGCCATGTGGACGCAGCCCTGCTCGTGGCGGCCGAGGACGAACGGGAATTTCGCGTCCGTCAGCCTGTTGAAAATGTCGAGAACGGCGCCGCCGGGATATCCGAACAGCACCTCCGTGCCCGCCTTGGCGAGCGATTCCACGAGCGCCTGTGCGCCCGATCTCCTGTCATCTGTCTTCATTGGAGCGGATATTATATCAAATCTCGGCGCGGAACGCCATAATCCAACGGCTATTTCGACACGTTTTCGACGCTTTCGAGACCGGCGGCGCAGGCGTCGATCTGCTCGCGGCCGCCTACGACGCACACCGAGCCGGACTTCGACATCCTGTCCACTTCGGCGGCGAAGGCCGCGAGGGACTCCTTTGTCGTGTGCAGCATCTCGGAGCGCATCTTCTGCGTGTCGGCTTCGGTCCTGCCCGAGAGAGTCCGCCCCGCCGCGAACTCCATCTCGCCGGACGGCGTCAGGTACGGTTCCGTCGCCGCGACCGCGCCGATCACGTACTTCTCGAAGTCTCCCTCCGCCGCCTTGCGCAGCGCGTCGCCCGATGCGCGGTAGACGTCGAGCGTCCTGGCCGCGTTCGGGTCGTTCCACGACAGGAAGTACGCATCGCCGTCGAATTTGCGTGCGAAGCTGCCGCCGTACGCGCCACCGCGCACGCGCACCTCGGTCCAGAGGTGCCCGAGCGAAAGTATCCGGGACGCGACCACGCCCTCGCCGCCCAGGGACGCCGTCGACGACGCGACGGCCGCGCTCGCGACGCGTCCGGCCGCGACGAACCCTTCGCGCCTGGCGGGGAGCGGTGCTACGTCAGGCATGGCCCCGGCCCCGTCCGCCAGCGGGAACGCGCGCGCCAGCGATTTCGCGAAATCGGCGGGCGCGTTGTCGGAGACGAACACGAACGCCGCGCCCGCGCCGATGGCGCGCTTCGCGGCGGCGCCGAGCGCGCGGCAGTATTCCGCGCCGTCTTCCCCGAACGAGTCGTCCGCCTTCTGGAGCCTGCGCAGCTGTCCGATCCCGTCCGCGAGGTCCGCGACCGCTCCCGTCGCGGAGACGGACGCCATCGCCCGCGTCTTCGCCAGCTTCATGGCGTTGATGCCGTTGGCCTGCTGCTCGATGGCCCTGCGCGCCTGCGTGAGCATGGCGCCGATCCTCGCGGCGTCGCCGAAGTCGGTTTCGCGCAGGATCTTCCCCAGCAGCGGCGCGATCGATCCCATCTTCGACTCGAGCGCGGCGGCGCGGACTTCCAGATACGCCCGCGCCTGGCGCGTGCCGTCCCCGCCCGCCGGCTGCGAGTAGCAGGATACCGTGACGCTGAAGCGCCCGAGCTCGGACATCACGGCGTTCCTCACGGCGTCGGCGTCCATGTCGCCTGCGCCCAGCTCCCCGTAGAGGTCTGCCGCGAACGACAGGTCGGCTATTTCGCCGCCGGAGAACCCTCCAAGCGGAAAGGCGAGCGAGACGTAGACGATCCCGCTCGCGCTCGTCTTGACGCGGACGAGTCTCGCGCCGGTGGGTTCGCGCGGAGACTCGGACGTCTTCACGAAGTTCCCCTCCTCCGGTATGTCCTCGAGCCGCAGCACGGGGAGTTTCGCGACGTTCTCCGGAGAATCTGGCGTTTCCTGGAATTTTTTCAGTTCGTCCTGTTCGCGCTTTGCGGCGTCCAGCATCTCTTGCGTCCATGACGTCTTTTCGCGCGCGAGCTCTTCTCGCTCCGCTTCGAGTTTTTTCGCCGCGAGGTCGGGATCGGGGACGAGCGTCACCTCCACCCGGCCGGGGTTGTCGAGGACCGCTCTTTTGAGAAAGGCCTCGAACCATCCGTCCTCGATGCGTCTGCGCAGGAGCGCGAGGTCGTCCTTCAGCTTGAATCCCCTTGCCGGGTCGCCCCCGTAGAGCCACTGGTCCAGCGCGCTCGTGAAGAACAGGAGCCCCCGGGGGTCGCTGCCGGACGTCTTTTCGCGTAGCTTGAACTCCATTCTGTCCGCCGCCGCGCGGAGCCGCGCCTTGTCGAGTCCCTTTTCGCACAGGGAGGCGATCGTTTCCCTGACAACGGAGCGGATCTCCTCGGCCTTGCCGTCGGCGGCGTTTTCGACAAGGAGCGTAAGGGTCGTCTGCTCGTTGGCGTCGGGCCACATGGCGACGTCTTCGCAGAGGCCGCGGTCGAGAAGGGCCTTCGTCACCGGGTCGTCGTTGGATCCGGCGAGCGCGTTTGCGAGCACGTTCAGCGCGAGACGCTCCCCGGCGTCGTCAAACCGCCCGACGAGCCAGCCGTCCGCGAGGATGGTCTTGCCTTCCGGCGGCTCGCCGTCGGCGAGCGGGTAGCGCACCGTCTTCGAGACGCTCCGCGGCTCCTGGAGGGGAACTGCGACGTCAGGCGTGGCGCGTTCGTAGCGCGAGAAGTACGCGTCGAGTTTCGCGAGCGCCGCGCGGACGTCGAGCCTGCCGTCCAGGAACACGCGCGCGTTGGAAGGGTGGTAGTGGCGTCTGTAGAAGTCGCAGTAGCCCTCGAAGGTGAGCTCCGGGATCTTCTCCGGCAGTCCGCCCGACTCGTAGCCGTAGCAGTTGCCGGCGAACATGAGCCGTTTGAGCTCCGCGAGCGCGAGTCTGTGGGGATTCGCGTACGCGCCCTTCATTTCGCTGTAGACGACGCCGTTGCGCGAGAGTCCGCCCGTCTCTCCGTCGATCTCCCAGTGCCAGCCCTCCTGCCGGAAGGCGAGAGGGGACTTGACGCTCGCGGGGTCGAACACGGCGTCGAGGTACACGTCCATCAGGTTTTCGAAATCCTTTTCGTTGCGCGAGCAGACCGGGTACGCGGTGCAGTCTTCGCCGGTCCAAGCGTTGAGGAACGTCGCGAACGAGCTTTTGAGAAGGTCTACGAACGGCTCCTTCACAGGGTACTTGCCGGAGCCGCAGAGCACGGAGTGCTCGATTATGTGGGCGACGCCCGTGTCGTCCCCCGGCACCGTCTTGAACGCTATGGCGAACGTCTTGTTGTCGTCGTCGCGGTCCATCCAAATCAGCTCCGCGCCGTTCTTCGCGTATTCCATGCGCACCATGCGGGCATCGACTTCGGGCAGATCCTCGACCGAGACGATTTTGAATCCGTTTATCTCGTCGCCCACGCACCCGAGCCCGATTCCCGCGCACATTGCCATTTCTTTCACCATTTCGTTCCCTTTTTCGTTTGACATGACCGAAAATTATACCAAAATTCCCGCGCCTCCGCCACCCCCGCGGCCGGCAATGGCGGAGACTATGCAACCCGCCCGAAAAAATTTTTGTAAACCCCCTTGCGCAATTTCTGATAATTTGATACAATATCTGCGTTCTGGAAACGACCGGAACGTTGATCTTTGAAATACCGTCCGGGACTCCAACCGGGCGGAAGGTCGCCACCAACGGGAGGGACGCGCTTGTCGCGTCCGCCCAAACCGGGAGTGCGACAGACGTACGCAACAGCGTATAGTAGCTTCGCGAGAAAACCGCTAATTTCCTCGATGATGAAGTGAAATGCGACTGTGCGATGCGTGTGGTAAAATCCACACGGCGCACTTTCATGTTCAGTTTCATCAATGGCTCTTAGCGGTGCCTCTCGCGAGACGGAATTTCGGGAGTGCGCCGCTTCAATTGTGTTTGGAGGGCGGCATTCCCGGCGCGGAAGGGAACGCCGCCCTCGTTCTTTCCTGTGCGAGTTAGGTAAGGGCATTGAAAGGAAAACAGACAATGGGAACGATTATGAAGATGATGTATTCGATTGTGAGCATGGTGCTCAAGCTGACTTGGAAGATTTTTAAATTCTTGAGTAAGCCAATGAGGGATGGCTTCAAAGATATTGTGAAAGCAAGCCGGTCGATTTGTAAGGAAAGGAAGGAAAAGAAAGCTGCAAGCGCGGCCAGTTCCAATGACAATGCAAGCAACAGCGAAAGCACCGCAAGCTCTCTTGGAGAAAGCGGTTCTGAGAATTGAAATGGGGAAGCTGATAAACATAGGAGCGAATACGGAAATCTGTCAAGCTCTTAATCAATTTACCGACTCCGCCCGGCGGGTGCCGGATACGGAGAAGGTGAAAAACAAAAACAACAATGAGGCGAAAGCCTTGGAAAGGAGCCAGAAATGGCTTACAAGAAACCCCAGATCGTGGCGAAGTCCGCCGCGAAGCAGACGTTCGTGGCAGGTTGCCCGACGAATGGGAATACAGGTTGCGTTACCCGTAAACGCTGCCAGATTGAACCCACGAAGTAAAGACACCGAATGAAAGTTTGGCGTAATGCTGGGCTTTTAAGATCGATCCGTCATGGACGGTACGCCGCCCATGACGGACTTCCTCAGGTTTCATAATGAAAGTGAGAAGCAAATGCTAAATTGTGTTTGGCCTACTGTTGTGGCGAGAAGTTGGTTAGATATCATTGTCTGGTTGGTTGGATTGGTGACTGCCAGTTGTGGGGTGTTCAAAGGTTTGCGGGAAGCGAAAATGGCGAATCAAATTAGACGGGCGGAATTGTTAAGGAAGTTGTTAAACCGATATTTCAGCAATGAGATTGCAGATAGCATCAACGCGATTGATGAGAATAAGGTCACATTTAGCTACAAGCGAAATTTTAGCGTAAGCGAAGAAGCAAATAAGAGCATTTCGTTAGCAGAACCTGCGTTGTTGTTCTTCTCAAATGTGTGTTATCTCAAAGACAATGGTCTATTGTCTCCAAAAGAGTTTGAACTGTTTGAATGGCGGTTAAAAAA
>Ga0265298_10009198_pt1 | contig 11782 bp, 11 predicted proteins | sample AusTroGonzalo_MG_3_FD_193486 | JGI IMG/M metagenome (GOLD analysis project Ga0265298, IMG submission 193486) | Bovine rumen microbial communities from tropical cattle in Woodstock, Queensland, Australia - Gonzalo_01 | ecosystem: Host-associated > Mammals > Digestive system > Stomach > Rumen ...
AGTTCCAGTTTCACAATATCTGTCCGGGTGGAAGACGCCAGGGCTAACGGGATGCGCTTATGTTTCAACTCTTCCAGAATTTCCATGACGCCCGGCTTCAAGGGCAGCCTGCCACCGCCATACAAACGACGGAACAGCGCGGACACCTCTTTTTTATATGCTTCATACGGGAAATCATTCCCGTACTTTTCCCGAAACCGTTTCCCGGTTTCCTCCCGGTTGTTTCCCTGGACCCGCATACAGATTTCCACAATATCGGGGATGTTGTGCTTTTTAGCAATCACTTCCCAGCATTCGATCACCAGGCGTTCCGAGTCAAAAATGATACCATCCATATCAAAGATGACAGCCTGCACTTGTTTGCCCATGGTCAATTATCCTCCTGCACAACTATTATAAACCAATTTATCGTGTTATAATAGCAGTACAGTAAAATTTTGAAAGTATTGCATTCACCCCGGAGGTCTGCAACATGAATTTTATCCAACGCCCATCCTTCACAATCGGCGCTTCATTATTAATCACTGCCAGTTTTTTCTTTTCAGCAGCTGCGGTTGATGCTGCCGTAACAACTCCCCTTCCTTTGCAGGAAGAAATGCAGTACCTCACCGCTTCCCAGTTGGCCGAAGAAGAAAACCTGCTGGCGATTTTATGGGTACAGCGCTCCGCCGAATTCCGCGGCCTGAGTTACCAGGCCTACAACCTGGCAGCCATGGAGGTAGACAAGGCCATCGCGCAACGCAGAGAAAAAGAAAAGGCATTACAGAAAACAAAGGTAAAGGAAAACCCGCCAACGCAACCGGAGTACCTCCGCCCGCTGGCCGTCGTCCTGGACATCGACGATACGATTGTCTCCCATGCACCCCTTGAAGTGTATTATTTAGAACATCCCGAAGCAAAAGCAGATTACAAGGCCTGGAGCCGGTGGATCGCACAACATAATGAAACGCTGCCCGGTGCCAGGGATTTTCTGAAATACGCCGATAAGCACGGCATACATGTTTTCTACGTGACAGGGCGCGGGCCTCAGGACAAAGACATCACCGTCCGCTTTTTACAGAAAGCAGGTCTTCCCTTTTCTGATGCAACACATCTTCTTATGAACGACCGCAGCGGCAGCAAGAAGAATCACTTTGCAAAGCTGGCACGGCGTTATGATATCATCTGTTATTTAGGCGATAACGTTGCCGATTTCCCTATTGGCGCAATCCGGGATGAAAACGCCGTCAAGTATCTGAAGACCGCAGATACAAAAAGCACAAATGATTCTGTCAGCAGTCACAGCGGATTAATAACTACAGAGCATAATGACGTTAAGATAAAACAACCTATACCTCTTGACATTCCCGCCATGCTGAAACACGACAAAAACAAAAAACGAAATGCCATCATTGACACACACAAAAAATCATTCGGCACTAAATTCATCCTGCTGCCCAACCCCATGTACGGCGACTGGGAATACAACCTGGCAAAGAAATACCGCAAGCTGCCTGCGGAACAACGTATCGCTTTACGGAAAGCGACAATCAAAAGTTTTGAACATAAGTAAAAATGAAATTAAAATTCACATTTCGTCTGATTGATTTTGCAGCAAACTTGTGCTATAATCCGTAATGCACGAAATCTTACCGGGGGTGTAAAGGCTTCGACGGGTATAGGTGGTGTACGATAAGCGAGCCGTGGTTCCATCAGCACGTTAAACGGTGGACGTTTAAACTTAAACGCAGATCACGAATTAGCACTGGCAGCCTGATTCAGGCGCCCGTCCTGCCAATCCGGCTCCCGCAGGAGCGGTAAGGACGTCACTTAGCGGGATCGTCTGAGAGCAAGGTTCGTAGCTCCGGATTAAATCTTACGAACTAGTGATGGTACAGCCGGTCGGCAGGCGGTGCCGGAGCGAAATAAAGTATGCTGTCTGCGCTCGGAGAAAGTTGTATGGCAATATGTTCGGACGAGGGTTCGACTCCCTCCACCTCCACCAAAGTTAGTCCTAATTATTAAATTAAGATAAAAAGAAAAATGCCAGCTATGCTGGCATTTTTCTTTTTACGATGTTTTATTTTTAATAAATATTTGCGAGGTTTTGGCTAAACAGAGAATCCTCAATAATGCCAAAAACTAATGTAAGTCACTCCAACGCAAATTCGAGATCCACATTGGCGTTCACGGTGATGACACCCGGATCCAGTTCGGTAGGCGTCGCTTCTTCCGTATCCATGCTGGCCGCTTTTGCCATCATGTTACGGTTCACAGCACGGGTAACGTTGCTGCCCGTACTAAAACTGGCATGGACGAGGCGCCCCAAAGTGCGCCCGCCTGCCCTGGCTACCACGGCGGCTTTGTTCCTGGCATTGGCCACCGCTTCTTCCAGCAGGCTGTTCTCAAACAGGGAGCGGTTGTTCAGCCCGAATTCCACTCTGTTAACCGTAAAGTTGCAGGCAATGGATTTATCGATTACAGCACTTAGCTTTTCCAGATTTTTGATTTTCACTTTGTAATCTGCCCGGGCCACGTAGCCGGCGAGCCTGCGCTTATTCTTTTCATAGCTGTATTCCGGCTGCAGCGTGTACCGGACGGTCTGGACATCCTGTCCTGTAATCATCTGTCCCAGCAGAACATGTTTGAACGCCGCCATCTCCTTTGCCAGATTTTCCCTCGCCGTCTCCGCGGCGGGCGCCCGTTTTTCCAGATTTCCGTACAGCGTCGCCATATCCGGCGAAACTTCCGCGCTGGCATGCCCGTTGACAGAAATGCTTTCCCGCTCCGCTGCCAATACGCCGCAACAGAAGAAGGAAAAAACTGCTGTCATTACAAGCAGTAAAACAATCATTTGCTTCCTCATAATTGAGAACCTCCGTAAAAATCGTTTTGACATATACATTTCTTCCATGATAATTGCAGGTTAATTATATCATATTCGTTGAGGTTTTTTGACGAATTTTGACGAATTCAACAAGAACGTGTCAACCATGCGGATAGTGGACACTTTATATAATTCGTGATATAATTTTTATTATACAACATTGATATTTTATAATGCGTTGCGCCGTTAGTTACAGCGGCAGAATGGAGTTTTTATGAAAACTATCGGCATTATGGGGGGCATGGGCCCAATGGCGACCGTAGATCTGATGCAAAAGGTCATCGTGGCGACCAAAGCCATCAAAGACCAGGAGCATATCCATACGGTCATCGACAACAACACCAACATTCCGGACCGGTCCGAATGCATCTTCGGGCAAGGGCCGAGCCCGGTACCGGAGATGGTCAGATCGGCGGAGCGTCTCACCGCCATGGGCGCAGACGTGATTATCATCGGCTGTAACACGGCCCATTATTTTCTGCCAGAAGTACAGAAACAGGTAAAGACGCCGTTCATCAACATGATCGAAGAGACGGCAAAATTCTGCGCAGAGGAAGGATATCACACGCTGGGGCTGTTGGCTTCCGCCGGAACCTGCGCCTCCGGAATTTACAAAAAGGAATTTGAGAAACTGGGCATGACCCTGCTACACCCGGAAGAAGCGGAACAGGAAATCATACACGAAATGATTTACGACGGCGTGAAAGCAACCAATTACAATTACGATGCCGCACCTGCCCAAAACGTACTGCGCGCCATGGAACAGCGGGGTGTAGAAGCTTTCATTTTAGGCTGTACGGAAGTGCCGGTGGCGGTAAAGATGTACAAGCTGCAGGGCTGCTTCGTGGACGCCACGGAAGTGCTGGCGGAAAAGGCCGTTGTCTGGGCCGGCGGCGAAGTCATCAGCAGCCTGCCGCGTAATACAAAGAAATAGGAAACACTCGATGGAAGCTTACACACAATATTTTATCATCTGCCCCCTGTTGTTTCTGGGCGGTTTTGTGGACTCCATCGCCGGAGGCGGCGGCCTCATCACCCTTCCCGCTTATCTCCTGGCAGGTCTGCCTCCCCATCTGGCATTAGGCACTAATAAGTTCAGCTCGGCCATCGGCACCAGTATTTCCACGGCGCGCCTGGCCCTGAACGGATTTATCAAACTGCGCCCGGCGTTAATCTGTATCGTCTGCGCGTTTGCCGGCTCGTCCATCGGGTCGAGGCTGACGCTCCTGATCAGCGATGAAATCTTCAACAAGCTGCTGATTGTCGTTTTACCTGTAGCCGCTTTTTATGTAATGCGCAACAAAGGGTTAAGCGAAGATCCCAATTCCTACGTGGACAAGACAGACAACAGAACGCCCCTGCGCGTCGCTATCATCGCCTTTTTCATCGGTGGCTACGACGGGTTTTATGGTCCCGGTGCCGGCACTTTTTTATTATTGGCATTAACAGGCTGGGCCTTGCTGGATGTACGCAACGCGGCGGGTCTGACAAAAGCCGCCAACCTGACTTCCAACATCGCCGCGCTGATTACCTTCATCCTCAGCGGCAACGTGGATTACCAACTGGGCCTGGCAGGCGCCGTGTGCAATTTCATCGGCGCTTATATCGGAGCCGGCATGGTATTGACAAAGGCGAACAAAATCGTCAAACCGCTGATCATTGTGGTATTGGCGCTGCTGTTTATTAAAATCATTACAAAATAAAAAGAGATAAAACTTGGGGTAAATACGCATTACACTTAATAATTATCCGGGAGATGAGTCATCATGGCAAACTGTAATCACGATTGCGGCAGCTGCAGCGCCAGCTGCGGCGAACGGCAGGATCCGGCGTCCTTTAAAAAGCCGGCCCACAAAGAAAGTCATATAAAAAAAGTTATTGGCGTTGTCAGCGGCAAAGGCGGCGTCGGCAAGTCCATGATCACATCCCTGCTGGCCATGGCGCTGCGGCGGGCGGGCAAGCAGGTAGCCATTCTGGACGCTGATGTAACCGGCCCTTCCATCCCTAAGACCTTCGGCCTTCACGGACAGGCACTGATGACCGACCGGGGTGTGTTCCCCATGGAAACACGCATGGGCATCAAAGTCATGTCCATCAATCTGTTACTGCAGAATGAAACCGATCCCGTCGTATGGCGCGGCCCCATTATCGCCGGTGCCATCCAGCAGTTCTGGACGGACGTTATCTACGGCGACGTGGATTTTCTGCTGGTAGATATGCCTCCCGGAACGGGCGATGTTCCCCTCACCGTTTTCCAGACCATGCCCGTGGACGGTATCATCGTAGTAGCTTCCCCTCAGGAACTGGTCGGCATGATCGTGGAAAAGGCCTGCAACATGGCGAAAATGATGGATGTGCCGGTTCTCTCCATCGTGGAAAACTTCAGCTATTTCAAATGCCCTGACTGCGGCAGGGAGCATTCTCTTTTCGGCAAAAGCCGGCTCGACGAAACCGCCGCCGCCCATGGTGTTACTTGCCAGGACAAGCTGCCGGTGGATCCGCTGTTGGCGGAAGCGGTGGATAACGGCAAACTGGAAGAAGCCAACGCGCCTTACCTGCAGCAGACAACGGAACTGTTGCTGAAAATGCTGTAAGAAAATACATATAAAAAAACAAGCGCCCAGGGTTAAACCCTGGGCGCTTGCTTTTTCTATTCAAATTTCCTTTTTACCCGCCGCTGAAAGCATGTCATGCTTCAGGGTCCATAGCTTTTTGGACAGGTCCACATTGTATTTGTGAGGATTCTCAAAACGCTTCACTTCGTCCCACAGACCGGCTACTTCCTTAGCACAATATTCCTGCAGCTTTTTCAGGTCCGGCTGTTTATATACCAGCTTGCCTTTTTTGAAAATGGGAACCTGAAGCTCCCGCACAATGAAATCCTGCAGTGTCCGTTGCTTCCAGGTAGCTTCCGGGTCAAAGATCGTATGGGGCAGCGCTTCGGACACCACCTCATCACGCAGACAGATTTCGTCCGCAATGGCTTTGCCTGTCTTCTTATCATAGAAACGGTACACTTTTTTGAAGCCTGGGTTGGTGATCTTGGCTGTGTTCTCGGAAATTTTAATTTTGGGAACAATGATCCCGTCTTCCTTTTCCACCGCCACCAGCTTGTACACGCCGCCGAACACCGGGCTGCTCTTGCTGGTGATCAGACGCTCGCCCACACCGAAGGAATCAATCTTCGCACCCTGCTGCAGCAAATCCCGGATCAGGTATTCGTCCAGGGAATTGGACACAACTATTTTTGCCTCTGTCAGTCCTGCTTCATCCAGCATGGCGCGGGCTTTTTTGGTCAAGTACGCCAAATCACCGGAGTCCAGACGGATACCGAAATTGCCAAACTTTTTGCCGGCGGCCAGGTATTCCTTAAACACTTTGATTGCGTTAGGAACGCCGCTCTTTAATGTGTTATATGTATCTACCAGCAGTACTGCGTTATTGGGATACGTTTCCGCATAGAACTTAAACGCTTCATACTCCGAATCAAACATCTGTACCCATGAATGAGCCATGGTCCCTGCAGCCGGAACGCCGTACAGTTCATCCGTCAGAGTGCAGGCAGTCGCCACACATCCGCCGATGTAGGCTGCCCTCGCCCCGATGACCGCACCGGAAACACCCTGGGCCCGGCGGGACCCGAATTCCATCACCGGCCGGCCTGCCGCAGCCCGCACGATGCGGTTTGCTTTCGTAGCGATACAGGACTGATGGTTGATGCACAGCAGGATAAAAGTTTCCATCAACTGCGCTTCCGCCGCCGGCGCTTTTACTGTAACAATTGGCTCATGAGGAAAAACCGGTGTACCTTCCGGCACCGCATAAATATCTCCTGTAAACTTAAACTTTCGCAGGTATCTCAGGAATTTTTCATCAAAGATACCTTTACTGCGTAAAAATTCAATGTCTGCTTCACTGAAATGCAGGTTCTTAACATACTCGATGATATCAGTAAGCCCGCAGGCGATGGCGAAACCGCCGTTGTCCGGGACGTTACGGTAAAAAACATCAAAGTAGGTCTGCTTTTTATAAAACCCGTTTAAAAAATATCCGTTCCCCATTGTCAGCTCGTAAAAGTCTGTCAACAGGGTCAGATTCTGTTCTGCAACTGTCGGCATTTTCTCCTTCACCTCATCTCAGGGTCAATCTACCTTTATCATCTCTCCGTCATGACGGATATGCGCCGTTACATCTTTCAGAAAACGCTGTTTCCGTTCCGGAATGATCATACCGCCGGGTTGTCCGTTTTCCTGCAGATCTTCTGCTTCCAGCGTAAAGTTGACCAGCTGGATACCATAGCTGCTGCGAACCAGCATGTCGATCACGGCATCGCCTTTATTACAGAACAGCACCAGCGAGCGTCCTTCCATCTCACCTTTCAACGAACCCTCTGCTTTACCGGTCGCGGCTTTTCTGACTGTCATACGTGTCTTCTTATAATGAGGCATAATCAGAAACGCCTGCTCTTTACCCGTGCGGATAACAAAATAATCTTTTAATCCTGCCGGCAGGATAACAGCATTCATTTTCGGATACACTTTTAAATTTGCGACAGCCGCCATCACGCTCTGATCGGTTAATTCCACCACCGCATGACTTCCGCCCAGAACGGCCTGATAATCCGGTGCGACATCTGACATATCGGTTTCGGCAGCCAGACCCGTAACACAGAAAGTCAACAGCATACACACCATCAGCATCAGCTTTTTCATACAAAAACTCCTCCTTTAAAACAAGGGCTGCAGCAAAGTGCTGCAACCCTGATTATCGTTTTCCTTCGCATCTCAAAACAGTATTCTACTTATCAATTCCATGGGTCATCCTTTGCAGGAATCCGAATCCCCGCCAGCAATCCCTCATACTCCCAAAGATACCATTCACCGGTTGACGGTTTCAGCCGCATGGTAATGGGCCTGGGATTATCCGCACCGCCGCTCTTCACCCACAGCTGGGCATAATTTTCGTTCTGATAGCTGTAAGGCGTTTCTGAAACAGTCAGCGTATACGGTGTGGAAGGCGTATAATTATTTTTGGGATTCGCCCCGTCAAAATAAGACTTTGCCGTATATTCCTTACCCCTTAGCTGGTCCCGCAGGAACTGTTTGTTAAAATTGTTCAGAGGACGGGGACCCCTGAGCACATCCAGCATGGCGATACCCTCCTCTGCATTCTCCGTATACCGCACCAGCGAGGCAATGGCATAGGCCGCTGTCTGTTGCGGTGTATTTGCAGGTTTGATTTCCGACGCCGATTTCGGCAACGGATCAAGAACTACTTTTTTGCTTTCCATAGCGTTAACCGCCTTCCCCAGTCCACATGAAAATACGAAAGTCAAAAGCAAAATAGTGAATAAAAACCGTTTCATTTTCATGACTATGCGCCTCTGTTTCACTCTGCCATCATCAATTACCGGATTTCATTCTTCCGAAAAATCTTCTTTCGGTGCAGAGCATAACGGACATACCCATTCTTCCGGAACATCTTCCCAAGCAGTGCCAGCCGCTACGCCGTTATCCGGATCCCCTTCCGCCGGGTCATACACGTATCCGCAAACGTTGCATACATACTTTTTCATCTTGATACTCCTTTCTGTTATCCACACTTAAAACTCACGTACACACACAACACAATTTGTTAAACACCACTATATGTATTATGTTAATTATACCATACAACACCGGGTTGTGAAACAGGTTAAACAGTATTTTCATACCTTGTGTAACAAACGGAAAACTGTATGCCATAACAAATTACAGAGCGGAATCACTGGTCAGGCAGTTTCTTTTTCCAGATAAGCTTCAAAATCCACCTGGGACAACGGCCGGGAATAATAGTATCCCTGAATGTAATCACAGTCCAGGGATCTCAGATACGCTACCTGTTCTTTCGTCTCCACACCTTCGGAGACAACTTTCAGCCCCAGCATCTTCCCTAGCATCACTGCGAACTTCAGCACGCTGTTATCCGACAACGCGTTTGCCTGCCGGATCAGGCTCATATCCAGCTTCAGCACGTCCAGCTTCAACTCGTTCAGCGTATTCATGGAGGAATAGCCGGCGCCGAAGTCATCCAGTTCGATGACGAAACCCGCATCATGGAGTTCCTTCACAACCCCTGCCAGTTTTTCCGGATTGCCAGTGATGGAAGACTCCGTCACTTCAAAGTGCAGCATGGAATGGGGCAGCTCATATTTTTCCACCAGATTCACAATCTTAGAAACAAGCCCCGGTACCTCAAAGTCCCGCCTGGACATATTGACAGAGAGAGGCACCAGAGGCATCCCCTGGGCCCTCCACTTATACAACGCTTTGCAGGCTTCCTCCCAGATATAATAATCCAGTTCGGAGATAAACCCGTTGTTTTCAAAAAGGGGAATAAAATCTCCCGGATTCATGAATCCTATCTCCGGATGAATCCACCGAACCAGCACCTCCGCACCACCTGTCTTATCTGTAACCAGAGAATGCTTCGGCTGGAAATAAGCTTTAAATTGACCCTCTTTCAGCGCTTTCTCCATATTCTGCAGGATCACGTGTTCTTTATGGGCCTGTTCCAGCAGCTTTTCATCATAATGCACCAAATCGGAGCCATAGCAGTCCTTAATATTCTCAAGGGATAGCATCATCCGGTCACACATCTTGGACATAGGCAGTCCCCGCTTGGTCTGGTCATACACACTGAATTTTATGCTGACAGGATACAGGAAGTCCTGATCGATGACGTGCCGCAGCTTGTTCAACCATTCCTCACCGGTCTGCTTATCCAGCAAAAAGGCAAAGGTGTCTTCCTGAAGCCGCCCGCCCTGTACATAGTCCGGAAGGTTATTGCGCAGCAGTTCTGCCAGGTCCTGCATCATCACGTTGCACTTCTGGTAACTGTACCGCTCGGTCAGCACATTGTAATGTTCCACATAAGTGCAAATTGCGGTATATGTATTCTTCGGATTAGCTACAATCTCATTATCACAGCGGTCAAAGAAATAATATTTTTTTAAGAGCCCGCTCACCGGATCTTTTTGTTTGTAATCCCGGTTTTTCCCTATAATCAGCACTGCATGCAACAGTTGATGTAATATGATGACTGCAATAGCTACCAGGCAAATGGTGATGCCGGTTTCCATCTTTTCAATTCCTGTCGCTATTCTCTGGGAATATACCTCCGCGGCGGATACCATCTGATCCGCCAGAGAGAAATGCTGTTCGCTGAGGGCAATCAGCTCGTCCCTTTCTCCCCCGCCCATCAGACGGACGTCCACCAGCTTGGCCCGGATCTCGTTCCAGATAGTGATCGTGTCTGTCACAAGATTCTGGTAAGCAGGGTCTTCGATCCTCACCAGATTAAACGTTTCATCCCCGTTCCGCAGCCCGAAGATGATATTGTTGAGCCGGTCCTCCAGCACCTGGTTGGTAAACCCGTTCATCTCCAGCTTCACCAGCCGCTGGGTAGCTCCCCGGACGATTCCGGCGTAATTGACGACACGAGCCGTTCCCTGCAGCCGTTTGATATCCCCTATCATTATCAGGGTAAAGGAAATCAGCGCGATTACAATCAAAACCAGCAGATATTTTTCAACCCGCAAGGCTTTATTATGTTTTTCTTCTGCCTTTATAACAGATAACAGTTCGCCCATGTTCTAACCTTCTCTAATAATAAAATGAATTTCTTACTCAATTCCAAATACAGAAACCGGATTGCCTGCTGCTATAATTATAACATGTTCGCCAATTATAACATATACGCCAATTTCCTTATTTCCTGCTGTCGCTCCCGCCACCGTGGATAAAACTGATCCATCCGCGACCTGAACTGTTCGCCATGTCCCTTTTCCCACAGATGGGTCAGTTCATGGATCACAATATAACTCAGATATTCCGGCGGAAGATGGCCCAGGGTCAGATTGATGCAGATGCGTCCTGTCTTCGTATTACATGTGCCCCAGCGGGTTTTCATTTTTCGGACGTACCAGCTGGATTCCCGTTTTCCCACCAACGAGCCGCAGCCCTGAAAAATTGCCGGAAGGAACGCCTCCAATTGCCGCTTCAGCCACAGGTCAATGCATTGTTCCCGCTTGGCCACATCAAAATCCTCCGGACAAGCTAACAACAGTTTTGCGTTTGCAATTTTAACCGTGGCCGCGCCATGCTTTTGCAACGCTTCCGCCGGCTTATCGCCGCACAACTGACGCACCATGTCCAAATCGTGCAGAACCAAAAGTTCGAAAGCCTTGCCCCAGACATAAACAACCTCTCCTGTCTCATAACGGCGGGCCGGCTTCTGTACCATCTGGGCCTGCCTATTCTTCTGCAGTTCAATCCACGCCATATTATCGGAAATAAACTGTTCCACCTCAGACAGGGCCGTGTGATAAGGCGCGGTTACAAATACCTTTGCTTCCGGTCCTTTCAGCCGCAGGTACATGCGGCGTATCGTTTTATATTGTAACAGGTACTCCAGATTTCCTAAACGGTGCGCTTTTAATTCGCTTTCCCTTCGAATCAATTGGTTTCTCTTTATCCTCGCCGGGTCCTCACATATTTCAGCCAGAAGCATAAGCTACATCTTATTTCGTTCCTTTAGTGCCCGCTGCATTTCGCGTTTTGCATCTTTATCTGCCATATCACGGCGCTTGTCGTAAATCTTTTTGCCGGTGCACAGGGCCAGCTCCATTTTCACGAAGCCATGCTTGAAATACAGCTTCAGGGGAATGAGGGAATAGCCTTTTTCCTTTACCTTGCCCAGCAGCCTGTCTATCTCCCTGCGGTGCATCAGAAGACGCCGGGTCCGCAACGGGTCGTGATTATTATAATTGCCAAAATCATAAGGGCTGATGTGCATGTTCATCACAACCAGTTCTCCCTTTTTGGTAATGCGCACAAAGCTGTCTTTTAAATTGACCTTACCGGCCCGCAGGGATTT
>Ga0265298_10009202_pt1 | contig 11779 bp, 10 predicted proteins | sample AusTroGonzalo_MG_3_FD_193486 | JGI IMG/M metagenome (GOLD analysis project Ga0265298, IMG submission 193486) | Bovine rumen microbial communities from tropical cattle in Woodstock, Queensland, Australia - Gonzalo_01 | ecosystem: Host-associated > Mammals > Digestive system > Stomach > Rumen ...
GGACCTGATTGACGTGCAAGAGGGAGAACCGGGCAGCGAACACACAGTGAACAGCAACGGGAAGACATACAGCGATGTGGCGCTGATGCTGACCCAGTACAAGGGCGCCATGAAACGATTCGGCAACGAAAAGATGTAAAACCGGGTTCCTCTCAAAACCGGTTCCTCTCAAAAATGCCTGTCAACACTGCGTTTTACGGCGCTCTCACAAGAAAACCCTTTGGCCGTTAAAAAAACCGAACCTTGACTAAAAATACTTGTGTGCTATAATAGCAGGGTTGCAGGGAAAGGGTTTCCTGCAACAGACGATATTTGACGGAAAACGACCGGTGAAGAGAGGGCCAGCGAAAAAGATCGATGAAAAAGGTGATGGTGGTCTTTGGAACAAGACCGGAAGCGATCAAGATGTGCCCCCTGGTGCGGGAACTGAAAACCAGAAAAGGGATTCAGACGGTGGTCTGCGTGACCGGCCAGCACCGGCAGATGCTGGACAGCGTTCTGGAAGCTTTCGGGGTAACGCCCGATTACGATCTTTCCGTGATGAAAGAGCGGCAGACACTGTTTGACATCACGACACGCATTCTTTCAGCCTTCCGGCCGGTCCTTGAAGCGGAGAAGCCCGACGTGGTTCTGGTTCACGGGGATACTTCGACAGCGTTCGCGGCAGCATTGACCTGCTTTTATCTGCAGATCCCCGTCGGGCACGTGGAAGCGGGACTGCGGACCTATAACATCGATTCCCCCTATCCGGAGGAATTCAACCGGCAGGCGGTCGGGATCATCACCCGGTATCATTTCGCCCCGACGCGAAACGCAGCAGAGCACCTGATCCGCGAAGGCAAAGACCCGAAAAGCATCTTTATTACCGGAAACACGGTGATTGACGCCATGCGTTACACGGTGAAGGAAGACTACAGCCATCCCGAACTGGAATGGGTCGGAGACCGGAAGCTGGTTTTCATCACCGCTCATCGGCGGGAAAACCTCGGGAAGCCGATGCACCATATGTTCCGGGCGATCCGGAGGGTGCTGGACGAGCATCCAGACTGCAGGGCGGTTTATCCCATCCACATGAACCCGACGGTACGGGAAGCGGCGGAAGAGGAACTGAGCGGTTGCGACAGGATTCATATCATTGAACCGGTCGACGTGCTGGACTGTCACAACTTTGAGGCCAGATGTCACATCTGTCTGACGGACTCCGGCGGCATTCAGGAGGAATGCCCCGCGTTCGGACGGCCGGTGCTGGTGATGCGCGACACAACGGAACGCCCGGAGGGCGTTGAAGCCGGTGTGCTGCGGCTGGTCGGAACGGATGAGGAGACGATTTACCGGAACTTCAGGGAGCTTCTTGAGGATCCGGCATCTTACGACGCGATGGCGCATGCCTGCAACCCCTATGGGGACGGAAACGCAGCCCGGCGCATCGCGGACATTCTTGAAACGGGCAAGTATGAGCCATGGACAGCCGGCTGAAGGGAACAGGTGAAAGGGAATGGACTTAATCATAAAGCTTCTGGAGATACTGGCAGGCGCATGCGGTGTTTTTATGACATTCAACCTGCTTTACCAGATTGTGATCGGGCTTTGGGGCTTTGGAAAAGCTGAGAAGGATTACAAAGATCACGATCCGCAGATGCGTTTTCTTGTGCTGGTGCCCGCACACAACGAAGAAAGGGTCATCGGAGACATTATCGAAAACCTGCAGGAGATGGACTATCCCCGGGAATTATACGATTTCTATATCATTGCCGATAACTGCACGGACGGAACGGCAGAAAAAGCCAGAAGCCTCGGCGCCAACGTGATCGAGACCCGGAAGGAGTCGGAAGATGCCCCGACCGGAAAGCCCATCGCCCTGAAGAAAGCGCTGGAAGCCATCGGCAACTATCAGGATCGGTACGACCTGATGATGATCTTCGACGCGGACAACCTGATTGACCACAACATGTTCCGGGAAGTCAACAGCCAGTATCTTGACAAGGGAAGACCCGACTTCATTCAATGCTACCTCGGCGCGAAGAACAAGGAGGGCGTGGTGGCCTGGTTCTACTACACGGGCTACACCCTGAGCAACCGCTTTTTCAACCTTGCCAAGCAGCGCCTGGGCCTGAACGGCGTTCTGGGCGGAACGGGATTTGCCATGAGCACGAGCTATCTTGCCCAGCGGGGCGGGTGGACCACCATGACGCTGACGGAAGACTACGAGATGCAGGTGGAGGCGATCCTGGAGGGTCGGCGGATCCTGTGGAACCACTTTACGCGGGTTTACGACGAAAAGCCCACCCGGCTTGTTGCCGCGATCCGGCAGCGGGTCCGCTGGGGCCAGGGTCACTGGTATGTGACGCTGCACAACACCGGGAAGCTGTTCCGGGCGTTTTTCTCGGGCCGGATCAGCCTGGGAGAATTCCTGAGCCTGGGGACCTATATGTACAGCGTTGCCGCGTGCGTGGCCGCGATTGTGCAGATGGTGATCAACGCGGCGCTCTGCCTCGCCATCCCGGGAAGAGCGTTCTTCGACCTGTCACTGCAGGGATTCGCGATCACGGTTCTGGTGATTTCCTACAGCTATTTCTTCCTGTTCTACTATGCGGACTGGATGGACAACAGGATCCGCTTCGGCATCAAAACGATTCCGATGATGATCGGCGGGTTCTTCGCCAACGCCATCGTCGGCTTCTTCAACCAGGTGTTCGGCCTGCTCCGCTGCGGCGATCAGCAGCACTGGGTCAAGACAGAACACTGCATTCACGCGGAAATTGCGCCGAAATCCAGCCATGAGGCGGCCTGAACAAACAAAAGACTTTGCAACGTCGTGGGAAGCATCCCACGACGCTTTGTGCATCAAAAACCATGACGACAGGAGGATGCTGCCATGACTTGCAGACAGTGCGGCAGAGAGGCCGCTGGAGAAGGGATTGCCTTCTGCCCCTATTGCGGCGCGAAAATTGTTGCGGCTGAAAACGCTCAGACCTCTGCGGAAGCGGAAGAATGGGTGCGGAAAGCATTGAAAATTACCAGCCTGCCGGAAAGGAAAAAGCTTCTGGACCAGGCGAAACAGGCCTGCCCGGATGCGCCGGAAATCGACTGGGAACTGCTGTTTATCGGCACGCCGAACCCGAAACCGAAGCGGGGGAGAATGGATTTCTCCATCATCAAGAGCTGGCTGCTGCAGATATACCGGAACCCGGGCGAGTTCAGCGCGGAAGAGCGGAATGCCATGCGGCATGAACTGTTCGAAGGGGAAAAGCTGCGGGCGATTCTGGCGGCATCCGCTGATCCGGAAGCCAAAATGCAGGAATACCTGAACCGCCTTGGCCGGGAATATGTCGATATCTTCCTGAAGGAAGACAACCGGCTGATGGGCAACATCTTCGGATTCCGGCTCGGGAAAAACCGCATGAAACCGGTGGAAGACGCCGTGAACGGCATGATTCGGCTGATGGAAGCGGACGAAAAACTTTCGGAGGAACAGAGAACGGCGTTGACAGGGGCGATGAGACAAGCGATTAACTGGTGAAAGGACGAAAATCTATGCGGATTCATTTCCGAAAACCGGGACCGTCCTCTTTGTCTCTTCTTTATGATGAATTTCAGCTGCCAAAGGCAATCCGCCGGAGTCTGAATCTGATTCTGCTGGCGAATCTCTTCGGAAATCTGCACGGAATTATCTGCGGGGGCGGCACAACCGCCATGGTCGGCCTGGCCAACGAACTGCATGCCGGTGATCTTGCCTTCGGATTCATCAACGGCATTCCGCAGGCCGCAGCGCTTCTGCAGATTCCTTTTTCCATGCTGGTTAACCGCACTCACAAACGAAAGAAATATATGCTAACACTCGGTCTTTTTTCACGGGCTTTGTGGATGATATTCGGCCTGATTCCCGTGATTGTACCGACAAACCCTGCATGGCTTCCTTTATGGACCATGATTTTCCTGCTGGGCATTTCTTCCTGCTGCGGGGCTGTTATCAACGTGTGCTGGCTTCCATGGCTTTCCGATCTGGCGCCCAGCCGGATGCGGGGACGGTGGTTTTCTTTCCGGGATATGCTGGTTGCCGGGGTCAACCTTGCGTTCGGACTTCTGGTTGCATGGATGCTGGATGCGCTGCCTGCATATAACCGCTACATTATTGTGTTTGCGGTGGGAGGCTTTCTGGGCATGCTGGACATGCTATGCTTTGGCTTTTGCGTTGAAAAGTACAGTGATTCGCCACGCAGGCTGCACATCGGCCGGGTTTTGAAAAACATTCGGGAAAACAAGGCTTTTTGCCGCCTGGTGGTGATGTGGACTGCCTGGTGCTTTACATCCAATCTCGCAGGTCCCTATCTGGCAAGGTATTCCATCAACGACATGGGTCTCTCCTTTATGCAGATGACCGTTTTCGGCACGGCTGCAGCAGCGGTGGCAACGGTGGCGGTGATGTCCTGCTGGGGGAAGGCTATGAATACATATGGCTGCCGAAGCGTTATGCTGATTTCGACCATCGCAACTTCGCTGACAGACGCGTTTTATCTGTTTTCCTCCTACGGAAACATCTGGCCCGTACTGTTACGCAACTTTTTTGGCGCGGCATGCTGGAGCGGATGCAACCTGGCGGCAAACAGCATGCAGCTGTCCGCCTCACCGGACGAAGCGCGTCCTTCCTATATTGCCGTGTTCGCATGCATTACTTCCCTGATCGGCGTGGCACTGGGCACACTTTGCGGCGGGGCGCTGCTTGAATCCTGGGAGAACGCGGGATGGTTTGCAGGGAAGCCGGATCGGCTTCAGATTCTCGTGATTCTCGGAGTCGTTCTGCGTCTTCTTGTGACGTTCCTGCTGGTTCCGCCGCTTGAGAATGACAGAGACGGAACCCCCGGACAGATGGTTTCCGCCATTTTCAGAAGGGTTATCCCTGCCAGGTACAGAAAATAAGCGGCCGTCACGGAACAATGCGGCAAGAAATAATTGTCTTTCCTTTGCACTTTTGTTGTATTTTGGCATCCGGAAAGGTATACTGTTACAATCAAAAGGAACAGGAGAATTCCTGGACACCAAAAGGAGGATTATCCCATGAAGAAACTGATTGCTCTGCTTCTGGCAGCCATGATGCTGGTTCCCGTTTTCGCGATGGCCGAAGACGTGATCAAGATCGGCGTCTATGAACCCGCTTCCGGCTCCAACGGCGCCGGCGGAAAGCAGGAAACCCTGGGCGTACAGTATGCCAATGCAGAAACCCCCACCGTGAAGATCGGCGACACCGAGTACAAAGTTGAACTGGTGATCGCGGACAACGGTTCTGAGAACGATAAGGCGCCTTCCGCCGCGCAGCAGATCATCTCCGCCGGCGCGAGCATTGCACTGGGTTCCTACGGCTCCGGCGTATCCATTGCCGGCAGCGAGTACTTCAAAAACGCGAACATCCCGGTGATCGGCCTGACCTGCACCAACCCGCAGGTGACCGCGGGCAACAGCCACTACTTCCGCGTGTGCTTCCTGGATCCCTTCCAGGGCACGGTTCTGGCGAACTACGCCTTCAACACGCTGGGCGTGAAGACCGCGTACTGCCTGGGCGAACTCGGCAACGACTATGACCAGGGCCTGATCGAATACTTCAAGCAGGCGTTTGAAGGTCTGGGCGGCGTTGTCTTCAAGGAAGACTTCCCCTCCAAGACCCAGGACTTCACCAGCTACCTGAGCAACGCGGCCGCCTATGGTGCGGAAGTGTTCTTCTGCCCCGTTTCCATTGAATACTCCACGCTGATCATCCAGACCGCCAGCGCGCAGGGCCTCGAGATCCCGATCCTGGGCGGCGACACCCTGGACAGCAACAAGGTTGCCGAAGCCGCGACGGGCACCAACGTCAAGGTGATCATCACCACCTTCTATCAGGAAGGCGCGAACGCCAAATTCGACGATGGATTCAAGGCCTGGCTGAATTCCAACCCCGAAATGCTGAACAACAACGGCGGCAACGACATGATCGCGGCCGTGTCCGTGATGGGCTATGACGGATACTACATGGCGCTGGCCGCTCTGCAGGCTGCCGGTTCCACCGACGGTGCTGCCGTGATGGCGGCCCTGCCGACCACCGAGATCGACGGCGTTTCCGGCCACATCAAGTTTGACGAGACGGGCGACGCGATCCGTACCTCCGCTTTCGTGAAAACCATCAACAACGAGACCGGTGTATGGGAATTCGTTGCCGAGCAGACGGTTGAATAATCCCTGACACCTGAGCCAAAGGCTGCGGCGGAGACGGAGACGCCTCCGCCGCGTTTCATGTTTCCATGAAGAACAACTCCCGAGGAAAGGAAGTGCTTCGACCGTGTGGGATACCATTTTCCCATATCTGCTTTCCGGCGTTTCCGTCGGCGGGCAGTACGCACTGATCGCCATCGGCTACACGATGGTATACGGCATCCTGCGCCTGATTAACTTTGCCCACGGCGACGTGTTCATGGTGGCCGGTATCATCATGGTGTATCTGGCCGCGTCCGGCCTGCCACTGTGGCTGTGCATTCCGCTGGTGCTGCTGGCCACGGTGCTTGTCGGCTTTACGATTGAGCGGGTGGCTTACAAACCGCTGCGCAATGCGCCGCGGATGTCCGTCATGATTTCCGCCATCGGCGTGAGCTATACGCTGCAGAATCTTGTGCTGTACATCACGGGCGGCCTGAACAAACAGTATCCCACCATTCCCTGGATTTCCGACACGATTGCGATCGGCGCGGCCAAGACGAAGGTGGTTACAGTGGTCACGCCCTTCCTGGTGATTCTGCTGGTGGTGGCGCTGGTGCTGCTGATCAACAAAACCAAGATCGGCATGGCGATGCGAGCTGTTTCCAAGGACTTTGAAACCAGCCGCCTGATGGGCATCAAGATCAACCAGGTCATTTCCTGCACGTTCATCATCGGCTCCTTCCTGGCGGGCGTGGGTTCGATTTTGTTCTTCACAAACTATCCGACCGTGATCCAGACCTCCGGCGCCATGCCGGGCCTGAAGGCCTTTGTGGCGGCGGTGTTCGGAGGCATCGGGTCGATTCCAGGCGCGGTGATCGGCGCGTTCATCATCGGCATTATGGAGAACATTATCAAGGGTCTGGACGTGATTCTGTTCAAGCTCGGGATCATCAGCGCCCCGATGGGCCTGGCTACCTTCTCCGACGCCTTCACCTTCGCGCTGCTGATCATCATTCTCATTGTGAAGCCGACCGGCCTGTTCGGCGAAAAAGTGACGGACAAGGTGTGAGGTGAGCAGCATGAATCAGAAAAAATCGAAAAAACCGATGATCATTACCTTCGCCCTTGTTGCCGCGATCTATATCGCTGTGTTCATCGCGGAGCAGACGATGCCTGCCACTTCCATGCTTTTCACCGTGCTGAAGAAAGGCGCGGTGTACGCGCTGGTGGCCGTGTCCATGAACCTGCTGAACGGCTTTACGGGGATTTTTTCCCTGGGTCAGGCGGGCTTCATGCTGGTCGGGGCCTATGCCTACGGCATTTTCACCATACCGGTGGCCCAGCGGGCGTCGGTTTACCAGTACTTTGACGGCGGCGCCGTTCAGTTTACGGTGCCGATCGTGGTGGCCATGATCCTGGCGGGTCTGGCGGCGGCGTTCTTTGCCTTCCTGATCGGCCTGCCGGTGCTGCGGCTGAAGAGCGACTATCTGGCGATTGCCACGCTGGGTTTCGCGGAGATTATCCGTGCCATCTTCCAGTGGAACGGCCTGGGTCCGATCACCAACGGCTCCAACATGCTGCGGGCTTTCCCGAACTTCAACGACTTTAACATTACGGATGCCTCGGGCAACGTCACCGTTTATCTTTCGACGCTGATTCCGTTCATCATGGCCGGGGTGTGTATCGCGCTGATCGTGCTGCTGATCAACTCCAGCTACGGAAGAGCGTTCAAAGCCATCCGCGACGACGAGGTTGCTGCGGAGGCCATGGGCATCAACCTGGCTCATCACAAACGGTTGGCCTTCTGCATTTCTTCCTTCTTCGCAGGAGTCGGCGGCGCGATGCTGGCAATGTATCAGACGACGGTTCAGGCAAAATCCTTCACGTCCGCGATGACCTATGAAATCCTGCTGATCGTCGTGATCGGCGGCATCGGCTCTGTGACGGGCAGCGTGTTCAGCTCCTTCCTGTTTGTGGCCTGCAGCGAATGGTGGCTGCGGTTCCTGGACGAGAAGCAGATCATCGGCGACTTTGAAGTGCCGCTGCTGCGCACCGGCTTCCGGATGGTCGTTTTCAGCGTGATCATTATGATCGTCGTGCTGTTCTTCCGTCGGGGCATCATGGGTGACAAGGAACTTCCGGATCTTCTTTCCCGGAGAGAAAAGAAGCGGAGGGGGGCGTTGAAATGAGCGAAGCGGTGAAGAATCAACAGGTGCTGAAGCTTGAAAACATCACGATGCAGTTCGGCGGCGTGGTGGCGATCAACAACCTGAGCCTGGAAGTGAACCAGGGGGAGATTGTCGCGCTGATCGGCCCCAACGGCGCCGGAAAAACCACGGCCTTCAACTGCATCACCGGCGTGTATGAACCCACGAACGGTATCGTTTATTTCCACGGCGAACCCATCGCGGTGAACCATCCACAGGGCAAAATGGTGAAGCAGTACGGCGGGATCAACGGGGATCTTTACAAGGACCGGAAACCCGTAGTGCACACGCCGGACAAAATCACCCAGATGGGCATTGCCCGGACCTTCCAGAATATCCGGCTTTTCAAAAGCCAGACGGTGTTTGACAACGTGCTGATCGGCACACATCTTCGCCGGACCAGCAACGTGCTGACCGCGACCTTCCGCCTGAACGCGAAGGAAGAAAAGGCGAACCGGGAGAAAACCGCGAAGCTGCTGGAGATCGTCGGGCTGGCGGATGTGGCGGGTGAACTGGCCACCTCGCTGCCCTACGGCAAGCAGCGGCGGCTGGAGATCGCCCGGGCACTGGCCACGGATCCGACGCTGCTGCTGCTGGATGAACCTGCGGCCGGCATGAACCCGCAGGAGACGGACGAACTGGGCGAGTTTATCGTCAGCATCAAAAACCAGTTTGACCTCACGGTTTTCATGATCGAGCACCACATGAACCTGGTGATGGAGATTTCCGACCGGATCTATGTGCTTGACTTCGGAAAACAGATTGCCGAAGGCACGCCGGAAGAGATTCAGAAAAACCCGGTCGTGATCGCGGCTTATCTGGGGGTGGATGAAGAATGAGTCTGTTGAAAGTAACGGATCTGGTGGTTTCCTACGGCGGCATTGAGGCGCTGAAGGGGATCTCCTTCGAAGTGGAAGAAGGACAGATCGTCACGCTGATCGGCGCCAACGGCGCCGGGAAAAGCACCACGCTGCGGACCATTTCCGGCCTGGTTCCGCCGAAATCCGGCCGCGTCTATTTCGAGGGCCGGGACATTACGGACTTCGGAACCCAGAAGATCGTCGAAAACGGGATCGCCATGGTGCCGGAAGGACGGCGGGTTTTCGCCAACCTGACGGTGCTGGAGAACCTGCTCATCGGCGCGTATCTGCGGAAGGACAAGGAAGTTATCGAAGAAGACATCAAGTATGTATACAAGCTCTTTCCCCGGCTGGAGGAACGCAGCTGGCAGATGGCGGGCACCCTGAGCGGCGGCGAACAGCAGATGCTGGCCGTGGGCCGCGCGGTGATGACCCGGCCGAAGCTGATCATGATGGACGAGCCCAGCCTGGGCCTGGCGCCGCTGGTGGTAAAGGATATTTTCAAGATTATCGAGACGCTGAAGAGCACCGGCATGACGGTGCTGCTGATTGAGCAGAACGCCAACGCGGCGCTGCATACCTGCGACTATGCCTATGTCATGGAGACCGGACGGATCACCATGAGCGGCACCGGTGACGAGCTGCTGGCGAGCGAGGCTATTCAGGAGGCTTACCTGGGAAAATCGAACAAAGACTGAGGATATTTACTTCAAGACCCGGAAAGCAGTCCCACGCTTTTCGGGTTTATGTATTCCGTGATGCAGACTGAAACCACAGGCCATCTACATGTCCGTGAATTTTACTGCAGATTCATTGCGCATTTTGTGGTAAAATACAGGCAGGCATCGGAAAAATCACAGGAGGTGGCATGATTGACACGCAATAAAACGTTTCTGATTGTTCAGTCCGTGTTCTGCGCGCTGATCGCAGGACTGCTGGCGGCCGCGGCGCTGCAGCTGTATTTTGACGGCGCGGCAAAGCAGGCGGAGGGGGATCTGTTCTACTATATGTATACCCGGGAGAAAGCCGGGGAGAAGCTTCTGCCGATTCTGCCCCTGTTCTTTACGGCGCTCGGACTGACCATTGCCGGACTGATTCTGGGAGTGAAGGACGAGAAAGCGGAGAAGCCCGTGCGGGACGAAATCCTGCTGAAGGACCTCGGGAGCATTCAGAACAAAGCAGTGCATCAGACCGCCACCCAGGGCGAGCTGTATGCCCGTGTCGCGATCATCACGCTGGCGGTTTGCATGATCATCGCGGGAATCATCAACGGTGGGCTGGAGGACGTGCTGGCCAAAGGCGCCACCATCTGTACGGAGTGTGTTGGCCTTGGATAAGACGATGAATCAGGAAAACAGGAAAGCCGAAAACAAAAAGCGGACAACGCAGCGTCCGGGAACCCGCCGCCTGGTACAGCTGTATGCCGCGCTGCTTTACAACGCGAACCTGAAGGGCTTCATTGACGGCCATATTTATACAGGAAATCTGAAATCAGTCTGCGTTCCGGGCTTCAACTGCTATTCCTGCCCGGGCGCCGTTGCCAGCTGCCCGCTGGGCTCGCTGCAGAACGCGCTGAACGCTGCCGGGCATACGTTGCCCTGGTATGTGCTGGGCATCCTGGCGCTGTTCGGCGTGATTCTGGGGAGAACCATCTGCGGCTGGATTTGCCCACTGGGTCTGATTCAGGAGCTGCTGCACAAGATTCCGACACCGAAGATCCGGAAAAGTCATATTACGCGGAAACTGTCCTATTTGAAATATGTGTTCCTCGCGGTGTTTGTGATCGCCATTCCGCTGATCTACGGCGTTGGGAAGGGGATCATCCTGCCCGGCTTCTGCAAATACATCTGCCCGGCGGGAACCTTTGAAGGCGCGGTCGGCCTGTTGCAGAACCCGGTGAACGCCACCTCCTTCTATCAGCTGGGGTCGGTGTTTACCAACAAATGGGTGATCATGCTGGTGATCGGCCTTGCCTGCGTGTTCTGCTATCGGACTTTCTGCCGCTTTATCTGCCCGCTGGGCGCGATTTACGGCTTTTTCAACCGTTTCGCCCTGACCGGGGTGAAAGTGAATCCGGACCGGTGCAACGGCTGCGGACTGTGCGTGATGAAATGCCAGATGGATGTGAAGCACGTGGGGGATCACGAATGTATCTCCTGCGGCAAGTGCATTGACACCTGTGCCCAGGGCGCCATCTCCCTGAAATGCGGGAAGATCACGCTGAAGGGTCCTGAGATCGGGAAGAACGCGGATCCGGAACCGGTGATCCGAAAACGGAGGAAAACCGGCCGGGTTGTCTGGGGCGTGGCGATTGCGATCCTGGTGTTTGCGGTGTGCTGGTTCAACATCATTGAACCGGCGATTGAAAACGCGAATGAACCGGCGGCTGCGATCGAACAGGTGACTGCTACGAGCGAACCGGAAGCAGCAGGGCAGACAGCTGCTCAAACCGGGCCGGAAACGGAAAAGCAGACTGCCGACACGACAGAGCCGGCCGAAACGAAAGCCGGGGAACCGGCAGAGCAGACAGCCGACACGACTGAAACG
>Ga0265298_10009208_pt1 | contig 11773 bp, 9 predicted proteins | sample AusTroGonzalo_MG_3_FD_193486 | JGI IMG/M metagenome (GOLD analysis project Ga0265298, IMG submission 193486) | Bovine rumen microbial communities from tropical cattle in Woodstock, Queensland, Australia - Gonzalo_01 | ecosystem: Host-associated > Mammals > Digestive system > Stomach > Rumen ...
CATCATGCCCATGCCACCGGCAGGACGTGCGGGACGTGCCTGAGGGGCAGCACCTGCAGCGGGAGCTGCGCCGGGAGCGCCAGGACCACCGGGACGGCCGCCACCGAAGCCACCTGCCGGAGGAGCACCGGCACCACCGGGACGTGCACCGGGAGCACCACCAGGAGCGGCAGCGGGACGTGCGGCGGGCATCTGGCCGGGACGGAAGCCTTCATTGGTCATGCCGTAGGTCATCACGATGATAAACGGCTCAATCTTCTTGTCGGCGATGAGGTTATCCATGATAAGGTTGGCATGGCCCTGGTTCCACCAGGCATACTCGTTCTCACCCCAACCGTGCTGCAGATAGAGCACCGGGTATTTCTTCTTGTTCTTGTCGTACTCCGGCGGAGTATAGACCCAGGCCACGCGGTTCTGGTTGGTGCTGTTGGACCAGAAGAGAACCTGCTGTACCTTGCCGTGAGGCACGTTCTTCATGGCATAGAAATCGGCATCGTGGGCCGGGATTTCAATACCGCTCTCCCAACGGGTGGAGCCATAGTAGTTGTTGGTGCCGGGGTCGTTGAGTACGCCGCCGTCCACCGTGAGGTGATAGTAGTGGAAGCCTTCGTCCATAGGGCCGTCAGTGGTGCCCATCCAGGAACCGTCTTCGGCCTTGTGGAGCACGGTGCCGCCGGAACCGCCCAGGCCGAGGCTCACGATAACGGAAGTAGCCTTGGGAGCGTTCACTTTGAATCGGGCATAGCCCTGGGAGTTCACCATAGGATACTCCTGGCCGGGCTGGTTGAGCTCGGACGGTTTGAAGTCTTCCTTGATTTCAAAGTTGTCCATCTTGGGATCGAAGCCCTTCACGGCCACATATGCCTGCTTGGGTTTGTAGTTCTCGTCGAACAGCAGCGGGTAGTTGCGTACGCCCAGCCAGGAATCCTTGTCGGAGACATTCCAGAAGGTGACGCAGTCGATCACGTCCTTGTGCTTGCGGAGCACCTTGAACAGCTGCACATACTGGTCCTGCTGCAGGGTGCGCTCCCAGTCGGAGACAGTGGCCTGGCCCTGGTTGAAGCGGAGACCGCCGCCCATGTCCTCGTTGATGCGGATATCCAGCTCGGTGAGGTGGATGTGCTTAACCACGGTGGAATAGAGATTGATGGCATCATCGACTTCCTTCATGGTGGGGCCGTACACATTGTAGTGGGCCTGCATGCCGATACCGTCCACCGGCACGCCGGCGTCCTTCATCCGCTTTACCAGGTTATAGATGCGCTGGCTCTTGGCGGGTTCTGCATCGTTGTAGTCGTTGTAGTAGAGCAGGGCGTTCGGATCGGCCTCATGGGCATACTCGAAGGCCTTGTAGATGAATTCCTCACCGGCAATCTGGTACATGGGGGAATTGCGCAGTTCCGGACGGCCGGGATATACCGGGCTGTCGGCCACCGCCTCGTTCACCACGTCCCAGCAGTAAACCACATCCTTGTAGCGGTTTACGATGGCCTGGATGTGATGCTTCATGTTGGCATAGAACTCTTCCTTAGGAAGGAGGTTGCCCTTTTCGTCCTGATACATCCAGGTGCCGATCTGACTGTGCCACATGAGGGTGTGACCGCGCATCTTGATGCCGTGCTCACGGCAGAAGTTGGCAATGCGGTCTGCATCTTCCCAGTTGAACTCGCCCTTCTTGGGCTCGGTGGGCTGGGGCTTCATGGCGTTTTCGGCCGTGATGCTGTTAAACTCACGGAGGATGAGTTTAATCTGATCGGCGTCCGTGACGTTGCGGTTGTTCACGGCCACACCAATCTTGAAGTAATCCTTGTAGGCATCCTTCAAGCCGTCGGTGGGCTCGGGAATCTGGCGGGGACCAAACTGGGCCCCGGCGGGAATGGCGGCCATCATGAGGGCGCACATTCCGGCAAACAGAAATTTCTTCATAAAATAGGGTTATTGATTATTAGGGTCTTCGTGTTGTCTCTTGTCCTTCATCTCCTGAATCTTCTCCTTGGCTTTCTGGGCATACTCTTCGGCATTGCCTTTGGCCTCTTCGTACACTTCCTTCACCTTGGGAGCCGCCTTGTCATAGAGCTCCTTGGCGTTTTCCTTGGCCTCTGCGTAGGCTTCTTTTACCTTAGGCGCGGCCTTGTCATACAATTCTTTAGCGCCTTCTTTTGCTTTGTTGGCAGCATATTGAATACGCTCGGATACCGATACTTTACCATCACCGTTCAGGTCCATGGGATTTTTGGGATTCTCTTCACACATAAGGCATAAATTTTAAAAACTTTCACAAGATACAGATAATTTTTTATGAATGCAAGGAAAAGATAAATCGATTTATCTTATTTGCACAACATGATGTCCAAAATCATCTTGTCGGTGGTCTTCATGCCGGCCGATCCGATAGCTCCCAGATTGCGGATGGTCTTTTCCACATCGTCCTCGATGATGCCGTCCGTAGAGGGGATGCAGGCACCGCGGAGCGCCAGAACGGCCGATTGGATGGCGCAGGAAACGCCGGAAGCCACTTTCATGGCACAGCCCACCTTGGCTCCGTCGCACACCATGCCGGTGATGTTGCCCGCCATGTTCTTGATGGCTGCACAAATCTCCTTGTAGCCTCCACCCTGCAGATAGACAATGCCGCAGGCGCTTCCCGTGGAGGCCACCACACAGCCGCAGAGGGCCGATAATTTCCCCAGATAATGCTTGATGTGGATGGCCACCAGATTGCTTAGGATGAGCGCCCGGGCCAGTTGCTCGTCCTCCACCCCGTATTTGAGGGAATAGGCAATCACCGGCATGCTCACCGTGATGCCTTGGTTGCCGCTGCCGCTGTTGGAAAGGGCCGGCAGGGTGCTGCCCGCCATGCGCGCGTCGGAAGCCGCGGCGGTGAGGCCCATGGCATAACTTAGGAAATCGTCCCCGAACACCTCTTTCTGGTTTTCGCGGATGGTGCGCCCCACATTCAGGCCGAAGTCCCCGTGCAGCCCCTCGATGGCCAGGGCCAGGTTCAGTTTCCGGTCGTCCAGGATGAAGGCAATGTCCTCGTAAGCGGCTGTAGCGGCGAAATCACAGATTTCCTTCACGCTAAGATTGTAGTCATCGGACGCACGTTCAGCTGCGGCGGCGCCGGACTCGGAACTCATCAGGATCTTATCGGCAAAACTGGTTTCCACTATCTTGTCGTGGTCGTCCTCGATAATGGCGTAGGCGTGCGGATCCACCTCGGCGCTGGCATGGGCGCCGCCGTCCACCGTCACGGTGGCTTTCACGTACAGGAGGCGGTCCGTGGGTGCCACGGAGATGCTCACTTTCTTGTCGGCCACCAGGGCCTTGGCGCGTTCCACGGCCGGTTTTGACAGCCCGGAGAGCACTTCCAGACCCTTGGAAGAGCAGCCGCAGACTGCACCCAGCGCGGCGGCCACCGGCAGGCCCACCATCCCGGTTCCGGGGATGCCCACCCCCATTCCGTTCTTGAGGATGTTGCCGCTGACGGCTACGGCTATCCGGAAATCGGCCTGCAGCCGCCAGTCGGCCCCGCAGGGACAGTTTTCGGCGATAATCTCCACGGCCTTGGCCACGGCAAGCGCCACGGCAATGGGTTCGGTGCAGCCCAGCGCCGGCTTTACCTCCCGGTGGAGGAGCGCTAGTATCTCTTTATATTCCATAAGTCTAAGTTATAAGCGATTCCTATCCGCAGATGGGTGAAGGGCCAGTCTTTCAGTCCCTGCTGGAAATAGATGTAAGGTTCGAAGTGGCGGAAAGCGTGGATGTCCAGCCGGAACTTCACCACATGGGGGGAGTCGCCGTCGTGTTCCCAGCCGAAGTAGCCGCCCCATTGGGCCGATAATCGGGCCCAGCGGGTATCCACCAGTCCCATTACGCCGAAGAGGCGGGCGTCGTTCTGCCGGCCGTTGTCCGTCTGCCAATACAGCCAGCCGAAGTCCACGCCAAGCTGCACTTTCCTCAGCAGAAAGCCCATCGGGAAAGTGAGGGATTTGGAAACCAGCATGTCAAAATAGTAACCCGGGGCATCGTAGTGGCGGGCGCGGTAGAAGTCGTCACCGGCCGCCGTCTTCAGCACGGCCCGGAAGGTGGCTTCCGGCAGCCAGCGCCTTTCTTCCAATAAGTTAACGAAGGTGGCCACATAAAGGTCTCCGGTATCGGTGCCGCTTCCGGCCCGTTCCGCAGGCAGGCGGCGCGCTTCGGCCACGGGTACCGACATCTTATACCATTCCCGGATGGGACCCCAAAAGGCCATGCTCACCCGCTTGCTCCAAACCGGGATTTCCACATATACCAGCGGGTCCCAGGTGTAGTCTTTGCCATCGGCCAGCCGGCCCTTATAGAAGTCCCCGGCTACTTCCACCCGCAGCACCGGCGAAGGATGAGTGGGAAAGGCGTCCGGCACGGGGAAGGCGTTGGGGCCGAAGTAGGCGGGCGCTATCTTGGTGGGAATGTCCAGATCGGCCGGACGGATGGGAGTCTGGGCCCGGAGCAGCAGTCCCGGGAATAGCAGAAGCCCTATGAGGAGCATTTCCCTCATACGATCTGGTTCCCGGTGTAGAGCTGGTAATACTTGCCTTTCTGGTCCAGCAGCTCCTGGTGCTTGCCCCGTTCGATGATACGGCCGTGGTCCAGCACCATGATGTAATCGGCATTCTGCACCGTGGAAAGCCTGTGCGCTATCACAAAGGTGGTGCGGTCCTTCATCAGGGAATCCATGCCCTTCTGGATCAGGCGTTCCGTGCGCGTATCGATAGAGGAGGTGGCCTCGTCCAGGATGAGCACCGGCGGATTGGCCACGGCGGCCCGGGCGATGGCCAGGAGTTGCCTTTCTCCCTGGGAAAGATTGCCGCCATCGGCCGTTAAAACGGTGTCGTAGCCCTGAGGCATGCGGCGGATGAAGTCGTGGGCGCAGGCCAGCTCGGCGGCGGCGCGGCACTCCTCGTCCGTGGCGTCCAGGCGCCCGTAGCGGATGTTTTCCATCACGGTTCCGCCAAATAGATGCGTCTCCTGCAGCACCATGCCCAGGCTGTGGCGGAGAGAGTCTTTCCGGATGTCCTTCACGTTGAGCCCGTCGAAGGTGATGGTGCCGTCCTGAATCTCGTAGAAGCGGTTGATAAGGTTGGTAATGGTGGTCTTTCCGGCGCCGGTCCCGCCCACGAAAGCTATCTTCTGACCGGGATAGGCGGTGAGGGTGATGTCGTAAAGCACCTGTTTCTCGGGGACATAGCCAAAGTCCACATCCTTCAGGGAAATCTCTCCCTGGATATCCTTCAGCTCCTCTTTCCCGTTGTCGGTTTCCGGCTCCTCGTCCAGCAGGGCGTATAGGCGGTCGGTGCCGGCGGCGGCCATCACTATGGAATTGATTTCGTTGGAGATGGACGATACGGGCCGGGTGAAATTCCGCTGCAGGGTAAGAAAGGATACCAGCGTACCCAGGGTGAGGGCTGCGCCGTCCAGTCCGCAGAGGAACCAGGGGGCGGCGGCGCCGGCAAAGCCCGCCAGGGGCGAAATGCCGGCTGTGGGCGTGTATCCAAGGGCAATCACGGCCCCCACCAGGGCCAACAGCACATAGGCGAAGTTGCCGATGTTGGAGTTGATCGGCATAATGATATTGCCGATTTTGTTGGCGTTATAGACGCTGGTGCGGAGCTGTTCGTTCAGCTTCTCGAACTCCTTGACGGCCACTTCTTCGTGGCAATAGACCTTCACCACCTTCTGGCCGGAGACCATTTCCTCTATGAAGCCGTTCACCTTGCCCAGGTTCTGCTGACGCTCCACGAAATACTTTTTGGAGAGCTTGCCCAGACTGGTGGTTACTCGGAACATCAGCCAGGCCATGAACACGGAAACCAGGGTGAGCGGAAGGCTCAGGACCAGCATGCTCACAAAAGTGGCCAGGATGGTTACCAGAGACTGGAACAGGTTGGGAACACTGCTCCCCACCACCTGCCGGAGGGTGTCCACGTCATTGGTATAGACGGACATGACGTCTCCGTGGGAATGGCTGTCGAAATACTTGAGCGGCAGCTTCTCCATGTGGGTGAAGAGGTCTTTCCTGAGGCTGAGGAGGGTGCCCTGCCCCACGAAAATCATCAGCAGGCTCTGGGCATAGCCGGCGGCTATACCTGCCAGCAGCACACCCGCCAGCTTGAGGAGGGTTACCGCCAGGGGACCGTAGTCCGGGTTCATGGAGCCGGTGAGGGGCAGGATGTAGTCGTCGATTAGCGTCCGGGTAAAGAGGGACGAAGCCAGCGAGGCCAGCGACGACACCACGATGCATACCAGCACTATGCCGATATTCACCTTGTAGTGCTGGAATACGTATTTGAACAGACGCCACACCGTGGAGTCTTTCTTCAGGTCTTTGAGGCTGGCCCCCGCCCGGGGACCACGGTCGGCACCGGGGCCGCGCATATTGAATCCGGGTGGCATGGTCAGGAGGTTTTCTGGTCAAAATCGGCCTCTCCGCCGGAAGACTGCATTTCGTTGATTTCCCGGTAGATGGCGTTGGTTTTCAGGAGGTTCTCGTGTGTGTCGAAGCCGTTCACCCGGCCGTTGTCCATCACGATGATGCGGTTGGCATCCTTGATGGACAGGATGCGCTGCGAGATAATAATCTTGGTGGTGCCTTTGAGGCGCGTGCGGAAGGTCTCCCGGATGGAGGCGTCCGTGGCAGTGTCCACGGCCGATGTGGAGTCGTCCAGGATGAGTACTTTGGGCTGTTTCAGCAGGGCCCGTGCGATGCACAGGCGCTGCCGCTGGCCGCCGGAAACGTTGGTGCCGCCCTGCTCGATATGGGTGTCGTAGCCGTCCGGGAAACTTTGGACAAATTCATCGGCCGCAGCCAGGCGGCAGGCTTCCTCGCATTCCTCCCGGGTGGCGTCGGGATTGCCCCAGCGCAGGTTCTCCAGGATGGTGCCGCTGAAAAGGGTGCTCTTCTGCAGCACCATGGCCACGTTCTGCCGGAGCGCGTTCATATCGTATCGGCGTACATCCACCCCGCCCACTTCCACAGAGCCTTCCGAGACGTCGTACAGGCGGGGAATCAGGTTCACCAGCGAGGATTTACCGCTGCCGGTGCCGCCTATCAGGCCCACCGTCTCTCCGGGCTTTATCTCCAGGTCAATGTCTTCCAGGGCGTAGTCACCGCCTTCCTTATATGTGAAATAGACGTGCTTGAAGCGGATGCCGCCGTCGGCCACCTGGGTTATCGGCCTGTCCGGATTGTCCATGTCCGGCACTTCGTCTATCACTTCGGCCACGCGGGCTCCGCTGGCGGCGCTCTGGGTGAGCTGGACGATAATCATGGACAGCATCATCAGCGAGCTTAGCACCGTCATCACGTAGCTGAACAGGGAAGTGAGCTGGCCGGTTGTGAGCGAGCCTTCCACTATGTACCGGGCGCCCCACCAGCTGAGGGCGATGATACTGGCGTTCACGATGAGGCTCATCACCGGGCTGTTCAGCGCCATCAGGGTTTCGGCCTTGATATTCATGGTGTAGAGCCCCACGGCGGCTTTGTCGAACTTGGACATCTCGTGGTCCTCGCGCACGAAGGCTTTCACCACGCGGATGGCCGATACATTCTCCTGCACCACGCCGTTGAGGGCGTCCACCTTCCTGAGGATTTCCTTGAACAGCCGGGCTGCCCGCAGGATGAGCCAGGAAAGGAAGGTGCCCAGCACCACCAGGGCTATCAGGAAGATGAGGCTTAGCTTGGGGTGAATCAAAAAGCACATGGCCAGGGCCGATACCAGGTTCAGCGGAGCCCGGAAAGTGACTCGCAACAGCATCTGGAAGGCGCTCTGAATGCTGGAAACGTCTGTGGTCATGCGGGTTACGAGGCCGGCGGTGGAATACTTGTCTATGTCCGAGAAGGAGAATCGCTGGATATTCTCATACATGGCCATGCGCAGGTTGGCGGCCAGGCCCGTGCTGCTGTAGGCGGCAAACCGGCCCGCCAAAATGCCGAAAAGGAGGCTCAGCATGGCCAGACCCACCATAATGCCACCATACTTATACACGTCCGGCAGAGAACCGGCCCCGATACCCTTGTCGATGATAGAGGCGGTGGCATAGGGGATAAGCACTCCCATTATCACTTCCAGGGTAGTCCAAAGCGGCGTCAGAAGAGCCGCCGCCTTATATTGCTTAACTTGTTTGAGAAGGGTCCGGAACATTATCGGTTAGTACATTCTCCGCAAGTTACACATTTTTTTCGATAATTACTTGCGGTTTCGGAAAAAAGTCGTACATTTGCAGTCCCGTTTCGGGGATATTGAGATATGGTGTAATGGTAGCACTACAGATTCTGGCTCTGTCAGTGAGGGTTCGAGTCCTTCTATCTCAACAATTAACCTTGATAGTCAAGGAGTTGCAAAATTACGCACAGTTTTTACGCACACTCCCGGCAATCAACCCTGATGGCGGGGTAGCTCAGCTGGTTAGAGCGTCGGATTCATAATCCGGAGGTCGTGGGATCGTGACCCACTCCCGCTACCACACCAAAAGACATAAGTAAGCGGCCGGTACGAAGCCCCTTACGCCCAAAACAACTCACTATATGCTTCCGGCGCACTTCGATGCGGCGGTTTACTTTTTTTATAAAGGGCACTCATGACGCACGATGGCCATAGCGACGACCGGTATCTCGGGTTCACATTCGAAACCGAGAAGGCCATTCGTGTGCTCACGGACCTTCGTGATCTTGGCTATGACCATGTGTCCATCAGGCAGATGCTTGTCTTTGCCCTTTCAAAGATTGAGCACCGCCAGGAGAGACTGGGAAAGATGAAGCACCTGCTTGAGGTGCGAGAATCTATCAGCGTGTCTGGTCTGGCAACCGCCCTGGGCGTAACCCGTCAAACCATCTACAACTGGAGAGATGCAGGATATGTCTTCCGGACACAGACCGGCCAGATAGATCTCAAAGAAACCGTCGATTTCTGGGAGGCTATTGACAGCTGGGCTCAATAACTGCGGTACTTCTCTGATACTGGCTACGGAAACCGGTCTCAGAATCCAATAGAATACACATCGCCTGGATCTGGAATTTCTCCCCACCGAGGTTCCAGATTTCCGTATATTCCGGGATGGCGACAGTCATCTGCCCAGAACAGTTACCTGCTGCCAAGAATCCCTTCATCCCTCTGACGCCTAAGCCACAACCTGGTTTAGTAAGCCGAATGCGAGCATACAACCGATAAAACACCGCGTCTGGAATCTCGGGCAAGTGTGCATCAATACTGAGCACCAGACTCCCAGCCTCAACCGACGCTGACAGAAACTTCACAACAAAAGGAGGGAAAGGCCGGAAGGGATGAGGCTGAGGAATCTGCTCCTCCCCCATCAACGCGAAGCCATGATACGCCGACACGAACAGATTATTCCCTGAAATATGTGCTTTGTGGTCAAACGGAGGCCGATGAGGCTCCGCAGTGGTCTCATACGCATTCCACAACTTCTGCATTTCCGAATCCAAGGAAGCCCATGCTGCCATAGCCCGACGATGGACGGCCAGATGTTCCAACTGAGCTGGTGTGCCAGGATAGGTCGCCTTGACCCGACGCCTGATATAACACCGTCCATTCCGATGGTAAAAGGTGACCTCACCTGCGGAACCGTAGGCATCAGAAAGCAGTATGGAAGGTCTATAAAGGGGCATACCGTACACTTGTACTTTTGGGCAGGGCAATAGCAAATAAGTACCTTCTCAGGTATAACAAAGATAATCAAAATCAGTGACTTAATCAAATGCAAAAGTACTCGCAGCGGCAGAGCCGCTGCCCCTCTGAGTATATATTTATACCCTTTTCCCTCCGTCCGGGCGGGAGGTGTCGGTTGATGTGTCACTGACACTGAAACGGGAGTCTCTGGACAGACCTATGGTGCTGGCAGTCTCGCAGACGCGAAGGTTGTGGCGGGGGCCTTGTGCGGCGTCTGTGAGTCTGCCAGTGCCATAGGGCGCGGAACGAGCAAAGCGAGTGGAGCGTGGCCCCGGAGGTGGTCTGGAAGGTGTGTAGGCAGCGGGCTCTGGAGCGCCGTGGAAGGGAGACCTTGGGCTCCCTGGAACAGCGGAAGAGACCGATGCGAAGGGGTGGCAGACGGCCTCCGGGGCCTGGGCCGGAACGGCCCATGACAAGGCTGAATCGAAGGATGCCGGTGAAATCAAAGCTCTGACGGTTCCTCCCGGCGCAGTCTGTGGCTGTCAGCGTGGAGGGGCAGCAAGGGCGAAGGTCTTGCTGCCCTGGAACGATGACTGGCACAGTCTGCGCCAGCGGGCCGAAGGACCGCTTCCTGGATGCCCGGAACACTTCTGGCGGGATTCTTCCCGATAGAGGTGTGGAGGAATAGCAGCCAGGTTAAACTCTACCTTGGAGGAACGGCGGCGAAGGTGGTGTGGCGGACTTGCTCCGACACACGACCTTTGACGGCGGGCCGACCCGCAGCTGTGCTGCATAAGGCGGAGGACTCTCCGCACCGCACTGGGGCTGAAAGCGAGTGCCAGACGGTCGAGGACCACCAGACGTTGAACGGGGTTGCACTTTGCGCCCTGGAACTTGCACTGACGTTTCCTTTCCCTACGCGCAAAGTGCGGCGCTTGCGTCTGAGGGGAGGGGTGGTCCCCTCCCTGACGCAAGCGCCTTGTCCTCCGCCGCCTCGGACGGGCGGGCCTTTTTCTCTGCCGGTGCCTCGAAGAGCAGACGGAGACAGTTAACATAATCCGGATTGTGTAATCTGACGCCCTGTAGGCCGGTTTTGCGGGCTCCGGGAGTATGTTTTACCGACTCCATTGGTGCGGGGCACTAACGGTGCCGGCGGCTGTTACACAATCCCGATGGATTATGTTATGGCGCGGATTCTCAGGCACTGACGGTAGGTCGAAGGGAACCGGCCGGGCGTTATCCACTCCCCTGTGGGGAGTCGGAGGGGCATAAACCAGCAAGAGTCTGTGGCCGGCCCCGCCGGGCACAGTCTCTTGACCGCTTTTCTTATCGGCCTTGGTATCGGCACAACCGCTGGAACAGGGAACCATCGGCTTATATCATCGGTATCGGCCATCGTTCTAGCCCTTCTATATTTCTAAAAATAAGTATCTTTGTTGTAAATTGACTGAAAATGCGATATTACAATAGTATACAGGCGGTACTCCTTGTCCTATTGGTTACCATTTCCTGCACAAGTAAATCTGTGGGTAATCAATTAAGTGATGTGGAGTCATATATCGAGGACAGGCCGGATAGCGCGCTGACTGTTCTGGAGTCCCTGCAGAAGAGCAATCTGGACACCAAGGAATTAAAAGCCCGCTATTCGCTGTTGTATGCGATGGCGCTGGATAAGAATTACATAGATACAACCGATGTCAGCATCATTGAGCCCGCAGTTCGGTATTATGAGAGGCATGGTTCAGCGGATGAGAAGATGAAGGCTTACTATTATCAAGGTATCGCCTACTTTAATAAGGAAGAATATGATAACGCCATCGTCTCCTTCTCTTATGCCGAAGAACAGATTCCTGATGCAACGGATATGCGATATGTCGGCCTGGTTTACTCCAGGATTTCAGATTTATACAACAGGTCCCGTAATACCGATGATGAACTCAAGTATGTGGATTTGGCTGCTGACATCTTTGCGAAATACGGAATCGGCAAATAGCTCAAACTAACTAAAACTAGCCGTAACTAGCTGAAACTATAATTAGTCTCTATAACTCGCTGAAACTTAATCCGCTCATGATAAGTTTCGACTAGTCTCCTTATAACACTTATCG
>Ga0265298_10009210_pt1 | contig 11773 bp, 7 predicted proteins | sample AusTroGonzalo_MG_3_FD_193486 | JGI IMG/M metagenome (GOLD analysis project Ga0265298, IMG submission 193486) | Bovine rumen microbial communities from tropical cattle in Woodstock, Queensland, Australia - Gonzalo_01 | ecosystem: Host-associated > Mammals > Digestive system > Stomach > Rumen ...
GATCTCGGGGATATAGCCGAATGCGAGTCCGGTGACAGTATCGGCGCAGCCGTAATAGACGGCAACGCGTCCGGTCTCGGGGTCGTGGAGGGCGGCGCAGGGGAATGTGACGTTGGGAACGTCTCCCATGCATTCATAGTCCTTCTGGGGAGAAATAAGATAGGGGCCGCTACGGGCAATCACTTTCCAAGGCTGGTCAATGTCGAGGAGGGCCGAGCCGAAACTGTAGACATAGCCGTTGCAGGAATGGAGTACGCCGTGGTAGAACAGAAGCCAGCCTTCGGAAGTCTCGATGGGAACGGGACCGGCGCCGATCTTCATGCACTGCCATGCGCTCTTCTCGAATGCCGCCGGAGCCATGACATGGCGGTGATGTCCCCAGAACTCGAGATCGGGAGATTCGGAGTAGAAGATGTCACCGAATGCGGTATGTCCTGTGTCGGAAGGACGTGAAAGCATGGCGAAGCGGCCGTTTATCTTGCGGGGGAACATCACGCCGTTGCGGTTGTAGGGGAGGAAGGCGTTCTCCAGCTGGTGGAATGTCTTGAAGTCTTTGGTCCAGGCTACGCCGATGGTGGGGCCGTGATAGCCGTTGCACCAGGTGACGTAGTATTTGTCTTCAATCCTGGCGACGCGGGGGTCATAGCCGTAGACCCATTCGCCAGTCTCCGGATCCGGACAGTCGAACTTGATGGTCTCGGGGTTGATGTCCCAGTGGATGGCGTCTTTGGAGAAACCGACGCGCAGGGTCATGCGCCTGTTGGTGTCATCAACACGGAAAACACCGGCATAACCGCCTTCGAAGGGTACTACTGCGCTGTTGAATATGCTGTTGCTGTCGGGAAGCAGGTCGCGGGGAATGACGGGGTTGGCGGAGAAACGCCACATGGGAGCATTGCTCCCTGAGGGTCTTTCTTCCCAGGGCATGCCGGGGAGAGGAGAGCCGCTTATTTTAAGATTGCTCATATATTATGCTGTTGTCTATTAAGGATGTAATTGAACGTAAGGATTGTGAACGTCAGCTGCGAAGATGACAGGCTCGCATTCCGAGGCGAGGAGTTTCTCACCCCTGTCTCTTGCTTCCATGATGTCGAAGAGCATGTCGGCAGCAGCGTTGCACATTTTCTTCAGAGGCTGCAGGACATAAGGGATGGGCGGATTGAACGCATCGAAGATATTTGAGTAGTCGATACCTACGACGTTGACGTCCTGCTGTATCTTCACTCCTTTGTGGATCAGGGCCTTGATCACCGTGACGGCAAGGTCGTTGGAGGACGTGACGAGACCGTCGCATCCTTCGGCGATTATGCGGTCGGCGGCGGCTTCGGCGCTGGCCTCGAAGTTATTGAAGTCAATATCCATTATCAGTATGTCTTCCGGTGCGAAACCAGCTTTAAGCATGTGGTCCCGGTATGACTGTCTGCGGATGTTCATGGTGGAGATGTCCATGTCGTAGATTACAAGGGCAGGTCTGCGGGGCGATTTGGACATAAGCTGGCCGATGGCGTCGCCGATTGCCTTGTAGTTGTCAAGTACAACGGTGGGGATGTCAAAGGCGGGGTTGTATCTGTCAAATGATACAAAAGGAATGCCTGTCGAGATCAGGTACTGTATGCTGGCGTCGCATCCGGAACATGGAGTAATGATGATTCCGTCCACATTGCGGTCAATGAATGAACGCAGTACCATGTCAAATTTGGCGGGCTCTTCCTCCGATGTGCCGAAAAGGATGGTATAACCTTTCTGGTAGGCGATGTTTTCAAGGTGATTCGCGATTTCACCGTAGAAAATATTGGAAAAGTCAGACAGGATGGCTCCGATTACTTTTGTGCGGCCCTTGCGCAGGGCTCTGGCGGCCTCGTTGGGCCGATAATCCAATTCCTTGGCCACTGCAAGGATGTGGTCCCTCGTCTGAGGGCTTACGCGGTAACGGCTTTTGCCGTTGGCGTCTGTCCTGTTGTTCATGACGAAAGACACCAGGGATACAGATACTCCTGCCTGTTTCGCGATATCCTTGATCGTGACTTTCTTCTTTATCATAGGGTATAAAATACTTTTAGCAGCCAAAGTTAATAATCTCTTTCTAAAATATCAACATAAAACCGGGAGGAATAGCTTTAAGCCTCCCTCCCGGATAAAAAACTAGTGGGATGGCGATTAGTCGAACTTGTTGTGGGCGTCACGCTTCCACTGAACGTACTCGCTGACGTCGGCGCTGACCATGTCTGACTCGTTGTCGCAGCGTACTGTATTGGTGAAGTCGATGTCACCGCAGCCTCCAACCTTGTCGTAGAGGATATGGCCTTCGCCTTCGTTCATCGGCCAGTAGGCGGCGAGGTTATACCACTGCGCCCATCTGATGATAGAGCTGTCAATGTCTTTCTTTATGGTATAATCGAGCATTGAATACCAACCTCCGGTGATGTCGGTATTCCAGACGGACACATTCCAGAGACGGCCGCGGAATTCGTTGCCCTGACGGTAGTTTGCACCCCATGAGGAGTTGAATTCGATAGCCTGGAAGTTGAATGTGCCGAGAGTGGCTTCTTCTTCAGCTACTTTTGCACCGTCCAGATAAAGTTTGAGTTTGGACCCGTCGTAGATAAGTGCGACGTGGTACCACTTTCCTACTTCAAGGTTGTCGGTGTAGAGCTGCTTGCGGTTGCCGTTGGGACCGACGAACCATTCGAGCTCGGTGCCTCCCTTCTGTCCGATGCGGAGCATGTTGATGAAGTCCTCATTGGCATCTGCGAAATCACCGATACGGGCATGTGCGGTCTGCTCTTCAATGAAGCAGTGGAAGGAGATTGTCCAGCTGTCCATGCTGAGAGGAGTGGCGAACCTGGCCCAGGTGGACATTCGGTAGTCGCCGAGATAGAGGGAGGAGAACTGGTTGGCTCCACCTGCAATCTTCTTGACATGAAGGGCGATGTATGTGACACCGTTTGTTCCCATTGTGGCGGGAGATACATCGGTCATCTTGACGGGAATGAGGTATTCAGCCGCCTCTACGAGGGTCTTGGCATCGTCCTCTGAGATGCTTACGGTCGCGTAAGCTGATGTGGCGTCCTTGGCCATGGTGCACTCGCTGATGGTGACAGCCACGCCTTCGGGAAGGGCGGTATACTCTGTCCCGTTTTCGGCATTATAGGCCTCGATCAGGGTGTTGTCTACGGCGAACACGACGGGGAACTCCATGAAAGCGCTTTCGCTTCCTTTGACGCTGATGCGTTTTGATATGGAGGGAATCTCCTGCTCATCATCGTAGTTGATCATCGTGAACTCGCTGAAAGAGCCCTCCACGCTTACGCGGTTGGTGGTGGGGTCGATGACGGTGACCGCAGCCTGGACGTAGGCGGTGTTGGAGTTGGAGCTGACGGAGAGCCCGCCGTCGACACCGGTGATGCGGAATACAGCGAGGTATGACTCATCAACGAGCTTAGCACGGTCATCGTCAGAGATGGAGACGGTGACGGTATCCCTTGTCTTTCCGGCAGGGAACGTGACGGTGGAGGGATAATCGAGCACACCGGCAGGAAATGCGCTGGCGTTGCCGCTTATTGCGGTGTCGTCAGTGGAGAGAGAGATGGTGACATCTGAAGACTGGGCTTTGGTAAGGCCGAGAATTATTTTGGCCTCAAGGCCTCCCATATCCCCGAGGGGAGTATGGAAGATCTCCGTGGCTGTCTTGTTGATGTGGGCGTCTACTGCGGTACCGCCTACGATGTAGGCATATACGCCGGTCTCGCCGCTGACGGTTGTCTTATAATCGGAGTCCTTGGCGCAGCCTGCTGCCATGATGGCAGCCGCTCCGCAGAGGATGATGTTTTTAATTATGTTTTTCATGGCTTGTCCGTTTTATTAGTTGGAGCACTTGTTGATGTCGTCAAGCACCCAGCGGCGGGAAGCGACTTCACTCTTGTCGAAGTCGACGAGCACGCCGTTTTCACGGGAGTCGCGCTTGGTCTTGGACCAGTCCATGTCGTAGCCGTTGCCGGTAGCGTCATGGAAGATGTATCCTTCGCCCTCGTTGAATTTCCAGTAAGCCCTGAGGCCTTCGGAACTGGTGTCGACACCGCAGAATCCGAGCTTCATCTCGTTGACGGAGATTGCGCGGTCCCATACGCGTACTTCAGCGATACGGCCGTTGAAGAGCTGGCTTGCGGGATATCCGCCGCCCCATGACATGCCGAGTTCGAAGCGCTGGAATGTGGTGGTGCCGTCGCCGGTACCGACCTTTTCCTCTGGAACACCGTTGACATACATCTTCATGCTGGCACCGTCATAGACGAGGGAGAGCATGTACCAGTTGTTTTCCTCGAAGGTGGTGTTGGACACGATGTTGCCGGCGGGGGAAACGAGCTGGAGGGTGCGGTGCGCGTAGCCATTCTCATTGAAACGGAGCATGTTGGCTTTCTCTTCATTGGCACCTTCCCATGCGCAGAGACGGCAGATGTCACCGGCCTTGTTCTTGAGGTTGGTGGGATATACTTTGATTTCGTATGTGTACTGGGACAGGGGGATTGCCTGCTCATCGGTGAAGATGAAGTTGGAGGAGAGGTTGGAATCCGAGATGTCCAGGGTGTAAGGCCTGATGACGCGGGAAATACGCAGGTAGATAGTGCGTGAGGCCTCGAGTACATCCATTCCCTCGGAAGAGGTGATGGTGACGGGAATCATGTAGAGGCGGCCGTCAACGAAGAAGTCCGAGCTGAGGAGGTTTATATTGTTGACGCTGGAGGAGGCTTCACCTTTGCGGATGACTACGACGTCTTCATCGAGGGAGACTGCCTCTGCAGGAACTGCGAAGTAGTTGGATTTGTGAGATGCATTGTATGCTTCTACGAGGCTGGGGTCTACTTTGACAGTGGCTTTCACGTCCTGGGAGACCTTGCCCGTAGCTGATACGGAGAGAGGGTAGGAGCCGGTCTCTCCTTCGACGGCGAAGCTCACTACGGGAGAGGAAGCTGTTCCTGAAATAAGGAGGACTTCCCTGCCTGCTTCAAACTTGTCGCCCTCTGTGCAGGCCGCCATAGTAAGGGCGGCTGCGGCCATGATGGCTATGTTGATATACTTTTTCATACTTGCCGTGTGTTATTTGATTGAAGGGTTGGCAATCTGGATGCAGCGGCGGAGGTTGTAGTAGGGACCGGCCGTGTAGAAGTAGTCGGAGTCCATGTAGTAACCGCCGAAGCCGTGTGCGTTGCCGTCAAGGCAGAAACGAGCGTATGCTTCAAGTGAGGCCATGTCGCTCCCGGTACCGGAAGCATCATAGGTCTTGAGGACCTCGCCGTTGTAGCCGTAGTAGGGGGTGTAGCCCTGGGTCATGCCCATGTTTCGGCAGTCGTTCCACTGCTCGCAGATGACGTATTTCTCGGGAGCGAGCCATCCGGGTCTGCTGAGAAGGGTGCTGTAGCGGTTGCCTATCTGGGGGCTGTAGGCCTGTCGCACGACGAAGTTGACGTATTCGTCAATGTCTCCCGAAGGAGCAGAACCGAAGTAATCGACTACGAGGTACTTGGAGGGGTCGGAACCCTTGGGGCCGATCTTCTCGCCAAGGATGAGCACGAGTTTGGTCAGCAGGCTTGAGGACCATCCTTCGAAGTCGATGTCGACACCGTCGATGTCATTGTCATATATGGTGTCGAGGATGTTCTGGGCATAGATCTGCATGGCTTCGTCGTTGCCGCTGTAGAGTGTGGCCTCGGTGCCGTCGGCGAGAGTTATCGTCCAGTCGTGGGAAGCATCGCCGTGCATGAGGAACTTTGTGCCCTTCTGTGAACGGCAGAACTGCATGTCTTCGTAGGCGACGGGGGAGTAGTTGTATTCGTCGGCAGGGTTGCCGGAAGGTACGCCCATCCAGAGGTTGACGAAGTCAAGGCTGTCGGGAAGACCGATGAAGCGCTCTGACATCGATGTGGGGATCTTGTAGAGTGAGGAAGCTCCTTCAAGAGTGGAGTAGGCCGCATAGTATATATATGTAATGGCGTGGTCCGACTCCTTGAAATCACGGAGATTCTGGTAGTACTGTGCATCGAAGCGGCCGGCGATGTACTCAGGATCTGAGTTCTGGAGTACGAGGGCCTCTTCCTTGCCGCAGCTTGCGAGGGCTGCGGTGGCAACAGCTACAGAAAGTATGTATTTGAAATTTTTCATGTTCGTTACTTATTAACGGGGTTTCTGGTCCCACCAGAGTTTGGTGCCGGAGTTGTCGAGACCGCCGAGGGCGGCGACGCCGGCTGCTACGCCTGAGGGGTTGGTTGAATATTCGCTGATGGGGAACGGTACGCGGCGGATCTGGAGGTCATCGTCAACGACGCCGTTGCTCATGTTGGAAACGACGCGGAGGAGCTTGGGATAGCCTGTGCGGCGGTATTCAGCCCATGCCTCGCAACCGTTGGGGAACATGGCAATCCACTTCTGGGTCATGAGGCGCTCGAGAGAAGTCTCGAAGGAGTCGTTGTCATTCCATGCAATAGTGATGGCGGAAGGAGCGGATGTGCCGTTGTTCTGGCCGGAGTTGTCAACGAATGCGGCAGGCTTGGCCGTGCTGTTGGCAACATAACTGTCAGCTCCGGTGGCGCCCCATTCGGAGAATGAGGTGCGGATGCCTTCTTCATAGAGGTTTTTGGCGGTACCGCCCATGCTCCATCCGCGGAGAGCACCTTCGGCGCGAAGGAAGTAAACCTCGGCGGCATTGATCCAGGTGATGTTGTAGATGGTGGCGTTGGGGGCTGATACCTTGCCTGCCTTGTTTTTATATACATCCCATACTGTGGTGGTGAGACCGTTGCGGACGCCGTGGAACTTGCCGTCTGAAGCAGCCTTGGCAATCTTGAAGGTACGGGGGTCATCGTAGCCGTTGAGGTAGCAGTCCATGTCGGCGTTCATCTGGGTGTCGGCGTCGTTGAAGTTGACATTGATCTCATAGAGAGGGTGGTGTTCAACTCCGGATACGACAGCGTTGTCGGCATTGTCGGTGATTACGCCATAGGCGCTTGCAAGTGACTTCTCTGCCTCTGCCTGGGCGAGTGCTTCATCGGCATAGACGCAGCGCATGGCGAGACGCAGGCGGAGGGAGTTGGCGAAGCGAATCCATTTGGCGACGTTGCCTCCGTAGACGATGTCGAAGTCAGGCATGATAGCGGCTCCGGGGTTGGCGCTCTCGAATGCTTCAAGGGTGGAGATAGCTTCATCGAGCTCGGCGAGGAATGAGCGGTAGATGCTCTCCTGTGAGTCGTAGTCAGGGGTGAGGGTTTTGCCTACCTGGCTGTAAGGCATGGGGCCCTGGTAGTCGGTTACCTGATGCATTGTGGCAATCTTGAGGACGTTGCCGAGTGCCACGATGTGGGAGAGGCCGGCCTCTTTGGCTGTCTCGTCGAGGAGAAGCCATGCGTTCATGCCATAGGTGAACTTGTTGACGTACATGGAGCGTGTCCAGCCGTCTTTATCGTAGAAGTTGCCAGTCGAGGGTACGGCACCGAGTGTCGGTGCCATGTAACCGCAGTAGGTCTCGGCGGCGAGGTTGTACATGATCTGGTAGTCGGAGTCGAGGTACTTGCCGTCGCGGTAGATGATCACCGAGCGCTCAATCTGCTGGAAGAAAGCTCCGAAAAGGTTGTCGTCGGTAGCCATCTGCTCTTCGGTGGCCTGGTGCTTATTTGTGTTGTAGTCCTCGAAGTTTTTGGTACAGCCGGCTGCGAATGCGGCGAGTGAGAGGGCCGCGATTCCTTTGATTATTGTATTCATATTGATATTCATGATCTTGCAGCGTTATTAAAGGTTGACCTTGACGGAGAAGCCGTAGCTGCGTGTGCTCGGCTGCATGAAGTAGTCGATGCCCTGGTTGTAGGTGCCGGTGGAGGCGGTCATCTCAGGATCGAAGGGAGCCTTCCTGTAGAGCATGAGGAGGTTGTGTCCTACGAGGGAGACGTTGAGTCCTTTGCACCAGTTGCACCATTTCTGTACGGGGATGTCGTATCCGAGTGAGAGTTCGCTGAGGCGCACGTTGGTGGCGTCGTAGACATACATTGACATCACGCCGTCGCCTACGCCGAGGGTCTGGTAGTAGGCCTGGATGTTGGGGCTCTGCATGCCGTTGTACTCGACATAGCCACGGTCGCGGGCGTCAGCGGTAGCTTTTGAGATACCGTAGTAGTCGAGGATGGACTGGGTCTTGGAGACAACCACGCCGCCAAGCCTTGCGGAGAACATGAAACCGAGGCTGAGTCCCTTGTAGCTCAGGTTGTTGCCCCAGCTGAGAAGGTGCTTGGGAGCGGTGTCGCCTGCGTACATGAGACCTTCGTCGGAGTAGTCGGCGATGACGCCTCCGGTGGAGTTCTGCTTGAAGTAGCCGCGCTCGTCTGTGGCGAGGGTGGTGACATAGATGTCGCTCATTGAGCCGCCCTCGTAGAGGATCTGCTTGACGCCGCCCATACCGCCTACGTCGAGGCGTTTGATGCTGAGGGTCTCGCCGGTCTGCTCTACGTACCAGTTGTCAAGGAGTTTGACAATCTTGTTTTTGTTGTGTGACCAGGTAGCGTATGTGTCCCAGTGGAAGTCACCGAAGTCGTCACCGTAGCGTACTGACATCTCGATACCCTTGTTGTCCACCTGTCCGGCGTTGACGATCACTGAGGACCAGCGTGAACCGGCGGAGAGGGATGAGTTGAAGAACTGGTTGTAGGTGCTTGACTTGTAGAGGGTGGCGTCGATCTGGAGCTTGCTCTTGAAGAAGTGGATGTTGGTACCGAGTTCATAGGACTTGGTGAGCTCAGCCTTCAGGTTGGTATTGTTCATACGTGTGCTGGTGCTTGGCTTGCCGTCCACTACTTCGTAGGTGGGGTTGGTCAGGAACGGATCGGGATCGTTACCTACCTCTGAATATGAGGCGCGGACCTTCCAGTAAGGGAAGATGTCGCTCTTGATGGCAGGAATGAGTTCGGTCACGATGCCGGAGAGTCCGACGGTCGGATAGAAGATGGGGTTCTCCTCGGTGAAGGCGAGGGTGGATGACCAGTCGTAGCGGCCGGTGAGGTCGAGGTAAACCATGCTCTTGTAGCCGATCTGGGCGTTGGCGAACAGCGCCTGTTTCTGCCTGTGATAGCCTTCCTGAATAAGCTGGGTGGCAGAGTGGGTGCGGTTGATGTTGCCGAAAGTGAAGAGGTTGGCTACCTGGGCGAGGTTGCCGCCGGTGAAGTCGGTGCTGTGGGTGAGGTCCTCGATGTTGGCGCCGACGGTCGCGGTGACGTTGACGGCGTTGTCGAGGAAGTATTTATTGACATTTGCAATAAATTCAGCATACTTCTGGCTGGTCACGTGTGCGTCTTTGCTGTAGTATCCGTATTTGGAAGCAAAGAGCTGGAGTGTGCCGGCGTTGAATTTCTTCTCGTGAGACTCGTTGTCCCTGTCCATCTTGGCACGTACGGAGAGGTTGAGCCATTTGAGAGGCTTGTAGGTGAGCTGGGCGCTTGCCATGACGCGGTGTTTGTTGTTGTTGTAGCGCTGGTTCTCCGTAATCCACCAGGGGTTCTGCATGGAGAAGTCGTTGGCATAGGGCCAGTATTGGGTCTTGAGGTTGCGCTCTGCGTCGTAGCGCTCATAGATCTTGATCCTCTCGATGTCGTCGCCTGCGGGGAAGAGGTAGATGGGCACGATAGGGTTCATGTACTGACCCTGTGCCACCATGTTCTGTTCCTTGATATTGGCGTAAGTCATGCTGAGGTCGAGGGTCAGCTTGTCATCGAGGAAGTTGGTGGTGTTACGGATGTTGAAGTTGTACTTGTCAACATTGTTGTTGCGGATGATACCGCGGGCATTGGTGGCGGCAAGGGAGGCGTAGATCTGGTTGCGCTCGTTGCCGGAGGAGAAGCTTATAGCATTGACCTCATTGACACCGGTCTGGAAGAAGTCACGGGGAGAGTAGCTTGAGGGAGTGGCGAGCTTTTCGCCCCAGCTCTGGTAGGAACCTTCCTCGGTGGCGCCGTAGGTGTTCTGGAATGAGGGCATGATGTAGGCGCGTGAGAACTCGGTAGTATTGGAGTAGCTCAGGGATACCTGGTCCTTCGCTCCTTTTTTGGTAGTGATGATCACTACGCCGTTGGCTGCTGATGAGCCGTATAGAGCCGCAGCGGAGGGACCGCTGAGTACGGAGATGCTCTCGATATCGTTGGGGTTGATGGCTGCGAGTCCGTCACCGGTCTGTCCTGCGCCTGCGAATACGCCTTCAGGCTGCTCGCCTGAGAGGGACGGCATGGGAATACCGTCAATCACGTAGAGGGCGTTGTTATTGCCGGAGAGGGACTTGGTACCGCGCATAACGACACGGGAAGCACCGCCCACACCGGTGGAGGACTGGTTGATGGATACACCGGCAACTTTACCGGCGAGGGAGTTGACGAAGGAGCCGGTAGGGGCTACCATGTCGAGTTTTGCCTCCTGAACGTTGTAGGAGAGGGATTTCTCTGATTTGGAGATACCCATGGCGGTGACAACCACAGCATCGAGTGCTGTGTTTTCGTTTCTGAGGACGACGTTGATGACGCTGCGTCCGTCGATGTTCTCCACTACGTCGGTCATGCCGATATAGGAGAACCTGAGGGCTGTGGCGTTTTCAGGGACGCTGATGGTGTAATGACCATCGAGGTCGGTGATGACGCCGATCGATGAGGCTCCTTCGACAAGGATGCCTGCGTTGATCAGTGGCAGTCCCTCTGTGTCGGTCACGGTTCCGGAAACCTGGCGGTTCTGGGCGTGGCCGGTGATGCCTGTAAGGAAAAGTCCTGCGATAAGGCAGAGACTTGACAGGCACTTTGTAATCATACGATTAACAGAGTGTTGGTTACCCATGATGTGTGTAAAGTTTTGATTATAATAATGTTGGTTGGTAGTGCGTGTTGGTTTTCCAATAATAACGCCTGCAAATTTAATATTAATCCCGAGAAAATAAAACGTTTTAGCCGAAAAATGTTAAAACTTTTTAGCGGAGTGTTTCCGGGCAATGTCCTAACGGCCTATGGCCTTGATTGTGAGTTGCTCTTTTGTGGGTTTGCCGTCAAGGTACGGCTGTACTTTGAAGATAAGGGTGTCGGACGGAGCCAGACCTTCGGGCATGGTGAAGCGGAAGTGAAGCGAATCGCTCTCGTGCCCGGAGTCCGGATTGCGGAAAGACAGATTTGCCGCATAGGGGCCAATGGCTTCGAAGGTCAGTGTTGACTTCTGCTCCGTGGTGTAACGGAGGAAAATGTCGCCGCGTTCGCCGGCTTTGAGGAGGCCAAAGTGCAGGGCGCTGTGCGTCATGTGAAGGCCGTCACCGTAGTCGTAAGGGTAGTTTTCTTCGACAGGGTGCTCGCAGGGAATGACTTCGCCCTTGAAAACAATGCTTTTCATCATGCCTCCTGCGTAGAAGAGCTGGATTTCTTCCATGAATACACCGCCGCGGTAGGCAGGGTTGTAGATGACCTGAACTTTCTGCATGGCTCCGGGTGCTACTGCACGTCTGTCAAGATGCACTTCGGTGCAGAGACAGCGCGTGTAGAAGTCGACGGGGTAGAGGGTGTCGGCGGAGTTGTTGGGAATCAGAAGCATGATCTGACGCGGACCGTCCTGTTCGGGGATGAGTCCAAAATCGGCATCAATTCCTTCATCGGCAATTATCTCGGCCGGAGCTTTGGCGCCGCCCTGCCGGCATGCGGCAGCTGCGATGACAAGCGCAGCCAGTATCAGATATTTTCTCATAGGATCGCGGAGAAGTCAGATACGGCGTAGGTGTCGC
>Ga0265298_10009211_pt1 | contig 11772 bp, 5 predicted proteins | sample AusTroGonzalo_MG_3_FD_193486 | JGI IMG/M metagenome (GOLD analysis project Ga0265298, IMG submission 193486) | Bovine rumen microbial communities from tropical cattle in Woodstock, Queensland, Australia - Gonzalo_01 | ecosystem: Host-associated > Mammals > Digestive system > Stomach > Rumen ...
CCATCCGCGACAGTGGTCCTGGCATTCCTGCCGACAAGCTGGATCAGGTATTCCAGCGCTTCTATCAGGCACCTGTCAGCATTGACGAACGAAACCTTGGTACGGGTATTGGCCTCGACCTGACACGTTCACTCGTCGAGTTACATCATGGTACCATCCGTGTTCAGAATAATGAGGGCGAGAAGGGTTGCGAGTTCTTTGTCACCATACCGTTAGGCTACGCACACCTGAAGCCGGAAGAGATTGTGGACGAGATTCCAGAAACGACACCTGCTACCAGTCTTATCGATGATACCGACCCAGAAGTAATGCCCGAACAGCAGAAAGAGACTACCGACGAGCTACCCAAGGCTGGCCGCCGACAGCGTATTGTCATCGTTGAAGACGACGAGGAAATCCGCGAATTCCTGCGTGGCGAACTGTCTGCAGACTATGACGTGGCAGCCTGCGTCAATGGTCGCGAGGGTCTCTCCGAGGTGCTTCGTACCGTGCCCGACTTAGTCATATCCGACGTGATGATGCCCGAGATGGACGGTAATACGATGTGTTCGAAGATTAAGTCTAACGCTACCACCAGCCACATCCCCGTCATCCTGCTGACGGCCAAGAGTCGCGACGAGGACCAGCTCGAAGGTCTTGAGATGGGCGCGGATGCCTATATCCCCAAACCCTTCAATATGGATATTCTGCGTCGTACCATTGTCAATCTCGTTCATACCCACCAGATGCTTCGTCTGAAGTACGGACGCAACGACCAACTCGAAGAGCAGGTTGACCAGATTAAGATGAAGTCGCCCGACGAGCAACTGCTCGAACGCGTCATGAAGGTCATCAACAAGAATATCAGCAACTCCGACCTCAGCGTCGACGCCATTGCGGACGAGGTAGGTCTTAGCCGCGTCCACCTGCACCGAAAGATGAAGGAATTGACTGGTCAGACACCGCACGACTTCATCCGTAACATCCGACTGAAGCAGGCTGCCCATCTATTTGCCACCCACAACATGAATATCACCGAGGTGATGTATGCCTGCGGGTTCAATAATGCAGCGTCCTTCTCTACCATCTTCAAGAAGTTCTACGGCATGTCACCGCGCGACTACATGAACGAAGTACATGGTAATAAGAAGTAGAAGAAAGGCTTGCAGAATGGTGGTTTTTGTCTCTCTAAACGTACTTTTTTTATATTACAAAAACAAAATGTTACAAAAAATAAAAATTATTTCGTGAAAAGTAGTGCATATTTCGTAAAAAATGTGTACCTTTGCAACGATTTAGTCTATAAATAAGTGAACAATCTAACTTACATATTATTTTTTAACTTAAACTTATAACGATTATGAAACAGAAAAAATTGTTTTTGACACTGGCTGCATCAGCAATGATCGCTGTTGGTTTCACGTCATGTTCGGTTGACGACAACCCCATTTACGAAGGTGCAGTTCCCTTCCCTGTGGTTGACAACTTCGACGAAGGCAGTGAGATTCAGAACGGTTCTTGCGAAGGTTCGCTGGTTGCCAACTACTGGGTACACGAGTGGCGTACTTCTGCTGCTCAGTTCGACGGCGCTGCTAACATTGTTAGAGATCCTGCCAATCCCGACAACCACTGCGTAGCAGTTGTAGTACGCAGCAATGCAGAAGCTTTAGCCGATGGAAATGCCACAACAACTGATGGTAATCCTTTGAAAGAGGATTTCTCTAACTTCGCAGATTGGGACAGCCAGTTCTTTATCACTTTGGGTGAGGAGAAAGCTCTCAAGGAGAAGGATAAGATTCGTCTGACCATGAAGGTTAAGGCCGATGTTGCACAGGACGGTATTGGTACACAGTCTCATAAGGCTCCCGGTGCTTACATTCACTGGTACTGCCTCGACAACGTGAACTTCACCACAGAGTGGAAAGAATTCACCAAGGAAGTAGAAGTTGGTAAAGGCGGTAGCTGGGGTAAGGCCGAGGATGGTATGTACACCATTGCCTTCAACCTTGGAAAGGGTGGTCACAACACATACTACTTCGACGACATGCGCGTAGAGGTTGTTCGCTACGATCCTCTGGATGAGGGTAACGCTGTTAAGGGCGGCAGCTTCGAGTACATCACTGCTTCTGATGCTTACTGGGTACATGAGTGGCGTACTTCTGCTGCTCAGTTCGATGGCCAGGCCAACATCGTTGTTGACCCCGCTAACGCTAAGAACCACTGCGCTGCTGTTGTAGTTCGCAGTAATGCAGAAGCCTTTGCCGCAGGAAATGGTACTGTAACCGATGGTAATCCTCTGAAGGAAGACTTCTCTAACTTTGCAGATTGGGATAGCCAGTTCTTTATCAGCTTTGGTAAGGATCAGGCTCTGAAGGCTGGCGACAAGCTGAAGCTTCAGATGAAGGTGAAGGCTGACGTTGCTCAGAGTGGTGTAGGCACTCAGTCTCACGGTGCTCCTGGTGCTTATATCCACTGGTACTGCCTCGACAATGTGAACTTCACTACAGAGTGGGCTGACTTCGAGAAGGAAGTTGAAGTATCTTCAGACAATTCATGGGGTAAGGCTGCTGCTGGCATGTACACCATCGCCTTCAACCTCGGAAAGGGCGGTCATAACACCTATTACTTCGACGATATCAAGGTAACAATTACAAAGGGTGAGTAATCCATTTGCAACTCAATAACAAGAGCCACCGCAGCCAACGCTACGGTGGTTCTTTATTTATTATAAACGTGCTCAACTACGCAGCCAGTAATTACAATAACTAGCGTAGTAGCTGGAATTAGTAGCGTAGTAGCTGGAATTACTACCGCAGTAATCGAAATTACTTACGTAGTATCTGAAAATACTTACGCAGTATCTGAAAATACTTACGCAGTAATCAGATTACTACCAGGATTGTGAGAAAGCATACTAAAACGACATATAATAAGGGTGTGTCAATTGACACACCCTCATTGATTATTTGCAATCGGAATTCAGATTACTTCTCAAGGCGCAGATTCCACTTGGAATTGTCGCTCTTAAAGTCGTACTCAGCCAGTGTTGGCGTAGAGTCACCAGCCGAGTAGAGGCAGTACTTCTGGTTCTTGCCCTGACCAGGAATGGCGTAAGGCATGATGCGGTAAGTACCGTCGGTAAGCTGCTCGACGCGCCAGAGCTGCTCGTCAAGATTAGCAAACTCCTTAGCTGTCAGTTCAAGGTCAGCAGTAGCAGTCAGAGCACGGTTGGTACCCTCGATACGGATACTGAAGAGTGGACCGGCAATAGTACCTTTGCCCGTGGGCTGCAGTTGCCACTTCTGCCAAGGACGGAACATGTAGTCGCTGCAACGAACGGCAATGTCACCAGCGGGCCATGAACCCTGTACCTGCTCCAGTGTCTGCTCGGCAACGGGCTGAGGAGGTGCCTGATTGGCCTGTGGACGACCACCGAAGCCGCCAAAGCCACCAGCACGGGCCACATTCATACGAACGAAGTCGACACCGAGCTCGAGTGAATAACCACGACGCTCGCTCAGAATAGCGTATGTACCTGCCTTAACCTGCTCGCCAGCGTAGGGCCAGCCATTCTTCCACAGCAAGGGATGGATAGCCAGTGTGGAACGTCCACCCTGATCAAAGTCTGCCTCCCAGTGGAACGACATAATCTCAACGCCCTCGTCGAGAATGGTGCGTCCGAAGTGTCCAGCACCCGTCTTGCGGTTGCCAGCTGCAATCACCATACGGCCACCACCGTGGAACATGTCACGACCTACATTATCAATATACGGGCCTTCGACAGAACGTGAACGACCTACTACAATATTATAGGTAGAGTTGACACCGTCGCAGCAAGTGCCGTGCGTACCCAACAGGTAATACCAGCCATCTTTGTAAATCAGGTCAGTAGCCTCGCAGTCAATGGCGATATCCTTCTCTTTGTTACCCTTTACACGGAAACCGGTCTTGGGGTCAAGTTCGATGAGACGGATGGTGCCGAAATAGGTACCGTAACTGACCCACATACGACCCGTCGTGGGGTCAAGCAGTACACCTGGGTCGATAGCATCCTGATCTTCCATACCGTCGGAAGAGCAAACCTCGACAGCAGTAGACCACTTAAAGTCAGGCGACTTGGGGTCAAGAGTCTTATTCCACATGGTAAGGATACGGCCACTATGACCACCACCCAAGCCACCACCGGTGGCACCATAAATGCAGAGGTAACGGTCGCCAACCTTAATGACGTCAGGAGCTGCACCGCCACCAGGGCGCTCAGCGCCACTGTGCCAGTTCCAGCCATCCTCAGAGATAAGGCCGCCGCCACCCGTGCCAAAGGTATAATACTTGCCTTCGCACTCAGCGATAGTTGACGGGTCGTGAATAAACGGTTGTCCGATTTGTGCATTTGCGGCTGTAGCTATAGCCAGTGCCGCAAGAATTGTATGTAGACGTTGCATATTATTTGCTGTTAATAATGGTATAGTTAGTTACAGGGTTACCTTTCTCGTCGAGGAAGCGAACACAGAAGTCGCTCATGCCAGGGCCGTTGATGACAGCGCCACGCAGTACGTTGCGGCCTTTCTTCAAGGTGAGACGGCGCGACATGCAATCGTCCTTCACCATACGGCGGTCACCACTCATCAACAGGACTTCCTCGCCATTAAGCCACCACATAGAAGCTGAGTTAGAGCCAACGGCCAGACGGACGTTCTCGATATCCTCAGGGCAGTCGATGATGGTGACACCCCAGAAGAGTACGCCATAGACCTTAGTACCATATTTCTCGGCAAAGCGGAACAACTTGACATTGAAGTTCTCGCTATCCAGTGCATGCCAAGTCAGTGTCTGCTTGACGGTCTTTACCTCAGGCTGTGCGGGAGCCTGCTGCATGCCACGACCGAAACCTGCGGGAGCCTGCTCCTGCTTGAACTCAGCCTTTACCTTCTGACCGTCCTTAGGCAGAATGGTCTGCTGACCCTTGAAATACTCGCGGTTGAAGTGTTCGCGCAGGTAAGAGTCGGTAAATACGGTATTACCGCTGTTAGGCTTGTCGATAGGCTCAAGCAGCGTCCAGCGACGGATGAAGCCTTCGCTATCAGGTGTAGCGGGCGTAGCCGTAGCTGCCTTGAAGTACTTGGGACGGTTCTTGAACTGTACCCAGTCAACGCCCAGTTCACCAGGACCTTCGTTGGTAACAACGATATCAGCCACACCCTTGGGCACGTAGTCCAAAGTAACGGTCTGGGTGAGCCACTGGTTACGCATGTCGCGACGGAAACGCATCATCATGCCACCACCCTGACCACCGGCAGGTTGCTCAGGAGGTGTGACAGCCATCTTGATACGAGCAATGACCTTGCCCTTAGCACTACCCTCGCGGAGGCAGAACTCGGTGTCACCACTGGCTTTGGCACTAATCATCATATAGCCATCATAGAGACAGCTGAAATCCACGTCAGCATAACGCATCCAACCCTTGGCAGGAATGGTGGCATAGTCGCCGCTGAAAGCACGGGTGGTGTCAACATGTGCGGTAGTTACGCCCTCAGAAGCGTTGCTGTAGCGGTCAATCTCAATCTTCTCGGTGGCCTGGTTGATACCTACGCCACGCATGGTCTCCTTGACCTCCTTGATAGTACCGTCAGCATTGAAGGCCAGCTTCTCGATACATACGGAACGACGCTTGTCATCACGAGGTGAGAAGAAGTTGGTGTGATAGAACAGGTACCACTGACCCTTGTAGTTAACGATGCTGTGGTGATTGGTCCAGCAACCGTTGGGATGCTCGGCCATGATGAGACCCTTATACTCGTAGGGTCCCATGGGGTTCTTACTCATAGCGTAACCGAGGACTTCGGTATTCTCGCGCACATAGGGATACGTGAGGTAATACCAACCATTAGCCTCGAAAGCAAACGGGCCCTCAGCCTGACGGTTGGGTAGGCCTTCAAGGCAGTTCACGCCGATCATCTCCATTTCACGATTACCAAACTTGACCGTTGACTTGGGATTGTCGTCAGCCAGTTCCTTCATGTTGGGCTTCAGTTTGGCACAACGTCCGTTACCCCAGAAGAGGTAGGCGTTACCGTCAGAAGCCAGCAGCACACAGGGGTCGATACCGTTGACACCCTTGATGGGCTCGGGCTCGCAAACGAACGGTCCTTCAGGACGGTCGGCTACAGCAACACCGACACCGAAGCCACGCATGCCACCTTTAGGCGATGAGGGGAAGTAGAAATAGTACTTACCACCCTTCTCGACACAATCGGGAGCCCACATGGAATAAGAGTCAGGACGCACCCAGGGTACCTTGTTCTGAGTCACGATGACACCATGGTCGGTCCAGTCGGTCAGGTTCTCGCTGGAGAATACATGGTAGTCCTCCATGCAGAACCAGTCCTGACGCTGTCCGGCGGGGGGCATGATGTCATGCGACGGATACAGGTACACCTTATTATTAAATACACGCGCGGTGGGGTCAGCCGAGAACAAGTCGCGGATGACGGGATTCTGTGCCATAGCCGCCTGAGCAGCCAGACACAGTCCGAAAATTGATAATAATGTTTTCTTCATAGTTGGTTATTTCATTCTTCACTTTTAACTTTTCACTTGAATTGCCACCAGTCGAGACGAACGTCACCCTGGGCTTTACTGAAACATATATAGAGATCGTGGACGCCAGTGGCACCAGCAACCTTAGCGCTGAAAGTCTTGTACTTATCGACAGAGCCAGTGCTCTTGATGACGGCAGTGCCGATAGCTGGACCTTCTTGACTGTCGAGACGGAGGGTGACGGTGCAACCTGCCTGGGCAGCGGCTGCAGCTACTATACTGAACTGCTTGGCACTCTTACTGCCAAAGTCGACGCCACGCAGGCGGATGTACTCGTCATCGTTGATATCGAAGATGTACATGTTCTTCTTACCTGTCGACTCGGGCATGTCCTTCACAACGCCTGTGTTCTCGATACCCATCTTGGCACTCTTCAAGCCAAAGCCCCAAGCCATGGTCTCAGCTTCTACACGGCGGTAGGGATTCAGCCACTGGAGCTGCTTCATGGGCTTCTGGTCCAACCAGTAAGGAATCTCCTGAATGGTACCGTCGGCATTATAGTTAATCTCTTGTGCCGACACCGAGCGGCGCTCGTGGTGCTGGAAGGTCTCAAGGTGCATCAGGTCGTAGTTCTGTCCGAAGACATACGAGTGACCCTTGAAGTCGCAGATGCCAGGATGGTTGCCACGGTCGCGCTCTGTAGGACGCATGATGTAGCCCTTCTCCACCCAGGGACCTGTAGGCGAGTCGCTCATAGCGTAACCCAAGGCCTCAGGACAGCAAGTGCTGGCGAAACCAAGATAATAATGGCCATTGCGCTTATAGAACCATGGTCCCTCTTGATAGTGCTGTACAGCCCAAGTGGCTTTCTGACTCCAGGGCACACGGAGGTTAATCTTGGCACCCTGTTCCTTAACGGGACGCGCCACACCATCCTGCTGGTTGACCACATAGATGTCACCACTGGTCGAGATCATGTCCTCGTTGAGCTTGATGAAATAGATATGGGGGTTGCCCCAGTACATCCAAGCCTGGCCATTATCGTCAATGAACACAGAAGGGTCTATGTCCTCCCAGTGCTCTTTCTGCCATACCAGCGGTTCGCCGAGGGGATCTTTGAAAGGACCGTAGGGCGAGTCGGCAACCAGCACACCGATACCATGTCCGTGTAGCGGCGCATAGAGGTAGTACTTACCGTTGCGTTCCACCGTCTGGATAGCCCAGGCACCGTTTTCGCGACTGCGCCAAGGGAATTCCTTCAGCGAAGCTACAGCTCCGTGCTCCGTCCAGTTCACCATATCGGTGGTTGACCACAGCAACCAGTCGTACATGAAGAAACCTGCTGAGTTCTTCTCGTTCAGATCGGGGATATCCTCAGGCGAAGCGTCGTGCGACGTATATAAGAATAAGGTGTCGCCAACGACCATCGGTGAGGGGTCAGCAGTGTACTTCGTCTGGAACAACGGCATATTGATCTGTTCCAGTCCACGCATCTCCCACCAGTCGAAATTGAAGAGCTTCGGACCCTTACGGCCTTTGAACACGAAGTAGAGGTCGGCAGTAGCCGGCAGATCAAGACCGGAAATGGTACGCGAAGGCGCATTCAGATCAGTGATGGTCGAGTAGTCCAAATCGAGAGTAATCGTCTGCCACTTCTCCCAACCGCCTGTACCAGGCACATTGACGGTACCAAGAAGTCGTCCACCGACACTATCAAGGCGTATTTCTATCTGTCCACCACGCAGGCCACTGGCCACGCGAGCCGTAAAGGTACGAGGCGTCTTATGGCCAAAGGCCACATTCTGCAACTTAATGTAGTCTCCATTGTGGATATCAGTCACGTAGACACCAATCTCGTTATTCTGCTCAGTCTTCAGACCACTCGAGAAAGCCATTGTCTCAGCCTCCACCTTACGGAAGGGGTCGAACGTTGTGATGGGTTTCACACCTTCGTCAGTAGGCAGAATGGTGGGGAAGCTACCATCAGCATTGTACTTGAACTCCTCGACAGCCACGCTACGGCCAAAACCACCCCCCCTAGGCAACTTGCCCGTATGGTAGAAGAAATAGCTGTGACCGTTGAAGTCAGCTACACCACAGTGGTTGGTAAACGACTTGGTGTCGCTCAGAGGCATAATCTCACCAGCATACTTCCAAGGGCCTGTAGGCGAAGAAGCCGTACTGTAAGAGATATGCTCAGGCACACCACCGGCAGCATAGAGCAACTGGTAGGTGCCATTACGCTTGGTAAGCCAAGGGCCCTCTGTGTATGAGTCCTTATACTTCTTACCTTTTTCGCGCTTGCTCATGATAGGGCTGCCAAAAGCCTCCTCAGTCATATCGAGACGACCCAATTCACCACTGTACGAAATCATGTCGCGGTTAAGCTTCAGGTAGTAGCACTGCGGATTACCCCACATGAGCCACGCCTGTCCGTCGTCGTCAATCATGACGGTGGGATCGATATGGTCCCACGAGCCATTCTCGAACAGTGGCTTACCAATGGCATCACGGAAGGGGCCTGTAGGCGAATCGCTCACAGCCACACCAATAGCCATACCCTTCGAAATCTTCGAGTGAGCGCAGATGTACCAGTAGAACTTACCGTCACGTTCGATGGTCTGTCCTGCCCAGGCACGATCATCGGCCCACGAGAAACTCTCCAGAGCCAGAGGCGAGCCGTGGTCCTGCCAGTTCACCATGTCCTTGGTGGAATAGACACGCCACTCCTGCATCCAGAAGAAGTCGGCATTGTCCTCATCATGACCGGTATAGACGTACATCGTACCGTCATGAACCAACGGAGCAGGATCGCTGGTAAACCATGTTTGAACAAAAGGGTTTTGTGCCATGGCCGCCGTAGCAGCCAGGCACAAACCTATCGTTGATAATAAAGTTTTAATCATTAATTATTAATTATGCATTGTGCATTATTAATTGTGCATTACTTAAAGAGGCCCTGAGCCATCTTGTAGAGGCAACGACGCCAGGTCAGGAACTCATGGGCAGTACCTTCAGAGATCAGACCCTCAGCATTGAAGCCAGCAGCCTTCAGAGACTCGACGCTCTTATTGATGCCATCGGGATTCTCCTTAGAGCCGCAACCCTCAAAGATATACTTCACAGCCTTTGGATCCTTGATTTCATCGGGAGCATACTGACCACCGCTGAGCAGTCCCCAGTAACCGAACACCTCAGGACGACGCAGAGTGATAAGCTTCGTCTCCATGCCACCCATAGAGAGACCTGCCATAGCACGGTTCCACTTGTCGGCCTTAGTCAGGAAGTTAGCATCGATATGGGGAATGAGCTCGTCAATCAGCACCTTCTCAAACTCCTCAGCAGTGAATCTGCCGATAGTGCCGAACTTGAAGTCGTTGGTCAGACCATAAGCCATTACGACGATGAAGGGCTTAATCTTGCCGTCAGCAATCAGGTTGTCCATAATGAGGCCTGCCTTACCCTGTACGGGCCAACTGGTCTCGTTTTCGCCCCAACCATGCTGCAGATACAACACAGGATAGCGTTCCTGGATACCCTTCTTACCTTCCTTGACGGGCTGGCCTTTCTTGTCTACAAGCTTACCATATGTAGGTGGCAGATAGACATTGGCTGTCTGCATCTTACCAGTGCTCTCAGACCAGAAGATTACCTGTTGGATGTTGCCATGAGGAATGTCCTTGCGATAAGCGTAGAAGTCCTGGTCGCGAGCGGGAATCTCAATACCACTCTCCCAACGGCAAGAACCGAAGTAGTTGTGTGTACCAGGATCGTTGAATGTGCCACCGTCGATGGTCAGGTGGTAGTAGTGGAAACCGGGATCCATCGGGCCCTCGGTAGTACCTACCCATACGCCATCCTTATCCTTGCGCAGTACCGTACCGCCACGGCCACCAAGGCCCAGGCTGACGATAACAGACTTAGCCTCGGGAGCCTCAACACGGAAACGAGCGTAGCCCTCGCTGTTTACCTTTGGCCACTCCTGTCCGGGCTGATTCATTGGGTTGGGCACGAAGTCCTCCTTGGGGACAGCCTTGTCAAGGGCAGGATCAAAGTTCTTGATGGCATAGTAGGCCTGCTTGGGCTTGTAGTTCTCGTCGAAAGGCAGCGGATGGTTGTTGACACCCAGCCAAGAGTCACGGTCACCGAGGTTCCAGAAGGTCACACAGTCGATGACATCCTTATGTTTGCGGAAAATCTTGAAGATACGACTATACTGATCCGTCAGCATGGTGTTCATATAGCCAGCTACGGGCTTATTCTCACCACGCGAGAACTGCAACTGACCACCCATTTCCTGATTCATACGGATGTCGAGCTCAGTGATGTGGATGTGCTTCACTAACTCCTTGAAACGCACAATAGCCTTCTCAAGTTGTTCCTCACTGGGGAAGTAGATGTTGTAGTGTCCCTGCATACCGATACCATCGATGGGCACGCCGGCGTCCTTCATCTTCTTCACCATATTATATATACGCTCGCGCTTGCCTTCGTCTACACAACTGTAGTCGTTGTAGAACAACAGGGCGTTGGGATCAGCCTCGCGTGCGAACTGGAATGCCTTGGCAATGAACTCGTCACCGCAGAGTCTAAAGTGGCGACTCTGACGATACGGGCTCGGCTCCTGGCCACCGAAACGGCCCCAGCGCGGACCACCGCCATTGTCATCAGCCATAGCTTCGTTTACTACGTCCCACGCGTAAACAACATCCTTATAGCGGTTTACTACGGTGTGGATGTGGTCGCGCAGGCGCTCATAGAAGACTTCCTTCTTCACTTCCTTGCCTTTCTTGTCGGTAAACATCCAGTCAGCAAACTGTGAGTGCCAGCAGAGGCAGTGACCACGCAGTTTGATGCCGTTCTGACGACAGAAATTGGCAATCTTGTCGGCTTTCTCCCAGTTCCATACACCCTCCTTGGGATGCAGTTCACCGGGCTTCATGTCATTCTCAGCAGTGATGCTGTTGAATTCAGCCTTCACCAGATTGATCTGGTCGGGCGTACTCACATTACGCTGGTTAAGAGCTACACCAATCATGAAGTAGTCTTTGTAAGCGTCTTTTAATTTAACACTGGGGTTTGGATCTGCGGGAGCTCCAAACTGTGCCCAAGAACCCATGCATGTCATTGACAGCACGACGGCGAGGGCAGTTTTAAATGTTTGTTTCATTGTGTTGATTTTAGGATTAAAAATTAATTATTATAGAATATCTCAATTATCAAAGACAACTTGGACAACTTTAGACAACTAAATTT
>Ga0265298_10009212_pt1 | contig 11771 bp, 6 predicted proteins | sample AusTroGonzalo_MG_3_FD_193486 | JGI IMG/M metagenome (GOLD analysis project Ga0265298, IMG submission 193486) | Bovine rumen microbial communities from tropical cattle in Woodstock, Queensland, Australia - Gonzalo_01 | ecosystem: Host-associated > Mammals > Digestive system > Stomach > Rumen ...
ATCAGGCATAGTAATAGGTTCCTCCCAAAAGCGGAAATTATCAATGCCATTAGGTGACTCTGCCACTGCAAAGAAGGACTTACGGTCAGCGCCTTCTACGCGTACTACTAATATATACTTACCCTGCCACTTCATGGCTCCGGAGTTAAGCGTGGCATTCATCATGATACGCTGCATCAAGTAGGGGTTATCCTTCTCGTTGAAGTCATATCTCCATTCCAACGGTGTGTGTTCGGCAGTCAATATGGGGTATTTATACTTCTCGTAGATACCATTACCCCACTCTAACGGCTCATTCTTTCTTGTCAGCAGCTCTTCGTGATGTACACGCAGAGCCTTTACTTTCTCTTGAAAACTCATAACTATATTGTACTTTTTACTTTCTCACTTCTTCAAGGAACAATGTATTGTCTTTCTCATACAACTGCTTGAAATATGCTGCATCTGGCTGAGATGGTGAGGGACCAAACCACTCCTCTTTATAGTTGCGCCAGACGAGGAAATAGCTAATTGGATGCTTATCGAGGACTGGTGTTAGCGTTGATGTCCACCAAGTTGGATCGGTCAGATTTTTCAGTCCGCACTCTGTCAGAGCAGCGACCTTTCCATGTTCTTCCGCAAACTGACAAAGCATAGCAAGATTCTGATCCAACTGACTAACAAAGTCCTCCTTGGTTCCCCACTGATAGCCATCAATACCCACTAATCCAATACGGTCATCACCCGGATAGCGCTCCAAATATTTTTCATTGGTCAGGTCTGGTGCCATACCAGGAGAATAAGCCCACAGCAGGTTATCAAAACCATCCGCATTCAACTTATCCTGTAGCATATTCCACAGCGCCTTATACTCTTCAGCAGTGCACAACTTCTCACCCCACCAGAACCATGAGCCAGTATTCTCGTGCCAAGGACGGAAGATGACAGGTATCTTCTGGCCATCATCTGTTTTCAGCTGAGCAAGGAAGTCACTCACACGCTGCATCCAAATCTTAAACATTTCATGCTTAGAGCCACCCTCTAAAACATTCTTCACAACAGTAGGATCGGTAACGTCCCATGCCGTGCCCTTTGGGAACTTCTGTCCGGCATTACCACCACCTTCGATAGTGGTCAGTGGATTACGTGGATGCCAACTGATGGTAACAATGCCTCCACGCTCATGATGCTTGATAATTTCCTCTCGCATCTTGGTAAATGGCACACTATCCAGATTCTTGGCGTCACCCATTTCAATACCACCCAGTTCAAAGCCCATCACAGCAGGCCAGTCACCACAAGTATTCTTCACATCGCTGGAGTCAGCCTGATATTCCCATGTAAGTCCATAGAACGGATCATCTTGATGACCAAACATATATCCTTTCTGTTGCAAGACCTTCAGGCGCTCCAGCAATTTCTCACTCTGTGTTTTCTCTGCGACAGTCTTCTGTCCACAGGCAGCCATCATTACGGCTATACCTATAATATATAATAACTTCTTCATTTCTCTATTTTCAGTTCTTTCAGCAACCAGTTCTCCCATTCGTCCCACTGTTCTTGGAACCAAAAGTGCCAAGTAGCCTGATATGGTGATATTTCCTTAGGTCCTGTTACTGTATTGTATGTTGCCCACGCTGTTGTCGGAGGCACCACGTCATCATTATAACCAAACGAGAACCACCCCTTTTGGTTATTATCAATCAAGCGGGCAAAGTTCACACCGTCATAATAGCGACTGGTTTCTATTTTTTGCTCTTGTCCCTTACCTTTATTCAAATAAAAGTAGTGTGGCCAGCCGCAAGCAACTCCTTTTAGCGATGCCGTATGGTCGCACATGGCAGCATGTACGGGTGCATAACAAGTAACACGCTTGTCGAGACCTGCCGTTGCCAAACTCAGGAAGCCGCCCTGACTACTGCCAGTAACTCCCAACTGCTGACCATTCCATGGTGTATACTGCTCGATATAGTCGATAGCACGGATACATCCTAATACCACACGCTTATAGTAGCTATCATCACGATTGTCGTTACCATAATTCCAATAGTTCATCAGCGCTCCATTGAAGACGTCATCATACACCTTCTGGTCCATCGTTACAGAGATGCCATGAATACCTATCTCCAATGTTATAACGCCTTGCGAAGCTGTCCACACATCACCACCATAAGGGCGCACACCGGCACCAGGGACACGGAGCAAAGCAGGATATTTTCCCTCTTTGACAGGTACACAAAGGATACCATAGGTACGCCAGCCCCATTGCATATTCTGGAATGACACCTCATAGACATTGACATCCTTAGTACAACGCTCTGGCAAAAGCCGTTTAGTAGGCATCAAATCAGTATTACGAGCCTGCTGAATAGCATTTTTCCAATAGTCTTTAAAATCCTGTGGCATCACCGTCGTGGGCAATATTTTATCTGGCGAGAAAGCTGCACCGCAAGCACCTTTATATTCCTTTCCGTCAACATAAGCCGTCACATCAACACGATAGAATCCGGGCTTCGTCATCTTACCCTTCAGTGTTAGTGTACCATCCTTCAGTATGACCCCCTGCTGCTTTACGTTCTGATACATCTCAGGTCCAGCGGAATAATCTACCCTTATATTATATAATAAGGTATTAGACTTTGTTACGCATACTTTAAAAGTAGCTGTTTCCCCTACTTCATAGCGCCAATCCTGATGGTCAGGCACCACTCTCACCTCAATATTGTTACCGCGTATCTGCGCGTGAACAGATACCAAGCAGCAACAAATCATCCATAAGAGTATTAAGGATACTTTTTTCATATTTTGAGTCGGTTCGTAGTATTTTGTTGCAAAGGTATAATATTTTCTTGAATATATATAATACTTTTTTGACAATATCTGATACAATAGCAAAAAGTATAGAAAAAAGGCAAAAAAAGAGTGCTGAATTTAATTCTTTTAATGTATCTTTGCATCTGAAACTACAAAGCCAATAATAAATATATTACTATATTAACTAACAAAACTACGTATGAACCTATTTTTCAGTAAGAACACGCTACTGGCGGGGCTATGTGCTGTAGCCTTGTCGGGGTATTCGTCTTCACTGTATGCAGGCAACAGCAATTCGCCTGAGCCTACAGCCGTACAGCAGACGAAGAAAATTACTGGTACCGTAACAGATGCCATGGGCCCTGTTATTGGTGCTAGTGTAGTGATTAAAGGCACATCGAATGGTATTGCTACTGACTTCGATGGAAACTTCACGCTGAATGCCAGTCAGGGTCAGACCCTCGTGATTAGCTACATCGGCTATATCACCAAGGAAGTCAAGATTGGTGCTCAGACCCACTACAACATCACTCTCGAAGAAGACAAGAAAGTACTCGACGAAGTGGTTGTTGTAGGTTATGGTACTATGAAGAAGAGCGACCTGTCCGGTTCGTCATCTTCTATCGGAGAACAGGCCTTGAAGGGTTCTGTTATCACCTCTCTCGACCAGAGCCTGCAAGGACACGCTACTGGTGTGACAGCTGTGACCACTTCTGGTGCTCCAGGTTCTTCATCAGCTATCCGCGTACGTGGTATTGCTTCTATTAACGCAAACCAGGAGCCTCTTTACGTTATCGATGGAGTTATCGTTCAGGGTGGCGGACAGTCTGGTTCTGACTTCGGTTTGGGCGATCGTCTTGGTAACGGTAAGGTTTCTACCATTTCACCGCTGTCAACAATCAACCCATCAGACATCGTATCTATGGAAATCCTGAAAGACGCCTCTGCCACCGCTATCTACGGTGCTCAGGGTGCTAACGGTGTTGTACTGATTACCACCAAGCGTGGTAAGGCTGGTGAGGCCAAGTTCAACTATGATGGTATGTTTGCAGTCAATCGTCAGGTAAAGCGTCTCGACATGATGAACCTGCGCGAATATGCTGAATACTATCAGGATTTCGTCAGAGAAGGGTGGATTATGGAAAGCCAGGCCAACAAAAATTATATGGATCCTTCTATCCTTGGTAAGGGAACCAATTGGCAGGATGCTATATTCCAGACAGCTATTCAGCACCAGCATCAGCTCAGTGCTCAAGGTGGTACAGATAAGGTACAATACTATGTTTCTGGTAACTTCATGAATCAAGAAGGAACTATTATTGGTTCTAAGTTTACCCGTTACTCAGTCCGCGCTAACCTTGATGCGCAACTGAAGTCCTGGTTAAAACTGGGTATGTCTACCACTTTCTCAAATACGAAAGACAGACTTCAACGTGCTGACGGTACAGAAGGTGTCATCAGTTACTCACTGACTACCCTGCCCGATATGCCTATCTACGACGTTTACGGAAACTACTATTCAGAGGTTCGCAAGGGTTATACGAATCCTAACCCCATCGCGATGGCCAACATGAACGAATACACGTTGGAACGTCGTAAACTGACTGGCAACATCTTCACAGAAGTTACTCCTATCAAGAATCTGGTATGGCACGCAGAACTGGGCTACGACATCTCCAGTTCTAACGCAGAAACCTGGGAGCCTTCAGTAGATCTCGGTGGCTGGCAGAAGCCTGCAAACCAGGATCACTGGCAGAACAACACCAACACATATTGGCAGTTGAAGAACTATCTGACCTATACGGGCAACATTGGCAAGCACCACTTTACTGCTATGCTTGGTCAGGAGTGCTGGGAGTCTTCTTGGAAATTCCAGGGTATTACTGGTCAGAACCTGCCACGTAACGACGTGCAGAACCCTGCCCTCGCAGAGAAGACTGATAAAGATTTTAATGCTGGTTTCGGCTCTGCTTCAATGTCTTCGTTCTTCACGCGCGAAACCTATAATTATGATGACCGCTACTACGCTACCTACACTTACCGTTACGATGGTAGCTCAAACTTCGGCCCCAACAACCGCTGGGCAGGTTTCCACTCCTTGGCAGCCAGCTGGCGCTTTACCAATGAGGCATTCATGAAGAATCTCAAATGGCTCTCTAATGGTAAGATCCGCGTAGGCTGGGGTCAGACTGGTAATGCCAATATTGGTGGTTACAGGTGGGGCGTTTCCCTCGATGTCATGCCTTCTGCACTCGGACAGTCATACCGTCCTTCTGGCCTTCCCAACGAGTCTATCCAGTGGGAGACACAGACACAGATTGACTTAGGTATCGACCTTGGCTTCTTCAACAATCGTCTGAACCTGGTCATCGACTGGTATAAGAAAGAGTCAAAGGATATGTTGATGAGAATGCAGTTACCTTCTTACTTAGGTACACAGGGTAACGAGTCATCTGCATTGAAAGCTCCTTACGGCAACTATGGTACTATGCGCAATACGGGTCTTGAGATTGAGTTGAAGGCGACTCCTATCGTTACTAAGAACTTCAGTTGGGACACCAATCTTCAGTTCTCTTTCAACAGGAACAAACTGGTGGCCCTGCAGGGTACTAACTCTGTTGCCATCAATGGTTACGGTCAGTGGGACGACGTTGTCGCAGTTTCTACAATCGGTCGTCCAATGTACGATTTCTATGGATATGAAGTAGAGGGTGTCTACTCAGACTTTGACGACATTCTGAATTCACCAGTGAATACTCTTTATACACAGTCATGCATTAAGGAGACAGACGCTGAGGGAAATGTCATTGCATGGCATCACCAAACAGACCCCACTCAGTATAGCAAGAGCAATACTGTATGGCCTGGCGATCTGAAATTCAAGGATGTCAATGGTGACGGCATCATCGACGAGAACGATAAGACTAACATTGGCTCTCCACTGCCTAAGTACACCTTTGGTTTCACCAACACTTTCCGTTATAAGGACTTCGACCTATCAATCTTCATCAACGGTTCTGTTGGCAACAAGGTTATGAACTACACTTCTATCAATCTGACCTCTATGACCAGCACATGGAACAACCAGATCAATGAGCTCGTTGAAGACCGCGCTCATCTGGCAGCCATCGATCCTGATAAGGTTTATGCTGGCGGAGACGCTTGGTATAATGATATCACCAACGTTTATGTTACTAACCCAGGCACCAGCACTCCACGTGTAGCCATTGGTAACAACTACAACCAGAACATCTCTTCTCGTTATATCGAGGATGGCAGCTATATCCGTCTGAAGAACGTTTCTCTCGGCTATACCTTCCCGAAGAGCATCACACGCAAGCTCTACCTGGAGAACCTCCGCGTTTACTGCAACCTGCAGAACGTGCTGACTATTACGAAGTATAAGGGTTACGATCCTGAAATCGGTGCTTCAACCACTGATGCCAATGGTTATGTATTCGGTCTCGACAATGGTCGTTATCCCTCACCATTCACTTGTTCTTTCGGTGTGAACTTATCATTCTAAATATATAGGAGACATTCATTATGAAAAACAATAAAATCAAAATAATTATGGCTGCCTCTGTCCTGAGTTTGGGACTGACCTCTTGTGAGGACTTCCTGGACCGTCCAGCAGAAGACAGCTATGTAGCAAGCGGCTACTACAAGACTGATGCTGAATGCATTGCTGCCGTAGACTACCTCTACAATTCTCCCTGGTATGATTTCCAGCGTGGATTCTTCAAGGTGGGCGAGGTACTTTCTGGTAACTACTACTGGGGGTCCAGCCCTTATCAGAACTTCTCACTCAACTCTAATGACGTAGACTTGCGTAACATGTCATACTCGCTGTGGGCTGTCAATGGTCACGCCAACATCGTACGCCACTACATTGAGGACGGTGGTGCTTCACAGGCTGTCAAGAACCAGACTATGGGCGAATGTCTGTTGTGGAAGGCAATGGCCTACTTCTATCTGGTACGCACCTTCGGTGATGTGCCCATCGTTCACGACAATGTCTCTATGATTGAGGATAACTCTTATAACGACCAGCCCAAAGTCATGAAGGCCGATGTTTATGAGTATATCGTTATGACACTGGAGAAGGCCATCGAGCTGCTTCCAGAGAAATGCGCTGAAGGTCGCCTCGACAAATACTGTGCGAAAGGCCTGTTGGCCAAGGTCTACCTGACCAAGGCTGGTGTCAGTGGTTCATTGAACAATGCTGACCTTCAGAAAGCTGCCGACTATGCCAAGGACGTTATTGAGAATAGTGGACGTTCATTGGAGGCCAACTATGCTGACGTCTTCAAATTGGAAGGTAACAAGTCGCCTGAGAACATGATTGCATGGCGCTGGGTTGTCAGCTCACAGTGGACCTCACAGAACACTTTCCAGTCAGACCTCGGTATGACCGGTATTGATGAATATGGTGATGTATGGGGCGAATGGAATGGCCCATCAGTTGACCTGCAGGATGCCTTCGGATACAACATCCTCGACGATCCTTCTACCCGTCCAGACGTAGATACTCGCCGTAAGGCTACACTGATGAGCGCTGGCGACGTCATCCCCTACCTCTGGCGTGACAAGGGTGGTTTCGACTACCTGCGTTTCGAGTTTGATAACACTTACAACCCTGCCGCATGGGGCGTACACCGTTCACCAACAGGCTGCAACGTTGTAAAGCACCTCTATGGCAACAATGCCGACCACCTAGCAGTTCTGGGTACTTCTGCTGCTCGTATGGCCAGCTCTCTGTGCACACCACTGCTGCGTCTGGCTGACGTATATCTGGTATTGGCAGAGGCTAAGGTGCTGATGGGTCAGACTACTGATGCTGATGCGCTGAAGGCTTACAATGCAGTTCATCAGCGTGCTATTCCAAGTGCTGCTGCTGAGACTTCGCTGACCTTCGACAAGATTTGGAAGGAGCGTCGTCTGGAGCTGGCTTGCGAAGGTGACCGTTGGTACGACTTTGTTCGTCTGGCATACTACAACTCAGCTAAAGCCATCAATGAACTGAAGTCACAGCGCCGCAACCAGTACTGGAACCTGGACGGAATGTTTAAAGAGTACTTCAAGACTGGTCAGTGGCAGCTGGTCAACAAGGACGACGACGGTAAAGACCAGACAGCCATGTATGCTTCTCCTCAAGATGGTGGCGATCCTATCCCCAACGTCACAGAGAACAGTTTCACGATTCCATTCCCTATGGAAGACCTGACCTTCAATCCACATCTGAAGGAAGATCCTATCCATGTTGACGTACGTGCTACCTATCAGTATTAATCAGAAGTAGTTTACTATTGATCATTAACAATAAAGATATGAAAAAGATATTTAACAGCCTTTTTCTGCTGACCGTCCTGGCACTGACATCTACCGTGTTCACAGGTTGTAAGGACGAGCCAGACAAGTATGAGGTCAGTGATGGTAATCCTACCATCAGCTATATACGCCCACTGGGTACTGAGAGCGCCGACTCACTACTAACCGGTGCTTATATGGACAATGGAATTTGCATCGTTGGTAACAACCTGCGTAGCATCGTTAAGATGTACTTCAATGACCAGGAAGCCAAGCTGATTCCGAGTCTGATTACTGACAACACCATGATTGTTACCGTTCCTGGTAATATCCCCAATGTTGTTTACAACAAGATTTTCATGCACAACAAGAATGGCGAGATTACTGAATACGACTTCAAGGTGCTCGTTCCTGCTCCTTCTATCAACAACATGAGCAACGAGTGGGCCAAGGCTGGCGAGCAGGCTACCATCTATGGTAACTACTTCGTCGATGACCCCAACACCCCACTCACGCTGACCATCGGTGGCACCAATATTCCCATCGACGAGTTCGACATCAGCCATATCACCTTCACAGTTCCTGCCGATCTGGCTGAGGGTGCAATTGAGATTACTTCTGTCTATGGTAAGAAGAAGGCTAAGTTCAACTACCATGATACTCGTGGCATGCTGTTCGACAACTGGGATAATGGTTGGCCTGGAGATTATGCGCAAGGTATGTTCAAACACGGATGGCATGGTGCGACAATTCGTAACGACGAATACTCACTGGATGGCTACTACCTCCTATTAGGCGACTGCGACGTTGAAGATGGTACTTGGGACGACGCTCATTTGGCTCTCGAGTATTGGCCAGATCCTACCGATCGTTTGTCAGACAAGGTCAGCTTCGCCAACTTCGCCAACATGGCACTGAAGTTTGAGGTGAACATCCCTGCTTCAAATCCATGGACTAACCTTTCTATGCAGTGCGTATTCACTGGTGATGCTCAGGTTACGAATGCTACTGGTAACAACACCTTCTTCCGCGATTGTGACTATCCACGCGGACTGTGGACACCATGGCAGAAGACAGGTTCTTATGACACTGGTGGCGAGTGGACAACCATTACCCTGCCTCTCAATACCTTCAAGTACTTGGAAGGCGGTACACTGTCGGGCACTCCGCTGACTGCAGACAACTTCACGGGTCTGACGCTGTTCATCTGGAACGGTGTCAAGAGTGGCACAACCTGTCATCCCATCATCCGTATCGACAACATCCGTGTTGTAGAGTACTAAGCGAAGAACTAAGATTACCAATTAAGACTTAAGAAAATTATGAAAATAGTTCGTAAAATATCAGTATTAGCCATGGCTGCACTGGTTACTGCAGTTGGTTTTACCAGCTGTAGCAATGACGACCTTGATACTAACCAGTACAACAAGAGTGGTGTGAATATTCTGGCCTTTGGTCCGATGCCCATCACCCGTGGTGAGACCATGCGCGTAACAGGTACAGAATTTGATAAGGTCAGCGAAGTACTCTTCCCTGAGGGCAATCAGAAAGTATCTGCTGCAACGACTTTCATCAATGCAGACTTCACCCGTATCAGTGATGAGGAGTTGTCTGTTGTTATTCCTGACCAGTGTGTACCAGGTCAGCTGCGTCTGAAGACCACCGATGGTCAGATTATCGTATCAAAGTCGAAGATTACCTTCAGCGAGGAGATTAAGGTTGCTTCTATTGCTCCTAACCCCGTTCATCCTGGTGATATCGTCACCATTAAGGGTGAATATGTATGGAACATTGGCCAAGTAGTATTCTTCGACCATGTTGCTGTAAATGCTGAGAACTTCGTCAAGAACACTCGTACTGAGATTCAGGTACAGGTTCCTATGGAGGCTAAGCCTGGTAATGTTGCATGGAATGACGGTTCTGACGGTGCTGAAAACCATGTCATCACCAACCTGAGTGTTGATGTTGCCAAGGCTACTGCCGTATCTAACAACAAGCCTGAGTTTGGCGAGGAAATCACCATCACTGGTGAGAATCTCGACCTGATTACCACTATCGACTTCCCGTCAGTAGTTGGTGTCACCGCCTTTACCGTAGCCGAAGACGGCAAGTCCATCAAGGTGAAAGTTCCTGAGACATCGACCTCCGGCTCTGTTGTTCTCAACGCAGCATCAGGTCTGACGACCTCTGTTGATATCACGGTTCCGCTGGCATCCGTTACCAGCACTAATCCTACAAAGGATGTAAAGGCTGGTCAGACCATCACTATCAAGGGTACCAACCTGAATCGCATTACTCATCTGATTCTGCCTGCTATCGATGGCGAGTTTACCAACTTCACCAAGAGCGCTACTCAGATTACATTCACTGTTCCTGAGAAGATGGGTGATGGTACCGTTGTTCTCGTTCAGCATGCAAACTGGAGCGTTGAGTCTGCTAAGATTGCTATGTATAGCGAGGCTCCCGAGACAACTATCTGGACAGGTAACTTCTATATTGGCAACTGGAATGCTGGCATGCAGGAATTGGCATGGGGCGGTTATGACTGGTCAACCGTTAAGCCTGGTCAGGTTCTGACAGTTTACCTGACGCCTGACATGTCACAGGGTTGGTCACAGATTCGTTTGGGTAATGGTAGCTGGGATCCTCTGCCTGGCACGGCTGAAGTCAATCCTCTGAGCGGTGAAGATACAAAGTTCTCAGTAACCCTCACTCAGGCCATGATTGACGAGATGGTTTCCAAAAACGGTCTTGTTATCTGTGGTGCATACTTCACCGTGACTAAGATTACGCTTTCTATCTTGGAAGAGGTTATCTGGAGTGGTTCTGTAACTATCAACTGGAGTGATCCTGTTGCAATGTCTGCACTTGCTTATGGTGGTTACGACTGGAGTAAGGTTAAAGCAGGAACCACGCTGAAGCTCTACTACGAAGTAGATCCAACACCTGGTTACATCAATATCCGTTTCGGTAATGGTAGTTGGACAGCTCTGCCCTCTACTAAAGGTTGGGGAGATGATGGCAATGCCTCTCCCGATCCTTCTGAGACCAGCATCAAGACTGTACTCACTGCAGCAGACCTGACAGAGTTGACCACAAATAATGGCCTCGTCATCTGCGGTGCAGGTATCACCTGTAAGAAAGTTGTTCTACAGTAATTATCAATATAAAACGATATCATTATGAAAATGAAATTTTTCAGCACAATATCCTCTGTCATGCTCATGGCATCAGCATTGTTCCTCGCTTCATGTAGCGACGACGACAATGCAGGAGGTACCTCCACACGCACCTCTCAGATATTGCTCCGCACCAATAGCCTCAGCGAAGGTGCTGAGTATGACGCGCACACGCTGAAGGAAGTCAAGCTGTCCTTCAACAATATGGTAACTATCAATCCAAATGTCGACATCACCCTTAACGGCACCAAGCTGATAGCTGTCAGTGGCAGTACCACCACGATGGATGTTGTTATCGCCCTGCCCACCCTGCAGAGAGGCGTAAACTATACGCTCAATATTCCTCAGGGTGCCTTCATTGGTAAGGTAGACAATCAGGCTCAGGCCCCTGCCCTCTCCGTGAACTTCACCACCAAGGCAGAGCCTACCCCACTCAGCAACGATGCCACTGCTCTGACGCAGAAACTCGGCTGGGGCTGGAACCTCGGC